>FLOH01000292.1_pt1 | contig 123607 bp, 103 predicted proteins | sample 756751 | NCBI WGS metagenome assembly FLOH01 (sample SAMEA4026879, study PRJEB14308) | marine metagenome | biome: coastal water; material: water | depth 74 m
TACGCTTGCATAGCTAGAGTTGCTCGCCGTGGTCACAAACTACTCAAGGATAAACAAGATGGTTTAATGCAGGAGTTTTTAACTATTGTCCGTAGGGCCAAAACCATGCGTTTAGAGGTTGAAAAAGCTCTCAGAGAAGCTAATTCCTCCTTTTTAGAAGCTCAAGCGTTACTTCCTAAGGCATTCTTACAAAATACCCTGTCTGTTCCAACTCAAACTTTAAGATTAGATGTAAAAACAAAGACCGTAATGTCTGTTCGTATTCCTCAGTTTAAATTAGAAACGATAGGAAATGCCCTTCATTACGGACTAGCCCAAACCAGAGGAGAACTTGATGTAGCTATTAAAAAGTTCTCTAAAGTATTTGAACTTCTTTTACAACTCGCAGAAATTGAAAAATCTGCTGAGAATTTAGCCTTTGAAATTGAAAAAACCCGTCGTCGAGTAAATGCTCTCGAACATCGGCTAATCCCCGATTTAGAAGATACTCTTAAATTTATCGGCATGAAACTCGCCGAAACAGAAAGATCTTCTATAATTCAAGTAATGGTGATTAAAAATATGCTAGAAAAACAAGAACAAGCTAAACAACATGCCTAAATTTTTACTCGGTTTCGGACTTTTATGCACTTTTTTTGTTCAACCCGCTTTGGCTGGAGCCCCACAGGTGACAGATTTCCCTTACGAAAAAACTGTTATTTTACCTGGATTATCTAAAACAACTAACATCCAAATTGATTTAGATGAGACCCTTATCCAAAAAGTTAACCAAAAATTTTCTAACTTCAATCTAATAAATAGTAGAAATGAAGAAATTCCTTTCGAATTATACTATGACGAATTTGGTAGGATAAAAGATCTATCTGTTATTCAAACTTCTTCACAAAAAGAAGGTGCCCCTAGTTTTTTGGCAGACAATGATCCCCTAACCACCTTTTCCTTTGATGAAAGAACAGATGGTCGTGATCCTTCTTGGTACATAATTGATTTGGGAGAACCTCAACGATTAGTTAGAAACAGAATCTATGACACTAAGGGGTCTGTCCGTTTTGCAGAAATTAGAGGTGGATTAGATTTAGAAAATCTAAAAACTATCGTCTCTAAAAGAGATTTTAATTGGCAATTTGATTTTCATTCGCCCTTAGTTAGATATGTAAAAGTTCTTCTTTGGGGCATAGGTATTAAGATTGACGACACAAAATTATATCATGCAGATGGTGCAAAAATTTATTTTGCCGCAGATCCTAACGAAAAGTATAAAATTATTTACGGAGGAAATGTAAAATCTGTCCGTTATAAAAAACGATTAGGAGAACCTAACGCCAAAACTACAACTGGCCAATTAACAAAAGAAAGAATCAATCCCCTGTTTCCGGAAGACTCTGATGGCGATGGTTTTAATAATGAATTAGACAATTGTCCTTTTAAGTCTAACCCCCTACAAATAGATTCTGATGGAGATCGAATTGGAAATAGCTGCGACAATGCTCCTAATGTCAAAAACTCAAATCAGTATGATACTGACTACGATGGTGTAGGAGATATTATTGATAACTGTAACCTCATTCCTAACCCAAACCAAAAAGATAGAGATGAAGACGGTCTGGGAAACGCTTGCGATTCTGCTCATGCAATAGAAGGTGGTAGTGGACTCTCCCCTTTTCAGACAACCCTACTTGTCCTTGTAATTGCCATAATAACCATTGGAGCAGGCTTCCTTAGCTGGAAGCAAGACCTATGGTCTAGAATTAAGAAGAAGAAATAATAATAAAATCATCTTTCTCGCAAGAAGAACAAATTGTTTGGTTGTGAAAAATGTGATACAATAAGGAGAAATAAAGCATTATATTATAATATAACAAAAACAAAATGGAAAAAAATAACTATCTAGTTCCTACTGTAATAGAAAAAACCAGTAGTGGAGAAAGAGCTTTTGATATCTATTCCCGTCTTTTAAAGGAAAGAATTATTTTTGTGGGAACAGCTATTGATGCTGATATAGCTAATGTAATTATAGCCCAACTTCTATTTTTAGAATCAGAAGACCCAAAGAAAGATATTACTATGTATGTTAATTCCCCAGGTGGATCTGTAAGTGCGGGACTAGCTATTATAGATACTATGAACTTTATCAAACCAGCTGTTTCTACTGTTTGTGTAGGTATGGCGGCTTCCATGGGCTCTATGATTCTTATGAGTGGAGCTAGAGGAAAACGATTCATCCTCCCCCACTCTGAAGTTATGATTCATCAACCACTAGGAGGAGTAGAAGGACAAGCTTCTGATATTGCCATTCATGCCGAACACATCCTAGAAACCAAGGAAATTCTTTATAAGATGATTGAAAAATGTACTGGTCAAAATCACGACCAAATAGTTAAAGACTGTGATCGAGACAACTTTATTAAAGCACCAGATGCTGTCGCGTACGGTAAATTTGGTCTAGTCGATAAAGTGATAGAAAAGCAAAAATAAGTTAGTCATTCCGGCTTGTGATGCTCCGCAATCGTCTGCGTCGCTTACTTATTCTCGAATAAATTCAAAACAGTTCACTATCCTCGACGAACGGAATCTGATTAGAATTTATCAAAGTTACAAGTGACTAGTGCTTATCTTTTTATTATTCATTAATCATTCCCCTGTCCTGAGCCTGTCGAATGGATCATTATTCATTGTTTTTTTACATCTTATTTAATAAATCTCGCCGGTGTTTATGTCTTTCCGCTTCATCTTCCTCAGTTTTTAAGAATTCATCAACTATTTTTATAGGTGCATCAACGAATTTAGTCCTTTCCCCCATAGCTAACATATTAGCTCCATTATGTATTCGTCCAAGATGCGCTAGTTCTATAGAGTTAGCCAGAACACATCTCGCTCCCTTTACTTTATTAGCAGCAATAGAAATCCCAATCCCTGACCCACAAATAATAATTCCTCTACTGCCAAGATTTTTTACTACCATTTCCGCAACTTTCCGCCCATAAACAGGATAATCGCAAGAGCCAGTATCCACACAACCAAGGTCTTCTATTTCATACCCCTGAGTTTTTAAATGCTCTATAACTCTTTGTTTAAGTTCAAAACCGCCGTGATCCGATCCTAAAAATACTTTCATGTTTGGATGATATTCATGGTTTTTAAAAAACTCAATTGATTTCGCTTTCCATAAAACGAGATTCTGGTGAAATGGGCTCTTTCCCTTTATAAATCCCTAATACTTCCGTAATAAATCCTAATAAATTCTTTTGAAAAACTTTTTCATCAAATCCCTGTCCCCTACTGGACAACTCTTTTTTATCAAAAGAATCTTCTTTAGTTAAGAACTCATCAAGCCCCTTTTGAAAACTATCTCTGCTTTGTTCTTCAAAAGAAACTCCACAGTTTTTAGCTACAGATTCTTTAGCCCCCCCACGATTAAAGTAAATAACTGGCGTTCCTGCGGACATAGATTCCACTGGTGTTAAACCAAAATCTTCTTCTGCTGGAAACAAAAATGCTCGAGCTTTAGCAAATAAAGAGGGTAGCTCTCCCCTCTCTACAAAACCTAGGAATTCAATATTTTCTGCTTTTAATTTCTTAGCTATTTTCTGACATTTATCTAAATCTGGACCTTTTCCCACTAGTTTTAATGGCAATTTGTTTTCTGCAAAAGTTTCTACTAGTAAATCAAATTTCTTATAAGGAATAAATCTCCCTACTGCTAAAAAGTAATCCCTTTTCTCGGTGTTTTTTTCTGCTTCCACAAAAGGATCTGTATTTACACACGGATAAATAGTTTTAGCAGTCCGATCGTAATACTTCTTAACACGCTCTCCTACAAAGTTAGAATTAGAAAGGAAATAATCTACTCCTTTTATAGCTGCCTGATCTTTTTTCTCTAAAAAATTAAGTAAGGCCGGGAGCATAAACTTAAATGGTCTAATGAAAAATGGCATTGGATACTCTGTTAGATACTCTTTACGAGCATGATACAGAAATCTAACCGGAGTATGACAATAACAAATATGCACCTGCCCTGGTCTGGTTTTCTTAACACATTTAGAAAAACCAGAACTGGAGGACGAAATAATTAAATCAAATTCTGATAAATTCAATTTTTCGAAAGCCTTAGGAAATAATGGCAAAAGCAACTGATGACGATGTCTTAATTGCTTTGGTAATTTCTGTAAAAAGGTAGTTTTCACCTCCCTGTCCTTTAATTCTGGAAAATTCTCTGGCTTATATACCGAAGTAAAAATTACCGCCTCTGGAAATAGTTTGGCAATAGCAATATTCACATGCTCAGCCCCTCCCCTACTCGTAAGCCAATCTGTAATCAAAGCAATCTTCATCTACTTCATTGTCTCATAGAATAAGATAAAAATGAATATCTGCTTATAACCACTTCTTTTTTTTGAGAACCAAGGTAATAGATGTCGCAACTAGTAACATAAAAATTATTGCTACTGGATAGCCCCAGACCGCCTTTGTTTCCGGAATGTATTGAAAGTTCATTCCGTAAATTCCAGCTATCAGAGTTAACGGCAAAAAGATAATTGTAATCGCTGTTAAAGCCCTCATTACCTCATTAGTCTTATCACTTGTCGTAGAAAAATAAAGAGAAGAAAGTCCTTCCAACATTTCGGTATAAGTTCTACTCAAATCCTGAATATGAACTAAGTGATCATTCAAATCATCCAAATACATTTTTATTGATTTCTGTCCGATAGAATGATTTTCTGCTTTCTTTAGACGATCAATTACTTCTAGTAAAGGTAAAATGGATTTTCTAAAAAGTAGTAGCTGGGTCCGAACTTCATATAATTTTTCTCTAGTTTTAGAAGAAGAAGATTTAGACACTGCTTTAGCTAAGTCTTCAATGGTATTTTCAAAGTGTTCTTGGATTAAAAAGTACTCATCAATAATAAAATCCAATAGGGCATACATCAAATAACTACTGCCATGCTTCATTAATCTTTTGCGAGATTTCTCAAAGCGTTTTTCAATATCACCAAAAATATTACCATTATCATCACAAAATGTTATCACATAGTCTTTTCCAACTATTATACTTATCTGTTCTGAAATTATCTTCCCCGTATCTTTCAAGTGATATTTTCGCAAGGTTATAAAATCACCAGTTTCAAAAGATTGAAATTTAGGACGCTGATTTTGCGTTAAAATATCTTCCAGGATAAGAATTTCTATTTTAAAAGACTCCCCTAGCTCCGCAATCTTTTCTACATCTCTTAGACCATTAACTTGTACCCACAAGACATCTGTTTTTTTTACCTGAGCAGTTATTTCTGCTACGCGTACGATCTCTTTTTCCTTTACTGTTTTTTCCTGATAAGAAATAAGCTTAATTTTCGTTTTCTTTCCAACCCCATCATAAACTAGGGTTCCCGGAGCGAGGCCAATAGTAGATTTTTTCATGTTTAGTGGAAATGCTCCTCGCGAGCTTTAGATTTTTTAGAAAAAGTTCCTTCGGATGAATGTCCAAGTATCAAAACAATATCCTTATGCTTCTGAGCATATTCTACAAAACTTTTTGTTATTTCTGAAGATAAAAATTCTGCTTCTTCTAAAGAAGCCCAAAAAGAAGCAACTATCTTCAATCCCTGATTAGTGCTTTCCCAAAAGAAATTAGTCTTTAATTCTTCTTCATTTAATCGCAGATTCTGGATGAGTTTTTTTTCTACAAATTTAAATTCTTTTTGAGTTAGTTTGTTTTTTTCTTTAATAACCGTTTGTAAAAGCTCTTCTACCTTTTTAATGTTGGAATCTGGAGAAATTACAAAAGAAGTATTTGTTTTAATCCAATTAAAATTCTTAGATAAATTTACAATTTCCTCCTCAAAAACAATTTTATTAGGAAAGCTTATAAAATTACCATTACTACTTCCGGAAGTTAAATCTTGTACGACAGTCAATATAACTCCTATGTCATAAACTCTACCGATAACATGTTTAACTTGGATAACATTTCCAACTTTATAACCACGCTCAGAACCAATTACAAACCAACCAATAAAAGAAGAAATTGAATCTCTCACCGCAAAAGCCAGCCCCGTTCCAAAAATAGCAATGAAAGGGAGGATATTAACTACTTGGGAGGTAAGGACTCCGATGAGAACTAAGGCAATCAAAATATTAAAAACAACTTTATTCAAGTGCTGTATAGTATTCTGTCTCTTTTCACTATATTTAGAAGAAGATTTTTTTAATAAGAAAGAAGCTAACAGTTTCAAAAAAAGTAATAAAACTATTACTGCAAAAAACACACCAACTTTAGAAACTAAACTAGAAATCTGTTTTCTAATTAGCTGTCTTTGTTTTTCGATTTCCTCTTTCGTGTCCTCTACTCCCTGAGTAAGCTCTAAAATATTATCTTGTTGTCTACCCTTCCTGTTTTGGTAAGTTTGTTCAAAATCCTGACGCCTTTGTTTTAAATCAATAATCTGTTCATCTAAAACATAAGTCCCCTCAAAATCCTCTCCCATACTATCTTGTAAATTTTCCAAATCTAAAAACTTAACTGCTAAATCTTGATCTATTTTCTCTATCTCAATTAGGCTGGGAAATGTTAATGATTTTTCAAATTCTAAGGCAATATTTTTTTCTACCAGAGATTGCTTAAGATCTTGAAGATCGCCATATCCTTTCAACAACACTTTAAATTCACCTTTAGCGCTTTCTGTCGATCCGCTAGGAAGAGAAACTGATCCCTCTGCTATAGGAATAAAGAAGATAAGAATAAAGATCCCCAAAATAAATTTTTTCATATTTATAAATTAATCATCACGATTTTCCTCGTTAGAATCACCAAATTGAGAAAGTGTTTGTTCTATAAGATTAACATATTTTCTAGGACTAGAAATCCTATGCAAACGAACTTCATAACGAGAATTAGCCATATAAAGTTCTACAACAATTGTCCCGAAATTAAATATTCTTCCTAAAAAACTCTGATTAAGCACTACTGACTCTGCTTTTTCTAAAGAATATGATCTTCTCTTTTGAAATAAAATGCCCTCATTACAAACAATTTCCTTATGAGAAATTTCATAATACTTAAAAAACCATTTCATAACGATGACTACTACCCAAAATGATTGTAGAGACTGCAAAACCAAAAATACAATTATTCCTCCTGATTTAAGTGGTGTACTGCTAATATGATTAAAATTCCAAAGTAGGACGGCATATATGGCAAGAAAAACTATCTGTAAAACAATTGCTTTTACAATTGGAATCAGAAAGGTGCTTCTGATTCTAATATCAAACGAACAAAAATTATTTTGATCCATTGTTAATGTCTTTATAAACAACTCATTTTTAATTCTTTTGAATGTATTTAGCAATCTTTATGAGTTTTTATATACAATATTTGTTTTCAAATATAAAAAAAATACTAATATCTCCCAGATTTAATTTTTATCATGCGAATTTGGATTTTGGCGAAGAAGGAAAGATTTGATACTTATGAAAATAAGCGCTTCATATTAGAGGCTAAAAAGCAGAATTTAAAAGTATCTCTTATTTGTCCGGAAGATATTGAAATTCTTGAACCACGAGAAAACAAATCCTCTATTCTTTATAAACACCGTTTTGTATCCCCTCCCCACTGTATCATTCCCAGAATGGGAAGTGGGACTAACTATTTTGGTTTTGCCATTCTAAGACAATTCGAAAAATTAGGAGTACTTGTCCTAAACAATGCAGAAAGTATTGAGAAATCCAAAGATAAACTACATACCGTCCAAGTTCTTGCCAATAACAGTCTACCTATTCCAAAAACAATTTTAGCTCGTTTTCCAATTAAAATTAATTTTATTGAAAAGGAATTTCACTTTCCTGTGGTAATCAAAACCATATCTGGATCAGAAGGAAAAGGAATTGCTCTATGTGAGAATCACATTCACTTAAAAGATGTTTTAGAAATTATAGAAAGTTCTTCCGAAGGGAAGCAAAATATTATTATCCAAGAATTCATTTCTTCTAGCAGAGGAAAAGATATTAGAGTTTTTGTGATTGGAGGAAGGGCTGTGGGAGCAATGCTTAGAACAGGAAAACCTGAATCTTTTAAAGCTAATTTTTCTGCTGGAGGTCGTGTAGAAAAATTAGATCTAACCCCTGCCTTAGAATGGCTAGCAGTAGAAAGTGCTAAAGCTTTAGGATTAGAAATTGCTGGGGTAGATATCTTATTTGATGAAGACGGCTATAAAATCTGTGAAGTAAATTCTTCTCCTTATTTCCGTGGTTTTGAAAAAGCTACTGGGATGAATATCCCCCAAGAAATATTTAATTTCGTACAACTAAGAACACAAGGGACATTGTTAAAATAAGAGTCAATAGGTTTTGGAAGCGCCAAGGGGAAATTCTTACATGCTCGCCCCGCCAAAGCGGGACTGCGCGGTCGAAAACCTTCTACACATCTCACTTCGTCGTTTTACTCCTCGTTCGATGGTATGAGGCGAACCCTGCGGGTTCTTTTCCTATCGCCTTTGGCGATTAAAAAAAGCGACTACCCCCTTTAGGGGGATATTCGTTTTTTTTATTGGCAGCGCCAAGGGGAATCGAACCCCTGTTACCAGGATGAAAACCTGGCGTCCTAACCACTAGACGATGGCGCCTCGTCGGTGAGGACTTCGCTTACTTCGTTTTTGGCTTTGCCAAAAACTGCGTTGCTCCGTCTCACCTCCTTTTCGCTCAAATGGAGATTCTCGAACTCATTTACGCCCACCTCAGAAGGGCTATTCGGACTCAGCTACCCCATATTCAGAGTAAAAAATACAAAAAGAACGAGCGGATTCTACGAAAAAACAACTATCAGTCAAACATAAAATATGTCTATTGATCATTCCTCATTCTTCATTCATCATTAAACAGATGTCCTCTCAACGCAAAGTTCTCTCCAATACTTTAGCCCAATTTATAGGCAAATTTTTGACCGTTGTTGCAAGCCTAGTGATCGTAAAGATCATTACTAATATTGGAACTGAGTTCTACGGAAGCTATTTAACAACTTACGAATTCCTCGCCTTTTTTGGAATTATTGCCGATGCTGGACTCTTCGCTATTGCAGTTCGAGAAATGAGTAAAATTAGAGACAAGGGACAAGGGACAAGGGACAAAAATGACGAGTTTATTCTAGCTAACATCTTTTCGATGCGTTTACTCCTTATTTTTGGAGTAATGCTACTGGCAGGAATATCAGCTCAGTTTGTGCCCAGTTACTCACCAGAAGTAAAATTAGGTATCTGGATTACCGCATTGTCTATGGGGTTAACTATTATTGCCGGAACCTTATCTTCCATTCTCCAAGCCAGAATGAAAATCCAATATTTCTCTGGTTCTTTGGTTTTAGGAAAAATATTTTTAGCCGCTATAATTTTTGTTACTTATCTCAAAGCTGGATTTACTGGGAATTTAGATTCTGTCCTTGGAACAGGAGTATTCTTTGCCATGCTCTGGGCGGGAGTAATTTCTAATGTTATTTTTACTGGACTTGTCGCCTATTTCGCTGGACGAGAAATACCGATTAGCCTAGGTTTTGATTTCTCCTGGTGGAAAAAAATCTTTAAAATTTCTCTTCCTTACGGATTCGCTCTGATTCTCCAAACACTCTACCTCCGCGTAGATGTCATTATTATTTCTATTTTATTAGGAGCAACTAGTGTAGGAATTTATGGAGTAAGTACGAGAGTCTTAGAAAGTCTTTTGATCTTGGGCGTATTCTTTGGACAAGCCATTCTGCCCCGTCTTTCTGCTGAAGAAAACAATCACTATAAAGTCCAAAAAACTCTTAAATGGGGTATGGAAATACTCCTTATCTGTTCTTTACCTCTTATTATTGGGATTAGTAAATTTGCACCCCAGATTATTGAGATTCTTAGTTCTAAAGAATTTCTCTCTACTCCAGAATTTTTTGGATCTGACAAGGCTCTCCTTGTCTTAATCCCCACTATTTTCTTTGCTTACTTTAATCAGTTATTCACATTTACACTGATAGCTAAAAATAGACAAAAATATTTGTTGCTAGTGAACGGAATAGCTTTATCCATCAATGCCATCTTAAACATCATCCTCATTCCTAAATTTGGAATTATTGCCGCAGCAATCTCTACAATCTTATGTGAAATTGTGGTCTTTTGTTTGTTGATGAAAGAAATTTCATTACATTATAATATAATGCCCCTCTGGACTAAAAATCTAAGAATAATTCTCTTGGCTAATGCAATCTTATGGGTAGAAATTTATTTGACCCCTTTGAAGGAAAATTTTACACTCGCCGCCGTTGTAGGGTCTTTAACATACTTTGGAATTCTGTGGTCATCTAGAAATAGGTTCTTGCCAAAAGATTAAAATGGAGCCGAGAATGGGAATTGAACCCACGACATCGTCGTCATAGACTTCGTTTGCTTCTTCTGCCTTACGGCAGAATGCGCTTACTTCGTCAATTCCTCCTCTCCCTCTTTTTAACTTCGTTAAAAAAGGGAACCCTCTTGCGTAGGTCTTCTTTCTATAAAATTCAAGGTTAATTTTAACTTACAATTAATGGAGCCGAGAATGGGAATTGAACCCACGACCTACGCGTTACGAGTGCGTTGCTCTACCGCTGAGCTATCTCGGCTTATGTATCTTTAAAATGGCGGAGAGAGAGGGATACTCGTCACTTCATTCGCCTGCGGCGAATTTGTTAGAGCACTCAAATATTCGCTTCGCTCATTTTTCGTGGCGAACCCTTGTATTGAGTTCTAATCCCGACTTTCGACAAAGAGCAAAAATTTATACCCACAAAGGTGGTAACAATTTTTTCTCTGGCGGAGAGGGAGGGATTCGAACCCTCGGTGAGATTGCTCCCACACTCCCTTAGCAGAGGAGCGCTTTCGACCACTCAGCCACCTCTCCGACAGCGAGATGGAGTATAAATTTTTAATAGAAACGGTCAAACTAAGATTTTATTGAACAATTTTTTTGTTTATATTTCCTCTTGGCAACTTTTATTTTTAGTGACAAAATATCGGCAAATGTTTAATCACCTCCCCTCCTCGGCGAAAGATCCTATTTTTGAAGTATTCAGTCAATATAGCGCCGACCCGAATCCTGACAAAGTAAATCTGGGTATTGGTATTTATACAGATAAAGAGAATAAACCTTTTGTTTTTCCTTCTGTCAAAAAAGCAGTGTCAGAACTAGATACCAATAATTTTAATTACCAACCTATTTCTGGTGATCCTAAATACCTGACCATTACCGCTAAATTAAACCTAGGTGATGATTTTGATCTTTCTAGTCTCTCTCTGCAAAGCACTTGTGGTGGCACTCATGCCTGCCGTATGTTTGCCGATCTCATGATCCGTGCCGGAAAAAACAAAATCCTTTATGGTCTTCCTACTTGGGAGAATCATCCCGGTATTTTTAAAGCTTTAACAGCAACAACTTTTCCGCACTTAAACGACCAACATGAGGTAGCATTTTCTAATTATAAAAAAGCAGTAGAAGAAGCAAGTAATGGTTCTATACTCCTTCTCCAAGGAGCACAAACTCATAATCCTGTTGGAAAAAATCTCACCACGGCTCAAGTGCAAGAGTTGATTCCCCTCCTCAATGAAAAAGACATGATCTTGTTTTTAGATATGGCATATTTGGGTTTGGGAGACGGATTAGAAGAAGACCGTAAAGTCTGTCAGCTAGTATTTAAGGAATGTAAATTCTGTGCTATGGCAGTTTCCTACTCTAAAAACGCCAGTCTTTATGAACACCGCACCGGAGCCTTGATAGTAAAAAATGATGTTAAAGACTTGGTTAGTGCTAATCTTAGTAACATTATGAGAATATCAGTCTCCAACCCTCCTGGATTTGGTTTAGAAACTGTTATTCACTTAGTTGAAAATCATTACGACCAATGGCGCAAAGAATTAGAAGAAGTAAGACTGGAAATCCTAGAATCCCGAGAAAAATTTGTTAATGCCATCCCTCAATTTGAACATGCCCGTAGCGGAAGAGGCATGTTCGGCTTACTACATATCTCTCCGGAACAAATTGATCGATTGAGAGATGAATTTTCTATTTATCTTTTAAAAAGTTCTCGAATTAATTTTTCTGGACTTAAAAAATCTAATTTTGATTATACAATTGAAGGATTTAAGAAGGTGTTGAAATAGTTTTTAGCTATTAGTTGTTAGCTTTTAGCAAATAAACACTAATTGGCTAATGGCTATGATATATTATAATATAATGAAATAGATAACGAGACTACAAGCTAAAAAATCAGAGAGTAGCAAATATCCAATAACCAATGACAAATAACCAAGCAATTCCCAATGCTTAAATGTCTAATTCTAATTTTTACATTTTAAAATTGGTCATTTGTGCTTGATTGAAAATTGGATATTGGGTATTGAAAATTATTGTTAATCAATTTCTAAGTTCTAAATTATATAATAATTTCTTCTTGTAGAAAATCTGTTTTTATTTAAACTAGTTTCGCTTTTCCCTCAAAAGACATGTGTGGAATAATTGGTATCGCTAAAGCTCGCGACAATGCAGTATATGAAATATATGATGGGCTGGTGATGCTCCAACACCGCGGTCAAGACTCGGCCGGGATTGTTTCTTTTGATGGAAGTAAATTTTATGATCGTAGAGGTGGCGGACTAGTTCAAGATGTCTTTGATGAAAAAGACATAAAAGCTTTAAAAGGCCAATGGGCTATTGGTCACTGTCGATATACAACTTGTGGAAATTGTGATGATATTAATGAAGCTCAGCCGTTCTTTGTTAATGCTCCCTTAGGAATCTTTATGATTCACAATGGTAATCTCACCAACACTGAGGAAATGCACGATCGGATTTTACAAAAATATCACCGTCACCTAAGAACGGATTCCGATACTGAAGTTCTTCTGAATGTCTTTGCTGACCAGTTATATAAAGTTCTAAAAAAAGACAAAAAAATAGATCTTCAGGATTCTGTTTTTGAAGCCACTAAAATGACAATGAAACGAGTTACTGGAGCATATTCTGTTATAACTCTTATTGACCAAGTGGGATTATTCGCTTTTAGAGATCCTAGAGGAATTAGACCACTAGTTCTTGGAAAAAAGGAAACCACTCAGGGCACAGAATGGATTTTCGCCTCAGAAGATGTCGCCCTCAAAACTTTAGGATTCGAAGTTGTCCGAGATGTAAAACCAGGAGAAGGAATATTGATTACCAAAAAAGGCAAAATGATTGCTCGAGAATGTGTCCCTGGCAAATTAATGCCTTGTATTTTTGAATATATCTACTTGGCTAGGCCAGATTCCATGCTCAATAAAATTTCTGTTTATAAAACTCGTTTAAGACTTGGAGCATCCCTCGCAAAACAAATTAAAGCAGCTAATTTAGAAATAGATTCTGTTATGCCTGTACCAGACTCTGGTCGCCCCCTAGCCTTACAAATTTCTCAAGATCTAGGAATTAAATATCGAGAAGGTCTGGTAAAAAATCGTTATATTGGACGAACTTTCATTATGCCTGGACAACAGATGCGCGAAAAATCAATTCGTCGAAAACTTAGTCCCATAGAACTTGAATTCAAAAATAGAAATATCTTGCTCGTAGATGACTCTATTGTTCGTGGTAATACCTCTAAACAAATCATCCAGCTTTGTCGTAAAGCAGGAGCTAAAAAAGTCTATATCGCTAGTGGTGCACCACCAATTATTAATCCCGATGTTTATGGAATTGATATTCCAACCAGAAGCGAGCTTGTTGCCCATGATCTAACTATTGAAGAAATTTGCAAAGTTATTGGTGCCGACAGACTTTTTTACCAAACAGTAGAAGATTTAATTCTAGCAGCCAAAGCCGGAAATCCTGAAATTAAAAAATTTCACACTGGAGTTTTTGATGGTGGATATGTTACTCCTGAAGTAACAGAAGCTTATTTAAAAAAAGTAGAAATGTCTGGTCGCGGAGCCCAACAACGAAATCAAGAAAAATCACCTATTACTATACTTTAATTAAATCCCATGAGTTTTATTGAATTCCTTTCTCCTCTCTTGCGTAGAAAAAAATTATTTATTTATTTATTTGTAATCCTTTTTGCGATCTTCTTTGGTTTAGCCAAACTAATCCCAGATATCCAAAAAACTACCATATATTTTTCTGTAAAACCAGTAGTTTCTAGTCAATCTATGACAACTTCGCTAGATCCAATAGAAAGTGCTAGTAAGGTGGCAGAAGCTATAGCTGGTTGGGCTAAAAATCCTGGTTTCCGAAATGAAATTCTAAGTACTGCCGATGTTCAAATATCCAATTTTAAAAAGAAATTAACAGCTCGTAAACAAAATAGACTTAATATTTTTTGGACCATAAAACTATCTAAAACAGAATTATCTAATTCAGAAAAAGTAACCAGCGCTCTTTTAGAAGTCTTTAATAAAAATTTCGCAGATTTTAACTCTCAAAGTGCTGCTCCTTTTGAAATTTCGACTCCTTCCATATCTAGCGATTTACGAGAATTTCCCCTTCTCTGGATAATTCTAGCTAGTATTCTTGTTAGCCTCTTCTTTTCTTTTTTAGCAGTTTATTTGTACGAAGCTTTTACGGATCGAGTTTCTTTCGTACAAACTATCTGGGAAGTTTTCCCAGATTCCCCTATTCTGAGAGCCAATCAAAAAGTAGGCTCTCATAATCCCTCCTTGCTAGAACAATTCATTCTTACCTTTGAATCTCCTCGATTAATATCTACCTTTCCCGGAGCAGAAAAATTCTTTCAATTAGCTCCTTTGGACGCTATTGATGAAGAATTAGATGTTCCTATTTTGCTTGTAAAACTAGGTGAAACTAAAATAAGAGAATTAGAAAATATGTTAGCTATTTTTGGTGATGAAATTGGAATTATAGTCTTCGAAAAATAATATTACATTATAATATAATGGATAAAATAGATTACGCCTCATCTGGAGTAAACATCAAAAAAGGAGATATTGCCTCTCGTGCTGCTTATCAGAATGCTAAAAAAACCTTTGCCTCTCGAAAAGGAAAAATAGGAGAACCTTTTGTTTTAGAAGGAGGATTCTCTGGAGCATTAGACTTTGGAGATTTCCTAGTAGTCCAAAATGATGATGGGGTAGGAACAAAATCAGAAATAGCAGAAAGACTAAATAAGTTCGACACCATTGGAGAAGATTTGCTCTGCACGGTTGCAGATGACGCTATTTGTGTCGGAGCAGAAATGATTAGTATTACTAATACTGCTGATGTTCCGATCGTAAATCCAGAAATCTTAGATCAAATGACCGCTAGTCTTGCTAAAGCCTGTATAGAACAACAAGTAGTTATCCCTGGCGGAGAAATTGCCGAACTAGGAACTGCTGTTAATAAAATCGTTTGGAATGCAACCGCTGTTGGTATTGTAAAAAAAGACAAATTCATAACTGGAAAAAATGTTCATGACGGACAGAAAATTGTTGGACTAAAAGGCCGAGTTCTCCGTTCTAATGGCATTTCTCTCGCTCGTAAAATCTGTGAAGTAAATTTTGGTGACAATTGGCATGAAGCAGAATGGCAAGACGGAATCACTTGGGGAGAAATTCTCCTTACCCCTTGTAAGATTTTTCATCGTCTTTTATTAGATAATATTCTAGGTGATTTCGATGGGAAAAGAAGATTTTCTGTAGATGGAATTGTTCATATAACAGGCGGAGGTGTTCCGGGTAATGTTCCGCGGATATTACCTGCTGGACTAGGTGCAACATTTAATAATCTCCATACTCCTCACCAAGCCATCCAAGATCTTCAAAAATTAGGAAATGTAGATGAAGAAGAATGCTATAAAACATGGCATTGTGGGACAGCTATGCTTCTTTTCTCAGATCAAGCAGAAGAAATATGTGCAGTCTTAAATACAGTAGACAGTGAAGTTCAAGCTCAAATTGTTGGAGAAGTTACAAATAAAGGTAAAATAGAAATAACTTCTAAATTTTCTGGAAAAAAGTTATTATTTTAAAAAGAATCTTCTTTTATTATTCATTACTCATTATTAATTATTAAAATGATCTTTAATTTTAAGACTGGCAATGTTACTTTTTTTGCGGAAGACAGAGAGTATTTCGAAAAAAGACTTTCTAAAATAGCAGATCTTCTAGGACATAAAGCTGGAGATGAAGACTCTTTAGAAATTTCTATCGCCATCGAGAAAGGAAAACAACTTTCTGGTGACAGATTTTCTGCTTCTGCCACACTCATCGTCCCTCGTGGGAAATTTTACGCTGAAGTAAGCACCGACAACATTAAAAAATGTGCCGACCTTTTACAAAAAAAATTAAAAGCACAACTGGATGGCTTTTAATATTAGGGCTTAGTGCTTAGAATTTAGAACTTAGAAAATTTTTTGTTTTTTGGAATTTTAAATTTAGTATTTATTTGTTATTTGGTGTTTAGCATTTGGGATTTTATACATAATACGAAATACATTATACTTAATACGATTCTTATAGCACGATTCTGGGTTGCAAATTACCACAAGTAATCTCCCCTATTCCAATTGAATTACCTCCGACAAGCACAAGGATTTTTTCTTTTTCTACGCCAGAAAAAGGGAAAACTCTTCCCGCTATAAAATCCTGTACTCGACCAGCAGGAATTTCTCGGTGCGTTATATTTTTTAAAATAAATTTAGGATCTATGGCTTCCGAAATATTATCTATATTTTCAGCATCCCTAATATCCAAATCTCCTACTTTGATTCTTCTTAGCTCTTCACAAAGACCTCCTCCTGCTAATGCCTTTCCTAAATCTCTTGCTAAAGAACGAACATAAAAACCAGCAGAAACTTCTAATTCCAATTCTAATTCTGGAAAATCGTAAGATAAAATTTTCATTCTGAATACTTCCGTTTTTCTTGGCTCTAGCTCTACCTTTTCTCCTTTACGAGCAATATCACAAGCCTTTTTTCCTTTGATCTTGATCGCCGAAAACTGGGGAGGAATCTGACTAATTTTTCCCAAAAACTTCTCTTTAATTATTTTTTCTACTTCTTTCCGATCTGGTTCTTGGTCATATTCACAATCCACAATTTCTGATTCTGGATCTAATGTTTCCGATGTTTTACCTAATAAAATCTTGGTTACATATGTTTTTTTATCCTTTTCTAAAAAAGGAATAAGTTTAGTGCATTTCCCTGTTGCGACAACAAGTAAGCCTGTAGCAAAGGGATCTAGTGTTCCAGTATGTCCAACTTTCTTAATGTTTAATATCTTACGCATCCGCGCACAGACATCAAAACTAGTCCAGTCCTTTTCTTTGTCTATCAACCAAAATCCATCCATCTTTAAAGATTACGAGATTACCCTTCGACATTACTCAGGGCAGGTGAGATTACAAGATAACAAGTTTAATATAAAATTTACTTTTTACTCGTAATCTCGTTATCTTGTTATCTCGTCATCTTTTTTTAAAAACATTTGCCAAATATTTTTTTTTAAGTACCTTGTTGTCAGCTTTGTTCATCCTGAATTAATGAGATGAACCATTAAGACCATAAAGCATGCAAAAATACGAAGTACTGGCTATCATTACCAATTCCTTAGACAGCAAAAAGGCTGCTGATCAAGCGAAAATATCTATTTCAGATCACATCAAAGAACTTGGAGGGACTATAACCTTTGAGGATTTTTGGGGTGAACGAGGATTTGCTTACAAAATCAATGCCGAAAAATGGGGTTATTATTTTCTTGCCCAATTTGAATTAGATAAAGACAAGGTCTCTGAACTAAAAAAAGACTGGAATATCGACAAAAAGTTAGTTCGTTTTTTAATTACCAAAGTAGAGGCTCATATGGAAAAACCTCGCAAGTACGAAGAACTAAAGAAAGAATGGGAATCCACTGAAAAAGAAAGGGAAATTGCCAAGATGGGGAAAATTTCTACCAAGAAAGTAGTCCAACAATCAGAAGAAGTTAAAAAAATAGAAGAAAAGAAAGAAGAACCTGTTCTCAAAAAAGAAGTAAAAAAGGTTACTACTGAAGAAAAAGTTGCTTCTATAAAATCAGAAGTTAAAGCAAAAGAGTCCACAGCAAGCAAAGAAGAAAAGAAAGATATTATCGACAAAAAACTAGATGAGATTCTAGAAGACTCTTCTCTTGATTTATAAAATTTTATTCTCCATTCTTCATTCTTAATTCTTCATTGAAATAACATGCCTCCAAAACCTAAAAAATACATCTGTACCTTCTGTCGTCAAAATGTAAAACATGTTGATTACAAGAACTCTAAACTTCTGGCCAATTACCTTACTTTTTACAGATCGATTCAAAGTAGGTTTCATACAGGAGTTTGTCTAAAACACCAAAAGCAATTGGCATCTGCCATCAAGAAAGCTCGTAATATTGCTTTACTTGCAGCTGTGAGATACGACAAATAGAAATAGGGACAAGGGACAGGGGACAAGATAACAAGTTATAAATCTTCAATACTGAATCAAGTTCAGCACAAGTTTTCAATTAAAGATAGATATTATATTATAATATAATACCTATTTCTTGTCATCTCGCCCGCCCTGCGTAGCATAAGCGAAGCACGGGTAATCTCGTAATCTTGTAATCTATTCCTTGCTTTCTTTCCCATTTTCTGGTATAATGGCTGGAATTTTTTAGAAATAAAAAAATGTTTGACGAACTATACGAAAAAATCAAAAACGGACTTCTTCCTAAAGAAAATAAAGAAGTAGGTCAAAAAGCTACTCCTACTCCCCCTCTAGAAAAAACATCTATTTTCCAAAAAGATGATTCTTTAGAAAAAACAATATTACCTTCTGTTCCCAAATCAGAGCCAACAGCAATGCTAGCTAAAACAACATTATCAACAGAAGAAAGAAAAGAACTTCGAGTTAATCGTCATAGCGTACCAATGCGCATTATTTTCCTAAAATACTCTTCTGTTTCTTTATTAATTATTAGTTTAGTAGGATTTCTTTGGCTTAAAGCAGATCTAGAACCAACTAATAAATATTTAAGTGCTGTTAACTTAACAGAAAATATTGGTCTTAAATATGAAAACCTTCTTCAGCAGAACAAGGTTTTAAATGAAGAAAATCGCAAATACGATACGATGATTAAAAAGATAGAAAGCCAAATTTATACTCAAAAATATTCTGTTCATAGTGAAACTATCCAAAATATTAAAAACGAACAATTGATTTGGTTTGATCAAAGAGATCAGGAAGGGAAAATCCAATACGGATTACTAGATAGCCCTGATCGTATGAAAGAATACTTTAACTCAAAAACTTTTAACAATTCGATACTTACCGGAACTGGTAATAATCTTGTTGTAGACAATACTACTGCCGACCGAAACGAAATATCTTTTAGTGTTACTGGTTCACATCTTTTTGGAAAAGTATTTTTCTTAAATACTGAATTTGTAAAAATGATGAATTCTTTCCCTTTCCTTATGGACGGCAGCCTAACTAGTTTTTCTAAGAAAAAAGATGCCGACGGTAACGACAGCATGAATTTTAATTTAAAACTTAAAATTCAGCGTCCAGAAGACATTGATCCTTATGATGAATATTTCTCAGAATATGAGAATTGGTTACTTTCTCCTACCTCTAATCAATAAAAAATGGCCAACGAATTAAAAATCAAAAGCAAACTTTCTAGACAAGAAAAAACAAAAAGGAACCCCGTTGTTTGGATTATCTTACTAGTCTTAACTTTAGGTTTCTTAGGACTAATTGTGTTTCCACAATTTGTAAGTTGGCAACAGAAAAAAAGTGAAATTCAAAATTTAGAATCTAAAATAATAAATTTTCAAAAAGAAAATATTATCCTTAAACAAGAAACAGAAAAGAAAGAAATTGAATTTAATCTAGCCGCATCCCCTTACTTAACTAGAGAAAAACAAATTTTTCCAGAAAAAATAAACATTGTAAAAATAGCTAAAATTCTAGAACTATATGCATTACAACTTGAAAACTTAGACTCTAAACTACATGATTCTTATTTTGAACTCACAAAACTAGGCTTCACTAAATCTAAACAGTTAAAAGATAAAAATTATGCCTCTAGCATTGCTTCCATAGTTTTTTCTACCGATAGACAAAACCTAGAAACATTTGTGCACTTTCTTCAAACTGGAAAACTTTCTGCCAGATTAAAAAAAGGGAAAGAAGACGGACAAATACAATTAGTAGATTATAAATTCCTAGAAGATAATTTAATGCCTCTAACACATATTAATTCTATTAAAGCCACTCCGGAAAGTAAGGAAAAATCTAAAAACTTAAGCGTTAAGATATCTATTAGTATCTTTTCTCAAAAATAAAAATGACTGAAGAAATAGCCAATAAGTCTAATGAGACTGCAAAAAGACTAAAGGAAGCAATTATTGCTGGAGATTCCCCTAAAATATTAGAATCTATTATGCACCTTTCTCTTGAGCAAGGTGCCTCAGATATTCATATTGAAGCTCACAAAGATATTGTCCAAGTACGGCTTAGGGTAGATGGGGTATTAGCTATTTTAGTAGAATATCCGCTTAATATTCATCCTAGTGTCGTTTCGAGAGTTAAAATTATGGCTAACCTAAAAATTGATGAATCCCGAATTCCTCAAGATGGTAGAATTACGACTTATATTGGAGAAACAGAAGTAGATATGCGTATTTCTACTCTCCCAACTGTTAATGGAGAAAAAATTGTGATGAGAGTTGTTGATAAATCTAAAGCAATTCCTTCATTAGAAACTCTGGGAATTGTGGGAAGAAATTATGAAAGATTTATTAAAGCTGTTTCTGATCCTAATGGAATTATTCTTACTTCAGGACCTACTGGATCTGGTAAAACAACAACACTCTATTCTGCTATGAGTTATTTAAACTCTATCGAAAAAAATCTTATGACCTTTGAAGATCCGATAGAAAATCAAATGGAAGGATTAAATCAAAGTCAGATTCGATTAGATATTGGTTACTCTTTCGCCTCAGGACTCCGTACAGCGCTACGACAAGATCCAGATATTATAATGGTAGGAGAAATCCGAGATAAAGAAACTATTGATATCGCTATTGAAGCATCATTAACTGGGCACTTGGTGCTTTCTACTATCCATACAAATTCTGCAGTGGAAACCATCACTCGTATTTTAAATATGAAAGTGCCAGACTTTTTGCTTACTGCTTCGGTTAACTTAATTATTGCTCAACGATTAGCTCGTAAACTTTGTCCACATTGTAAAATAGCTCGAGCTCCTAGTACCGATGCTAAAAAGAAAATTCAAGAAGCTTTTCAAGTATTCTCTCCTTATGAAGGTTTTGATATGGAAATGCTTAATGATCCAATATTTTATATTCCTACAAAAGAAGGTTGCGATAAATGTGGTGGACTTGGTTATAAAGGACGACTAGGAATCTATGAAGTTCTTTATATGAGTGAAGAAATTAAAAAAGCCATTCTTGCTGGAACTCCTTCTTTCGAAATCCAAAAGTTGGCTCAAAAAGAAGGAATGATAACTCTAGAACAAGATGGTTTAATTAAAGCTATAAAAGGAGATACCTCTCTCGAAGAAGTTTACAAACTTATTAAAGATTAATATATTATAATATAATGGATTATCCTAACAATCAAAATAACAACGATAACCAAGAAATCGAAAAAAATTTCGATGAGATTATTTTGGATATTAGACAAGAAGACGGAAACAGCAAGGAAGACAGCAAAAAGAAACGAATTTTAAACTTGCTTCATCTTTTTAATGCTTTAAATGACTGGGTAATTGATAAATCCCCAGTAAAACTAGAAGACAAATTATTATTTTTTCAGTTACTAGGATCTATTTTACAAGCGGGAGTTCCTGTCCCAGAAGCTCTACGCATGCTAGAAACGCAAACTAAAAATGCCAGACTTAAACGGGTAATTAAAGATATCCGTTTATTAATAGAAGACGGAGAGAACCTAGCTAATGCCATGCGAAGAAATAGTGATATTTTTGATGAAGCTACTTGTTCCATTGTGGAAGCCGGAGAAAAATCAGGAAAATTAAACGAAGTTTTGAAAGAACTTGTTGTTCAATATGAACAACTAAATGGTGTTCAGAAGAAAGTAAAATCTGTCATGATGTATCCAATCATCGTAATTGTTATGATGATTTTCCTTTCTACCGTAGTAATCATTTTTGTAGTTCCAAAACTAATCGATCTTTTTGGTAGTGCAGAAAATTTACCCCTACCAACTAGAATTTTGATCAGTGCTAATCAGCTTGTTGTGAGTAAATATTATTTAATTATAGGGGGAGCAGGAATCTTCGGAACCTTGTTTTATCTCTGGAAAAAATCACCAGCAGGATCCAAGCAATTTGGGACAATTCTTCTTTATATTCCAATAATATCAGGAATCTTAAAGGGAATGATTCTTTCTCGAATTACTCGTATTTTAGGATTCTTAATTTCTTCTGGAGTTCCAATTGTAGAAGGACTAAAAATCACTGCTAATATCGCAGGGAACCCTATTTATGAAGAAAAATTACTTCTTGCCTCTGATGATCTTTCTAAAGGAATTTCTATTGCTGAAAACTTATCAGATAATGAAAAATTATTCCCTTCGATGCTAGTAAGCATGATTGCTATCGGAGAAAAAACTGCTTCCATGGAAACCATCATGCAAAAAATTGCTGACTTCTATCAAGAAGAACTAAACCGTAAAATCGAAACTCTTTCCAAGCTTATGGAGCCATTTATATTGGTTATCATTGCCTGTGGAGCCGTGTTCATGATTTTGGCTATCTATCTGCCAATATTGAAGATGAACGATAAAATTATGTAATAGAAAATTAGTTATTAGCTAATTATTTAGATTTTTTAGTTTTTTAATTTTGTATTTCTATTCTACATTCTTCATTCTACATTCTTCATTACTCATGTTATATTATAATATAATTGATTAACCCCTTCTCTCCCCCTAGAATACTTTTGATGAAAAAAGTTCTAGTTATTGGTAACGGTGGAAGAGAACATGCCCTTGTAGATGCTTTAGCCAGATCCCCGCAAAAACCAGAAATTTATAATTTTGGAAGCGGAATAAATCCCGGAATAAATAAACTAGCTAAAGAAATAAAAATAGGTAACGCTAATAATCCACTAGAAGTGGTGACTTTTGCCCAAAGCATCCAACCAGATTTTGCTGTTATTGGACCAGAAGATCCTTTGTCTAAAGGTATCGTAGATGAATTAAAGAAAGTGGGAATCCCCTGCTTTGGACCAACACAGAAATGTTCTCAACTCGAAAGTTCTAAAAGTTTCACTCGTAATCTTTTACAGAAATATAATATTGATGCTTCTCCAGCTTTTGCTGTCTTCGAAAGCTTAGATGAAGAATCCATGAAAACTTTCTTTGATAAACTCCAAGGACAAATTGTGGTGAAGGCAGATGGTCTTATTGGTGGTAAAGGAGTGCTCGTCGCCGGAGATCACTTCAATAATTTTGCAGAAATTTTAGAATTTTCCTCTATATCTATAGAAAAATTTGGTCGAGTAGTTTTAGAAGAAAAACTAATAGGAGAAGAATTCTCTCTTATTTCTTTAGTAGACGGAGAGACTGTTTTAGATTGTCCAGCTATTCAAGATCACAAAAGAGCCTTTGATGGTGACACAGGCCCAAACACAGGAGGTATGGGATGTATTAGCGATGAACGAAATTCTTTACCTTTCTTAAAAGCAGAGGATCTGCAAGATGCTCATAAAATCACCGTCCAAACAATGCATGCCATAGAAAAAGAACTAGGTGAAAAATATGTCGGAGTTATGTATGGCGGATTTATGATCACTAAAAAAGGCGTAAAATTAATCGAGTACAACGCCAGATTTGGTGATCCAGAAGCCTTAAACATTCTTCCGATTCTAGAAAGTGACTTCTTAGATGTTTGCGAGAAAGCAATTGCTGGAAATTTAAAAGAGATCGGTCAATTAAAATTTAAAAAAGTTGCCACCGTAGTTAAGTATCTTTGTCCTAAAGGCTATCCAACAAATCCTGTAAAAGATATTCCTATCCAAGTAACAGAAAACTTTAAAGAAACAGATAATCAGAAAGTTCTATTTGCCTCTGTAGCCGAAGAAAACAACGAATTAATTCTTAAAGGATCTCGCGCTGTAGGAGTTCTTGGAACAGGAAGTTCTATTAGTGAAGCAAACAATAACTGTGAACAGATGATCCAGAACTTTTCTGGACCTTTGTTTTATCGGAAAGATATTGGAACTGCGAAACTTATTCAGAAAAGAATAGATCATCTGAAAGAAATTTTGGTATAAAAGCTAATAGCTAAAGACTGTTTTTTTATTATAATCTCTAAGCATGCAGAATATTGATCGTGGTCTTTTTATAGCAACAGTAGGATTAACCATCTTTGGACTAGTAATGATGAGTTCTATGTCTATTGCTGGAAGTTTTGAAGTAACTGGTCAAAATGATTTTTATTTTTGGCGTCATTTTTGGCATATCTTAATTGGTATTCCTGTGTTTATTGTGGCCTTAAAACTCCCTTACGAAAATTTCAAACGACTTTCCGCTCTTATTTTTCTGATCTCCATCATTCTCTTGATTCTAACTATTACCATGGGGCAGGATTATGGGACTGCTGCTAAATTATGGCTAAAAATTGGCCCTATTTCTTTGCAACCAGTAGAAGCTGTAAAATTAGCTTCGGTAATTTTTTTAGCCGCCATTTTCTCTAGTGGTAAAAACGATGCTACCACTCTCCAAGGAGGATTTTTACCTTTTACGGTAATTTTAGGAATTCCGGCTTTATTGCTTATGATTCAATCAGATTTTGGTTCTTTGTTAGTATTGATTATAATCGTTGCAGCAATTTACTTTACCGCTGGAGCAAATTTAAAACATTTCTTTGGTGGTATTGGAGTTTTTCTTTTTGGAGCAACTATTATCACCCTCACTACTCCCTATATTCTCCATCGAGTAAAAGTGTTTTTAGACCCCAATCTAGACCCACTTAATACTGGATTCCAAGTAAAACAAGCTTTAATTGCCATCGGTTCTGGTGGACTTTTTGGTCGAGGGTTCCAGAACTCCATCCAGAAATTTGATTACTTACCAGAAGTACAATCTGACACTATTTTTTCTGCTATTTCTGAAGAAATGGGCTTTTTCCGAATCTTAATCCTAATTGGTGCCTATCTTTATATTGCCCACCGTGGTTTTTTAATTGCTAAAAAAGCTCCTGATGAATTCAGTAAACTTTTGGCTGTTGGAATTACTACTTGGATAGTGGGACAAGCCTTTATTAATATTGCCGTTAATTTAGCTCTTTTACCTAATACCGGAATCACACTCCCCCTTATTTCTTACGGAGGTAGTTCGATGTTAATGACCTTAGCTGGAATTGGAATTTTACTACATATTTCTGGCAATATTCATAAAAAAACTAAAAAAAGATATTACTAATTCGTCATGACAAAAAAAATATTACTTATTGGCGGAGGCACAGGAGGACATATTTACCCTCTCCGTAATCTGGCAGACGAACTTCTAAAGCGTAACGCTCAAGTAGAACTTATTGTCGCTGACCAAAAGCTAGATAGAGAAATAATTAAAGAAAATTTTACAAATATACCTGTACGATATTTTAAGACGGGCAAAATCCGCCGTTATCTATCCTTACAGAACTTTCTAGACTTCTTTTTGATCATTAAATCGTTCTTTACCGCCCGAACTTTATTAAAAAAGATAAATCCAGATGTTATCTTCTTCAAGGGTGGCTTTGTGGGATTCCCCTTTCTTATTGCTGCCAAATTCTTAATGAACTTTAAAGGACAAATATTCTCTCATGAATCCGATATTTCTCCCGGATTTCTAACCAAATTAGTTGATAAGTGGGCAGACAAGTCTTTTCAAAGTTTTTCAGAAACCGAACCATTACCACTTTTCTATTCTCCAAAAATCGAAAATCAGAAATTAGAAATTGAAGATTGTAGATTGTCTTTCGACCCTGAGCTCAAGACCGAAGGGAAGATTGAAGATTGTTATAGTCCCCTATCGAAAGGAAAATCCTCGGAGGGGTCTAATAGAATGAAGAAACTCCTCTTCTTTGGTGGTTCGCAAGGGGCTAAGTTTATCAATGAATTATTTGTAAAATGTCATGACAAAATCCTAGAGGACTACCAAGTTACACTGATAACAGGTCATGCCAAAAAAGTAATTCTAAGCCATCCGAATTTCGAACAATTCGAAATAATTCCTACTAAAAAATTAGCTCAAAAAATAGAAGAAGCAGATCTTATTGTTGCTAGAGCTGGTAGTAATTCTCTTTTTGAAATAATAACTGCCAAAAAACTAAGTATTATCATTCCCCTGCCTTCTGTAGCAAGAAACCACCAACTAAAAAATGCTTTGCTCTTTAAAGAAAAAAATCTTTGTGAAATCTTAGAAGAGAAAAATGCTACTCCTGATAAATTAATAGCTATGATTTCAGCCACAATAATTAGTGAAAAGATAAAACAAGCTCTAAAAACTTCTAATATCAAAAATTCAGCAGTAGAAATAGCCCAAAAGATTTTACAAACCAAAACAAAAAACTAAACTCATTTCGATTTCCCACATTGTTCATTACTCATTAATCATTATTCATTCAGAGCATGACTGCGCTTTTCTTAAAGTACCGACCCCAAACTTTTACAGACCTTGTTGGACAAACTTCGGTAGTAAAAACCCTGCGAAACGCTTTAAAAATAGCAAAACCTTCTCATGCTTATCTTTTTTCTGGTAGCCGAGGTACGGGAAAAACTTCTATGGCTCGTATCTTTGCCAAAGGTCTTGTTTGTCAAAACTTAAACGAAGGTAGTCCTTGTGGAAAATGCGACCTCTGTATAGATGTTTCTGAAGGAAATTTGGTGGATGTCATCGAAATAGATGGAGCTTCTAACCGTGGCATTGATGAAATCCGAGACCTAAGAGAAAAAATTCAATTTGCACCAAACAGAGCTAAAAGAAAAGTCTATATCATTGACGAGGTACATATGCTTACGAAAGACGCTTTTAATGCTTTATTAAAAACTCTAGAAGAACCACCAGAACATGCGTTCTTCCTGTTAGCTACAACAGAAAAACACAAACTACCAGAAACTATTGTCTCTCGTTGTCAAAACTTCATCTTTAATCGTTTTACCTTAGAACAATTAACAGAACGAATTGGAGCTATCGCTAAAACAGAAAACTTTACCGTAGATCAAGAATCCCTAGAACTTATTGCTCGCAAAGCAGAAGGCGGATTACGAGATGCAATTTCTTTACTAGAACAAATTTCCGCCGAAACAGAAAGCAATATTACTCCTGAAAGTGTTAGAGAATCTCTTGGTATTTCTGATTCCGAAACTCTGGAAAATTTTTGGAAAGCAATTTTAGATAAAAGTAGTGAAGACGGTCTTAAAATCCTCAAAGAAATCTCTAAGTCTGGTAAAGATTTTAGAACTTTTGGTCATGATTTCTTAGGATTCTTGCGAGACAAAATGCATGAGAATTTAAATAACACCGAAGTTCTATCTCAAGTATTACCAGCTATAGAAGAAGTAGAAACCGCTCTTTCTCGTCTCAAAACTTCTCCTATTGTAGATTTACCTTTAGAAATCGCCGTAGTAAATTTATGTCAAAATCAGAGACAAGGGACCCATTCGACCTGTTCGACCGATTCGGCAGGCTCAGGGCAAGCAAGGGACAAGGGACAAGAAAAAACGAAAAACGAAAAACAAAATCAAGAACAAAAAACAACGAGCAAAGCAGAAGTGGTAGTCCCAATAAAAGAAGAAAAAATAGAACCAGAACGCAATCACCAAAAAATAGTCGTAGACCTTGAGCCTGTTATAAACCCTGAGCCTGCCGAACGGGTCGAACAGGAAACCCCTGCCGAAGGCTCTGAACTTGTTGAACGAGTTACGGGAGAAACAAAATCCCCCGAACTCTCTTTTGATAGTATTAAAGAAAAAATGAACGAAATTGCTGAAAAAGCAGGGATCCCCTCTTTTGCTAAAAAATCATTCCTTTCTACTCAACCAGAATTTTCTGCCGGAAAAATAATTTTCAGGACAGAAAGCACCTTTCATCTAGAAAAAATTAATACTCAAAATACTAGAGCTGCTATTCAAAATGCGATGATTGAAATTTTTGGACAAAAACTCCTGATAGATTTTGGCAAACTAAATGGTAATGGTAATGGAAATGGACATACCACAGAAGTTAAACAAGAAGTTGCTACCGCAGATGATTTCCTTCGATTCTAAGAAGAAGATAACAAGTGACAAGGGACAAGACCACAAGAAATTAAGGCTAATTGCTAAAAGCTAATAGCTAAAAGCTAAATTATACTATAATGTAACAAAATACTAATTATCTCGTTTTATTCTTTAGTGACCCCTAAAAAATGAAGGCCAAGAAAAGCCAAATTCTGAAATACTTTTGGAGCCATGCGAAAAAATACCCTATTTCGCTGGTGCTTCAATATCTCTCAAATTTTGCCACTATAATTCTTGGGTTCATTCTTATTCCAATTTTTTCCAAAGAATTCTTTGATTTAATGATTAATTTTTCGGGATCCGAAAGAGAAATTCTCCAAAATGATCTTTTTCGTATTTTACTAATGATTGTCGGACTGGATCTAGCAGCCTTTGTGCTTTTTGGAAGAATAGCTGATTTCTCTATCAGTCATTTCCAGTGCCGAATCATGCGCGACATAACCAATGATTGTTTCGACAAACTCCAACAACATTCTTACCACTTTTTTGCCAATCATTTTGTTGGAGGAATCGTTTCCAAGGTAAATAGACTAGTTCGCTCTTTTGAAAGAATTGCCGATATTCTTATCTTCAATTTATTCCCAAATCTTATCCGAATCACTTTTACTATTGGAGTATTATTCTTTTTTATCCCCACTGTCGCTTGGGTCTTAATTGGTTGGACGATTTTCTATACTAGTACCACTTATTTATTCGCTCGTTGGAAAATGAAATATGATCTGCAAAATGCTACTGCAGATACTATGGTAACTGCTAATTTAGCTGATAGCCTAAGTAATGCTTTGAATGTTAAGATGTTCGCTCGTTTTCTTTTTGAAAAAGCCCGTTTCTATGGAAAAACGGACGAACAATTACAAATTCGTAAATTCACTTGGAACTTAGGAAATATATCTGGAGCAATTCAGTCTTTTTTCATGATTACCTTAGAAGCTATTGCTTTGTACTTCCTAATGAAAGCTTGGATCAATGGTACAATTTCAATCGGAACAATTGTTATGACACAAAGCTACCTTATTGGTATCTATATTAACCTCTGGGATTTTGGTCGAGTAATTAAAGATATTCATACTTCACTCGCAGATAGCGAAGAGATGATTTTGATTATGAATCAAACCCCTGATATTTTAGATCCTAAAAAACCAGAAAAATGTTCCATAGCTTCTGGAAAAATAGAATTCCAAAATGTTGATTTCATCTATGAGAAAAAAACTAAAGTTTTTGAAAACTTTAACTTACGGATTAAACCGGGAGAAAGAATTGGAATTGTCGGAGAATCTGGAGGAGGAAAATCAACCTTCACCAAAATCTTGCTTAGATTTTCTGATCTCTCCAAAGGTAAAATCCTTATTGATGGACAAAATATTACGAAAATCAAACAGTCAGATCTACGAAATAATATCTCGTATGTGCCACAAGAATCAATTTTGTTCCATAGATCTTTACTGGAAAATATCCGTTATGGAAGATTAGATGCTACAGACGAGGAAGTTCATGCTGCTTCCCGTATGGCTAATGCTCACGACTTTATTCTCAATACTCCAGAAGGTTATCAAACTATGGTAGGAGAAAGAGGTATCAAACTATCTGGCGGAGAACGCCAGAGGGTAGCTATTGCCCGAGCAATGATCAAGAATGCTCCTATTCTCATTCTAGATGAAGCTACTAGTTCTCTAGACTCTAAATCTGAGAAACTAATCCAACAGGCTTTAGATCGCCTAATGAAAAGAAAAACAGTTATTGTTATTGCTCACCGTCTTTCTACAATCCAGAAACTAGACCGCATTATAGTACTGGAAGACGGTAAGATTATTGAATCCGGTTCCCACAATGAATTAATCCGAAAAAACGGTAAATATGCTGAACTCTGGAGACATCAGGCAGGAGGGTTTCTGGAATGAAGAGACAAGAGACATGGGACGAGGGACAAGTAAATGCTGAATTTTACTTTTTTTCTTGTCCCTTGTTATCTTGTCCCTTGTCCCTGCTACAAAAGACTCGACGGATTAATATCCACCTTCGCCTTTTCTGGAATCTCTATTCTTTTTAGAAACTTAATTAGCTCTGTTTTATCTTTTTCTCTAATAAACACATGAAAATGATACTTATTATGTGTGCGAGGAAAAAAAGCCGGAGCTGAATAACATTTATCCTTTAAGTGAACTTTAATTTCATTAAAGAACTTTTTAGCTTCAGCAAAAGCTACTTCTTTTTTTTCGTCGGAAAAAGAAATCTTAGCCATAGCAGAAAAAGGAGGCATATTAGCTTTTTTTCTTAACTCGCTTTGCCACTGCAGGAATCCTTCACTGTCATGATGACGCACAAATTGAAAGATCTTTTCTTCTGGCCTAAAACTCTGGATCACTATTTTTCCTCTTTTTTTCCTTCTTCCCGCTCTTCCCGATACTTGAGTCAAAAGCTGAAACACTCTTTCTTCTGATCTAAAATCTGGCAAAGTAAGTCCCACATCAGCCAAAATTACTCCCACCAGTTCTACATTGTCAAAATCCAAACCCTTAGCAATCATCTGCGTACCAAGAAGAACATCTGCTTCACCCCTGTGAAATCTATCCATAAGTTTCTCAAAATCTTGTTTGCCTGACACAGAATCAGCATCCGCTCGAAAAACTCTAATGTTAGGAAACCTTTCTTTTAGTTCTTTCTCTACTTGTTGCGTCCCCCATCCCTTAAACTGAAAATTCTCCGCCTTACATTCTGGGCACTTAATTACAAAAGGTTCTAAATGACCACAAACATGACAAATAAATTTCCGAGATCCGATTCTTTCGTGGAGCTTCATATTAGCCGTGCAATTTGGACATTCGAAAGTATGTCCGCAAACCTTACACATCGTGCTTCCTGCAAACCCTCGTTTGTTGAGAAAAATCATGGCTTGTTTTTTCTGTTTCAATAGTTCTCTTAATTCTTGTTCTAATGATTCAGAAATAGGAGAAAAATTACCTTTCTTCGATTCATTTTTAAGATCTATGATTTCTATTTCTGGTAATTGTACTTCGTGAACTCTGTTAGGAAGATCTACTCTATTCCACTCCCCCGTCTCACATTTCTGGAAAGATTCAAGTCTAGGGGTTGCAGTTCCCAAAATTAATTTGGAATTAAATCTAGAAACTATTTTCTCCACAATGTCATGAGTTTGAAACCGAGGGGCAAACTCATTCTTAAAAGTCCACTCGTGTTCTTCATCTAGAATAATCAACTTAGGGTTTCTTAACGGAACCATAACCGCAGAACGAGCACCAACTAGAATACGAGCTTCCTCGCTTTGGATCCTCGCCCACTCTTGCACTTTTTCTCCTTCTGATAATTTAGAATGCCAAACCGCCAAACAGTCACCAAAAACAGAATATAATTCGGCAATAAGTTGTGGAGTGAGCGCAATTTCTGGAACTAGAAATAGTACTTGTCCGTCCTTTTTCACTTCTTCCGCTAACTTCTTATATACCTCAGTCTTTCCGCTTCCCGTTACCCCAAAAAGAAGAACTGGCTTCTCAGATTTCTTAATCGCTTCTTCTACTTTTTTTTGTTCTGGAGTGAGAGTAAAACTCGGTCTAGTTTTTTGTGTGTCCGAGAAAATACCAGGAATTTTTCCTTTCTTTTTTATAATAATCCCCTTCTCTAGCAGAGTCTTTATTGTCGCTAAAGGAATGTCTTTCCTTAATTCTTCTTCTGAAATATTCCCTTTGTATTTCTGAATTAGTTCTACAGCTTGTTTTTGTTTTTCTCCTCGGATATTTTCTGGAAGATTTTTTAATTCATAAGAATTATTTCTCTTCTCTGGATTTTTCTTGGAAAAGAATTTTTCCGGAACAGTAAGACTCAGAACTTTTTCTAAAGAAGCAAAATTTTCTTCTGCCACTTCTCTAGCGATATCTATATATTCTGGAGGAATAAACTCCTCGTTCCAGACTTCTACAATTGCTTGGGTTTTAAATTCTGGTTTATCTTTAGAGACCCTAATAACAATCCCTGTCTTCAGTCTCCCTCTTAGTTTTACAGTAACTCTAGCTCCAATATTAATAGTTTCTTCTCTGTGCCAAGAAAATATTCCTTTCAGCCCTCGAATCCAAATGTCACAGTAATTCATTATTTGTGGCACAATTATTGTCTTTTTCTAAGAATTTTTCTACATTCTCTCTGTAAGTTTACCTATGAAAGAAAGAACCATCCAAATTCTAACAGCATTAATCCAAAACTTTATAGAAAGTGCTACACCTGTAGCTTCTAAAAGATTACTCTTAAGAGAAGATTTTGATATCTCTTCTGCTACCGTGCGTAATGAATTTGCCGTACTAGAAGAAGTTGGCTTGATTCAATCTCCCCATGTATCAGCAGGAAAAATACCAACCCAGAAAGGATATCGTTTTTTTGTTGATGGACTTCTAGAAGACAAGGAACAAGATCTGTTAGTCCAATCTATTTTTGCGCAACATGTTACAGAGTACAGGTTAGCAAAATCTAAAGAAATTATTTTCGATATTATTCGGCTTATTGCCCAACTTTCTGGCAATGTAGCTTTTGTAACTATTGATGATGACCGAACTTTTTACTTAGGACTCTCTAATGTTCTTCGTAGTCCAGAATATATCCTCCATCCAGAAAAAGCTGCTCAGATTGTAGAAATTCTAGAAGGACGAGCTCGTTTTGAAAAAATGATTTCTTCCCTAGAAATATTAGAGGATGAAGTAAAGATCTTTATTGGACAAGAAAACTTGCTAGAAGAAATCTCTAGCTGTGCCATGCTTGTTACCCGTTTCCAAACCAAAGATATTTCCGGAACTATTGGAATCTTGGGACCAATGAGAATGAAGTATGGGTTTAATAAGGCTTTGCTACAAAATGCCTTAAAAATGCTAAAATAGATAACAAGACTACAAAGTTAGGGACAAGGGACATGGGACAAGATTACAAGTAATTTCTGATTTGTGATTTTTAATTTCTGATTTCAAAAATCAGCAATCTAAAATTTGAAATACATTATATTATAATATGCTAAGCTACTGAACGACTAAGAATTATTTTTCTCACCTCTACTACTATTAGAGGAATGATCGTTGCAATTGAAATCACTACCCAATCCTGCAAATTAAGGAAGGTTGTTCCCAATGCCTTATTCAAGAACGGTGTGTAAACCATAAGAAGAACAAGCATTACGGAAGTAATGATCGCTAACACTAAAAAGTTATTACTAAAGGGATTCTGTCTAAACACCGAAGTTTTATTAGACCGAGCAGAAAAAGCATTAACTAATTGCACGAATACTAACGCTGTAAAAGCTACCGTTTGAGCATGTACCAATCCCCCTCCGCTTCGTAAACTCCATAGAAATGCCCCAATAACAGAAATCCCAATAACTACCCCGATTAATAAAAAATATTGAACAAATTTTTTGTTCAGAAGTCGTTGCTTGGCATTTCTTGGCGAATGATGCATGAGATCTTTTTCTGCTCCATCTACCCCCAAGGCAATAGCTGGTAATATATCTGTTCCCAAGTCTATACAAAGAATAAGTATCGCCGTTAAAGGTAAAGACAAATTAAACAGTATCGCCGTAAAAACCACCACCAGTTCTCCAATATTGCATGAGAAAATAAACCAAACAAATTTCTTGAGATTCTCATAGATCCTTCTCCCCTCTTCTACGGCAGTAACAATAGAAGCAAAAGAATCATTAGTTAAAATCATCGTGGCAGCCTCCTTAGAAACCTCTGTACCAGAAATACCCATCGCTACCCCAATGTCTGCTACTTTAAGCGCTGGAGCATCATTCACGCCATCTCCAGTCATAGCTACCACTTCTCCTTGGCGTTGCAAAAGTTGGACAATCCTCATCTTTTGATCTGGCAAACTTCTCGCAAAAATAACAGACTGGGTTTTGTCTTTCAGTAATTTCATAAGCTTACTATCTGACATCCTCTTTACTTCATCTCCCGTAAGCACTTGAACATTATTTCCTTGAACAATTCCCAGCTCTCTAGCAATAGCTTCTGCAGTTATGCCAAAATCTCCCGTAATAACAATAGTTCTAATCCCTGCGGTATGACATTTTCTTACTGCATCGCGTACTTCGCTTCTCGGAGGGTCTATCATCCCCACAAGTCCCACAAAAACTAATTTATTCTCTATCTCCCCTGCTTGGATATTTTTCTTGAGCCTATCTAAATCTCCTACGGCAAAAGCCAAAACTCGCAAAGCGTTCTCAGCCATAAGTTCATAATGAGCTTGAATTCCTTTTCTTTTAACATCTGTCATCCTGTGAATCTTGTTACCATCTGACCAATGAGAACATTTTTTAAGCACATGATCTGGAGATCCTTTTACTAGTACTTTTTTGTTAATCACCACGGACATCATTTTTCTTTGAGAATCAAAAGGAAAAATGTCTTTATTTTCACTGACCGGAATATTCTTATTACTTTTAGCTACTAAAGTAAGTAGCGCTCCTTCTGTCGGATCTCCCAACATTACATATCTACCATTCTTCTTGTTGAGCATCGCCTCATTACATTCCTGACATATTTCTAGTAATTGTGTAAGTAACTTCTCCTTATTACCTCCAGCTATTTCTCCTCCAAGATATGAGATTTTACCTTGAGAAGGATCATAACCTACCCCTGAAACATTAAATATAGACCTATCTGCTAGATATACTTCCCGAACTGTCATTTCATTACGAGTAAGAGTTCCCGTTTTGTCTGAACAAATCGTCGTTACTGCTCCCAAAGTTTCTACTGAAGATAATTTTTTTATAATCGCTTTCCGACGAGCCAAAACCGTAGCTCCAAGAGCAAGGGCAATAGTAATCGTAGTTGGTAATCCTTCTGGTACCGCCGCAATAGCTACAGAAACTGCAAAAAGAAGACTATCTACTAACGAAAAATCTCGCCAAACTCCAATCACAAAAAGTCCCGCACAGATCACGACTGTTATTTTGGTTACAAAAAGACCAATATAAGCTAACTCTTTCTGTAAAGGAGAACGAGTTCTTTTTGTTTCCACCGAAAGCTTTGCTATTTCCCCAAACTTGGTAGCCATTCCCGTAGATTGAACTTCAAAAAGCCCAGACCCATGAACAACCGCTGTCCCCATCCAAATCAAATCCCCTACTTTCTTTTCTAAAGGAACAGATTCTCCAGTCAGAACAGCTTCATCTAATCGTAAAGTATTCGCTTCTCGCAAAATTCCATCAGCGGGAATTTTGTCTCCTTCTCCCAAAATAACTAAGTCTTCTGGAACAAGATTTTCTGTAGAAATCATAACTGCTTCTCCATCCCTAAATACCCTAATTTCAGGATGAATCATCTTCTTCAAGGCCGCTAAAGTTCTCTCTACTCTGAATTCCTGAAAGAAACCAATGCCGGCATTAAGAAGCACAATAAAGACGATAACAATAGCATCTACCCTCTCTCCCACAAAAAAAGAAATAATACTAGCTCCTACTAAAATTAAGACCAAAATATCTGTAAACTGTTCTAATAATATTTTCCACGCCGGATTTGCTTTTTTGGTACGCAAAACATTAGGACCAAAATCCTTTAACTTCCGCCCTGCTATAACACTTGAAAGTCCCTGCATTTTTTTATTTTTGTTTTCCTAATACTAGACAATTTCCAGAGTTTAGAGAACAAAACATATTATATTATAATATAATAGAGTCTCTAGTCTTTAATCTGTAGCTTTTAGCTAATGACTAATGGCTAATAACTAATAACTGTTTTTTTCCTTGCTTTTCTTTTTATTTTGTGGTAAGATAACCTGTTCTTTTATAAAGAAATGCCTCACCTCTATGTTAGGGAGCTCCTCCATTTTGAATTTTTATTTTCGAAATGGGGGTTAACTCCCTGCCTTCCCTCGCCCAAGAAATTTATTTCTTGTCTACGAAAGAAGACAGAGGCCTTGCTCTCAACTCTTTCACAAAAAATTTTTCATAAATTTTATTCACACAAAAACAAAAAAAAAGAGAGCATCTAAAATTATTTAATTAATTTTAGGCAGGTGAGTCCGATACCCCCGAGGTATCGAACCCTACACTACTTCTCCCTTGTTGAGTATTAGTTTAGGCAAAAAGCGAGCATCACACCTCCTAAGTACCTTCACTTTGTTGTTGTAACGGACTTATGTGTAAAAGATGCTCGTTTTTTTTATAACGATTTTTCAGGTTTTGTCAAGCTCAAATCCTTAAGAAAAGATAACAAGGGACATGGGACAAGGGACAACCAAAATTTCTAACTTGTTATCTTTTCCTCTCGTAGTCTTGTAATCTGTTTCATTTTATGGTATAATTCCCTGATTTAAATGTAATTATGGCTGAAGAAAAGAAACCAATAACTCCAACTCCTACTAAAACAGTCGCAGACCCTGAGCTTTCTAAAAAGCTTAAGCCTGTCGAACGGGAAGCTCCTGCAAAAGGAGAAATCCGCATTGAGAATACGGAAAAGAAAGGTAGTCTTGGATTTGGACTAGCAGAAAACATCAAGAATAAACTAACCGCTAAGAAAGAAGCTCAACAAAAAGAATTAGCTGAAAAAGAAGCTAAACTTGAAAAAGAAATGGGAGACAAAGATCTTTTCTTTGAAGATTTCGATCCTAAACGAGACAAAAAAAAGCTTACTGTCGAAATGCGACAAAGAATTATGGAAGCAGAAAAACATTATCAAGAAGGTGTTGTTTCTATTAAAGATTTAATAGCGCCAACTTCCATGGAGATAAACAATACCGAGATGAAATTAAACGGTATGTTTGTAAAAAGCTTCTTTGTTTTTAATTATCCCCGTTTCTTGGAATCTAACTGGATGGGACAATTAATTAATTTTGATGCCACCATAGATCTTTCTATTTTTGTTTATCCAAGTAATCCGGGAAAGATTATGAAGATTTTGCGAAAGAAAGTAGCAGAAATGCTTTCCTCTAAACATATCAATCAAAAACGAGGACTGGTTTCTGATGTTGGATTAGATACTGCCTTGGAAGATGCCGAACAATTAAGAATAGACTTGCAAAGAGGAAGTGAAAAATTTTTTCAAGTGGGAATTTACTTCACTGTTTATGCTGACACCAAAGAAAAACTAGATAAAACTGCTAAACAATTAGAAACAATATTGGGAGGACAACTCGTTATGACTAGAGCCGCTGATTTTAGAGTAGAAAGAGCTTTTGAAACTACCCTACCCCAGTGTACAGATATGATCGAAGTATTCCGAAATATGAATACCGCTCCCCTCTCTACGACCTTTCCATTTGTTTCCCAAGATCTAACTTCTAACCAAGGAATCTTGTATGGAATCAATAGACATAATAACTCTCTAATTATTTTTGATAGATTTAACTTAGAAAATGCTAATCAAGTAGTTTTTGCTAAATCTGGTGCTGGTAAATCTTATGCCGTGAAGTTAGAGATCCTCCGTTCTTTAATGCTCGGAACAGATGTTGTAGTTATTGACCCAGAAAACGAATATGAAGCTCTCTCTAGAACTACAGGAGGAAGTTATATCCGTGTTTCTTTAACTTCTAAACAAAGAATTAATCCTTTTGATCTTCCTCTTCCTGTAGATGAAGAAGAAGCTCGTCCGGGAGAACTATTGAGAGAAAATGCGATTACCCTCTCTGGATTAATGAGTGTGATGCTTGGAAAACTAACCCCCGGAGAAGAAGCTCTCATGGATAAAGCAATTCTTCAAACCTATGAACTAAAAGGTATTACCCAAGAAACCAAGGATCCCGCTAAAATGGAAATGCCAACCATGATCGATTTAGAAAATGTTCTTAACTCTATGGAAGGAGGAAAAGACTTAGCTACTAGATTAGAAAAATTTACCAAAGGATCTTTTAATGGACTATTTTCTGGACAAACTAATGTCGATCTCGGATCTGGACTAGTTGTTTTCTGCATTAGAGATTTGGAAGAACAACTTCGACCAATCTCAATGTATATTCTCCTTAATTTCATTTGGAATAAAGTTAGATCCCAATTAAAGAAACGAGTACTGGTGGTAGATGAAGCTTGGCACATGGTGCAATACGAAGATTCTGGAAGATTCTTACATAACCTTACTAAACGAGCTCGTAAATATTACCTAGGAATTACTACTATTACCCAAGATGTAGAAGACTTTTTAGATAGTAAATGGGGTAAACCCATTATTACCAACTCTTCTATGCAACTGTTACTCAGACAAGCACCAGTAGCAATGGAGAAACTCCAAAAAGTTTTCAACCTCACCGACGGAGAGAAATACTTACTCCTTAATTCTGGGGTAGGACAAGGACTATTCTTTGCTGGAAACCAACATGTCGCTCTCCATGTCATTGCTAGTTATAACGAAAATAGAATCATTACTACCAATCCAGAAGAACTGTTGGCAATGAAAAAAGAAAATCAACTGGAAGTTCCTAAAGAAGAGGAAACAAAGGAATAGTAATATTTAGTCAATGATGTCCGATAAAGACAAATGCGAAGCATTTGATCTGAATCGTTGGCAGAATTGATCCTGAGCGAGTGAAAGCGAGTCGAAGGATTCTCCCACGCCCCTTGAATCGGGATTCTTTATTATAGAGTTCAGCCTTTAGTACTTTTAAATTAAACACCTATTTTCCATACTCCTTTTTCTAAAAAGGCTTCGATCGTTTGTCGTTTAGCTTTATTAAGAAGATTAGAATAAGACATCTTCTTGTTCTTGGCGTATTCACTGAGCGTTACTATTTCTTTTTCTTCTAGATAGGCCAGTCTTTTGTGGTAGCTACTTGTAATCGCCTTCCCAACTATTTCTTCCATAATTGAAGTTTCTCCCTTTTTATCAAATTCATTAAAAGCATCATAATATGATCTTCGATCAATAAACTTGATATTTATCGGGACAAATCCTTCTCTAATAAGGAGATAATTATTTAACACTCTTCCAATACGACCATTCCCATCTAAAAATGGATGAGTATGTTCAAAAGTAAGATGAAGGAGAGCGATTCTTTTGATAATATTTTTATTACTGGATGAATTATAGGCAACAAGCATTTTTTCTAGTTTTCCAACAACTTCTTTGGGATCTGGAGCAATGTAACTTCCAACTCGTACCCATTCATCTTCTTTTCTAAATCGACCAGCAATATCATCATCAATATTAGAGATAAGCATTTTGTGTAAAAACAAAATCATATCTAAGTTTAATTCTTGTTCTTTTGCTTTCTTGTTCATATAAGAAACTACTCCAGCTAAATTCTTTGCTTCAAATAATTCTCTTTCCGAGATGTATCTATCCAAATCTATTTTTAATAATATTTTCTCTGTTTCCTCTAAAGAAAGCGTGCTGTTTTCTATCGCATTAGAGTTATAGACCTGTTCTGCTACTTCTGCTTCACTTATAAGTCTCAAAAGAGACTCTTTCTTACTGGCTGTTTTATAATATCTCTCCCGGAGAGAATTAATTTTACCGAAGACATTTAAGACCTTTGCCATGACTTAATTCTATCAAATCTTCACGATTTTGTCAACAAAACCGTTAAAAGTTACTGTTTTTTATATATTTTTCACGGTTTTGGCTCTAAAAGCGTTAATTATCTATGGCGGAGGAGGGAGTATCCTATTTTCTTTGATATTTCATCAATCACCCCCTATAATAAAGGCACAATATAAAAAGAGCCTTTGCATGGACGTTTTAATTCCTGCCGAGGGTCTTTTCGTTTTCTGTAAAAATGTGCTTGTTCAGAAATATATCCTAGAAAATAATAAGCCTCTTCTCCGGAATATTTTTCACATAAATAAATTCTTAATCGCTTATGATCTACTTTCCAATTATCTTCTACCTTGTCTGATAGCAGATTAAAGATATAATTTTTTTGGAGGAGTGCCAGAGTGGTCGAATGGGGTGCTCTCGAAAAGCACTGTACTTTTATCAGTACCGGAGGTTCGAATCCTCTCTCCTCCGCCATTGAAAAATTTTAGGGATTTATTCCTAAAAATTTTCAATTGTTTTGTGATGGAGTGAGAACCGAAAAGAGGTTCGCCACGAAAAATGAGCAAAGCGAATATTTGAGTGCTCTAACGAATCCGCCGAAGGCGGATGATGTGACGAGTATCCTCTCTCTTTGGGCGCTGGGGGAACTTCTTTCATTCTCGTTCGCTCCGTTCCTTCGGGAGTTCCTCATTCGGAAATAGTGAGCAAGCTCCCATTTCTTCATTTCGTCCTATCTACTGTGAAGTCGAAAACCCTGCAATATTCGCTTTGCTCATTTGCAGTGCGAACCCTGCCCTTCGGGCTACGAGTTCTCGTCCCAAGCATCCATTTATTTAAAAAAAACAAACCATAAAGGTTTGTGATTTTTAAATGGTGGGCGCTGGGGGACTCGAACCCTCGGCCTCCTCGGTGTAAACGAGATGCTCTAGCCAGCTGAGCTAAGCGCCCTTCGTCGCTAAAGGACTGCACTACCTCGCAAATAGCTTTGCTATTGGCTCAGTTTGTTCTGTCCTCACTCCTCCTTGCTCATACGGAGGTCTTCATGCTCGTTTTACGGTATTGTCTCGCCACGCTCGACAACACCTACTCGCATTCAACTACCCCGTATTCGCAGATATAAAGTGCGATCTAAAAATAACGAAGAGATTCTAAAAAAAAATAAAATAAAAGCAAGTTGCCTTTCGTCTTTATTTTAATAGAATCTTCCCCGGAGAGATGGCAGAGTGGTCGAATGCGACAGTCTTGAAAACTGTTGTGCGAGCAATCGTACCGAGGGTTCGAATCCCTCTCTCTCCGCCATTGAAAATTTTTTGGGATTTATTCTAAAAAATTTTCAATAACTGATAGGGATGAGAACCCGTAAAAGGGTTCGAGGATTTGCACCGAAGAGCGTAGCGATGAGGATGCCAAATCCCTCTAACAAGTTCGCCACAGCGAACGCAGTGACGAGTATCCCTCTCTCTCTCCCTCCTTCGTTATATTATAATATAGTATTTAGATCACAAGATAACGAGATAACAAGGAAGAAATGTTCTTTAAATTTTTCCCACGAACACGGGGTAACGCAGGCTGAATAGAGATTTTCGCGTGTAGCAAGAAAATCTTGTCATGAAGCCGAGTAGTCCGTGTGAGTGAGACGAAGCAATAGACCGCGAAAATGGGGTAGCTGAGTCCGAATAGGAATTCTAAGTGTAGCGAAGAATTCCGTAAAGTGAGGACGAAGACCTCCGTTTGAGCGAGAGGAGGTGAGACGAAGCAACGCAGTTTTTGGCAGAGCTAAAAACGAAGTAAGCGAAGTCCTCACCGACGATATGGGGTGTCGCCAAGTGGTAAGGCTCTGGTTTCTGGTGCCAGCATCGGGGGTTCGAGTCCCTCCACCCCAGCCAAATTTTAAAATACAGGCTTTATGCCTGTTTTTTTAAATTTCTCTAGGGCTTCGGGATTTGAACCCAAGCCCAGGGTTCGATGAGCCGAAATGAGGAAAGTGAGCTTGCTCGCAATTTTCGAATGAGGTGAAACGACCGAACAAAGTGAGGGAGCATAGAAAACTGAGGAGCAAAGCGACGATGATTTGAGCCCTCGAGTAGACGAACGAAGTGAGTCGTCAGGAGAGAATCCCTCCACCCTTCATTTCATAATGAAGTATTTTTTTCTCTACTTCTCCCAGTCTTCCACAGTTGAATTTGCTACGAACAACGAGCGAAGTGAGGAAGTGAGTAGGAAAGATACTGTGTCCCGAGCGAAGTCGAGGGAATCCCCTACTTCTCCCAATCCTCAATAGTAATTTTCTTTCCCCTCATTGTAAGCAGTACTTTTTGTTTCTCTTTCCAGCCAAGTTCTCGAATATAGCTGAGAGGTATAGTTACAGAATAACTATGCCCACCAACTTTGGCGAGCTTTCTGACTGGTTGTGATGCCGATTTTGCAAGAGCCATGATATTTTTCGTTTCCGTAAACGAATACATATTTGTTTACATATTCAAATATGTAAACGATTGGATATATCGTATTTTAATTTTCTTCGTAGTAATACGAATAATCTATTCCCTTCGTAAACATTTCACGACTGTTGATTTTATTCGTGAGGGCGTTTTTTAGCAGTTTTTTTATTTCTATGCTGTTTTGAGGGCTTTTGACCATGGCATTGATATAATCGTTTTTCCCTATTCGACTCCAATCAACACATTTTTTTAGATGTTTCTTTAATATCAAGTCGAACCAAATCCGCGTGGTGCGTCCATTACCTTCCATAAATGGATGAGCGATATTCATTTCTATGTATTTATCCGCAATCTGCTCAAAGGTATCTTCAGGCATGGATTCAATCTGTTTAAGTGTGTTATCTAAAAATTTTGCCATTGCAAACCGAAACCCATCTTTGGAAATGTTTTTTTGTCTAATTTGTCCTGCAAAATCATATAAGCCACCAAACAAATACGCATGAATTTGTTGCAATCCTTTACTTGTACCAACCTCTATTTCATCAATTAAATTACTTTCAAAAAGTGTGTACGCTTTTTTCTTACTTTGCCCGTCAATAGTATTATCGCTATATAAAAACCAATCTAAAAATTTTATTGCCCTGTTATTTGGGAAATGTTTTGCCAAAGCAATAATTCCATCACTATCCAATGTATCCGTTTGATATTTTTTACCGTCAGCTGCAATTAATTTCAGTTTGTGAGTGTGGCTCACGAACTGAATATTTTCCTTGATCAATTTGCGTTTAAGCCAACGCCAATAGTTCCCAGCTTTAACATAATCAATTTCTTGATTTAAAATACCAACAACATCCACAACCGAAAACCACCATTTGTTATTCTCTTCGTCCCACACGGCACGAACCTCCCGATCGTCAAAAAAACGAATTGATATTTTATTGCTCATATTCCTTGAAAGTTAAAAGTTTGTTTCGATAGTATTCGTATTGTTGCCCACGAGCTTTTATTTCCGCAGGAAGACCGATAGAAATGGTAATCATTTTTTCTTCCTTATAGTACCTGTATTATAGGAAGATTATTTGGTTCAGTAAATTTAATTTTGCACCAAACAAGATAAAGATTTATTATTCTTAATACTTAATTAACCCCAATTACATGAAAGGATACTCAGACAATATCGAAAAACTAACTCTTGAAAATAAGAATTTTAGGCAGGTTCTTTATACGGGAAAAAATTGTCAGCTCGTTCTTATGAGTCTTAAACCAAATGAAGATATTGGCATGGAGGTCCATAATGAGAATGATCAGTTTTTTAGATTTGAAAGCGGAGTAGGAAAAGTAATTATAGATGGCAATGAATACAAAGTAGCGGATGGCTCTGCAATTATTGTTCCTGCTGGAGCAGAACATAATGTTATCAATACTTCTCCTTTCGAATCTCTCAAGTTATATACAATATATTCTCCAGCACATCATAAGGACGGAATTGTCCGTGCTACTAAAGAAGAGGCTGAAGCCAACGACGAGGAATTTGATGGAACTACAACAGAGTAATTAATTCTGTTTATTCCTTAAGGAAACACTGATAAATTAAAAAATAATAAAATAACCTAAAAAATGGCTTCACCAAAAATTCATCTTTTTTGTAAATTTATCCCAAAAATCCTTTTGCTTAAACAATTAAACAAAACTATTTTTGAAACAAATTTCCTAAAAAATCTGAGAATTTTTTATGGTAAAGAATTTATCAGTGTTTCCTTAATAAAAATATAAAATTTTAAATATTTTCCTTCAGGGAAAAGGATGCTTTGTCCGTGATCAAAAGGTTGATTACCCCGATGAAGTACTCGTAAATCACAAGAAGCATTGACTGCACTTTGATAGAGAATCTTAAGAAACAATTCTTCATCTATATGTGCCGTACAGGAAGCTGTTGCCAGAATTCCTCCTTTAGGAAGTGCTTTCAATACTTCTGAGTTAATTGTAACATAAGCTTTTATGGCATTGCGTACTTGTGATTTATCTCGTGCCATGGAAGGCGGATCGAGAATAATACAGTCGTATTCGTCTTTTTTTAATTTTCGTAAAAAATCAAAAGCATCGTCGGTGATAAATGTATATTTTTCTCCTTGTAATCCATTAATTTCAAAGTTTTTCTTTGCATACTCGGTAGCAAGTTCTGAGATATCAAGCGATGCCACACTCTTCGCACTCATGGCTGCAGCAACAGAAAATCCTCCCGTATAAGAAAAACAATTTAGAACTTTTTTATCTTTTGCGTAAAAAGTCACACTCTGTCTATTTTCTCGTTGATCAAGAAAAAATCCCGTCTTCTGTCCTTCGGCAATATTAACGAGAAATTTCATCCCGTTTTCTTTGATTTCGACATCCCGAGGAACATCACCAAAAAGAATTCCTTCTTTCATTTTTACACCTTCACGACGAGCGCTCTTTTCACTGAGTTTTAAATATACTCCCTTGGGAGAAAAGGCACGCAAGAGCGCAGGAAAAATAATGCTCCAGTGTTTTTCTATAGCGAGGATATGGATTTGAGGAACGATTACTTCATTATATATATCAACAACTAGACCCGGAATTCCATCGCTTTCTGCAAACACCGCTCGATAAGCATTAGTATCTCCTACATATTGTTTCTTTAGATCACGCAAAACACAGAATTTTTTATAAAAAAATTCTTCGGTAATTTCTTCTTGTTCACGAGTCAAAATCCTAATCGCAATATCTGTTTGAGAATGATAAAACCCAATACCGATAAATTTTTCGTTAGCCCAAACTTCACAAAGAGAACCATCTTCCAGTTTCTCACAAGAAAGAATAGCTTTCGAAAACACCCACGGATGACCAGTAGAAACATTTTTTGCGCGATTTGGTTTGAGTATTATTTTAGGATACATTTTGGCTACAAATGTAAGCAAAAACAGAAGAGTTGTCTATAATAAATAATAATTTCATATTTTATTATCTTTTTTGAGTTTTCTTATCAACTTTAATTTTTCCAACTTTCTCTAATTTCACGCCATCATCAAATAAGTATGTTACTCCTTTCCCAATCCCCTTTCGTTGAATTTCTCCAGATTTCACTAAATCTTGGAGATCTTTTTTCAAAGTTGGATGTTTAATTTGTGGCAAATTATCATGAATCTGCCCAATAGATAATTCCTGATCTTCTAGAACATCTAGAATCAAAGATTTTCTTTGTTGAGCATTTAAAATTTCAGGTTGAATAAAATCAGCTTTTTCTGTCCCGTTTAGAATAAGAAAAAACATTGTTAATGTTTCTAATAACTCTTGAGCTACAAACAAAACAAAAGAGTCTGTTTTTTCGGTGATGTTAGCGTTTTCAAGTTCAGAAAGATATCTTCTTCGTTTTTCGTTCCTAATAATACAGGGAGGATATCCTTCTTGCATAAGAATCAAATTCATTAAAAGCCGTGATATACGACCATTCCCATCATCAAAAGGATGAATGTTCACAAACCGATAATGAAAAAGACTCGCTCTTTCTATGGCAGAAAGTGTTTGAACTTTTTTTGAATAATACCACTCCAACAGCTTCTCCATTTCTATCTGAACTTGTTCTGGTTCTGTATAATGATGAACCTTCCCCGAAATTGTTAAAACATGATTGGGGCGAACTTTATATTTCCCGACATTAATCTGTTTTTGAATTAACTTTCCACCTGCTCCTTTGACATATATATAGTGGATATCTTTAAGCAAAACAGAATGAAGAGACTTGATAAAATGCTCTGTAATTTTTTGCTTTTTTTGGACAACATCATCCAAAGCATCTATAGCCTCTGCATGATTTTTAGCCTCTAAAAAATCTTTCAGAGGCTTTCCTTCTGAAGTAAGACCTTCCCTTAAAAAAAAGGCCGTTTCTCCTAAGGTTAAAGTATTACCCTCAATAGCATTTGAATTATAAGTCCACTCTATTCTTAGTTTTTCCTGAATAGTCCTAAGAAGATCCCCATCAAATGGCTTATATGTTTCAATCTCCTTTCGAAGTATTTTTATCTGATCAAAAATACTTAATGTACGATGTTTTTTTTGGATATTCATATCCATATTATATCCATAAATATCCATAAATCAAGTTTTCTCTGTAATTTTAAAAAATCCTAATGTATAAATCAGGAAATAGTTTTCTTTATAACCCTATGTTTAGATAGTCTTTCCTTTAGGGTCTTCTATCAGATTTCCAATAAGAACTAATCTATTTTCGTTAGTTCCAATTGGCGTACAAGTCATAAGAGTTATGATTTTTTTGTCATTTGGCTGATTAAGAATTCCTGTTTCTGTTGGTGGAACAACTTCTCTTTCTGCAATCTGGTATGTAAATTTCTTAGAATTCTTATACACAGATACGATGTCTCCTACTCTCACTTCATGCAATAAAGCAAAGACATCTTTATACCTTCCTTTATCCCAAGCGTAATACGAAGAGTGCCCCGTAACAAAGAAGTTTCCTTCTTGTCCCGGTTCTCGCGAAATAGGATGAACTACTACTCCTTCTTGTAATCCTGCTTGAATATTCCTTTCTAGTTGTTGCCAATTCCGATGATTGGGAACAGTAACTAAAGGAATGTTTTTCCCTATACGGGAAATCTCTATTCGATCATCTGAAGGATAAACCGCCATATTATCAAAAGTCTGTTTGGCTTGAGTCTTCGGTTTCAATTTTCGATCTCTAAACCTTGTTCCTTCTACTTTCTCTAATCGAAGAGTTCCTGTCTTTTCCGTCTTAGAATAGTCTCCATAAGACTGAATTACAGATGCTTTAAGTTCATCGAACTTAAAAGAAGCTACTTGAGCAAAAGCATTGTAGTTCATAAAAACATGGGTTCCTCCCCAAACTAGAACTACGGTCACAAAGAAGGTCACAAATTCTTTCCAAAACGGTTTCCGTTGCTTTAGTCCAAAATTAAATTCCGAATTACTCATATTTATTTATAAAAATCAGGAAATTGTAGCACAAAAAAGGCCTTTTATCAAGCCAGTACAGCTTCCCTTCTATCTAATTTATTATATTATAATATACTTAGACTAAGTGCTTAGAACTCAGTCCCATTTTCTTTCTTACTTCTGCTAATTTTTGTTCGGCAATCTGGTTAGCTTTTTGAGCACCTTCTTTAAGAATTTTTTCTACTAAATTAGGATCTTTAGCTAGCTTGACTCTTGTTTCTCGAGCAGTCTTAAAATGCCCCCAGACAAGATCAAAGAGCATTTTCTTAGAATCTCCGTAACCAATAGTTCCCTCTTTGTATGATTTTCGTAATGTCTCTAGATTAGGGTTTTGAAAAAGTTCATGAAATCGAAAAACCAAACATGTTTTGGAATCAATTGGCTTTCCAAGTGGCACAGAATCTGTCTTGATCGACATTATTTTCTTTTTAAGAGTTGCTTCGTCAGCAAATATCTCAATAGTATTGCCGTAACTCTTAGACATTTTTTGTCCGTCCAGTCCAGGAATAGTCTCGATCTCCTTAATAACTTCTGGTTCTGGTAAAACAAAAGTTTCTCCGTATTGATTATTGAATTTCTGAGCTATATCCCTAGCCATTTCTACATGCTGTTTCTGGTCTTTTCCTACTGGAACCTTCTGGGCGTCGTAAAGTAAGATGTCGGCAGACATAAGGACGGGATAGGTAAACAGCCCTGCATTTGCTTCTAGTCCTTTAGCTTTCTTATCCTTATATGAGTGAGCTCTTTCTAAAAGTCCCATTGGAGTCTGGCAAAGTAAGAGCCAAGCAAGTTCTGTATGAGCTCTAATGTCAGATTGTCTATAAAAAACAGATTTCTTGGGATCGATTCCCAAAGCTAACCAATCTAAGACACAAATTTCTTGGTTCTTCTGAAACTCAGCAGGATTTTTTTGAGTAGTAAAGGCATGAAGATCAGCAATAAAGTAGAAGCATTCATCGCTCCCCTTTTGCAGTTCTATTGTTTTCTTCATCATTCCAAAGTAGTTCCCCAGGTGAGGAGTTCCACTCGATTGCATGCCAGTAAGGATTCTCATGTTAAGAAAAATATTTTTTAGAAAGAATTTTTACCAACTCCCCTATCTTCACTCTCTCTTGTTTCATAGTATCCCGATCTCTAATAGTCACCGTCCCGTCTTCCATCGTGTCATAATCAATCGTAACACATACTGGAGTCCCTATTTCATCTTGTCTCCTGTATCTCTTCCCAATAGATCCCCCGTCATCTAATTCGCAATTTCCAAATTCTTTAACTAATTCAAAAACCTCTTGAGCTTTTTCTTTCATACCATCTTTTTTCATTAGAGGCATAACTGCTACTTTTACGGGAGCAATTATTGGTTTGAATTTAAGAACAACTCGTTCTCCATCTTCTAACTTTTCTTCGTTGTAGGCTTCGCAAAGTAGAGCAAGAACGGTTCGATCTACTCCCCATGTTGGCTCTATCACATGCGGTAAGATCTTCTTCCCAGATTCTTCATCATGAATTCTTAATTCTTTTTTAGAATAAGCTTCGTGTTGAGCAAGATCGAAATTTGTTCGATAAGCTAGTCCATAAAGTTCTTTTCTCCCAAAAGGAAAATCATATTCTAGATCTACAGTTCTTTTAGAATAATGAGATAATTTCTCTTGAGCATGCTCTAATTCATGAATTTTTGTCAGTCCAATTAACTGACACCAGTCTTTCATGTCTTTGAGCCAAGTTTCAAAAGTCTCTTTCCAAGTATCTTCAAAAATAAAATACTCGATTTCCATTTGTTCGAATTCCAAACGACGGAAAATAAAATTCCCTGGGGTTATTTCATTCCGGAAAGCTTTGCCAATTTGGGCAATTCCAAAGGGAAGCTTTACCCGCATCGTATCCACAATATTCTTGAATTCTAAGAATATTGCTTGGGCAGTTTCTGGTCTTAAATAAGCAACAGTCCCCTCTCCAGCCTGCCTTGAGCCTGTCGAACAGGTTTTGGAAAGTTCTGTTTGAAACATCAGATTAAATCTCCTTACTTCTGTAAAATCCATCGCCCCACATTTAGGGCACTTAACCATATTCTCTTTAATAAGTTTAGAGATATCTTCATCACTGAGTCCTTCACATTCTATCTGACACTGGTCTTGAATTATCTCATCTGCTCTCAGTCTGGCTTTACATTTCTTGCAGTCCACCATCTGATCGTTAAAATTATCAAGATGACCAGAAGCTTCCCAAGTTTTGGGATGGAGCATAATATCTCCATCAATCCCCACAATATCCTGACGGTTCTGCACAAAAGTCTTCCACCAGAGATCTTTCACATTCTTTTTTAGTTCAGATCCATATGGTCCGTAAGTATATGAATTAGCGAATCCACCGTAAATTTCTGACCCCGGATAAGCAAATCCACGCCGTTTAGCCAAAGCTACTATTTTTTCCATTAGCTAAAGTTTAGCGTCACCACTATTTTTTACAACATTATATTATAATATAACATTAACTAGAATTCATTTAATTTGATGAAGTTTGAGGAAAAATTGAGGAACGGAGTAAACCGTATGTAACCATACGGTGTCGAGTACCAGAAATTTTGACGAAAAAATTCACAAATTCAATGAATTCTAGCTGCATTGAGCAGCTGTCGGCCCCGTCCCCTCATTAAAACCAAATCCGGGCGAAGGTTGTGTAGCGGGAAGTTCTGTTCCACATTCTTCAGGAGCTTCTTCAAATCCGGCACAAATTGTTTCCAACAAACTCTTGGAATCTCTTTGGGCATCAATTTGTTTTCCATTGATAACTAATGTTGGCGACCCTTGCACTCCATACTCTTTGTTTTCTTCCTGAGAGATATTAAAGGCTGGAAATTGACCACCTCGCCAACTAGCTTTGTCTTCCAAGGAAACAGAAATTCCAAATTCCTCATCTGTATCTGTCACACAAGTTTCTAAAGTCTCCATGTCTATATCAGTACTAGCTAAACATTCTTCCCCTTTTCCTTCTACTAAGAAACAACCTAGATACTCCTGTAATTTCTCTGGCTCTTCTTGCTGGATACAGTGCTGATTTAGCTGTTCCATGGCTTCTGTTTCTCCATGCATAACATAATCTACAAATTTGAGTTTGAAATCTATTTTGTCTCCTAAAACATCTAAGACTGGCAAAATCCCCTTTTCTGTTTGCGTGCCATACGGACAATGACTCATTACAAAGAGTTCCACTTCTGGTTTTTCTTGCTTATCCATAGAAGCCAAAGAAACCGCTCTCTGTAGAGATTCCGCTTCTGCTGTTTTTTTCTTTTGTTCTTCAAATTCCCCTAGATTTATTGCTTGAGGAAAAAAATTAGCTCCATCTTTACTTATGTAGGTAGTAAATTCTTGTCCACCTGCCTCTAATTCAATTTTATACAACCCTCCTTCTTCCTCTACTTCCTTTATAACAGCCGTTGTTCCCGATTTCATCATGTTGGCATTAACAAATTCTTCTACTTTTATTTTAATTTCTTCTAATGACAGATCCTTGTTTGAAAAACTAGGAACATCACATCCTGCCAGAAACAATAAACCTCCGAGACCGACTAATATCTTTTTCATCGGAGGCGATGATACTATCTAAGTTAAAAAAGACAAACCTAAGTTAATGAAGAATGGAGAATGAAGAATTTAATTTTTCTAGTAATTCTTATTTTTAAAACAAATGCTTGAAAAAAGGGTTTTTCTGTGCTATAATATCTCGATCAACCTAAAAACAAACAAATGAAAGACACCGAACTCATCGTAAAATTAAACCAGTCTATCGCTTCTGCTAAAGCTTCTCTTGATGCCGTAGAAAGATGGTCAGAAATGCTAGCAGAACAAAATGGTGTTGATTCTGATGTTATTAGAGAGAAAGCTAAAAATCTTCCAAACTTGGAAGATTTTGATAACGAAGATGTAAAAGTAGTTGAAGGAATCTTTGATGGAGCAAACATGATAGATAAAAAAGGAGAAACTTATCCTGTTCCTTCTAATTACGCTTCTAAATCTAAACTAATAGAAGGAGATAAATTAAAGTTAACTATTCAACCGAATGGTGCTTTTGTTTATAAACAAATAGAGCTTATTCCTCGTAAACTTGTTACTGGTCGACTTATTTTAGACGGCAGTCAGTATAAAGTACTGTGTGATAATAAAACATATGCTGTGCTTTATGCTTCTGTTACTTTCTTCAAAGCTAAAATAGGTGACGGCATTGCCGTTACTATTCCAGAAGACGGAGAATCTAATTGGGCAGCAATAGAAAATGTAATCCCAGCCGAGTCAACAGCAAAAGTTGCATAAAAAATTTGAACTTTCTCCTCATGTCTTTTAAAATCTATGATGATGAAATTTTTAATAATTATTTTCGGATTGATTAATTTTGCTTTTGCCCAAAGTACGGCCGAAAGCTTTGTCGATAACTCCTCTATCCCCCGTTGGGCAAAGAGCCCGATTTCCAGATTAGTAGATTATGGAGTCCTATCTGGCAATCCCGACGGAACCTTTGCTCCTAATCGAGGGATAAATCGAGCAGAATTTAGTAAATTACTGGTTAATTCCTTAGGAAACGAAATAGAAAATTTTGTTCCTCTAAAGGGAAGCTTCCCTGATGTAAAACCAGATGACTGGTTTTTCCCGTATGTAGAAACTGCTAAACATTATGGCTGGATAGAAGGAGATCCGGATGGTGTTTTCCGACCAGGAGACAAAATAAATAGAGCTGAAGCCGCTAAAATGTTAGTTAATGCTTTTGGTTTTGAAGTCGGGCAAAATATTGACGGTGACACTTGGTACGCACCTTACTTTAGAGTGTTACGAGAAAATGATTTACTTGCTTATAATAGTTTGTTTGAAAATCCAGGATACGATAAAGAACCTTCCCGAGCAGAAATTTCAGAGCAAATTGTCCGATTCTTAGAAAGAACTGGTAAGGAGTTAATTGCTATTCCGCTTCCGACAAACAAGTCTCGAGTAGTTGCTACTCCAAAAAATCCGGCACAAGAATATGTTCCCGAACCAAGCCCTTTTGAATATAAAGAAACTGCCACTGGTTCTTTAACTATTGATCCCAATGCTGGAACTCTTTATGTGGAAAAACATACTTCTTTAGCTAAAAAAATCTTAGTCGCTTCTAATCAATCAGATGTAATCGCTCACACCTTAAAACTTCTTACTAAAGACGGCTTATCTGAAGTAGCTGGTCTTCAATTCAGGCTTGTAGGAAATGGTGGTTATTATGACTATGCTAATGTTTGGCTAGAAATAAATGGCAAAGCTGTTTCTGAAAAAATTAAACCGTACGATAATGTAGTAAATATTCCTCTCAATTCTACGCATCTAACCATCGGTTCATCTCTAAAGACCATAATGCTAAAAGTTGACATGTCTCCCAATGCTAAAAAAGGAAATAATACTAGATGGGTACTTTTCTTGCCAGAATGGATTGATGCCAATACTAATAAAAAAATTGGGTTTTTTCCAATAGGAGGAAGTGATATAGAAATTAAATAACTACATTGTGAAACAAAATCAAATACATTAGTTTCCATAATGAGTTCTTGCCCGTTTCACATAAACTATTTTCTTCTCCTTATCTATAGAGTAAAGTATACGATCTTTTAAATTCAAACGATAAGAATAGTTGCCTTCTAAATCACTCAAAAGCCTTTTCCCACAAAAAGGATCATCCTCTATCATTTCTGACAAAATAGATTTCAATTTTTTCTTTAATTTAGGAGAAAGTGTTTTTACATCTTTTAACGCCTGTTTTGTAAATAATATTTCGTATTTTTTCATTAATCTTTAAAAACCTGTTCAAAAGTATAGAGTTCTCCCTTATCAATTTCTTTATCTGCTTTAGCAATAGACTCTTTTAGTCCTGGCTCTGCCAATAGCTCTGTTGTTTCATTAAGACTTTCGTAATCATCTTCAGAAATAACAACAACATTCCCCTCTTTTGAAGATATACGAGTCGGCAGATGCCCTTTGGCAATCTTCTTAACTATCTGAAACAAATTAGAACGAGCATTGGTAGCTGTTATGGTAATCATCTTAAATAATTTAAGTACTATTTTATGTACGCACGCATTATAGTACATCTATTAATAAAAGGCAATATAAAAATCACCTTCTCTTAAATTCTGTTGCAGAACCGCCGGTTTGTTCTCTTTTTGATTTCTTTTTAAAAGTTGACGGTCTTTATTTTTCTCGTACAATCCGCCCGTTATTTATTGATAACTTTTTTTGTGGGATCGTAGCTCAGCTGGTTAGAGCGCCGCCCTGTCACGGCGGAGGTCGCGGGTTCGAGTCCCGTCGGTCCCGCCACAAAAAAAGATGTCCCCGCAAGGGACTTGTTTTTTTACTTTGGTAAAACCAAAGAATGGGACGAGAACCCACAGGGTTCGTAGTGATTCCCATGAACGAAGTGAATGGCTTGAAACACTCCTTCGTTGTTTTTGCAAAGCAAAAACATAAGAAGAATACCGTCGGTCCCGCCACAAAAAAAGAATTATAAAAATTAGTTTTACTTGTTATTCTGTCCCTTGTCTGCCCTGAGCTTGTCGAATGGGTCTCCTTTCTCTGCTCTTATTAAATCAGAACTTGTTTCTTTTATTTTATCTTTTTTTAGGTTCTTCACTTGCTCACTGATTCCAATTTTTAAATCTACAGTAGGAGTATAACCAAGTACTTCAGATATTTTACTAATATCCGCGTGTTGTCCACGGACATAACCTTCTTTGACGGGATTAGGAATGTAAATAGGTTCTATACTCTTCCCCATTGCTTCATTTATTTCTCGTAAAATCTCATTAAAAGAACAAGTTGCCCCTGTTCCAATATTAAACACATCATTACCTAACTTCTTATTTGTCTCAATTGCTCTTGTAAGCCCCTGTACTACATCTTTAACATTCGTAAAATCTCGAAACTGATCTCCATCTCCAAAAATAACGGGAGGAAGATCTCGAGCAATATCCCAGACAAACTGCGAAATCATATTGGCATACTGCCCCTTAGCTTCTTCATTCGGACCGTAAACTGACATAAATCTAAATCCTATGGTTTCTATTTCTGGGTAAACCTGAGCATAGCAACGCGCACAATCTTCATATAAGCACTTAGTGACCGAATAATGATTAGGGGGTGTTACTTGTTGGGTTTCTACTAACGGCATGGGATTGTTGGCATACAAAGAAGATGTAGAAGCATATAAAAATTTCTTAGCACCTATTTTTCGCGCAAACTCTAGCGTCTGACAAAAACTTTTTATGGAATTTGTGTATCCATCCACAAAACCATCTCCCATAAACATTGGAGCAGAACTTGTCCCCGCAAAATGTAAAACATATTCAAAGCTATCCCCACATTTTCGAAGATCTTCACTCTTACAAGCATCCCCTTTAATAAACTTTATGGCTGAATCTAAATTATCCGAATCACCTAAAAATAAATTATCAAGCGCCACAATTTCAAACTTATCTTTATTAACATTGCAGAAATTAGATCCTATAAATCCCGCTCCACCTGTAACCAAAACCCTTTGCTTCATGTCCGAATATTACTCAAAAAATACTTTTCGTCGATTATTAAAATTCTAATGACTAAGCGCTAATGACTAAAAACTATTTTTAGCATATTATAATATAATGAAACTTAGCACTTAGCTCTTAGTTTTTAGAAACTGAATGACTAATTACTAATAACTTGTTTTTCATTACTCATTATTCATTACTCATTATTCATTATTCATTCTACATTCTTCATTGTCTACAACTCTCCCCTTCTTTCTTTTTCTCTTTTTATGGATCCAATTCTTTTTAAATATTCCGATCGCACTTTAAACAAAGTCTTGATTTCCAATCCTAAAGTCATCAAGAAAACAATGTAAAGAAGAAGTCTCATGGAAAAAACTGGTACTCCAGAAAAACGAGCAGAAACTAAAATCAGTCCAATGATCCCCAAGGCCACAAACTTCCCAAATTTCTTTCTAATAGATTTCCGAAAATATTTATTATCTGGAAAAAATCTCTTTAGCACGCTTTTAGAAAAAATAGCTAAAACAAAAAAGATTAAAAGTAGATATCCCATTAGAAAATCTCCCCCTGGGGTTTTATCCAAAAAATATTCTGCGGTTAATAAACGGGTAAAATCAAAATACATTATTTTTTAGTTATTAATAACAAAATAGAAATTAATAATTTTTTAGAATTTTGCAACCTTTCTCTGCCCTACAAAAAAAAGTAAAACTAAAATTACTATATCAAAAACCTGCTCAATTCGAACTACCTCAAAAACTAAAAGAGTTGGATTGCCACGGAAAAATTGCATAAAAAAATCAATTGCAAACAGGAACATTCCCGCTTTAATCGTCAATCTCCCTACTGTTCTTTCGTAGGAATTAAAATGATTTCTAATCCAACTAAATACAAAACAATGTGCCAGAAAAGCATATAAAGCAACTGGATGAGTAGGCATTAGAATATCAACGCCAAATGTTTCATATTGCACACCCCACGGCATAACAGTCTCTCTTCCGTAAACAGCTCCCGTGAGAAATCCTGCAATATCTACTATTAAAACTCCTATAAAAAATGAAACCACTCCTGCATCTATCCAACGCAAAAACTCCATTTTAGATTTTCTGCTATTCCACAACATCATTCCCAAAAAACCGACCAACAGTCCAACAAAATTTATTCGACCATCCCAGAATTCAAAAAATGAAGTAATTCCGTTACGGAGAAAAATGGTAGGATCTAAAAACAAACTAAAAAGTCGACCGACAATAATACCCACCATTAACCATTTCCAAAAATTACGAAGGAAAAAATCAATCGAAAATTTCTTCTTCTGCAAAGTCCGATAGTAATGCCATACCGAAACAATAAAGGCAAATGATAAAAGAATTCCATAAATCTCTAAAGCGAAAACCCCAAAACCAAGTTGTGAAAAATTCATCTCCTCAATTATCAACTATCAATAAACAATGAGCAACAAAATTTTAACTTGTTATCTTGTTATCTTGTTTACACTGTCCACGAAAAGAAAACTGGGAATTCTATAATAAAAAACAAAAGTAGTGCTGTTACTCCCAAAGACAACAGTGTTTTTTGTTTGATAGTAAAAGGTTTCTTAGCAAAAATTTCACAAGCAAAAGCCAAAGTAATTATTCCAGAAAAGACGGTAATAAACCAAAAAGAAGCCGAAGAAAAATAAAAACTAATTCGCTCTGTATCAAAATTACTTAACAATTTCACCACATTAAGTCCCCAGAAATTAAGAAGCATAAAAAACAAAAAAGCAAATCCCCAATACATTGTAAATAAAAATTTACGAAGAGGTTTCATTTTAATAACCACTTGAAACTTTTCTAAATCCGTTCCAATCTGAACAGATGATAAACCTTTAACCAAATGACCTTTCAAAGTATTAGACATACTTTTAAACTGACCTATTCGATTTTCAAAATCAGAAAATTTGTCTTGAACTGGCAGAAAAATATCATCACGAGACAACAACTCAAACAGTCTTTTCATCATCCCCTCCAAATGATCCAGCGAACTTGATTGACGGAGACGAGAAAGTCGATCAATTCGATCTTTAATATTTCTTCGAATATCAGGATCTAATATTTCTGTATTAGCCACCAATAATTTTTGAACTTCATTAATTACCACCTGAATTTGAGCCTGCAAAAATTGCATCTCTTTTTGACGAGACCCCAACATAGTTACTACTTTATCCTCTTTTGTCTCTATTTTCTTATGTTCAGATACAAAGATTTTTTTATTTTTCTGATCTTCTAAAAATTGCTGTTTTAATTCTTCTGGAATTCCCTGTTTTTTTAATTTTAATTTCTCTTCGTTCGGCAAGTCCTTCGGGATTAAATAAATTAGAGTGAAATTATATTCTATCCGTAATTTTTTATAAGCTTCATACTGACTTTCCGCTTCTATATCCCCCCTACTCTCTTTTCCCAAAGATCCAGTAGCCTTAAATTCAAAAATTTTTAAATTATTGTTTCCATTTTGTTTGGCAATATAAGGTTCGATAGACAGAATCGCAATTCCGTCTTTCTTAAGTTTCGCCCGAGCAGCTTCTTTTGTTTCCGAAAAAAGGAACCCTGTCAGGGTTTTCCCATCTTTTGCAACTCCCTCAAAACGATATTTCTTTACAGCCATTCTCCTAATTATACCACAAACAGAAGTAGATTACAAGGTTGTGAGACTACCTTTCGACAAACTCAAGGCAGACAAAATTACGAGATTACGAGCTTATTTTACGGGATTAACAATTGCTGACACAAACCCCCTAAATAATGGATGTGGTTTAAATGGACGAGAAAGAAATTCTGGATGGAACTGAGAACCAATCATAAACTGATGATCTGTGATCTCTACAACTTCCATAAGACTCCGATCAGGAGAAATTCCCGCAATACAGAAACCAGCTTTTTCAAAACGCTCTCCGTATTTGTTATTAAATTCATAACGGTGTCGATGTCTCTCCGATATTTTATCCTCTCCATATAATTTTTGTGCCTTAGTTCCTTTCTTTAAGACGCAAGGATAAGCACCCAATCTCATCGTTGCTCCTTTTTTGGAAATTTGCCGTTGTTCTGGAATAAAATGCACAACATGATTTTTAGATTTTTTCTCTTCATCAAATTCCTCACTAGTAGCATCTTTTATTTTTAAAACATTTCTTGCAAATTCAATCGCCATAATTTGAGATCCTAAACATAGCCCTAAATATGGTTTATTGTTTTCTCTGCAATATTTGGCTACTTCTATTTTTCCTTCTATTCCTCTATTTCCAAATCCACCCGGAACAATTATTCCAGCCACTTTAGTTAATTTCTCCCATTCTTCCCCATCATGCTCTTCTATTTTTTCAGTATCAATCCATTCTATTTTCACTCGTCTATTAAAAAAGAATCCAGCAGATTTAGAAGCTTCTATTACAGATAGATACGCATCATCTAATTCATTATACTTTCCTGCTAATCCTATTAACAATTCTTCCTTCGTGGTTTTCATTTTCTCAATCCCTTTTTCCCATTCTGCTAACTTAAATTTAAGTTTTCCAAGATTTAATTTTTTAGCCAAAATTTCTCCCAATCCAGCTTTCTGGAAACGAAGAGGCACTTCATAAATAGAATTAACCGTTTCAGCTGGAATTACAGCTTCTTCATCTACATCACAAAAGAAAGCTACTTTCTTCAGAAGTTTCTTAGGAATCTTACAGTCTGCTCGTAAGAAAATCACATCTGGAACAACTCCCATTCGACGCAATTCCCTAACTGAAATCTGCGTTGGTTTTGTTTTTAATTCATTAGAAGCAGCTAAAAATGGTAACAAAGTTACATGCTGACAAACCATATCTTTCCCAAATTTTGATTGCATTTGTCGAATTGCTTCTAAAAATGGTTCTCCTTCAATATCTCCTACCGTTCCACCTAGTTCCACTACTAAAACATCCACTCCCATCTTTTTAGCCGCTAGTTCCACTTTAGACACTATTTTACCAGTAATATGTGGTACTACTTGGATTGTTCCTCCGAGATATTTCCCATCTCTTTCTTCCTCTAAGACCTCTGAATATACCCGCCCCGTACTAACCGAACAAAATCCAGAAAGATGTATATCTGTAAATCTTTCATAGTGTCCAAGATCTAAATCTGTTTCTGCTCCATCGTCTAAAACAAAAACTTCTCCATGCTGGAACGGACTCATTGTTCCCGGATCTACATTTAAATAGGGATCCAACTTCATGATCGCCACTTTAAGTCCTGCAGATTTTAAAATCGCCGCTGTTGATGCGGCGACAATCCCTTTGCCCAAACTAGAACACACTCCTCCGGTAACTATAATAAATTTTGGGGTCTTCATTTTTACCAGAAAATTATAAACCAAATTTAAATAAGAGTAAAAAAGTTTTTAAAATAAAAAATTAAACAGGTAGTAAATTTTTTACTCCCGCTTGAGAAAATCCGCTGTCCGTCACCATTCTTCCTCGCGGAGTTTTTTGTAAAAACCCTTCTCTAATCAAAAAAGGTTCAATCATGTCTTCGATCGTATTTTCATCCTCACTCATTGCCGCCGCCATGGTAGAAAGCCCTACTGGTCCACCTTTAAATTTCTCTCCTAAAATCTGCAAATACATCTGATCTGCATAATCTAGTCCCCTATTATCTATACAAAGATTATCCAATCCCTCTTCTACAACTTTGAGAGTAATTTTTCCATTATGTAAAACTTCCGCAAAATCTCTCATCCGACGAAGAAGTCTATTAGCTATTCTTGGCGTAAAGCGAGAACAATGTGCTAATTTTTCGGAGGCCTTTCCATCTATTTCTATTTTTAAAATACCTGCCGACCTTTCTATAATTTTTTTGATTTCAGTTGGTTCATAAAACCGTAATCGTTCTACATGACCAAATCGGTCTTTTAAGGGACCGCCCAGCATCGCCGCTTTAGTCGTAGCGCCCACGAGAGTAAATTTAGGAACATTTAATCTCATTGTACGAGCAGAGGGTCCTTTACCAACCACAATGTCTATCACAAAATCCTCCATCGCCGAATAAAGGATTTCTTCGACTGCAGGACGCAGGCGATGAATTTCATCAATAAAAAGAAAATCGTTTTCTTGGAGATTAGTTAGAATCGCCGCTAAATCTCCAGGCTTTTCTAAAGCTGGCCCCGAAGTAACTCGTAAATTAGTCCCTAATTCTTTAGCTAAAATAAGAGAAAGGGTAGTCTTCCCAATCCCAGGAGGACCATAAAATAAAGTGTGATCCAATGGCTCTCCTCTTTTTTTAGCGGCTTGGCAGAAAATCTTGAGATTCTTTTTTACTTCACCCTGCCCAATGTAATTAGAAAAATCCTGTGGACGCAAAGCATTCTCAAAAGCATCCGTATCATCGGTAACTGCAGGCGATGTGACAGTCCCCTGTTTTCGTTTGGAACTAAAATCTTCTTCTATCATGAGTAAGTATATCGTATATCGTATCAAGTATATCGTATTAAGTATTAGTTCGAAAGTCTAAAAGGAAATAAACTCTCACATACACACACAAAATATGTCATCCCGGCCTTGTGCCGGGATCTAATCATAAAAATAATGCCATACTGTTTAGATATTTTTATTTAACAAGTGCCTAACTTACCACTAGATCCCGCAATAAATGCGGGATGACATTAGTTTAAGCTTTTATACATAATACGAGATACAAAATACTGAATACATTTTTTATACTTCTCAATATTTCATACACTTTTTCAAGGTATTTTTTTTGACAGATTCTTCTCTAAAGCATAAGATGTCCTGAACTTTTCGCTTGAGAGTTAAAAATCAAAAATAAAAACTCACTCAACGCATTAAAGATTCACAACAAAGGAAGGAAATACAGGGGGGAGAAAAAGTTCTTTAACAGACCGGTAGAAGTGGAGAGAAATGAGAAAGTAGGCTTTCGTTCATTTTAACACCAAAATAAATATCAAGTGTGCTTTCTCTTTCCTCTCCGCTTTGCGATGCCGTTTGAATTAGTGATACTAATTCGAATGCACCACAAAACGCGAGAGTGCGATTTTCACTGGACGACTTTTCTTTCATAGAAAAAGCCGCCCTCTCGGAAACCGTTTTGAGGTCCAAATAAAAAAGACGAATGTTTACATCCATCTTTATTATTTAAACCAAAAACAGCTCGTATTATATGAATTTTTCCCCAAAAGTCAAATTCCTGTAGTACAATCAGAGCCCCGATCGGTAACGCGGGCCCGCCTCAGGCGGGTAAAAAGTTTACCTCAGCAAGGCAATTGAGAGGTTGACCACTAATCATGGTCATGAAAAACCGGCAGGATGTTCCGCTCGTTATAATTGAGTTCTGAACATTCATCGCCGGTTTTTCGTTATGTAAAAATCTTAATTATAAAACGGAACTCCTTTCTGTTCCTTGCCAGTTCTCTTTATTTCTGAAAAAATTCTTTCTATATTTTTTTTTGTTTCCAAAGATCGATCTCCCAAAATATGAGGGAATTTTTCACATTGGGAACTCTTTGGGCACCCACTCATTCCCGAAGTATCTACACAACCATAATCACATTTATCACATTCTGCCATTTTATAAAAATTAAAAAATACTAAAACATTTCTACAAACTTTTATCTACCTGTCAACCGCTTTTCTCGTAAAAAACTTGCTATTCCAAAACACAGCATATTATAATATAAATAATCTTAATCTATTTCACATGACCCCTCGTTCAGTCGGTTCTAAAAAATCTTCAGCTTCTCTAAAGAAATTTGGAGAAAAGGTTGGAGAACTTCGTCGAATTAAAAATTGGTCTCAAGCCCAATTTGCAGAAAAGATGAAGACTTATTCTTCTCATGTAAATGCCATAGAACATGGTCGCCAAAATGTTACTTTTGAGACTATAGAAGAAATTGCCCAAGCTTTGGGAGTTTCCATAAAAGAATTGTTCTAAATATTAAAAAGTTCGAATTCGCTGTAGCAAATTCGAACTTTAATTTTATTGTAGATTGAAGATTGTAGTTTGAAGATTGGTCTAAACCTTACTTAGTTCTAATCGGTGAGAATCTAGATTAATGGATTCTATTTTTCCTTTAAATTCATCCCCTTCTTTAATCTTTAATTCGCTATATACTGTTACACCAAAGTCTTCTAAGTTCCCAAACATTCCCTGCACTTCTGGTTCTATTTCAATAAAGACACCATTAGCATTCCAACGAAGAACTTTCCCCGTTACTTCTTCTCCTTCTTTGTATTTTTTTACTTTTTCTTTCCAAGGATCGTCCATTAGTCTTTTTATAGAAAGAGAAAGTTTATCACCATCTATTCCCATAACAACTACTTCTACTTTGTCTCCTAAAGAATAAATTTTCCCTGGATCTGAGACATGTCCCCAATCTAATTCAGATAAGTGGACAAGCCCTTCTACCCCGTTGAAAGCGACAAATATACCATATTTAAGAACTCCTGAAACTTCTCCTTTAACAATATCTCCTTCTTTTAAATCTTTAAGAGTTTTTGTACTTTGTCCAGAATGGGCAGCTTTTTCTGAAATAATCACTTTCCCATTTTCTCGATCAATATTAATCACACACACAGCAAATTCTTTGCCAATATGCGATTGAAGTTTTTTAAGAATTTGAGCAGAGTTAGCTCCATCTACTCGAGGATAATTAAGAGGAGTTAATTGAGAAACAGGCAAGAAAGCCCTAAGCCCTTTATATTGAGCCATAAGACCACCTTTGTTGGCTTCTGTAATCTTCGCCTTAATAATTCGAGCATCATCCATGATAGTATTGAGTTCTGCCCAAGCCATATCCTGAGAAGCTCTTTTTAGAGAAAGAATTACGAGTCCCTCATCATTCTCTGGATCAATAATCGCGGCTTCTAGCACTGCACCAAGCGCCATCGATTCATCCTCTAAATCAATACCAGTAGATTCCTTTTTGGTAATAATTCCGGTTACTCCTCCTTCTAAGTCCAACAAAATACGAGAAGGGTTAATATCTATAATAGTCCCCTTAACATTATCTCCAGCACGATATAAAACTGCACCTGCACTATCTTTGGCAAGCAAATCATCCATTTCAGTCATTTGAAAACGAGACGCTTAATTATTAATTTTTACAACTTCGGATTGTTATTTCTGTCGCGTCAAAAACAAAAACAAGATCTAAAGCGGATGAATTCTAAGAAAGTGATCTTGTTTGTCAAATGCAAAATAGCTCTTAGGTAAGTTAGAAATCATGGCTTGATATATTATAATATACTACTTGTTATCTTGTCCCTCGTCCCTTGTCCCTATTTTTTCCTTTGACATCCAGCTCAAAATCTGCGACAAAGAAAGCAGAAAAGACCCCTGATTTTTTTACAAATGACAGATTTAAAGACGCGTGGAAACGCTCCTTTTGCCGACCTCAACCTTACTAAAAAACTTCCTCCCACTGCTCCAGAAGCAGAACGATCCGTGCTAGGATGTTTACTTTTGGACAAAGATGCCATCTTGAAAATTGCGGATTTCATTGAAGCTATTGATTTTTATCATGATCATCATCGTTTTATCTTTGAATCTATCTTAGACTTATTTCATAAGTCAGAACCGGTAGATATTGTAACCGTAGCTACCAAACTGCAGGCTCAAGAAAAACTAGAACTTATCGGTGGCCCAGAATATTTGGCAGAACTTCAAAATGAAGTTCCTCTCTCCACTCACATCTTCCAATATGCCCAAATTGTAAAACACCGTTCTACCCTAAGAAGCCTTATTAAGGCTGGAAATGAAATTACCGCTCTTGGTTATAATGCGGAGAAAACTATCCAAGAACTTCTAGAAGAAGCAGAAAAAAGAGTTTTTTCTATTTCCAAAACCTTCCTTAAAAATAGGTTTGTCCCCATTAAAGATATTTTAACTGCTAGCTACGAACGATTCTGTGAAATTAATGAAAACCCTGAATTAGCTAATAAAGATCGAATTTCTACTTCGTTCCCCAATTTGGATAACAAACTAAATGGAGGCTTTAATGTTTCTGATCTAATTATAATCGCGGCTCGTCCTTCTATGGGAAAAACCGCATTAGCTTTAGCTATTTCGATTAAGGCAGCTGTTTTGCAAAATAAAAAAATCGGAATTATTTCTTTGGAAATGTCGAAAGAACAGGTTGTAGAAAGAATGCTTTGTTCTCAACTAGAAGTTGATTCTTGGAAACTTCATAAAGGAAAACTAGAAGACTCTGATTTTGACCGTATGGGACCAGTAATGGATCAATTATCTTCTGCCTCAATTTTTATTGATGATGCCATGGGTAATTCCATTGTCGAACTTCGTGCCAAAGCTCGCCGACTACAAATGGAACATGGATTAGATTTATTAATGGTCGATTATTTACAATTAATGAGTGGCCAAAATCCTTTAAACCGAGTGCAAGAAATATCAGAAATCTCTCGAAGTCTTAAAGAATTAGCCCGAGAATTACATATTCCTGTTGTTGCCCTTTCTCAATTATCCAGAAGTGTTGAAAGTCGACCAGACAAACGCCCAATTCTATCCGACCTCAGAGATTCTGGATCCATAGAACAAGATGCTGATGTCGTGATGATGCTCTATCGAGATGATTACTATAATCAAGACACCGAAGTTCCTAATGAAATGGAAATAAATGTCATCAAGCACCGTAATGGAGCAATTGGTAGAACATATCTACATTTCGATAGAAGTAAGATGAAGTTTGAAGACCTAAATAAACAGCAACAAGCAGGGTTTTAGTAATGATTAATGAGTAATGAGTAATGAGTAATGAGTTATTAGTTATTAGTAATTAGTCATTCAGCTTCTAAAAGCTAAGTGCTAAGTTTTATTATATTATAATATGCTAAAAGCTAAAGACTAGTGACTAATTTACTCAAATTTCTTTTTCCGAGAAAAAGAAGTATATAGAATTTCTTTTCTTTTGTGTTCCGGCAATCTTTTTACATAAGCCATAAACTCCTGCACTACGGGATTTTCGTGAGCACAGCGCATCTTCATATTGTGGTCTATCTTATAAATTCCTTTGATTCTCTCTGCTACTATACTCTCCGTGGAAGGAATAGGTTGTCCTCCTCCTCCAATACATCCCCCCGGACAAGCCATAAATTCTATGTAATCATAAGCTTGAGGATCATTTTTTAATTCATAAATAACTTCTCTCGCATATTTAGCTGTAGCCACTACTCCTAACTTTAATTTTCGTTTTCCAATCTTTACTGTTGCTCTTTTTATTCCTTCCATCCCTCTGACAGGTTTAAATTCTATCGGAGCTAAATTCTTAGCAGTTAATAAAAAATAAGCAGTTCTAAGCGCAGATTCCATTACTCCTCCAGAAGCACCATATATTGCTCCCGCTCCAGAATAAGTCCCCTCTTTATCTATCTTACTTGGTTTGAGACTAAGGAGATCTATCTTACGATCCTTTAACATCACTGCTAGTTCTCTGGTCGTAAGAACATAATCTACCGGCTTGAGCCCATCTATTTTAAGTTTATCGAAAGAAGCTTCGTATTTCTTGGAAGTACAAGGCATTGTAGAAACTACCACAATTTTACTAGGATCAATCCCCTCTCTTTCTGCCCACCAAGTCTTGTAGGCTCCCCCTGAATGAATCTGCGGAGAACGAGCGGTAGTTAAATGCGGAATTAGTTCTGGATAATAAAACTCTAAGAATTTTACCCAACCCGGACAGCAAGAAGTAAACATGGGAAGCCGTTCATTCTTTTCTATTCTTTCTACTAACTCTTGCGCTTCGATCATGGTTGTAATATCTGCCCCCATGTTGACATCAAAAACATGATCAAATCCCATCTGACGATACGCCGTAGCTAATTTCTCTGTCAGATCTATCCCTATCTCTGCCCCAAATTCTTCTCCGATACTAGCTCGGACAGATGGTGCTGTTTGAACAATGACAATTTTATTCTTATCTTTTAAAACTTTCTCTACAGCGTCTATCTGGCTCTGTTCTCGTACCGCTGCCACTGGACAATGAGCGGTACACTGGCCACAGTAAATACAATCTATTTTAGGGTCTTTATTGTAAGTAACACGAGTCTTAGAATTTTTTCCTTCTAACTTTAGAAAATTAATTCCAATTTTGGCACAAATTTCTACACATTTATTGCAAGCAATACAGATACTGGGATCAAATTCTGCCGCCTTGCCCATTTTATGAAGTGGACAAGCTTCATCCCTCTGATATTTATCTCCTTTCACTCCGTATTTTTTCATTAACTCTAGGGTCTTGGAGAAATGTCCTGTTTTACAAAGTGGAGCATTCTTTTCGTACTTTGCTAAAAGCAACTCCATATTCTCTTTTCTTAATTTCTTTACTTTGGGAGTATCTGTTATTACCTTTAATCCTTCTTCTGCCTTGAGTGTACAAGATGTCATGACATTGTCATTACATTCTGTCTGCACCAAACAAGCTCTACAATTAGCATCTGTCGGTAAATCTTCGTGATAACAAAAATGAGGAATATCTATCTTGTTTCGAATTGCAATTTTCAAAACACTCTCCCCTTTTTCAGCAGAATATTTTTTCCCGTTAATCTCAATAGTCACTTTAGTCATAATTTCTTTTTAAGAACATTTTTTAGATAACTGTGAACCGGAACCGAAACTGATTTACCCAAAGCACAAAAAGAAGTCTCTCCTAACACTTCTAAAATTGGTTTCATTTTCTTCCATGGAATAGTTTTCGATTCCTTAACTAATTTATGAAGTTGGAATGTTCCTTCTCGACAAGGAGTACATTTACCGCAACTTTCTTGGTCATAAAAAGAAAACCACTTCAGCAATAAATCCCTCGGGTTTATATTTGCCTTATAGATCTCTATTGATCCTGCTCCCATCATCTTATATTTTTCTAATTGAGAAGAATTAAGAACCAATCCACTAGCACTTCCTCCAATTTGCACAAAGTAAGGAAAGTCTGGAATATTTTTCGTTTTCTCTAGTACTTTTTTGATAGACCAATTAGCTGGTAGTTGATATACCTCCCCTTTCTTGTGCGGAAAAGAAAGACAATAAAAGCGTTTTTCTTCAAATTTACCCTCTGCCACATCCGCCACATTATATAAAGTTTCTACATTGTGAATCAGGGTTGGTTTGCCAAAAAGCCCCTTATCAGAAGGATAGGGAGGTTTAAGTCTTGGTTCTATTCTTTTCCCTTCAATAGCATTAAGAAGAGCCGTTTCTTCCCCCCCAATATATGAGGGATGTTCTTTAAAAATACTAATCTGGTATCCCCTCTCTTTATATTCCTCTACTAATTCATCTATCTGTACTTTGATCTTTTTATAATAATCACCATTAAGATTGAAAAAAGCCTTTTTGGTTCCAATAAAATCCATCGCCAATTTTAATCCTAAAAAAACTCGATCTGCATGATTTTTAAGGATATAAAAATCCTTAAAAAGACCTAACTCCCCTTCCGAAGCATTACAAATAACATACTTTCTATCTGCCTTAGCCTTTCGTACCCCTTCCCATTTTAAATGAGTTGGAAAACCTGCACCCCCTCGCCCCACAAGACCTGCTTTTTTTATTTTATCGAGAAGCTTCATTTTTGTTTTAAAAATCTTTGAGAAGATTCTAATGGTTTCTCTCTGGAAATAAAAATTAAAGTGCGAAAATGTGTAACCCCTTTTGCTACAATGCTAAAATAATTTTAGGTTTGTATAGAAAATATTTATTAATTCTTAAAAAGTCCCAAGTTTTCACAATGAAAAAACGCGAGAAGGTGTATGAATAAAGGAAAAAACGGAGTATAATATAGAACGAAAATACATATTTTATAACCCGTTTTTTCATGAATAAATATATCCTTGATTCCATAAAAAACAATACAAAAACTATTTTTTTAGGAATGAGTGTTCCCCAAAAGAAAACCCTAACTCTTCTGATAAAGCGTGTATTTCAAACAGGGAGTGGGATATTACAACATCTTGGTGATGGAAGTACACAGCTTCCCAAAACAATTGCCCAAAAATTCTCAAGACACTTGGGAAATATAAATATTCTCACTCCTGTTGAAAAATTTGCTGATCGTCAAATTCTAAAACATTTACCAGAAAGTGGCGTTATTGCTTACGATTTAACGGATATAGCAAAACCATCAGCCAAGAAAATAGAAAACATCACGCTGTCCTTTGATGGGAGTCGTCGAGAAATAAGTAATGGGTTTTTTGTGCATGGAGTAGGATTTGGAAACATTTTGTTGCGACTCAGAATGCATGACAACACAAAGTATTTTCTCCCTGAAAAACGGAAAGAAATCCTTGAAAAACTTATTCCCTTAACCAAACAGAAAAATCCGATTTTTGCCTTTGACAGAGGAAATGACGATAGAAAATTATTTGAGTTTTTAGATGATAAAAAGGTTCGGGCTATATTACGATTAAAAAAGGATCGAAAGGTTATTTTATCTGATACTGGTACCGTACAAAGAATCGACGAAATGCCGCCAGGACGCTATAAAATATTGATAAAAGAAACTGGAACAGAACAACGAAAAAAGCCCATTTATAGAGAATATCAGCTTGTAATTTTCCAAAAACAAAAATCAAAAAAAGAACCCCATTCGCTTATTAGTTTCTCGTAATTTAGATCTAGAGAAGAAACTTTCCGACAAGGAAATAACCAATTTGTATTTACAACGTTGGGGCGTAGAAAACTCTTTTAAATAGATAAAAACGACCATCACCCTCGAAGATATTCGTGTTCTAAAATTTAAAAAATTCCAGAATTTTGTTTCCCTGTTACATTTTTGTTCTCTTTTGAACGAATTATTACTGATTCGTGTAACAGAAAACCTCAAAATATTCCAAAATATATCGCTTACAAAAATCTTTTATGAATACAAAAAATTCTTAAAACGCTATACCCTGACTATCAATTCTCATTCTTTCTTTAGTTTCCTGCAAAAGATTTTTCCGACTTTTTACGTTTACAGAAAAAGACCGAGAACCCAATCACAGCCTTCCTTATTCCGATTTGTAAATGAAAAACTTAGGACTTTTTAATTAATTCGCCTTTACTGTAAATACTTTTTGTGTTATAATTTAAAGAATTAATTAAAAAAATATGCCATATTTCTCAAAAAAGCCACCATCATTAGAAAAAAAAGATCTGGAACCATTAGAACAATTAAACCAAAACGAAAGGAAAGATTCCAAAAATCTAATAGAAAAAATTAGAACCTATATAAACTCAAAAGAATTTGGAGAATTATTTAAAAATATATATGAAAATCCTAATATCTCCCTAGAAACAAAAATCTTATTAGAAGAACGTTGGCGAACAAACTTACACCATGATTTTATAAGATTACAAAATAGAGTAACAAATTTGAATGAACTTGGACAAGGCGACTCAGTAGAAATTAGAAAAGATCTAAACACTTACATAAGTAATTTAAATAAATTCGTAAAAGAATTAGAATCAGAACTTCGTACTACAGAAGAACAAGGAGACAAAGAAACTGCGAGAAGCATTTTAGATGAATTTCCGGAAGAAGAACAAATCAAACCAGATGACTTATGTGATAGAATTTGGGATTCAACAGAGACTGAATTAGAAATGAATTACAAAAAAATGATTGAACAATTAGAAGAAATCGATAGAAGTGAATTAAAAGAGAATACTAATTTTTACAAAGCATATTGGATAGTACTACAAACTAAGTTTGATAATGAATATAATTCACTATTGATTGAAGATGAAAATTCTATTGATGGGAAAAAATTAAATGAAGGAGCTATACGCTCCTTGGAAGGAAATAAACAATCTGAATTAGAAGATTTTGTAAATAAAGTTATTGATAATTTACAAAACGAACAAAATAGTAAATCTCTAGTTTCAACCGCAAAAGAAATAAAATCTCTTTTACAAGAGAAATAGAAAATATTTTTCAAAAAACCGCTTAGATAAGCGGTTAAAAGGGTATGGTACGCGCGACAGGATACTCTCACGATTTTTTTCAAAAATCGAATCGAGGTATTTGCATTATCGTCGTTTTACTCCTCGGTGCAAATTATCGAACCTGGTTCTCATTCTGTCGTATGCGAAGCATAGCAAAAAATCACTGCCCCCTCTGGTTTACACGCGACAGGATAACTTCGTCGGACTTCGTCCTCCTTGTGATTTCCTCACTCGCAAAATGAAAGCAAGCTTTCTTTTGCTTCGTTCATCATATCGAACCTACGGTTCTTATCCTGTCGTGAGTGCCATAAAGAAAAAAGCCACTAACCCCATAGGGGGCATTGGCTTTTTTCTGTGGTACACCAAGCTGGAAGAAATTAGAACTTTTTATAAAGAACAAACTGTATAAAAATCATCTCTTTGCTTATAATTTTTTTGATGCAGTTAATAAAGCCAACTAGAAAATACGAAAAAAGCTGGAAAGAAGTTCTTTCTGAATTCAAAGATGAAGGACTAATGGGATTTTTCATAGATCCATCAGAAAAAACTAATGATTTAGATCGCTATATTCAACAAATAAAAAATTCCGAAGAAGGAAAGAATCTTCCTGAAGGCTGGATTCCCTCAACAACCTACTGGCTTGTTGATGACAACAAGCTAATAGGACGGGTTAATATTCGTCATAAATTAACTAATTCCTTAAAAAAATTAGGCGGACATATAGGATATGTTATTCGTCCTTCTGCTCGCAAGATGGGATACGGAACAGAAATTCTAAAACTTGCTTTACCAAAAGCAAAACTACTTGGACTCAAGAAAATTCTCATAACTTGTGACGAATCAAATATTGCCTCCAAAAAAATTATCGAAAAAAACAAGGGGGTCTTTCAGGATAAAATATCTAGCAAGGATGAACCAACCTTAAGATATTGGATTTATTTATAAACGTTAAAAACCTCTTAAATAAGCGGTTAAAAGTTGGTGGTACACGCGACAGGATAACTTCGTCGGACTTCGTCCTCCTCGTGATTTCCTCACTCGCAAAATGAAAGCAAGCTTTCTTTTGCTTCGTTCATCATATCGAACCTACGGTTCTTATCCTGTCGTGAGTGCCATAAAGAAAAAAGCCACTAACCCCCTTTTTTTATGTACGCGACAGGATACTCTCCTAACAACTCACTTCGTTCGTCTACTCGAGCATTCAAATATTCGCTACGCTCATTTTTCATGTCGAACCTTAATCGGTTCAAATCTTGTCATTTGCACAGCAAATAAGAAAAAATCTATACCCCCCAAAAGGGGGGCGTAGATTTTTTCTTGTGTGGTACACGCGACAGGATTCGAACCTGTGACCCTCGGTTCCGAAGACCGATGCTCTATCCAGCTGAGCTACGCGTGCGTCGTCGTCGCTAGATGACTTCGCTGGACTCGCGATCACTTTCAGTGATAGCTCGTCATACTTCGTCATCGCTCCTTTTCGCTCAAATGGAGGTCTTCGTCCTCACTTTACGGAATTCTTCGCTACACTCAGAATTCCTATTCGGACTCAGCTACCCCATTTTCGCGGGTTTAAAAAAACAATTGTTTCGTCCTCGTTCCTCTCACTCACACGGACTACTCGGCTTCATAACGCCCTTCGCTCGCTACACTCGCTCAGGACTATTCAGCCTGCGTTACCCCATGTTCGTGGGAAATTTTTTAAAGATCTTTTCTTCCTTGTTATCTCGTAATCTCGTTATCTTATGATCTATTCGTTACATTATAATATAACGCACAAACGGTTTTTCAAAAAGCCAGCAAATTGTAATCGAACCTTCTTTTTAATCAAGTTATGTCTTGCAAAAAGCGCTTAATTCTGGTATAATGGCCTGAATTTAAAAACAAATGAAAAACAAACTCTTTAAAACTTTACTTGTTATTGCCGGAATCGGGATAGGAACAAAATTACTATTAGAAAAAAAAGAACTTTGTTCCAAACTTATTTCGCCTACCAAGAAAACAATACAAGAACTAACAAACAAATTATCTTTTCGGAAAAGAACAGTTCGAACTAGTTTTCATTCTTGGAAAAGATTCTTAAAAGAAAAGCCTGTTTCCATTGTGATACTAGCTTTAATGGTTACTTCCATCTTTGGATCTGATTTTATCAATCAATATTCTTATTTATTTAGAACTAGTCTTATTGGATTAAAACCAACAGTTTTTACTGGAACAGTTATGCCTATCGAAAAAGTTCCCAATTGGGTCGCCCTTACCGATGACGAACGAAAAATGGCCTACGATCTTCTCCCTGAAAACAAATTAATTCCTCTACCAGAATACAATATTAATGATTTTAAAGCTGGAAGAACTTGGACTCCAAGCAATGAAAAAGAAAGAAATGCTTATATAACCTATCCAGTTCCCAATCTAGGTAATTATAATTTAGATGGATCAGAAAATTCTGGTTCCCATACTGGACTAGATATTAAAGTACCAGTTGGAACTCCTGTTCGATCTATAGCCAACGGAATGGTTTATAAAGTTGCTAATCTACAAACTGGTTTTGGAAAAAATATTGTCATCGCCCATGTAAACATTCCAGATCCAGAAAACGAAGGAAAAAAGACAACGATATTTTCTGCTTATGCCCATCTTTCAGATATTATGGTTAAAGAGGGGCAAGAGGTAAAAAAAGGAGAAGTTATTGGAAAATCGGGTGATAGTGGGATGACGACCGCCTACCATTTACATTTCCAAATAGATCAAGCAGACGCTCCTTTCCATCCTTACTGGCCATTTACTTGGTCAGATGTTGAATCTGCTAGATTAAACTCATATTTCGAAGCTGTCCGCCAAGGATTAGGACAAGCTAAAGCAGAAAAATATACTATTCATCCCAATAATTTTGTGGTTCATTTTGAAAACTACATTAATCCTAACCACCTAGTTGCTTCTACCTTAGATAATGTAATTGCAGAAATAGAACCAGAAGAAATGGTAAAAGAAGTACTTCCAGAACCAGTTCCGGTAAAACCAACTAAACCCGTTATTCAAGAAGTACCAAACTCTTCTTTCTCAACAGAGAATTCTAACTTAAATGAAATTAGAACTCCTCGTGTTACTTGGAAAAAGAATGATTTAGTTTTTGAAACAGACGGAACATTTATTCCTGGACAAGACAATTTCGTAGAAGTTTTTATCAACGAAGATAAATTAGTAGCTTTAGCCGGCATTGAAATTTCTTCAACTCTTCGTCACTTAGCAGATGTTGAACCGAAGAAACTAACTAAAGATGATTTTGCCAATGGAGTAGCTAAATTAAAAGTTAATACTGATTCTAACCTTTCTTTTAAACTTATTGCTTACGGAGATTTCGGTGAAATTAAATCCCCTAGTCTTAAAGCCCAAGTGTTTAAAGATGTTGCCGCTGGAGATTCTCATGCTCAAGCCATCCAATATCTAAAAGATCAAGGAATTATTAATGGTTATCCAGATGGAACTTTTCGTCCAGAAGAAACTATTAACCGTGCCGAAGCACTAAAAATCATTCTAATCGCTAATAAAATCTCATTGGAAAAACTACCAACTCAGTTCCCAGATGTTCCGAAGGAAGCTTGGTTCTTAGATTATGTCGTAACAGCTGTAAAAAGAGGGATTGTAAAAGGATATTCTGATGGTTCGTTCAGACCAGATAATAGTATTTCTAGAGCAGAATTCTTAAAAATCGCCATCCTAACTGCCGAACTCAAAATAGCAGAAGAAATTACTCGCGATCCCTATCCAGATGTTCGTCAAGAAGACTGGTTCGCTCCCTACTTTGATTTAGCTAAAAAAATTAATCTCCTGTCTACCAAAAGTGGTGGATATATTAGACCAGCAGAACCAATAACTCGTGGAGAAACAGCTAGTGTTATTGAAAAATTAGCTACTTTGAGGCAAAAATAATTTTTTGACAAGGGTGTAAAATTGCATATTCTTATAAGGAATTATTTTAATAAAATGAAAATTCTATCAAACTTCATTCTTACGGACTTTATTGCTAGTTCTCTTTTTTCTGGCAAAAATGTGATTTTTAAAAAAGAGGGGCCCAATGAAACAGATCCTTCTGATCCATCTGATGATACTGAAAATCAAGTTAATTTTGAAAAGATGGCGAAGGAGATCTCCACTTTAGTTGAAAATCAACTATTGATTAAAAATGAAACTGAGAAGATGCAAAATGCACATGAATTAGAAATAAAAAATTTAAATGTTGCACATGAATTAGAAATAAAAAATTTAAATGTTGCACATGAATCGAAAATAAAAGCTATAAAATCTGCACTTGAAAAGGAAATCCAAACAGGACAAAAGAAGATAAAAAATATCGAAGAATTAATAAAAATATCACAAGAAAAAATAAAAACATATAGAGACGCTCTAGACAAAATATTGCAACAAAAAATCGAACTTTTAAATAAATCTAATGAAATGTTAATATTCGCATCAAAGAAAGACTTTTCTCAAATAGAAAGTGGACACGATGGTGGTGAATTATCTGCATTAAAAGATAATATGGACAGCATTAAAGAAAATATATCAATCTTCGAACCAATTACTACAGAGATCGAAAAGAACTTAAAAAATGAAAACAACGAACTTGTGGAACTTACTGAACAATTAAAAGAAGAAGTTGATAATTTAAATGCACTTGAAATAAAAAATAAAAATTTACTAGATTGATTTACTTGATACAGAATAAAAAAATTAATTTGGGGTGTTTAAAAAAGATATACTAGTGTGAAACTGATATGATCTATTATCAAATAGATATTTTCACAACATTACGCAAAAGATCAAAAATAATTTGACATTTTTGTAAAATCAAGTAAAAACAAACTAATGAAAAAAATACTGTTAAGTTTGTTTTTATCGTTGTTTATGGTTGCTACGGTCAACGCTCAAAGCTTTGATTTTGAAATGACTCGTACTCCTGAAACCCCAGGGTTTTTTATGGTTCGAATCTTTCCGGGAAGCAAAAATAATCCCCTTCCTCTTCAAGACATCTTTGTCGAAAATTATTCAAAAGGAACAGCTAAAAACTATACCGAACTTATTCCTTTTATTAATGAAACTGGGGGAAAAATTATTAATAAGGAAGAACTAGAAGAATACGCTCTTAGTAAATACAATCGTATTATTTCTTTGGGAGAGCCAATTGATGATTACTTAACTTTCAAAGTAGAAGATCAAACCCAAATCCTCGAAGAATTCGAAAAATTCACTAATTTCAATCTAAGTCCTATATTTTTACAAGATATAGAGTCTAAATTTGGAGGGAATATTAGCGAAGTTTTCCCTAAAAAAATTGATAATCTTGGTCTTGAACCAGTTTTTTTCATTGGTAAATTCGAACGACCCATGAAAACTAGGATGGAAATTCAAGGAATTTCCTATGAAGGACAAATTCAGGCTTCTGCACCATTAAACCTTCAAGACGCAGAACTAGCTCAAGGATCCTTGGCTCAAGAATTACCAGATCTGTGGGAACAATTGTGGGAAAAAGAACATCAAACAACCGCTAAGTGGAATTTTAGTTGGATAGATATTTTCCCTACAATGTTACTCGTTCTAGCAGGAATTGTGATTTTCTTTGCAATTAAACAAGCTAAAAAAGGGCAGAACATGGAAGATCAAATAGAAGAAATGATGAAAAAAAACAAAGCTACTGTTCCTGCTCCTCAATCAGATACTGCGCCTCCAACCGAACCGATTCCCCCGCTAAAACCTTTTGAAAACTGGGATACTGATTTGCCTTTTGATGTTGAGAAGAAAAGTTAGTTTTTAGTTATTAGCTTTTAGACTTTAGCTTTTTTCTCATACCCCTCCTAACCTCTCGCCTGCCTTGGGAGGAATGAAACGCCATTGCTATAACTTTTAAACTTGTTGTCTTGTCCCATGTCACTTGTCCCTATTTTTTATTTCCATATTCCCACCTTTTCTTTTCTAGCTTGATTTTCATAAGAATGAAATTCTTCTTTGCGCGAAAAAGGAAAATAGAAAAGACCTCTAGCTAAACCTATTTTTAATAGTTCCGCATTAACATCTACGCCTTCTTTGGAAAAGATATAAGCCAGAGTACGATCGTATTCATCTATTTCGTCTCCTAGGGGGTCTGAAATAAGACAAACATCCTCTGTCGTCGCTAATAATTCCTTTGTTTTAGCACTAGCTTCTGGTCCCCCTTTCTGAACAGGTCGATCAGGATCTTTTGTTTCTGGAGTATCTATTCCAATAAAACGAATCCGTTCATCTTTCTCAACTAAAATAGTATCCCCATCAATAACCCTAATTAATTTTTTCCAAACACAATTCTTGGGAAAATTCTTTTCGATAAAATCGAAATCTGATTTTATTTCTAATTCCAAACTTTCTACGGGAATAAACTCGGTTAAATCTCTAACCTTGCTAGGCAAAGCCGGATTTGAGCAACCAGTTAGAAGAAAAATTATTACCAGTAATCCTATTTTTTTCATTTTTTTAAAAAATACTTATGAATTCTAGTTTCGCCAATAAGTTCTGGATGGAAACTACATACTAAAAAATTATCTTGTTCCACTAATACTGGTTGGTCATTAAAATTTGCTAAAACGATACCCATTTTACCAACCTTAAATTTAGGAGCACGGATAAAAATTCCTTGAAGTTCTGAAAACATTTCCGATTCTAATTCAGCTTCAAAAGAATCTTGTTGCGATCCATAACCATTTCTTTCTATTTCAATATCCATCCCTAATTTGGCAAGAATAATCGCTCCCGCACAAGTCCCGAAAATTTTTAATTTTTTACTTTCTATTCTACATTCTACATTCGCCTGTCCTGAGCCTGTCGAATGGATCATTCTCCCTTCTATGCCCTCCCACATTCCTGCTTTTCTTAAAAGCTTTTCCAGAGTGGTACTCTCCCCTCCTGGAATTATTAAATGAGTTAGACCTTTTAAATCTTGTTTTGTTTTTACTAAAACAAATTCTTGCTTTAATTTTCGCAGAACAGCTTCATGTTCTGCAAAGGAACCTTGAAGTGCCAAAATACCTACTTTCATTAGCATATTATAATATAATCACAATCATCGGGAAGCGAATTCTGTTTCAAGGTCCTTCATTTCCATTCCCTCCATCGGCTCCCCTAAATTTTTCGAAACTCTGGCCAAAAGTTCTGGATCTTGAAAATGCGTAGTTGCTTCCACGATGGCTTTAGCCATTTGTTTAGGATTCTCGGCCCCGAATATCCCCGAACCGACAAAGACCCCTTCTGCTCCAAGTTGCATCATTAAGGCAGCATCTGCTGGAGTTGCTACTCCTCCTGCTGCAAAATTTACTACTGGTAATTTTTTTCTATCAAAAACCATTCGGACTAGTTTTTTATCAACTCCATACTCTTTCGCTTTTTCTTCTAAATTAGAACTGGTTAATTCCCCTATCTCTCTATTAATTTTTCTCATATGTCTTACTGCTTCCACAATATTACCAGTCCCCGCTTCTCCTTTAGTTCTAATCATCGCGGCACCTTCTGCGATTCTTCGTAATGCTTCTCCTAAATTCCTCGCTCCACAAACGAACGGAAGTTTGAACTCATTCTTATCAATATGATTTTCCTCGTCTGCAGGAGTAAGTACTTCTGATTCATCTATAAAATCAATATCTAATACTTCTAAAATTTGTGCCTCCACAAAATGACCAATCCGCACCTTCGCCATTACTGGAATAGAAACTGCTCGCTTGATCTCTCTGACCATTGAAGGATCTGACATCCGAGCGACCTTTTTATCTTTACGAATAAGAAATGGGATTCTTTCTAAAGCCATAACAGCAACTGCACCTGCTTCTTCTGCTATTTTGGCTTGTTCCACATTCATAACATCCATAATCACCCCTCCTTTGAGCATTTGAGCGAGTCCAGATTTCAGAAGAAATGTATTTTTTTGTACCATGTGAGAACAGTTTAAGAATTTCTGGAAAAAAATCGATTCTAATTTTTTTCCCCCTCGCATGGGGAATTTAAGGGGGTATGATCTCTAGTTCTGGTTAAAAATACTTTTCGACTTTTCCTTATACCCCTCCTAACCTCCCCTGCCAGGGGAGGAATTTAATCATTCCCCATTATTTCATTTTTCCTAGAAGGAATTGGCGCTTCGTCAGAAATATCTACTATTGCTTCTACTTGAGATGTTTTAGGTGTTTTTCGTAAGAAAAACAAAATTGCTAAAAATGGTATAACAAAGGAAAGAACTAGTCTGCAAATCATTAAGATCCCAAGATCCTCATAATTCTGAGATACCAAAACTTCTCCTGTTTCGTCTAATACTTCCCGAGTAATAACAAAAATACGATTCAAATATTTAGTTAATAAATTCCCCGCTGTTAAAGCTAGGTTCATAAGAGAAGCACCAATTGCAAACCAAGTTCCCCTATAACCAGCTGGAGCATAAAAAGCAATTAGAGCAAGCAAAGGCACCATTGAAATATGAGCTAACGGACTACCTAGTGCCGTATCGAAAAGAGCAATTGTTTTAGCATCCAGTCCCAAAAATTCATGTACCCGATAAAAAAGTCCTAATTCTGGTAAAGACATTATGGCGCCAAAAAATACTAGAAAAATAAGAACTGACCGAACTGGACGGTTGGCAATAAAATCTGAGAAAAACCATAACACTAATAATGCCACCCCAGCTCCAATTTGAGCCAATATTCCAAAGAAGGCTTGATCGAAACCCAAGACATCTATCGTCCACCAATTAAGTCCTGGTCCTACTCCCATCAGAGCCGTCGCCCGATAAAGAAATAGGGCAATCATGGTAAAAAGAAGTATTTTGAATTTCTTTTTTGGAATATCCCTAGTAACCCAGTAAAGCATGAAAGAAAGTAATACCAAAGACACTCCAAACACAATTTCCTGAGAAAAAGGATGATTAATAACAGCCATAACCACAGAAAACACCGCGAAAGCCAAGCCTCCTCCTAGGATTTTTAAATTTACTGGTTTTCTTTCATGCTCTTTTACTTTTTCAAGTTTAACAAATAAAACTCCAATACAAGAGATAACTGGAATAATCATAGTCGCCCAAAAAATAGCTTCATATGAAAAATTAGTAGCTAGCCATCCCCCAAGCCCAGCTACTAAAAATATAGCCAAACTTAATGCTAATCTTCCAAGCACCTGCACCATAGCTAAATCTCCTTGAACTGATTTCTCTGCTCTTTCTATTAATTTTCCTTCTTTTATTTCTGTTCTTTCTACGACTTCAGTACTCATTGTGTCCGCAGTTACATCTTGAATAACAAATCCAAAAGTAGTAAAAACCGCCGAAAGCAAATAAATAGTATATTCACTTCCTATCAACATAATCCATTCATATCTACCAGCCAAACCTGCCAGTAAAACAGCACCAATTATCATAAATATAGCCCCCAAGAAAATATATCCTTTACGATTAGAGCCAAATAAGGATACAGAATCCACCATCTGACCAAAAACCATCTTGAGAGTCCAAGGAACCATTACCCATACTGAAATGGAAATTAATTGTTCTGTAGACAACGAAAGAGTTTCTTTCTCCCAAAAAGAAAGTGCGATCGCACTAAATCCAGACAAGCCATAAGAAAAGTAAACCAGCAACAGCGGAATATATCTCTTCTTAAGAGCCCTGACAGGAGTTAATAATGCTTTGTTTATCTGGAAAAGAAACCAGTTTTTTTCTTTATTCATAAAAATCTTATTCCACTCTAAGAAAACAAGGAGTGAAAATCAATAAATATTATATTATAATATAATATTATTCATTCCTCATTATTCACCTGTCCCGTGAAATCCCGCGAAGCGGGGCTATTTCACTGGGATTACTCATTAATCATCGCCACCGCCCCCTCTTTAACATACAAATAACCTCTTCCCTCTATTTTTTCCATTTCCTGCACCTGTTCTGAACTCTGGAGGGCATAAAGACTTAAGGGAATCGCTAAAGCAATGTCCCATTTCTCGGTCTGTTTTTGAATAATAATCCTTTCAGTTTTTAATTCTTCTAAAGCGAACCCCTTAGTTCCCAAAGAATTAAGAAGCATTAATTGAAAAAACCCTAATATTAAAGCAAGTAAAATCCCCCCTCTGACAATCCAAGCAAAATAATAACTAGTTTTCATTCCGGTCTGAAACCTTCTGGTATTTTCTAAAGATGAATGATGAATAATATTCATATTTTTTCTAAAATACGGAATTTAGCGCTTCGAGAACGAGGATTGTTTATAATCTCCTCTTTTGTTGGAACAATTGGTTTCCGATTCAAAAGCTGAAATCTTGCTGGTGACACTTCAGTATGTAGTGATTTTTCCGTCTCAACTGTTTCTGGCTTGGAATTAAGTATAAAAAGCTTTTTTACAATCCGATCTTCTAGAGAATGATAAGAAATAATTCCCAAACGATCCCCAGATTTCATAATCTCTAAAGCAGATTCTACTGTTTTTTGTAAAACGCTTAACTCGTCATTAACCGCAATTCTAAAAGCCTGAAAAACCCTCATTAAAGATTTTTTTGTGTCTTTGGGGTGACTTCCTGCTTCCACAACAGAACGAAGATCAAAAGTAGTTTTAAATTCTTTTTCTTCCCTATATTCCAAAATTTTACTAACAATTTTTCTAGTATGAGGTTCTTCTCCATATTCTTGTAAGATCATTATGAGTTCCTCTTCTGAAGCTTTATTCAAAATATCAGCACAAGCACCTTTGTTTTTAGAGTCAAAAGCCATACTAAGCGGTCCCTCCTCGGAGAAACTAAATCCTTTATCTGCATCATCAACATGATGAGAACAAAGTCCTAGATCCAATAAAATAACTAACGGTCTTTTTGTTTTCTCATTTAAAAGCTCTTTTAGTTGAGCAAAGTTCTGATGATAAAAATAAGTCTTGTCTTTCCATTCCCCAAGTCTCTTTTTAGCGAACTCCAAATGCTGAACATCTAAATCACAAGCAATGTAGGTCGTAACTTGAGGAAACTCCTGCAAAATTGCCTCAGCATGTCCCCCCAAACCCACCGTACCATCAAAAACAGTTTTAACCTTTTTAAATAAAAGTAATGCCAAGATTTCTTTTTTGAGGACAGGCTCGTGAAACAAGTTGTTTTGGCTCATTTTTTGTTCTCTTTTTGTGTAAATGTGCAAAAGTTGTGTGCAATTAGTGGAAAAAGACTAATTCCAGTTATCATGCTCTATGAATACACAATAACCCACTTTTGAATAATTTTAGAACAAAAATTGTGTTTGCACAATGTTTTTTCACAGTTTTAGATTGACCTTAGGGTTTTTCTGTTTTCTTTTTTTGTTCACCATATGAAATAATTCGCTATGGCGAAATCCTGCTTCGCAGGATTTCACGGGGTGAACCTTTTCTACTCAATTCTCTTTCCAAAAAAAGTTTTCGTACTAGAATACCGCCAATGTTTGGTCCATATTATCTCACTTTCCTCTGGTCAATCGCTCCTTTTTTAGAACTTAGAGCTTCTATTCCTTTGGGACATTTGCGCTTTGGTTTATCTATTTATGAAGCCACCGCTATCTCTGTCGTTGGAAGTATTTTAACGGCTGCTGTTTTACTTTTTTTGTTGCCCACGATTATTCGACTGGCAGAAAAGTTTATCCCAGCTTTTCATCGTTTTATGCTTAAAATCTTTGAAAAAACTAGAACCCGTCATTCTAAAAAAATAGCAGTTATTGGTGAAATTGCTTTAATTACTTTTGTGGCTATCCCCCTACCCGGAAGTGGTGCTTGGACTGGAGTTCTAATTTCCTATCTTTTTGGAATTCCTTACAAAAAAGCTCTTCTTTTTGTTGGAACGGGAGTTTTAATTAGTGGAATTATTGTAGCCGTACTTACTGTTTTTGGTCACAACCTCTGGGAAATCTTTACCGAACGCGTTGTGCAAGTTCTTCCCTCGTAAAATCCCATATTTCGGAAGATTTCGTTTTTTCTAGTATCTCAATTTCTGGAAAAATTTTCACTTGATCTCCAAAAATCTCGACTATTTCGTAGCTACTAAAAATAGATTCTTGTCCTGTTAGATTCGCAGAGGTCGCAGTAATTGGATAGTCTATTTCGTTTGCTACTTCTGGGATTGTCGCCAGTCTGAAGGCTACACTTTCCTCTGGCCAAAACTTAGATTTTGGTAACAAAACTGTCGGTTTCAATATTGCTGTTCTAGGCTTGGCTGTAAAAAAATCCGTGGGAAAATCTAGTGGTACTTCTGCGAATTCTTTAAGCATTTTTAAATCTCTAACCATTAAAGAAAAATACTGCCCAGCTATCCGTCCTTTTAGATTAGCTAGTTTTTCTAAAGTTTCTTCATCATCGGCTCTTACTCCTAGACCAAAACTTGTATCTGTCGGATGTGCCCAAATCTCTCCTTTTTCAAACATAGTTTTTATTTATAAATATCATGATTCCCTACTAACAAAAATTCTACCTTATTTTCTTTTTTCTTATCAAAAACAATTCTATATTCATAATTTACAGAGAAACTATAGGCACCTCTTAATCTTCCTTTGAGTTTATGAACTTTAAGAAAAGGATGTTTCTGATCTTTTTCAAAAAGATCTATTTTTTCTTCTATTTCTTCCTGCAAAGCTTTAGGAAGCTTGTTACACTGTCTAAAAAAGACAGGTTTATAAAGTATTTTAACCATTTTTATAACTTAAACTTAGCTGCTAAAGTCTTAAAATCTCCTTCAAGAGAAGGCTCTTTTCGAGCTTTAAACACAGCTTCAACAGCCTGATCTTCCAAATATTTCCTAATAGCCTCTCTAGCTACAGCCGCATCATTAGATGCAATACCCTGACTCACCAACATTTTTATAGCTGAACGCATTCCATCTGAAAGCGGAACTGATAATGTACTCATAATTTTTTATATTAAAATATCATATGACATATTCATATTATATAAATAATAAAAAAAAGCAAATTTTTTATTGTTTTTTTGGAAAACTTTAGAAAAAGCATAAAATACAAGCCATGCCAGAGCTACCAGAAATCGAAACCATAAAAAACGATTTAAACGAAAAAATATTGAACAAAAAAATTGTTCAAGTCAGTGTTAGTTTGCCAAAAATCGTTAGAAATCCCCTATCTAAATTTCAAAAAACTCTCAATAATCAAACCTTTAAGAAGGTAACCCGTCGTGGCAAATTAATGATTCTAGAAGTTAATGAAAATCTTTTTTTGCTTATTCATTTAAGGATGACCGGACAATTAATCTACCAAAAAGGAATCTCCAGAATTGCTGGTGGTCATAGTGATGCAACATTAGATTTTGATTTACCCAGTAAACACACCCACATCTTCTTTACTTTCGCAGACAAAAGTCAGTTATTTTTTAATGACCTTCGTCAGTTTGGATATGCCAAACTTGTTAACAAAAAGGAATTAGACCAAGTTTTACTTAAATTCGGTGTAGAACCATTGGAAGGAAATTTCACTCTCTCAAAACTACAATCGCTTCTGAAAAATAAGAAACGAAATGTGAAGGCCTTTCTACTGGATCAAAGTATAATTGCTGGCATTGGTAATATTTACGCTGATGAAATCCTTTTTTCATCAAGTGTTTCTCCACTTCGTACTACTAACACCTTAACTGCCAAAGAAATTACAGATATTCACGCCAACATAAAAATAATTCTCCGAAAAGCAATTAAGTATCGGGGAACAACTTTTAACAACTATGTAGATTCTGAAGGCAAAAAAGGATCCTTTCTGAATTTCCTTCAAGTTTATAAAAGAGAAAATAAACCTTGCTTTAAATGCCAGAATCTAATCCAAAAAACTAAAGTTGCCGGAAGGGGCACAAGACTTTGTCAGAAATGCCAAATTTAAACCCAGATTCAAAATATCACCTTTTCCAACTTTTCCAGACTTTTCCAGTTCGAACTCTAGAGTTCGAACTGGAAAAGTAAAGTTGTATCTCCTCCCCCTCCTTCTTAAAATACTTGAAAAACATAATCATATGGAATAAATTTTGTCTATGGATAATACAAAAATCAATGCGAAACTTATGGCTAAAATTTATTTAGCTCAAAAAAGTGAAATTACTGAATTTCATGTCTATTCCAGACTAGCTAAAATAATGAAAGGCAAAGATAACAAACAGGTCTTACTAAAAATTGCCAACGAAGAAAAAGCTCATACCGAATTTTGGAAAAGTTATTCCCAAAAAGATATTAAACCTAGCCAATGGAAAATCTTTAAGTTTTTCTGGATCGCCAGAATCTTCGGATTTACTTTTGCCGTAAAATTAATGGAACGAGGCGAAGGAAAAGCTCAGATAAATTATGAAGAGATGTCTAAAGACATTCCTGGAGCAAAAAAACTAGTGAAGGAAGAAGGAGAACACGAAACACAACTTATAGAACTTCTTAACGAAGAACGACTGGATTACATTGGTTCAATAGTTTTAGGTCTTAATGATGCATTGGTAGAACTTACTGGAGCCTTGGCTGGTTTTACCTTAGCCTTTCAAAATACTCATATCATTGCCTTAGCTGGTCTTATTACCGGAATTTCTGCTTCCTTTTCTATGGCATCATCTGAATATTTATCTACAAAAGCAGAGGGAGATCATGATAAAGCCTTTAAGGCCTCTATCTATACCGGGATAGCTTATATTATAACCGTTCTTCTTCTCGTACTCCCCTTCTTCCTTTTCCATAATTATTTAATCTGTATGGGTTTCACTCTAATTACAGCTATTTTAATAATCTTATTCTTTAATCTCTATGTTTCCATTGCTAAAGACGTCCCTTTCCGGAAGAGATTTTTAGAAATGGTTACAATAAGTATGGGAGTAGCTGGATTCTCTTTTTTCGTTGGATACCTAATTAGAGTGGTCTTTGGGATAGATATATAACAATAAAACATATCCCCGACCTTACGGTCGGGGATATTTAACAGTATATTATAGTATAATAAAAAATTATAGAACTTACTCCTCATTCTTTGAAAATTGAAAATAGATTTTTTGGATCTTTTAGGGAAGGTAAAAAATCAATATCTTTGCCAATTTGTCGTTCATGTAACATTCTAATTATAGAATAATCCGCAAGAGCAAAGCCAACTGCATCAAATACGATTAATTCATCTTCTTTATTGCGGCCATTTTTTGTACCTTGGATTATTTCCCATAATTCATCGTATTGGAACGAATCCTTTTCAAGATTTTGGATTTCTCCTTCGTAATTAGTTTGCTCAAAAAATTCCACCACAATGCGTGCGTTACGCATTATCTCTGGATCTAGTTCCGTTTTACCAGGACAATCACCACCAATTGCATTAATAAATAATCTCTTATTATCTTTAATTGCCGAATATGGAAATAGCTTCACATGTGCTTTTTCACATATGCACGTAGTGAGAATATCTATTCCATCTACAACTTCTGTGCCATTAGAGCACGCAATTAATTCCATATCACTTTCTTTGAAATTCGCAGCAAATTTTTCCATAGCAGCTGGATCATGATCAAAATAACGAACCGTCTTGATATCAAATAGCTGTTTCATAGCATAGACCTGAAATTCAGATTGGGCACCAGTGCCGATTAATCCTAATACCGAAGAATCTGCATGAGCAAAATGCTTTGCAGCAATTGCAGAGGTTGCAGCTGTACGTATTGCAGTAAGAATCGTCATATCACAAAACAGCTGTGGATATCCCGTTTCTATATCTGCCAACATTCCGACAGCAACAATAGACATTTTATTCTGCTTAGGATTGGCAGGATGAGCATTTACATACTTGTATGTATACAAATGATCATCCGCACATGGCATTAGCTCAAAAACTCCATGATTAAAATGTATGGCATGACGTGGACTTTTATAAAACTCTTTCCAGCGTTTTAGATCTTCTTCTAAAAACTGGAATGCATCTTTTAATAAGGTATCTAGTGAAAGTTGGGCGATTTCTTTTGATGATATTATTTTCATTTTATTAATTTGTTATTGAAATAAAAAAAATCCCGCTTGATGCGGGTTAAATACTATTTATGAGTTTTACATGTAATTTAATACCGCACGGGAAATGCCAAAGGAACCGGCGGCTGCGGGTTATTGCTTAATTGAATTACGAGGTTAAAAGTTATCACACGCTGACTGTATTCATGAACACGGGATTGTCAAACAATCCCTTTATCGCAAACAAGGGGTAGTCGAAGACGAATAGAGATTTCGAGTGTATCGAGAAATCTTGCAAGTGAGTCTGAGAATCTCCTTGTGAGTGAGAGGAGGAATAAACGGAATAAGTAGAGTTTTTTGGTGCAACCAAAAACGAAACAATGAAGTTTACTCCGACGATGGAGCTCCTGGCTGGAGGTTAATCGAACTTTATTAGTCAAATATTATTTATAAATAGAATGACGTCCGACACTGATGAATAAGATATTTCCATCTTCTAGTGACTCAAAAATAATTCGATAGCTTTTATCTAAAGAAATACTCCAAAGCCCTGTCATTTTCCCTTTTAATTTATGAAGGCGAAGAGAAGGATGTAATGGATTCTCTCTAAATAATTTTTCTGCTTTTACTGCTTTATTTTGGATATATTTTGGAAGAGATTGAAATTGATTTACGAATTTCTTATTTGAATGAATCTCTTGTACTTTCATAATCTAAGTTGTTAAGGAAACACTGATAAATTCTTCGTCATAAAAAATTATAGTATTTTTGAGAGAATTTTTTTTAATAAATTTTTTCTTTTAGCGGGCTAAGAGAAGCAAATTTTTAAGGGAAAGTCTCCAAAAAGACGAATTTTTGACGAAGCCATTTAATAAGAATTTTATTTAAATTAATAATTTATCAGTGTTTCCTTAAATCAGCCAACGAATTAATAACTTGTGTTTTTCCTTTATTATAATCTGATCGAGCCTGATCACGCATAGCAATAATTTCTTCTTCACTAATCATCTCTTTTTCTATTTCATATAAATAAAGAAAATAAGAACTAACTGTAACTTTTTTCTTTTTAGCACGCCTTTTTATATCAGTTACAACGTTAGTTGGGAACGAAGCAGAAAGTACTTGTCTCATGATTTTGTATTACAACTGTAATAATTATGTCATGCATAATTCAAAAAGTAAAGACGAAAATCAAATTCCTGTTAGATGGATATAATTTTTATTTATGACTTCTTTTTCTTTCTATTAAAAGAAGGAACGACATATTTTTTATATCCTTTTTCGATTTCTATATCAGGTTCTGTTTTTCCATAAAAATCTTTGTATAGAAGTATTATTATTTCTTCTATATCCTTCAATGTTTTGAGTACATCTACATTAGAAGCATGATCCTTAGAAAAATGCATGATGTCATTACGACAAAAATCCCATACTGTTTTTGTCTTAGCAATTAATCGTTTATCTTTAATTTTAGACCTAACTTTCAAATCTTTTTTTCCAAAAACACCTCCAATACAGTCTTCTTTATCTTGCTTTAAATCTTTTCCCTTGATTACTTTTTCTAAAAATCCCTCAAGAGCTTTTGAGGCTGGATGAATTTTATATGTCTCATCTTCTATACATCGAAATTTTTTATAGAAAATGCTGTCCATAGAATTCTACTATTAAGTAGTAAACAAAATTTATCTTTACCTAAAAAATAGGTTAAATTACTTCCCAATCTGTCGGCTAACCAATAAATTTCCTTTTTAGGATATCCAAACAAATGATCTAGATAAAAAGTTTTTTTCATTTTTTCTATTAAACAGTTTTGGAGCGCGTGACGGGAATCGAACCCGTGTCACCAGCTTGGAAGGCTGGGGTAATAAGCCATTATACGACACGCGCGTCGCTGGAGGACTGCACTACCTCGCAAATAGCTTTGCTATTGGCTCGGTTTGTTCCGTCCTCGCTCCGCCCCACTCACATGGACTACTCGGCTTCATAACGAGATTTTCTTGCTACACGCAAAAATCTCTATTCAGCCTGCGTTACCCCATGTTCGTGAGAACTACATAAAGAACGAATGAATTCTAGAAAAATATCAGAAAGGGTCAACTATTTAATTAGTAGTATATTATAATATAATGCTAGAAATACAGATCCCGCTCCCCTTTTTCTATTCTTTTTAGTCGATCTTCTGTGTCTTTTTTTCTATTCCCTTTGTCAGAAATTTGAGCTAAATATTTCTCAATAATTTTCTCTCCTAATTTTTTTATCTCTGGGGTAGCATAATCTATTAGATATTCTTTGAGGGTCAAAATGGCATTAGGACGACAAAGATTGTGAATTTCTCCTGGTTTAGCAATATGCATAAAATCTTCTCCAGTTCTCCCCTCCCGATAACAAGCCGTACAAAAACTTGGTAAAAGTCCTTGTTCCATAATTCCTTTAATTACCTCGCCTAAATTCCGATGATCCGATAAATTAAACTGCTCTAAATTCTTTTCTTTTCCGTATCCACCTGGCGAAGTACAAGAAGCAGCACTAGTCTGAGAAATACCAAGCTCAAAAGCTTTGCTTCTGGTCTCTGGTTTTTCTCTCGTAGAAATAATCATCCCCGTATAAGGAACCGCTAAACGCAAAATAGCAATGATTTTTAATAACTCATTTTCACTAACTTCATGTTCTAACTCTAAATCTACTGTATCTGCTGGTTGGAACCGAGGCACAGATAGAGTATGCGGTCCTACATTATATTTCTTATCTAAATACTGGGCATGAGATACTAGAGAAAGGACTTCAAATTTATAATCATAAAGACCAAAAAGAACTCCCAGTCCTACATCATCTATTCCTCCTTCAAAAGCTCGGTCATGCACAAATAGTTGTCTCTCGTAGTCAGATTTTGGTCCTCGTGGATGCATTTTTTCATAAGTCAGACGATGATATGTTTCCTGAAACAACTGATAAGTCCCAATTCCTACTTCTTTTAATTTTTTATAATTCTCTACCGTAGTCGCGGCAATATTAACATTTACCCTCCTAATCTCTCCGTTTCTGTGCTTGGTAGCATAAATTGTCTTAATTACCTCTACAATATAATCAATATCATTAGTGGGATGTTCTCCAAACTCTAAGAGTAATCTCTTGTGTCCCATATCTATTAATTGTTTGGTTTGTTCTTCCACTTCCTTCAAGGTTAGTTTCTTCCTAGGAACATTATTCCGACAGTGAAACGCGCAATATTCACAATCATTCACGCAATAACTGGAAATATATAGGGGTGCAAAAAAAACTAACCGCTCTCCGTAAATATCTTCTTTTATCTTTCTGGCTGTATGGAAAATCTGCTCCAATAAATCTTTATCCTCTGTATATAGTAAATAACCTATCTCTTCTAAATCTAATCCTTTTCGCAAGGCAGCCTTAGCCAAAATCTCTGAAACTTTTTCTTTTGTTGGAGATTTCGTCTTTTCTAAAATTGCGTTTATTTTCTTCTCATCGATAATATCTGTAACGCATACCATGTTGAACTAAATTAGTATTAAGTATTCTGTATTATGTATAAAGTATAGGATAGGATAATGAGATTACAAGATTACGAGTATTATATTATAATATGCTAACGACTATATCCTAATCCCTAAACGCTAACAGCTAACCACTAATTAATGAAGGACTCCGATCTTAAAAAATACCTCCAAGCTAAAGGAGTTCTCCAAACAGAGCTTTTTGATAGAGCCAATAAAACAAGAGAGCGAGCTATTGGAAATGCTGTTCACTTTCGAGGTATTATAGAATTCTCAAACCAATGCGAAAAAAACTGTAATTATTGTGGAATTAGGAGTGGGAATCAAAAGATAGAACGATACTGTATGACTTTAGCGGAAATAAAAGAAAGTTTAGATTTTATAGATAAAGTAAAATACGGATCTGTAGTTCTCCAATCTGGGGAATTAACATCTCCCTCGTCTAAAAAATTCTTATTAGATATCGTTCAACTTATCCACCAAGAATATCCCCAAATAGGGATCACTCTCTCTTGTGGAGAATTAGATTATGATTTTCTAAAAGAATTAAAAGAATCCGGAGCCCATCGTTACTTATTAAGAATAGAAACAAGTAATCCAGAACTATATACAAAAATTCATCCCGCTTCTCATTCCTTCGAACACCGAATCCAAACACTCAAGGATCTCAAAAAATTAGATTACCAAGTTGGTTGTGGCAATATGGTTGGCATCCCTGGACAAACTATCGAAGATTTAATAGCAGATCTTCATTTCTTCAAAAAAATGGATTTTGATATGTTTGGACTAGGACCATATGTAATTCATAAAGACACTCCTCTCGGAAACGAAAAGAACCAAAAGTGGTGGATCAAAAACAAAGAAGAAATCTTCAATACCACCCTTAATTTCATTGCTCTCCTTCGTCTGCTAATCCCTACCGCTAATATTGCTACTGCTACCGCCCTAGATGTCTTTAAACCACAAGGAAGAGTCTTGGCTCTCAATGCTGGAGCAAATATAATTATGCCTTCTGTTACTCCTAAGAAATATCGAGATAAATATTTGTTGTATCAAGACAAACCTTGTGTAGATGAAGACCCCCAAGATTGTACCCCTTGTACTATTGAAAAAGTAAGAATAGCGAGACTCACCCCTGTCCTTGGCAAACAAGGGAATTCTCTGCATTATCAGAATAGAATTAAAAATAATTCTTGTCCCTTGTAATATGTCTAAACGAAAAGAACGAAGTATTATCGCCATTATTGGCCGAACAAATGTCGGGAAATCCAGCCTACTAAACCTCTTGAGTGGACAAAAAGAATATGCCATCACCGATTCCACTCCCGGTACTACAGCCGACACCGTGACCTGTCTCATGGAAATCCATGATTTAGGACCCTTTAAAATTTTGGATACTGCCGGAGTAGATGAATTCTCTAAATTAGGAGATAAAAAACGACAAAAAACATATGAAGCAATAGCCGAAGCTGATCTGAGTTTACTAGTTATAGATCCCAAAAACACTGATCTAGAATTAGAATTGGATCTAATTAAAAGAATCCAAAAACATAATAAACAAGTCTTAATTGTATTGAACAAATTTAGTGTTCAAGACAAAAAGGAATTAGAAAATATAAAACAAAAGCTAGACCTTCCCTGTCTTTCTCTCCAAGCTAATAATAAAAAAGATCACCAAAATCTTATTAATTTCATCCAATCGTTTTTCCAAAAAGAATCTCGAAATATCGATTTAATTCCCTCTCTCAAAGGAAAAGGATTTGTCTTGCTGGTAATTCCCATGGACGAAGAAACTCCCACCCACAGACTTCTCCGTCCCCAAGATATGGCGACAGAACGACTACTACGAAATTTCATTACCCCTGTTCTTTTTCGTCCAGATTTAAAAAAAGCCAGAGGAAAGAATCCTCAACCAGAGAAAAAACGATTTAAATCCTTAATAGAACACTTAAAGCAGACTCCCGAGAGTCTGCAACTAGTTATTACAGACAGCCAAGCTTTCGATGTCGTCGCTCCTTGGACTCCAAACAACATTCCCCTGACCTCTTTTTCTGTAATGATGGCCCACTACATGACTTTCGGAAAATTAAATTTACTTCTAGAAGGTGTCAGACAAATAGATAAATTAAAACCCAGCGACAATATTTTGGTTGTCGAAGCCTGTAACCATAATCGCAGATGCGATGATATTGGTACCGTCCAAATTCCCAAAATGCTGGAAAAAAAAGTTGGTGGTAAATTAAATTTCTCCTTTAATTTTGGTCGACCATTTCCTAAAGATTTAAAAAAATACAAGCTAATTATCCACTGTGGTGGATGCATGATCGATCGCCAGAAATTTTCCAGCAGAATAGAAAAAACTCAAGAAGCAAAAATCCCTTTCACTAATTACGGATTTGTTTTGGCTTATTTACAAGACAAAAAATTACTAGAAAGAGTAATTAAACCGTTTGTAAGATAGAGCTTAGAGCTTAGATTTTAGATTTTAGAAAAGCATCTTTTAAACTTTTTTACCCCGTGAAATAATCCTGATTTATCAGGATTAAGATTTCTTCCGAAATCTTATTTCATTAGGGTAAACGCCAAAACCCGAGCTGAATTGCCCGGGTTTTTTATTGAAATTCTAATTTGAAGTTTGTAGTTTGTTATTTTGTAGTTTGATTTATTCCATTATCTTCCAAAGTTTAGCCACTACTCTCGCAATTTCTGCTCTATTTATGGCTTGTTCTGGTTTAAACATTGCCCCGTGAAAACCATCAATTAATCCGTTCCCGTGAGCAAAGGTTACATACTTCTCGTACCAAGAACCAGTCATGGTATCGACAAAGTTCATTTGCTCGGTATTAAGAATGTTTATATTAGAAGTTTCCAAAATCACTTTCAAAGCTTCTACTCGAGAGATTGATTCGTTAGGAGAGAATGTTCCATCATCATAACCTTTAATAATGTTGTACTTCTTCGCCGTAGCAATGTAACTGGCATACCAATCATCTGTCCCTACATCTGAGAAAGGCTGGTCTGCTACGCTCTCTTCGATTGGAACAGAGAAAGCATTAAGTGCAATTTTGATTAGCTCTGCCCTAGTTAAATCAGAATTGGGTTCGTAAATATCTTTTCTCTTTCCACTTACCACTCCCCTCTTACGCATCTCGGCAATATATCCTGTCGCCCAATGTCCTTTAGTGTCTGCGAAAGCTGGTACAGGCATAATCAACTCTTTTGGAATAACAGGATTTACTATATAAGTTTGAACTCCATTTTCACCTGTTGCTTCTGGCATTATTTCTTCCGGTACATCTTCATAAACTGGCATAACATTACCATTGGTATTTAAGACCACAAACATAGACATGTGATCTACTTTAACCTTCATAGATTTATCTATGTCACTAAATACTCCACCATCCCCAGCCAAAACAAAATGACCTTGTGCTGTGTCAAAAGAATAGACTTGCAGTTGTTTTATAACCGTATTATTTCTAGATCCCACTGGAATAGATACTTCAAACGGTTCACTGAATTTAAGCGGTGTTCCGTCCATAGCTCCCACAGTCATTCCCTCTACATAACTAAATCCTTGTGGTGTGTCTGGAATATTTGGCACAACTAGTTTCTCTGGGATAGAAATCACCCCATCAAACGGCTTACCCTTTTTATCTGTCACCACTGCACCTTTAGGTAGAATTACTGTCTGACTACCATAAACATTCATTAGCTTAACTGGACGAGTTATCATCCCATTATCTGGTAATTTAACCGGTCGCATAGAAGTAATTTCTCTCGAAGACTGTGTTTTAGGTAATGATATAGAATTGGTGCTACTCGGTCGAGAGTATCCTCCACCACCGCCACCTCCTCCGCCACCTCCTCCCGAAGGTGTAGTATAAGTATAAGTAGCAGTATTTGCCGTAGTACAAGCCGACTCATTCCAAGAAGCATCTGCAGCAGATATCTTATAATAATAAGTGTACGAAGTATTAGCAGTCGGTGTCGAATCCACATAACTACTTGTGGTTACCGAAGAAGTATTTATTTGCGTACTATTACTACAAGTAAATCCTTCTGCTGTCCCTCGATAAATTTCATATTCTAATATATCTGGCTCACTATTAGCTGTCCAGGACAAGTTAACCGATCCATTTAATGGAGAAGAAGCTAAACTAGTCGGCGTACTAGGAGCAACACCATCTGTAACAACCTTTGTTCCAAAGATCGTAAAGTGGTCAACCGAAGAATTAAGATTGATTTTATAATCATCATAGAAATCAGATTGAGTACCTCCCCCATTAGCCACATTACTTTCTTCTCCGGTTACATTATCAAAGAAAGTATCAAAATCTATTTGCGTCCAATCATCTGTTAGATCATTTTTTACTTCAACCGTAACGGTCGTAGGCAATGATTGCCAAGTTCCAGTCGCACCATCCCAGTACATGTTCTCTAGATACTGAATTTCAGCTAAACCATTGTCTTCTAGAGAATTATTAACTTGAGCAAAATCTATTATTTCATCCTTTTCCATCACAATTTCTAATCCTACATCATTTTGAAAATTAGTAACCGGATCTCCTTCACTGTCTGTCATGGTCAAGCTCTTAGCAGCCCCAAACAGTGATACTGTCGAGGTAGATGGAGCAGAAAGAGTTTCGCTAATAGTTAAATTCCCTGGATTACTATCTGATGTAGCATTTTGTGGAACGGTAATATTAACCCCCGTATTAGCTTCATCTGTTATCTGTCCCCCAACAGATAAAGTCATTGGCGTTGACTTTGGTTGATCTGCAACATGACTCGCCCCAGGTTTAAGACTATCTAGGACTACATTTTGAGACGCAGTTCCTGCTGTTGAAGCACCAGAAGCATTTCCCGCATACCCCTTAGCACTCTGAGCATAAACATTCCAGCTTGTTCCGTCTGGCACAGCCAAACTATAAGTACCATCTGTATCTACTTCAGCTCCTACAAAACCCGCTCCACTTACTTCCTCTGCCCAAACAAAAGAATTTGGTTCTGGTGTTGAACCATCACTCTTGATAATAGTTCCTGTAATAGTACTGCCTGCCGTAGTCATTGTTAGTGTCCGTCCAGCATCATCCGCACTAATTTCTACTTCTGCGGGACTGGCATATCCTGGTTTGTCAGCTCGTAAAGTATAAGTTCCAGCTGGTACTTTAAGGGTATAGGTTCCGTTAGCCGCTGAATTTGTTCCAAAACTAGAGAATGTCGTAGTATTCATCACATTTACCCAAACATTAGCTAGATTACTCGCTTCTTCATCTTTAACTGTACCAGACAGACTAATAACAGAGCTAGCCCCATCAAGTCCTAAATCACAAATTAGTGTTCCGTTAGACGCGACCGAAAAGGTTCTGTTTCCTCCCAATGAACAAGAGAAACTTCCAATTCCTGGAATATTAATATTGGCATTAAAACCACTTCCGCTAGATACTTTCATCGTTCCGGGTGTGGCAGATCCACCACTTAAATTAATATCTTTAAACCGACGGCTATTACCCGTATTACTGGTTTGACTCCACACATCCACAAAGGCTTCCTTAATATCTATTGCCCCTACTTCCAACTGATCTCCATTAGTTATACTAACCGTCATTTCCCAAGAAGCCGAAAGGGTAAAGTTGTTTCCCGTGCTATTGGCACTAGAAACATCTATCGGAGTAGTAGAAACAGGTCGCAAGTCTCCATATTCAGGACTCCAACCATGTAGTTCGTAACGAGTAGCACTTGCTCCTGTTCCAGCCACATTAGCAGAAACCTTAATACTATAGTTACCATCACTACCAGTAGTAACCCCATTTCCGTTTCCCATAAATTGGCCACGAGAACCTCCCGACCAACCAATTTCATCGGCATTAATAAAGACATTAGCAATTGGATTATTACTAGAATCTTTTACTTGTCCTTTAATTAGATAATAAGTTGCCCCAGATACTGAGAAGTTCTTGCCAGTAAGGTTAGAACTACTCGTTACCGTAACATCTGTTATGTCTACTCCGGTATCTGCAGAAATTCTTCCATATCCTGGTGCAAAAGCTTCTAAGCTCCAAGTTCCTGCTCCTAAAAATAAAGTATATGACCCCTGATTATCTGTCGAAGTAGAAATAAATCTTCCATCATTAGTCCAAGCATTAACTGACGCATATTGAATCGCATTAGTTCCATCCGTAACATTTCCAGAAATAGAACTATCTGGTTTATCCGCTGTAAAATTAATACCCGTTACATTACTTGCGCCCACTGTTACTGTTTTTTCTGGCAGTCCTGGTAATCCTGGTTTATTTGCTCCTACTACATAAGTTCCAGATGTAACATTTAGGGTGTAGGAACCATCAGTAGCAGTTTGAGTACCACCTCCCCCTCCATCTCTAGAAGGAGAATAGGAGTAAACATTTACATTAGCCAGTCCCCCACCACTACCATCTATCACTTTCCCAGAAATGGTTTTATCTGCCGCAGTTAAGGCAATGGTTACGGTATCATTGCCAGTAACACTCTTTTGAACTGGTTTTGGTGGCAAAAAGAGTATCTCCATTTGTCCACCTCCAAAACTAGACATTTCCATCCAAGGATTAACTCCAAAGTCCCACATGCCATTATCCACTTTAATAGTTGCCGCCGTACTTCCATCTGCATCTAAGGTTACTTTCTTTCCTTTCCAGCCAGTTGGTCCTCCTGCCCAAAGCTCAATATTTTTGCCATCTAAATCATCTCCTGTATGAGTGATTGTTACCGAAATGGTATTAGAAGCAGAATTCAAAGTAACATTGTTTCCAGTTGAAGTTTGCGCGCTAGAAGTTAATTGAACATCAAAACCTTGACCTCCAAAAACATCATCATTGGCTTTTGGTGCTTCAACCCAAATGTGGTACCAACCACCCCAAGAGTTCCCACTATTATCTACTGGTAGCCCCGAAAAAGCATATGCTCCAGTAGCATCAGTATTAACTTCAGAATGTCCTCCTGGTCCATCACAGAAAACTTTCGCATTTTCTACTGGGGTTACTCCATTGCTGGTATAAACCTTACCAGAAATACTTCCGTTCCCAGCAGCGGTAATATCAAATCTTTCTGATTTAACTGGTCCTTCTAATACTTTTCCAGTTGCATTTTTGGTAGTAATTTCTACCTGATACCCTCCCTGATTATTAGCCCAATCGATTTCTGCTGCGTCTCCATTAACGATGCCAGACAATTCAAAATCCAAGAAGTCGTAAGGCATCGTAGTAGAAGTGGTATTGGTATCTGTACAAGTAGCACCGAATACTCCGGTACTTTCTGTTATAGTACAACCTGTTCCATCATCTACCGCCAAGGTTAAGGTAATAAGATTGGTAACATTATTAACTGCAATATTTGAGATCTGTACTTTACCAGTTTGGTTAAAAGCACTAGCATTTCCTGCTGTTAAGGTTCCCCCTGGACCATTAATATCTCTGTTAAAGAAAAACAGGGCTCCATCTGAATCAGTTGCCATAACCGTTGCACTAACATCAAAAGAAGTTGGAAACTTCAGAACAATTTTTCCACCATGAGTAATTGCTTGAGTAGTTGGGAAATTAACATGGAAATTCGTAGCTTGACCTGCTGTTCTTTTTCCGGGCCAAACCCCAATAGGCATAAACATCTTAAAGTCTTTATCATCTGCTACATTAGCATCTCCCATCTTAGCAAACATGTCTCCATGAAATTGTCCTTTCATGCCATTATCTCCCGTACCCATATCAAAATTATCAATGGTAGTGGAGTTGAAAACTGCACCTGGATCCCAAGGGACAAAAGCTAAGGTAGTTCTAACCGTATCTGAATCTGTATCTGTAGCTACCACTTCAACACCTTGTCCATTCATTGCTAAAACTGAAGAACTAGGATTTAAAGTATACCCAGCTCCTGCTTCTAAAGTAATTCCTTCAATTGTTAATTCCTTCATGAAATCGTCATAACGCACACTAGCGGTCTGAAGATCAATAGTGCTGGAATCTGAGGTCTTGGTAATCGTCCAGTTTGTTCTTTTTTCGGCCGCAGTCTTTTTCATTGGTTCACTAAACCCAGCCCTAATTCGACTCACTTCCGCATCTATCCAGGTAATTTCTGCTTTACTGGTAGATAAAACTGCATCTACAGTAGTAAAAGCTACTTCATAATTATCTGCCGTAGTTCCCGCTCCTGTAGAATCTCCATCTCCATCTAGAGTATTACCAGCAACATCTTTAACATACACTCCAGAAACGGTCAGCGTATAAGCTGTGTTCTGTGCTAATGGTCCACCCAACACATAGTTGAGAGTTCTAATAAACGGATCATACCAAACCGTACTTCCAGATACCGCTGGTGACAAAGTCACTGAAGTATCTGAAAACGAAGCAGTATTCATTTCTTCATTAAAAGCGACCGAAATCACTGGAATGTCTCTTGCAACTGCACTTATTGAGGTTGTACCATTGAAACCAAAGTAATAAGCAGATACTTGCGGAGAAGTAGTGTCTGTGGTTCCTTTCGTTGAGAATCGCATAATAAATTCATTTTCCATCGCTGTACCCGATACATCGGTAACACTGGTTGTAATTCTTACCCGATAACTAGTACTAGCCAGTAAGGCTGTAGCTGGTTCTACAGCTACTCTGAATTCACCATTATCATATGAGTTATAAGCAGTAATTGCTGTCCAGCTACCATCAGCCCCCTTCTTCTCCATAATAATATTGGATGAAGACTCTACCGTAGTTCGATCCATCTGTTCGTTAAACTTAATATTAACCTTGGCTCCATTCATTGGAACCTTCGCCCCATCAAAAGGCATGGTTCCTTCTACCCAAGGAGCTCCTCCGTCTCCTCCAGTGCTGTATTCAACCGTAAACCTCATGGTGCTGGTGGTTTTATTGGGAAAAGAATTACCACTACCATCGGTTCCAATCATAAAGACATTGTAATTATCCCAATCATTCAAAGGTTGATAAGGCTTATTAGAATCAACAGAAGCATCAACAGCAGTACTTCTACTGTCAGTCTTTATTGCTGTTGATCCAGTAAATGCACACGACCCTCCTGTACAAGATACGGCTGAGGTAGTAATTGCTACGGGATTATGATTATCGACATTAAAAGGCACAAAATCTGGCAAGAGATAAATCTTATAACTGGTAGCTCCTTCTCCTGCTGTCCAAGTTACTCTTAAATCTCGACCATCAATTCCCGCACTAGAAGTATCACTATCTATGGCGGTAATACTGGTCGGAGCAGACACAAAGCCCGTAGTAATTTCTACCGCACTAACTGTCGCATCTGCCACACCATTTAGATCTGTAACTTCGGCAGCTGGATTAAAAGTGGTAGTCCCTGGAATAATTGTCGGACTTGTTCCAAGTGTTACCTCATAAACTCTTCCTTCTGGATCTGAGGTCCTAACACTAGGACTTCCTCCCAAGGTACTAGCTCCACCAGCAATGCCTAATCTCTCATTAGTTGCTAAAACCGTAGTAGCATCCATTGGTTCTGAGAAAATGAAAGTCAAAGTAGAACCTTCAGTAAACGAGCTTCCATAAACTTCTTTTAAGGTCGGAGCAGTTAAATCAATTACTCCCGGTCGTTGGAAAGCTCCTCCTTCTGCTGTTCGAATCGGCCAAGTAGTTACCATATCGGTATCACCAAAAGTAGCATTCCCTCCCGCCAAAGTAATAGTTAATTGTGTAAATGTTCCATTCCAGGCCCCTGTGGCACTTCCCCAAGTTTTTTCTTCCCAAGTAGCGTTGTAGTTCATTTCAAAGTTTGGTTCTAACCTAAGTGACCAGTCGAAGTTAGTTACTTCTGGAGTTCCTCCTGCTTCATATGTCCCAAGTGAATTAGGGTCAACAGCAGTATTGAAGAACACCACAAAAGTATCTGTGTTATTTAGTCCCGCATCGCCGTTATCCGTATAAACAATCTTAGAAATTTCTCCTCCTTGAATAGACGCAATAGTTTTTAGAACCGCAGTATGATCTATGGGATTACCATTGAGGTCAGTAATTTCTCCTTCCGCTGCCCAAAGCTCATCTCCTGCTTGGATATTTGCCCCCTGTCTAAGATTAACATGAATTTCTCCCGCATGGTCTGCTCCAGTCATTGGATCATACCACTGGTCAATCCAGTAGTCTGCTCCCTCTCCAAAAGGATTGGTTACAACTTGTCCACCTCTCTTGATAATAAAGTCCGTATTTACATTAGTAATCGTACTATAATCTATATCTCCAGCCTGTTGTCCTTCTGTTCCCGGATCTCCATCTGGCACAATAATCATCTCATCCCAAGCGTTAAGATATCCGTTATTATCCCAATCATTACGGATGATCTTAAATATTCCTGGAGCAGTAGCGTCTGCAGAAGGATTAACCGCTCCGGCTACCACATTACCTCCTTCATCTAAAAGTTTAACAAAGGTAATCGCATCTGTAGCTTCCGGATCAGCATCTAATTTCAAAGCAAATTTCTTCAAGGGAATCCAACAGTTAACACAATTCTCCACATCCATATCTGTTATTAACTTAATACCAGCGGTAAATCCGTTACTGCTATAACTAGTATCAATAGCGGCCGTGGTAGATCCACCACTACCGTCATAAATAATATTGTCAGAATAATCACTAAGTGTTCCATCTGACTCATTCATTTCTTCGGAAAAAGTAATGTACACAATATCTGTCTCTGTATTTAGACTGGCAGTAGCAGTGGGAGCCGTTAAATCAATTTTTCCTCCCCAACCAATTGGCATTCCATCTACCGAAGTAACATTCATTAGTCTTACTTCGTCTCCCGTAACAACAGTGGGAGAACCTCCTAATGTTATTTCCATACAGTCTGGGCTACCATTATTAGCCGCAATAGTACAAGTGGTAGTTCCAGCCGTATAGTTTCCCCAAGCCACAGCTAAACTTCCTCCTGTTCCCCAAGAGTGCTGAGCCCAAGGCATCATTCGTTCTGGCTTAACATTGTTACCAAGCTCGGTCGTATCATCTGTATCCGTTCTCGTCATATCTGAATCGAAGAACAAGGTAACTGTGTCTCCATCAGCAAAAGCCGCTCCAGCTCTGGTTGCTTTAATATATTCCACCTGCGCAAAAGTCGGCATTGGAATGACATTGTTTGCGGGTGTTGCATGTTGAATGGCAGTCAGTCCATTTAGACCTTTAACCCCAGAAGGATTAACAGTCATTCCGTTCCAAACATTAACATTTCCCTGAAGATAAACAGTCAAGATGTCGTTAGATACTGAATCAGTAACTTTTCCATAGGAACTATCTAAATTAGCATAATTTCTTCCCTGACAAACACTCCCAGTCCAAATATCTCCTCCGCCACAATCTGCTTGAGCACTACCATATGTCCAAGAAGAATAAATCTCTAAGAATTGTCCAATATTAGGAATAACTGCTCCATCTGAAGCCTCTCCTAAATATCCAACATCTATTGGTCCAGTAAAGTTAATAACAATCGTATCTCGATTAGCATCATCAGATAAAGGAAAACAAGGATTAGAACCATCTACTTCCCCATTATTATAATTACCAGTTTCCCCCCAAGAATCATTACAACCGTCTAGCCCCATCATCATACTTCCTTTATTAAAGGTTGTAGTAATGGCACTAGCGATGGAAATCGCATCTGCTACTCCTCCACCAAGTTCTACTACCCTGTCTCCAGTCAAAGCATTACCAGCAAAATCCACTAAATTATCAGAAACCGTTACACTAGTAGTAATAGCACTTACATCTGGAGTAGTTAATTTTACTACCTTATCCGTCATCGAAGCTGTCATCCAAGCTGGCGAAGTATCTGGGTTGTACCAAAGAAGTTGTGCGGCAGTAATACTTCCAGCATCTGGTACATAATTGCCTGTTACATTAGCAATATTCGGCCGCATTCCTTCGCTAAACCTGATATAAACATAATCACTTCCTTCGTTATCTTCGATTGTTACCCCCGTAATAGTAGGAGCAGTATTATCAATATTAAAGAAATTAGGTCCTTGCGCTGGATCTCCATCCGTGTTGGTAATATTATAGAGTCCATTAATTTCTAAGGAATCTCCATCCGCAATAGTCGCACCACTGGCTACAATTCTCACAGTCATATTATCTCCTTGCAGAGTTGCCGAAGAAACTGTTTCGGTATCGTCTGCCGCAGTTGTTATCGTATAACGAGCCGTTACATTGGTAGTATCGCTATCCATCACTTGATCAAAAACTAGATCAATAGTTGTGCCATTAACTAAGCTAACTCCTTCGGGAAACGGAGGAAAGTCCTGATTCAAAGTTATTGCTCCAGGAGGAACATAATCATTCCCAGCCCGATCAGTAATAGTGTCAGCTATAGTTATAGTAGTTGTTCCATTTGTTGCCGCCGAAGCTAAAGTTAATTGTACTGCATCTGCATAATTTGCATCCCATCCCATAGCTTCCGCTGAATTAACCGCAATAGATCCACTAATGGTGTAAATATTCGCACAAGCTTCTGCCGTAGCACATTCCAAAGTACTAGAAGTCATCATTTCAGAAAAGAAGACCTCTACCGTGGTTGCAGAATCTGTCCAAGCAAATGCTGATTGTACCGTTGGAGCAGTTTTATCTGTCCAAATTGAATTAGTTGTTATTCCACTTCCAGAAATTGTGGGATTAGTTCCCGAGGTCACAATATCATCTTGAGCAGTTATCCCAACTGTAAATTGACGACCATCGTTCATATTCCCAGATGTTTCTGACTTAATTACCACGAAAAAGATATCTCCATCTGCCAGCACTGTGGTAGCATCTGGAATCAAAGTAAAGTCGGTCGTGCCATCACCAACAGCCTCGTACACAGGACTTTCTGCTAAAGTAATTATGTCATCTTGGGCTTCAAAAGTTCCTTGAACCCCATTAGAGGCATCATCTTTATAAAGCGAAATTCCAGAAGTAGCATCTACTGCTAAATCCGCAAACTCAGAAGCTGTTCCAGCTGTATCTGTCCAAACTACTGGTGAATTATTTACTGGAGCCAAATTCACTGTAATACTAGTTAGATTCTGCGCTGCTTCACTAGCACCAAAAGTAACTTTCAGAACTGCCTTTTGGGTAGCAGGTTTTATTGTCGCTCCAGGAACCGGTAAACCCAAAATATTGAAAGTCGCAGCATGTGCGAGCTTAATTCCTCCTGGTGGAAGAATGGCTAAAAGCAAAGCCATACATAGTAGTACAGCACAATCCTTTTTTAGTTTCCTAAAAAAGCTAAAAAGTGTCCCCCCAGGACGAAAACGGACAGAATTCCTCATAAAAAAATGGATTAAAAAGTGGAAAAAAATAGGTAAATTGTGACTCGAAAACGGTTTTTATTTTTGTTTTTGAGAACGCGGGGTCTGCGTTAAAAACACAATTACTGAATTATATTCAGTTTAGGCTTTTTAAGTCTAATTTTTTGCAAAAAAAAACTCATTTTCGCTTGTTTCAAACACAAAAATATGGCTTTATAGCTTAATGTATTATATTATAATATAATAGGAATTAGCTGTTAGCTTTTAGCTCTTAGCTAGTATATAATTAAGCTGATGAGATCAGATTTCTTGGATATTAATGGTGTTAAAACTCATGTTCTGAGAATTGGACAAGGAGAACAAAAAATAGTTTTTCTGCATGGTTGGGGTGGAGAAAGTAAAAATTTTATTAATCTTGCTTCTGCTTTAGCGAAAAAAAATAAAATAGAGTCTTTATTAATAGATCTACCTGGATTCGGAGAATCTGATAATCCTCCGCCTTCTGGGTGGTCAACTAATGATTATGAAGTCTGGCTAGAAGAATTTCTTGATAAATTAAAGATTAAGAAAGCTTCTTTCTATGGTCATAGTTTCGGTTGTCGAATAATTATCCGACTACTACTCAAAGCTCCACATCTAGCAGATAAGGTTATTTTGACCGGAGCAGCTGGTATTAAATGGCCACTTTCTTTTCGCCAGAAAATATCTGTTTTCTTGAGTAAGAAATTTTCTTTAGCAAAAAAAATTATTCCCAAGAAAATTCAAAAGATTGTTATGTGCCGTATTTTTGGCGCCAGAGACTGGGGACTAGTTTCCCCAGAACTAAAATCTACTCTCCGAAAAACACTAGCAGAAGAAGATTTTAGAGACGAACTACCAAAAATAAAAACTCCGGTATTCTTAATCTGGGGAAAAAATGACAGCTACACGCCCCTTAAATCCGCAAAAGTATTTGCGGAAAAATTACCAAATTCTCGTCTAAAAATATTTTCAGATGGTCGGCATGGGTTGCACTACACTCATGAAAAAAAGATAGTAAAATTGATAACAGAATTTCTAAGAAAGAAATAATGCCCAATATCCAATTACCAATAACCAATCAAGCCAAAATGACTAATGACAAAAGACAAATCCAATATGATTTAGAGGAAAGAACTTCTAGATTTGGTATTACTATTATTCAATTTTGTAAAAAAATAAAAGAAAATACAATTACAAGACCTCTTATATCCCAACTTATTAGGTCAGCCACAAGTATAGGAGCTAATTACTGTGAAGCAGACAATGCAGAATCAAAAAAAGACTTTGTACATAAAATTGCTATTTGCAAAAAAGAAGCCAAAGAAACAAAACACTGGATTAATATGTTAGTCGGAGCTGTACCAGAAATAAAGGAAAATGCTTTACCTTTATGGCAGGAAGCAAAAGAACTAACTCTGATTTTCAATGCTATTACAATTTCAACAAAAAAATAATTTGTTTTTAGACATTTTTGCATTAGAAATTGATTGGTAATTGGAAATTGTTTATTGGAAATTATAAAATAATGAAACTTGATATTTTTTTCTCCCTTCTCTTTCTCCTCTTAGGAATAAGAACTATCTCTTGGTGGCTTCAAAATTGGCAACTAAGGGAATATCGTTGGGACAGATTGAAAGCCAACTTTGCTACTAAAGATGGCTTTAAGAACCTTCTTAATCTTTGGTTTTTTAAGGGAATTCTCCCTCGTCCCCATAAGTCTGGTCGAGTACTAATGATCCTTGGAATACTTGTTTTCCTGAGCGGAACTCTCTTCAATTTTAATCAAGACACCAATATTCTGCCCTTGTATCTGCTAGCCATAATCTGGGAGAGAACTATTTGGTTAAGCTTGGGAATATCTGTGTTGCTTTCTAAAATACCAGTCTGGATTGCTCAAAGAATTCTGTTCTATCTCGCTAAAAAAATTATTGCTACTACGAACAATGTAACAGTAATTGGCATCACGGGAAGTTTTGGGAAATCTTCTACCAAAGAACTACTGGTTCATTTGTTAAAATCTAAATTTAGTCCAGAGCGTATTCTCTGGAATCCAGAAAATCAGAACAATGAAATTGCTATTGCTCGATTAGTTCTTAAAAACAAACTCTTTTTTAAAGGAGATAAACAAAAAATATTTGTTGTAGAAATTGGCGCTTACCGGTTGGGAGAAATCAAAAGAGTTTGTGATTTTATTCAACCACAAATTGGTATCTTAACCGGACTAAATGCTCAGCACATTGCTCTTTTTGGTTCACAAGAAAACATCAAAAAAGCTAAATTTGAACTCGCCGAAAGTACCTCAGATAAAGTCTTCTTTAATTCCGATAACAAACTCCTTAATGAAATCTTTGCAGACAAGAAAATCAAAGCCACTAAACTTCCGATCTCTAAATTTGTCGCTAAAAATATCGTAGGAGAAATAGATAAAACAAATTTCACTGTTTATGGTCAAAACATGGTTTTACCTTGGGCAGGAGAATTCTTTGTCCATAATGCTTTACTTGCTATGGAAGTAGCTAGAGAATTTGAGATGACTCCCAAAGAAATAGCCTTATCTCTTGCAAACCTTCCCCCCTTACCTAGAGCTTTAACAATGGGAAAACATCATTCTGGAGCAGTAATCATAAAAGACCTCTATTCTGCTAATCCTGATGGAGTTTTTAGTGCTATCGATCACTTAGGAAAATTCAAAGGAAGGAAGATTTTTGTCTCCATTCCCCTCCTCGAATTAGGAAAAAAATCTAAAGAAATTCATACCAAAATATTTCAAAAACTGAAAAATATAGATGCGGAAATATTCTGGCTGAAAAAGGACTTCGGGGATTTAGGGTGCAAAACTTGTGGAAAAAATTTCCATGGACAAGATCTCCAAAAACTAAAAGATATCTTAAAAACTTTAGGTAAAAATGATGCTATTTTACTAGAGTCCAGATTGCCTAAAAATGTCCTACAATTATTTAAATGAAAAAATTAGTATCTAACCAAATATCTCCTAATTTTACTTTCGCAGACAGTCTGTATGCGATGAAACAGATATTTGTGGCTAATTCTCAAAAGAAGTCAGCATATTATAATATACTGTTTACTAGATACTTCGACACCGAAAACTTCTTCTTAACTAATGCTGTTCGCACCGGACTAGCCAAAATTATAGAAGTAGTTAATCCTTCTAAAAAGAAAAAAATAGGAATTCCTGCTTTTATTTGCGCCGTGGTAGCCACCCCCTTTTTAAAAGAAGGTTACGAAATAGAATGGTTAGATACCGACAATAATGGAGTCATTTCTTTGGAAGAATTTAAAAAGAAAGCAGATCAGCTTTCTGTCATCGTAGTTCCTCATGTTTTTGGGCAAAAAGCCCCTTTAAAAGAAATCTATGAGATTGCCAAAAAGAAAAATATTTTAGTCATAGAAGACTGTGCTCATCTTTTTAAAGTTCGAACTCAAAGCTCCCAGAGTTCGAACTTAGATAATAATTCTAAATTCTATTGCGATATTAGAATCGCAAGTTTCGGACGAGAAAAAGTATTTTCTTGTGTGTCTGGTGGAGCAGTAATTTGGAATAAAAATTCTCAATTTTTTACAAATAAAACCTTTGAACTAGAAAAAGCTAGCAAAGGATGGACTATCCGTCATGCCCTCCAACCCTTAATTTTTGCTTTAGCCATCCCTTGGTGGCACTGGGGAGGAAAATTAATTCCTTATTTAGCCAGCAAAACAAAACTATTGCCAAGAGCAGTCACTAACTCAGAAAAAAAAGGGAAAGAAGACTTCCCTCTTTATGCTCTTCCAATAATTCAACAAAAAATTCTATTACAAAAATTCCAAAAAGCAGATCAAATCATCTCTCATAGAAAAAAAATTGCTACTGCTTGGGAAAAAATTCTTACTAAACTTTTCCCAGAATCAGAAATAATCGTGCCAGACAACGCTTTTCGGGTAATTCTAAAAACAGAACGCAAACAAATCCTAGCTAAGGCTAAAAAACTGGGATTTAATCTCCATGAATGGGATGGTATTCCTATTTCGCCCCTTGGCACTGATTTAGCTAAATTTGGTTACAGTTTGGGACAATGCCCAAAAGCAGAACACTTTGCTCAGAACTATGTTACTTTTCCGACAAACATCAGAACCAGTTTGAAGGATATCGAAATTTTTGAGAAACTCTGGTCAAAATGAATTTTTTCTTACAAAAAATACCCGCCTCTCAACTAGATAATTTCTATAACAGTTTTGCTAGAGATAAAACCTTTTTGCAAACTGCTAAATACGGTGATTTTCGAGAACAACTAGGAGAAAAAAACTTCCGTTTTGGCATCTTTTTTGGTGACCAACTAGTGGGAATTGTCCAACTCCAAAAAATAAAAGCCCGTCGTGGAACCTATCTTCATGTCCCCCATGGACCACTAATTGATCTCAAACACCAAGATCCCGCTCTGACCTTCTTTTTGTCGGAATATAAAAACCTAGGAAAAAAAGAAAAATGTGATTTTATTCGTATTGCTCCTCTTATTTCTCCAAAAAGTAAAAGCTTATTTAAAAAACAAAAATTCATTTCCGCTCCAGTGCATCTAGTTAATCCGGAACTAACTTGGGTCTTGGACCTAAAACCAAACGCCGAAGAACTTCTAAATAATATGAAGAAATCTACTCGTTATGAAGTACGACGAATAGAAAAATCTGGTATTAAAATCAAACAAGGTAATTCCAAAGAAGATTTAGACATTTTTTGGCAACTTCATGAAGAAACCGTCAAAAGACAGAATTTCATCCCTTTTGCCCGCAAAACCACCGAAAAAGAATTAGAAATTTTTGGAGATGATATTCAGATATTTTCAGCACAGCTTGAACAAAAAATGTGTTCAAGCTCCATCATTATCTTTGACAAACACGCCGCCTACTATCACCAAGGAGCCTCCACATATTCCAAATTCCCAGTATCTCACGCCACCCTTTGGACAGCAATTCTGGAAGCCAAAAAAAGAGGATGTCGAGAATTCAACTTCTGGGGAGTTTGCGAAGAAAACAATAAAAAACATCCCTGGGCAGGTTTATCTAAATTTAAACGAGGTTTTGGTGGAGAACAGCAAGCATTTCTTCATGTTCAAGATTACCCATTAACTGCAAAGTACTGGCTAAATTGGGTAATAGAAAAATTACGAAAATGGAAACGAGGGTATTAGAATTTAGTATTATGTATAATGTATTAAGTATTATGTATAAAATCTCAAAATTGAGAATCTTAAAAAATATTCCTATTATTTTCCCCCTTGCAGGGGGAATTAAAGGAGGTATTTAAACTTTCGTTAGTATATTATAATATAATATCTATCTCTTGTAATCTTATTACGCTTTTCTATACTTAATACATAATACTTAATACTTACCCCATGCCCAAAGTAAAAATAACCGACAAGTCTGGAAAAACAATAACTGAATTCGAAGGTAACTCCGAAGAATCTCTTGGAACTCAAGCCCAAGCAAATGGTTTCCCAATCTCTATGCCCTGTATGGCTGGAGCTTGTGGAGGCTGTATTGCTAAAATTAAAAAAGGAAAAAAATATTTAGATCCAGAAGCTCTAGGGCCTGCTCATTTTGCAACAGAAGATGACGAAGTCTTAGCTTGTATGTGCGGAATAAAGAAGGATTCTTCTAAAAACTCAGAAATAGAAATTGAAGTAGACGGCTTATAATGATTAATGAGTAATGAGTAATGAATAATAAAATAATTATTTAGATGTTTCATCTATTGTTTGACAAACTTTAATTTCTTCATAGAATCTCTTGGATTAATAAGGCATTGATCATTAATCATTAATCATTACAAAATGGCTCGAGCAACTAAAAAACGATCTTTCTTTTCTCTCTTTTGTACTGTCTGTAAAGAAAAAGATGGGAAACAACGAGAAAACTATAAGATTCTGATCAATACCCAAAACCAGAACCCTAAAGAATTTGAATTAAGAAAATTTTGTCCTACTTGTAGAAAACATAATATTCACAAGGCTAAACAAATCTCTCGAGCACAGAATAAGTAGAAAATAGATAACAAGGGACAAGATAACGAGATTACAAGTATTATATTATAATATAATAGAGCTTATTGGAGGAACTTTTTAAATTTAGGATTTATTTAACTTTTCAACTTTTAGACTTGTAATCTTGTCCCTTGTCTCATGTCCCTAATCTTGTCCCTTGTTCCTTTATTTTTTTTATGTAAAATTCAAATTGATGAAAAAATTCTTTGAAACCATTTCCGAAAAAATTAGTGAAATAAACGAAATAAGAGAGAAACACTTAAATAAAAAGATAAAGAAAACAATGGAACAAGAAAAAAGCCTTTTAAATAATCAATCTAAAACAGAAAAAGGAAAACTAGAAATAGAAGTAGCCGCAGGAACAGTCGTAAAGATACTAATTATTATTGCCATCTTCTTTGCTTTAGGAGAAATATTCATCCAATTAAAGAGTATTCTAATCGTCACCATTATTTGTTTCTTTTTGGCTATGGGACTGGCTCCTATTGTTTCTGCTATTGAAAAACGACATATCCCTCGACCAGTAGCCATCCTAATCCTTTATCTTGTTTTTTTAGGAGTTATAACCATTTTATTTGTCCAAATCGTCCCAATTCTAGCCGAACAACTATTTTCTATTGCCTATGATCTCAAAGAATTCTTTTCCAGTAGCGAGCACGCAGAAATTCCTTTATTGGATAATGTTTTCCGTGTTCTTCAATTTGATCCACAAGAAGCAGAAAAGTTTATTGCTGACAATCTTACTGCTATCTCTAAAAATCTCCAAAGTGTAGCTGGATCAACATTTCTAATCCTCAGTGGTATTTTCCAAGGAGTCTTTAACTTTATTTTCGCACTAGTGGTTCTGTTTTTTATCTTAATGGAACGAGAACAAATTGGTCATTTCTTCTTAGCACTAATCCCTAGTAGAGAACGAAAGTACTTTCTAGACAAAACTATGATCATTCAAAAGAAAATGTCCGATTGGTTTCGAGGACAAATTATTCTGATGATCTCCATCGGGTTGGCAATGTATGTGGGTATGAAGATCTTTGAACATTTTTTTGACATGCCATATGCAGCCACTATCGGACTCTTAGCTGGAATTATGGAACTTTTCCCTTATGTGGGAGTTTTAATCACCGGAATACTTTCTGGACTAATTGCCCTCAATGTTTCTTGGATATTAATGCTACTAGTTATTGGTTGGATGATCCTTGTCCAATTTTTAGAAGGAAATTTATTAGTTCCACTTGTTATGGAAAAAGTAACCGGACTTCCTTCTGTAGTAATAATTCTAGCTTTAGCTGTTGGTGGTGTATTAGGAAATGCCGCTGGAGGTGTTCCTTTGTCTATTCTGGGCATGATCTTATCTATTCCTGTAGCAGCGTCTGTAGGGATATTTGTGGACGAATACGCAAAGAAGAAACACTAAAAATAGTTCTTAGCTTTTAGTTATTAGTTATTAGCTTTTCGTGATTCGTTATTTTGTGTTTCTTTTTTATAACTGCTTATTTCTATGTCTAATTCGTATAAATCTTATTTCTTCATTTAAATCTCCAAAAAACTCTATTTCATAATCAGAAAAAATCCGAGCTATTTCCTTTTTTTGGAATGGCAAAAACTCTAACCACAATTCTCTAAATTCGATCTGTTTATCTTTGATTTGAGCTGTTAATTCTCTAATTAAACCTAAACCATCCCTACCTGCAAAAATAGCCTCTCTGGGCTCTTTTTTGACCTCTGGGGAGACTTCTATTTCTTCTGGAACATAAGGAAGGTTGGCTGTAATAATATCAAAAGAAGAATTTGATGAAATTTTAGATAAAAGATCTGATTTTAGGAGTCCAACATTCTTCACCTCAAAATTATGAATATTTTTTTTAGCTACTTTCAAAGTTTTTGATGAATTATCTAAAGCTAAAATACCTGCTTCTGGAAATTCTTTAGCTAAGAATATGGCTATATTCCCAGACCCCGTCCCAATATCTAAAATAGATTCTATTTCAAAATCCCTTCTTATTGAACAAATTTTTTGTACAAGAATCTCTGTTTCATCTCGTGGAATCAAAACATTCTTATTCACCTTTATTTTAAACCCAGCCCAATCTTTATGTCCCAAAATATAGGCCAAAGGAATTCTTTTCTTTCTTTGTTGAACAAAAAATTTGTTCAATAAGTATTGCCGCCAAGATATTTTTTTACGAGGATTCGTTTTTAAAAATACCCGATCGCAATGTAAAACCTCACAAAGCAAAACTTCTGCCTCTAAGCAAGGATTATCTAAATCCTCTAGCTCTTTTTTTCCCCACACTAAAACATTGTGTATATCCATATAATTTACAAAAAACTCTCCAACAATCCTAAGCGCTAATAGCTAAGAGCTAAAAACTAACTAAGAAACTGTTTCTTTTTTGCCTCAGTTCTATGCTTCTCTCTAACTACTGCCGCATTACGAACATCTACTTTGCGAGGGCTCTGTCTAAAATAACGAAGCATTCTGAACTTTTGGAGAAGTCTTCTAGATTTAATATGATTAGAAAATCGCTTGAGCAATTTATCACCAGATTCACCGTCTCGTTTCAATACCTTTATCATCGGGCGGAATTTTAGTTTTTCGATTCTTTTTGTCAAACAAAAAATAAGTAGTTAGTAATTAGGACTTAGAGCTTAGAGTTTACCCTTCGGTCTTTATCTCAGGGTCGAAAGAGAACTTAGAGCTTAGAAAATTACTTTTAAACTTTTTTACCCCATGAAATAATCCGCCGTGGCGGATTCCCGCTTTGCGGGATTTCACAGGGTGAACTTTTAGACTTGTAACCTTGTCCCATGTCCCATGTCCCTTGTCCTCTCTTTACGGATTAAATTTAAAAACTGCAAAATCTCTATTCTCAAACCCGATAGGAGCAGATCTCAAGCCCCCAGTTCTTTCGGAATTTTCTTTATTAAAAACGCTGATCATCGAGGCATCTGCTTGTGAAACAGATATTTTTCCCAGCCCGATTCTATTATAATGACTTTCTTCAGGATTAAATTTAAGTTTTGCTCTAAAGACCTTTTCCTCTCCCGATCCTATATTCATACCAATCCCACCAAAGAAAATTGTTCCCGTTCTATTTACTTTTTCTTCTAAAATGATTCCCCCTCCTCTGAGTTGGAATAAAAAACTATTAGCAGGCCCCTGATTAGTTGCTTCAAAACGAAGTCTTAACTCCATAGAATGTAAAGTAACTTTATCATCTAAAGTATTTTTTACTCTTATTGTTCCAAAATCCACCCAATCAGAACCTAACAAAACTTCTAATTCTTCTTCTCTAGGAATAACATCAAATGAAACCTGTTTTTTTTCAATATCAAACCCCTGTTTCTCAGGATTAAAATCTCTTGGTTTTATAGCGGTACGCCTCGCATCTCGCATATTTCCAGCAGCAAAATCATTACTTTTAGACTCCCCCATTAAACGAGGTTTTTCAACAATTTCTGAAATAACCCAAGCGGCATCAGCCCTAGTTACTGAATCAGAAGGATTGAATTTATTAGATCTTTCCCTAATAAGCTCATTAGCCGCTAAATTAAAAACCGGTTCTGCGAACCAAATTCCTACTGGTACATCTTCGAATTCAGGGTCTTCTTCTTTTTCCAATTCGAAAGCACGCATGATTAAAGTCGCCCATTCTGCCCGATTCACAATTTTTTCTGGACGAATTGTTCCATCAGGAAACCCTTTTATCCATCCTCTATTTGCCGCTTCTATCACCGCCCCAGAAAACCACTCTCCACGCGGAACATCTGAAAATTCTATCTCTTTGACTCGTCCACTATCTTCAAAATCAATTCCTTTTGTTCGAAAAATAATAACTAAAGCCTCTGCTCTATTTAATTCTTTATTAGGCTTAAAAGTGCCATCGCCAAATCCTGTAATAATTTCCCTCTCTTTCATTTTTTCTACTGAAGCAAGTGCCCATTGTGGAATATCTGCATCATCTTGATAACGAAAAACTTGAGCAAAAACAGTAGAAAAAAATCCCAAAATTACGACAGCCGTTCCCACTAAAAAATATGATTTAAACATGGTTTTTACACTAAAAATCTCCATAAATAAGGTTATCGACATTTGATTATTTTTGCAAATTCTGATACAAATAAGCTGTGAAAAAACAAAACATCGTCCTCGTTGGTTTCCGCGGTTGTGGAAAAACCAGATTCGGACAAGCTATCGCCAAAGTAACTGGGCTACCTTTTGCTGATCTTGATCTAGAAGTCGAATTCATCATTGGAGAAAAAATAGCCAGTTTTGTGAAAAAACATGGTTGGCAAGTCTTCCGAGAAGTAGAACAAAGAGTAACTCATGACTTTTGTCGTAATTTCTCTGGAATTTTGTCTACTGGAGGTGGAACTATCGAAAACTCTAAAAATTTTCAAAATCTAAAAAAAACTGGAACTTTTGTTTTTATAAATCCTAATTTTAGTGATGTTAAAAAATATCTTCTAAGCCAAGAAGGAACAGATACTACTCCCAGAATGAATCCTGATATTCCTTTTTCTCAGGAAATAGATCAAATGTGGGAACAAAGGAAGGGCATTTATTCGGCCAGCAGTGAAACAGAAATAAATCCAAATTTAAAAGGTGATTTGATTAAAGAAGCCACTAAAATAGTAGAAACTCTTAAACCCCTACTTCCAACTGTTTCTGCCAAAAAAAGAATAGCTATTTTTTCCTCTAGTAATGGTACTACTTTACAAGGAATACTAGATGCTAAAGAACGGGGTCGTATTCCTAATGTAGAAATATGTCTCTTCCTTACTGATAAAAAAGAAGCTGGTTCATTAATTAAGGCTAAAAAAGCCAAAATATCAAATATTGAAATTTTTGAACCTAAAAAAGGACAAGAAAAAGAAGATTACGATCGCCAATTAATCAATATCCTCCGCGAACACAACCCCGATTTAATCCTCCTTGCTGGTTGGATGAGAATTCTTTCCCCTCTTTATTGTGAACAATTCGGTCAAATCACCTTAAATGTTCACCCTTCTTTACTGCCTCAATTTGCAGGACTGAAAGGAGACGAAGCCCACCAAAAAGTTCTAGAATACGAAGAAAGATACACTGGATGCACAATTCATCGTGTTTCCAAGGAATTAGATGCTGGAGAGACTGTCTTGCAACGAAAAGTCTTGGTAGAAGAAAATGATTCTGTGGAAACTTTGCGAAACAAAGTCCAAAAACAAGAAATTCTAGGTTTTTGTGAAATATTGGAGAAAAGGTGAGGAACTAAGATAACAAGAGACATGGGACAAGATTACAAGTAATTTCTAATTTGTGATTTTCAATTTCTGATTTCAAAAATCGGCAATCTGAAATTTGAAATGCATTATATTATAATATAATTTTTATACACAAATTTCTTTCCAACAAGAAGGGAAGCATTCTCCATTCTCCATTCTCCATTACTCATTCTTCATTACCTCTCCCCTCCTATATACCGGATTTGATTATTAGTCGAAATCCCTGACAACAGGTAGCCACTTAACCAATCCATAGAATCTGTTCGGTGTGGCAAACTAGAATGATCTGACCAAATAAAATTAGCTCCACTCGTTCGAATATTAGCCAAAGTCCCCGTATTGTAATTTGAATCTCTTAAAAAACTAACGCTCACCGAATCCAAATCAGAATTACCATTTAAATCTGTAAGTTTCAGTTTAAGAACGAATTCAAATTCTGAAGTTCTATTTAAAAGTAGTGGATTAATCGCATCAAAAATAATTACATCTCCTGCTCCGAGAGTAGGTTCAAAACTAACCCCGACAGTCTCCCTTCCTCCAACAAGCTGTTTTAACTCAAAATCATCAGCAGATCTTCCTCCTGAGAACTCTAAACCAGACAAACTAACCCTTAAAGACATTCTGCCAATAGATAGATCTCTTGTCTCCGGATTAACAATCTTAAACCCATAAACCTGAGTTAAATTTTCATTTGCAGAAAATCCTTGTGGTTGATTTTCAGAGGGTTCCATTCTCAATGCTCCTCCCGCACGAACCGCTATAAACGATTCTGAATTTGTTAAAAAATTCTTATTAGCATTTGGCACTTCTCGTCCAGATCCGTATCCATAGACTATTAGATCTTCTGGAGCTATTTCTAGCTTAAATCTTGTATCTTGTGTTTCATGGTTTAATCGATCAGACAATTTAACTTCAAAAGCAATTCGACGACTATCTTCTCGATCAATTCGCACAGAAGGACTAAAATGAAATTTTGCGCTACCACCAGAAAAACGAGATTCTCCTAACACCGAACCTGTTTCCTGATCTAATGCTCGAATCCTTGTAACAAAAGAATTAATATCATTGCCATAGGAATTTGCTACGGTAACTTCTTGGATAAACATGTCGTCATAATGAGCCTCAAAATTAAAAGCTAAAGCAATTACACTTTCTCCACTAGAAACAGCTTTTCCGTAAATTTCTTGGCGTGTCTGTCCCGAAAGAACAGAAGTTCCTGATGTTTGTGGAGCAGGATTAAAAGCAATAATCTCGGAAACAGTTCCTCCGCTAGTAACAGCTTTCACTTTTGTTTGAGCTAATTCCTTGATACCAACCGCCTCCAGCAATCTAATCTGAAACGATCCAGGAATATTAGGGGTTGTCGCTGGGTTATTAATCTTTAAATCTATCCCAAACTTTAAACTCTCTCCTTTCGCCATCCGTGCCTGACTAAATTTAAGAGTAACTTTTCCATCTGAATTAAACTGAAAAGCTTCCTCTACTGTTTGCAATTGCTGTCCATTACCTTCCTGGAAATTAACACTCAAGTCGAATTTGGTAGGATCTACGGCTAATCCACTATTCCCAAACATCTGGAAAGTTAAAGTATCTAACAGTAATGCTTCCACAAAATCAGTAGAACGAGCATCGTTAGCATGAGAAAGACCTATTTCAAAAACACGAACCAGAGTTTCATCAATTACAGAAAATGGTTGTTTAGGTCTAATAGAATTCACAGTCACTCGCAAATTGCTTACCTCAACAGGACTATAAATTATATTGTTAGAACGCTGAACGGTATTAGTTTTTCGAGAAGGCTCCTCTGGAATAATGGTGCTTATACTTCTATTTCGATTACTATAATATCCTGGACCCCAAGTAGGAGCATTTCTTTTGATAGAACGGTAAGTAGTTCTCGTCTTCTTTACCCTTCTAATCCAATTCTCCCAATATTCTGGACCATAAGTAGAATAGGTCACTGCCTCAACCACTTCTAAAGCAAAACAAAAAACAAAAAGTCCGAATAACGATAAAATAACTTTCTTCATACACATAGTATAACGAAAATAAATTAAGTTTGTGACATTATTCTCACAGAAAAAAGTCTCCAGTTTTTTAATTATAGTTGAATTTATCAATCCTAGGCTTGCTTTTTTGGCTTAAATAAGGTATAATTTGAAGATTTTATTCAAAAATGACTAAGAAAAAAACAACTAACGAAATAGAAGTGGAGATCAATGGCCAAGAACAAATGATTAAGGCTCTGAAATCCATTGTTACCAAAGATAAAACTCAGCAAGAAAAAGTAGAAAAAAAAGATGTGGATACGCTTCTTAATTCCTTTCCAGATAAATAATTATGTCTGAAAAAGAGTCAGCTAGCGTTATTGAAAGCAGACGCGAAAGTATTCGTAGGGTTCTAGATAACCTAAAACAAGAAGTTAAGAACTCTCCAGAACAAGAAACTCAAATAGAAAAAAGAAAAAACGAGATGGCTAAATTAGTTGAAGAATGTAAAGCATCTATTGGTTTTTCCGAAAAATCCACTCTATCTGATGAACAAAAAGAAAAATGGAGTGAAGCGGCTTGTGATTGGGATAGTTTTCCTCGGAGACCTGGTTTTGGTAGTAGTGAGTTTAAAAAGAAGTTCCAAAAAGAATTATCTCATGACCAGCAAATAGAATTCATTTATCATCAAGCTTCAACTCATGCCGAATTCTACGCTAATAACTTTCACAATCGCATAGACAACTATTGCGAAATGAATCTTCCTGTGTTGGATATCATAAAATTGATCATTGCGGAAGAATATATAAAATATGGCGAAGTTAAGTTAGATGTTTTCAATCTTTATTGCCCTTGGATTCACGATGCCTGGGTTTCTATATATAAAGGTTGTAGTCTCAGAGGACAACACATTCCTGAAGATTCTTATTACGAAGTATTATCTTTAGCAACCCCTTTCACAGATCCAGATAGAATATGGCGCGAATTTCAATGTGGTTTATTAAAAGAATCTGATCGACCAGAAGTTAAAGAAATTATTCGCATTGCCAATCAGAAAGACCCTGATTATATCGCTGATAACTATTATGGTAGTAACGAAAAACTGTTAGATATTGCTGCTCAAGATTCTGCTTCTGCAAGTAAACTTTTCTATAATTTCGAAAGACTAATTGGTTATATTCAAAAAAAAGACCCAGAAGCAGAAACAAAATTCAAAAAGACATTAGAAACAGCCGCTAAAAACATCCCTGCTAGAGAACAAGAAAAAACAACTCCTCTAGTCGAAATTATTTTAAATACCCCTTGGGAATCAAAAGAGGCTCTTCTGGAAGAGATAAAAAAAGTAGTAATTAAAACAGACACTAAAACAACTTTAGAACACATTAAGAATGAAGGAACAGGTTCTCCTGACCTTATTATCCTAAATTTTCCTATTAATGACTATTTAGCTTATTTCCCCCTTTTAGCTCAAAAAATAAAAGAAAGTTTAGGAGATGATTTAGGAGAAAAAGTCGTTTTCAACATCTTAAAAGAAAAATTGCAACCCTTTAATCAACTAAAAGGAATATCATTAGAAAATGATTTAGCTATTCGTCACCTATCAAATGATTCCTTCTATAAAGATATTGCAAAAACGATTCAGAAAGCGAAAAATGAAGAATATAGAGAAATAACTGTAAAAAAAGACATTGGAAAGGCCCTAGATCCTGAATATATAACCAAGATAATTAAGTGTAGCGAAAACCAATTAAAGGAAATCCAGACTAAAGATTATTCAGAAGAACATCACAGAGAAGAACACCTTCGAAGCATCAAACCTTATCTAGGAAAAGCTGTAAGAGCACGACAAAAAGAGAAATCTCGCCTTCTCAAGAAATACAACAAAAATCTAGGATTCAATAATAAAGACAAATTAAGTTTAGATAAGAAAGTAGATTTGGTTTGGACATTTATGAAATCACACGGAGTTGGAATAGATGGTAAAAATGATTTTTCTAAATTCGAACAATCTTTTCTAAAACTATCTCCTCAAGAAAGAAAAGAAGCTGTTCACTCTATTTTCAACATGGAAAAAAGACAATACACTTGGTTCTTATTACCAGAGTCATTTGAATTTCTACAAAAAAACTGTCCTAAATTAGGAGAAATTATCGCCCTCACTCTAACAGAAGATTATGTTGAAGATGGAGGAATTAGCTTCCCAATATTCGATTATTTTAAAGACATTAAAGACTTCATCCCTAATGCTCTAGATCTATTAATAATAGCCGCTCCTTATTATCAAATTAGGGAAAATCTTGACACATGGGTTAATGAACCAGATCAGGAGAAAGTTACAGAAATTCTTAAATTATTAGCTATTAAAAACGACGATAAAGGAAACTTTGTGATTAATTTCCCCAAATACCAACATCTTCCTAAAGCTCTTGAGATTATAGAACTAGGAGCTAGTAATCCCAAAACTGCTCCTTATGTTTTAGCAAACATAGAAATGTTTGTTACTGCTTCTGATGATCAAGAAAAAATTAAAAACATTATTAAGTTAGCCGCAAAAAATGATCCTATTGCTGGAGATCATAAGAATCTTTTAAAGACAGATAAAAATAATTCTTCTTTAGATGAAGCATGGAAAACTCTCGAAAATATAAAAAAAAATACTATTAAAGAAAGAGAAAAAAGTAAAAATTTCGACGACCGTGATTTGTATGTTGCCAATTTTCATGCTTACCAACAAATCCCAGGCAGCCTAAATATTCTTTCTCGAAAACTCCTAGAAAATAAAAGTTATATGAATCGAGAAAAACCTAAATCAGGAGAATTATCTTTGACTCAAATTGCTGATAAATACCTAGAATATATGTATTCACATAGTATTTGGAAACCAGAAATTTATAAAAACATAGAAAAAAATAAAGAAGTACAAAAAAACAAACTCCTCTTTTTTGAAAAAGCTTCTTTAGAAACTAAATTAGAACATTTCCCTCTAGTAAATAAAGATCTAGATCAAGAAGACAAAGTAATTAAATTAATCGAAAAAGATATTAAGAATTGCTCTGAACCATACAAATTATTAATACCAAACAAAGATTATCTGTATTTCCTAGGACCAGCAGACAACCCTACTGGATACGCATACGACTATGATAAAGAACTTATCGGTAAAATAATAAGAATAATATGTAAACTAGATCCCCAAGGAGTTAATGATCACATGGTAGAAATAGAAAAACAATTGCCGGATAGAGATAATGAAATTATTAACCTCATTAAAACAGAATTAGATCTAAAAAACTTAACAGAATTAGATCTAAAAAACTTAGACAAATACTCAGAACAAAGGAAAAAACAATCAAATTTAGAAGTTCCTCTATTACATTTTGATAAACTTCCTTTTGACTATGCCCTAGAAATATTTCCTCAATACTACCGCAAATTAGGTAAAAACAAAGCTTCTATAATACTCAATTCCTGTATTAAAAAATGCATCGAATCTACCGAAAATAAAACTCAAGGGATGTTTTCCGACTTTTGGGAAAAATGTTACGATGATAAATTTGGTTATTCCGAAGAAGAAAAAGATTTTGTCATGAAATGCATGTATGAGGCAAAACCATTTAATTTTGTAGACAACTATAGCAGATTAAAGTTAGAAGATCGGTATGAAGAATTTGAAAAAGATTTCTTAAACCGAGCTAAAAAATTATTAATTGATCCAGACAAGTTAAAAATTGATAAATACTTTGCACAAAAAGAAAAAAAACAAAATTTAAAAATACCGAATGATTTGGCTTTACTACAAACAAATGCTTTTAACGCAATGGTTCTACTTCCAAACCTTTGTGGAGGAGAAAATATTGACCCCAAAAAAGCAGAAGAGCTTATTAATCTAATCCGAGAAGAACTAACCCTTGGTTCTGATGTTGGTATGTTGTTAGGTGAAGGAGGAAGACCACGTATTAAGCATGGTCTACCTTCTTCCTATAATGAAAAACAAAAAAAGGTAATAATACGTATTTTAATGGAAATAAACTCGGATAGAATCTTGGAATGTTTCCCTAATCTAGATCCTTACTCCCAAGTTACAATTATGGATATTTTATTTAAGGAATACGACAAAGTCCTCTGGTGGGAAAATATAAAATCTATTATAGAAACTAACTATGGTCGCGAAAAAATAGCTGAATTATTCGGTAATTATTCGAAAAATGATATCAAAGAAATCCTTATTGCCTGCTATGGTATCGAGGAATCCGAAGTAGATAAATTATTTCCCCAAGCAGCCCAAAAAGAATTTTCATTTTTTACTCCAGAAAAATATAAAAATAAATCCTACCTTGACATCAGCTGTTTTGGACAATACACAATTATAGACAAACCGAATGAAAATAAATTTTTACATTCTTTGTTAGTTGATATGTTTGGCAAAGGAGGGAAAGCAGGACTGATAATTAAACTCCTCGAGAAACAAGGATTTAATCCTAATATCTTCCATGATGGAGATAAAATTTGGATAAAAAGTGGTGTTTTTTGTGTTCAGCGTGTCAAAGATAAAAGTATTGAAAAAGTAACTCTCTACTGCTCTAAAGAAGAATTAGATAGTATAAATAATAGCTCTTGGAGTAGAAATAATTTTAATACTGGAGAAGAAAAATTAGCCCAAGAAGCTAGATCGGCCGCTCTTGATGAGCTATTAAACAATATTCCAAATATTGATGAGGATTCCAGAGATTACTTCAAGGAACTATTTTTGAGCACTTCTTTTTCTCTTGCACTAGAAACACTGCCCAAAAGTAGCCCTACTTCTGTACATAAATTAGAAACCAGTAAAAATCAATTAAGATGTTTAGCAAAAACAACCCCTAATTTTATTTTGCAAAATATAGAAACATTGTCGAACACCCCTTTTTTTGAAAAAGAAAGTGTCGAACTTATAATTGAAATGGAAAAAATCCCCTTAGAACTTTTTTGGGGGAAATTTGAATTTATAAAAGAATATGCCTTAAACAATCTTGGCACAGAATATCAACATGATGACGGAAAATTTTATCGTCTTCTGTCAGTTATATTTTTAAAAATATCTAATCAAGAAAAAGGTGTTAAAAATATCTTTCAAAATCTGACAAAAATCAAAGAATGTATAAAAGACGAAGATTTAGTCACAATTTTAAAACACTGTGCTTATCGTTCTCCGATAACAGCTCTAAATCCAGAGAATCTCTCTCAGTACATCGATCTCTCCAACAGCACACAAATTATAGATACCGCCATAAGTAATTCTAGGAGCAATCACCTTATGTCTGTTTTTGTTTCTGCTCCACTCTATTATAGAACACACCAAAAAAAACTAGATTCTAAAATCATTGAATATCCCGAAAAGGCAATAGAAGTTCTTCTTGCCCAAGAAGTCATAAACACTTGGAACAAAGCCGGACTTGGTCAAGTAAGGGAAAACTTCTTACAACGAGCTAATCATGAACTTCTGTTTAAAAATGAAGTTTACGCCACTATCAAAAATAATCCCAAAAAGAAACCTAGTGAATTACAAAAAGATCCAACACTAGTATTTTATCCTTATATTCAGGATAGCTGGATTACCACGAATAATCACTTCGAAACTCAGCCAAGACTAAAACTCCGCTTTAATCCTTCTCGTCAACCAAAAGGCAAGGGTCTCAATTCCCCAGAGTCAATCCAAAGACGAAAACTTTTGATTGCTAGATACTGGGGACTTCGTAATAAAAATTTAGCTCCTTCGGATCTCACTCCTGAAATGGCGCAAGAGGCAGATTATAAAATTTTCGAAGCTCGACAAAAAAAGTATGCTAACCCGATTTTCAAAGGACGAAATGTAATTGGGTACTTTCCTTCCGGTGCTTTAGGAATAAATTTTTCTAACTTAGAACGAGCAATTACTGACCAACAAACAAATGAAAACGAAGAAACTTCTGGAACTTATCTTGATTTCAGAGCTGGAAGTGGTTGGCATAAAACGAGAGAAAGAATTATAAATACAGACCCGCCTCTTACTTTCATAACTCATAAACATTCTGCTACATCAACCATTGAAGAACTTAAATATACTCTAATACAAAGGTGGAAAAGATTAACTAAAGAAGGTGTAGAACCTTCCGAAGAAAACAAAGATTTTATTATTATTGGTGGTTGTTTTGTTACTGCATATATTCGTGACACTCTGTGTAAAGCTATGAAAGAAAAAGGTTATCCTATTCCAGATATCGTCTCTGAATCAGAATATGGACAAGGAGGATTTGCAGACGAAAAAGATCAGGAGGGTTCTAAATTAGGATCCCCCTTCCTTGATCTGGTAGTTTTTAACGAAGACCCTAGCACTCTTTCTACTTTTGGAACTATGTGGGAGAATAGAGATAAAAATTATAATAAAACAGATTCTGAAGAGAACCCCATCCTTCGAGGAAATACGACCTTTCTGTCAACAGACGATGAAGGTATTCTGTTCCAATTGGCGACCAATGAGTCAAATGAATTTGATGACTTCTCTACAGAAACTATGAATGCTTAGTTTTGTTATATTATAATATAATGGATGATGCCCAATGAAGACAAATACGAAGTATTTGATCTGAATCGTTGGCAGAATTTATCCTGCCATTCAGCTCTGAGGCCTGAAGACCTCGTCGCTCAGGCTCGAACGAGAGCGAGCGAATGCGAGCCGAAGGATCTGGGAGAGAAAGAATTTCCCCCCACCCCTTGCGGCGAGAAGTTCTTTATTCTAAAGCTCTATTTATTCTCAAAACAATACTTGGAAGGGTACTACCCTGATCCAAATATCCATCTTTTAGATAAAAATTCTCTGTTTTATCTCCGAGAACAAGTTGAAAAAGATAAGGGTCACTGTCTCCTTCATAAGCTTCTGGAGTATGTCCAGCTCCACTAGCTTTTACAGGGTCTGGATTCTTGGGAATATATAATTTTCCAATTTCTCCTATAGAAATCTCATATCTTCCGTTCTTCGAAACTTTTTCTGTGAATTTAACATCACAATTGACTCTTTCAGCTAATTTTCCACAAAATTCTTCAACATCAGATACTTCGTTATTTTCTATATTTGCTGGAAGATAAGCCTGAATCATACTCTCTCTTTGTTCTACTGAAATCGTTCCAATAGGTTTATCTACTAGCTCCGAAAGTTCTCCACTTAGAGCAAAATACTCCCTTTGAGCTAGTTTTTGAATTAAATTAGCCGCATGTCCCTGAATAACTTTCCGATATTCATATAAATCATGACCGCTTCCTACATAAGGAAGAAATTCATCTATTTTCTTTAAATTAGAAGTAAAAACATCAATAGTTTCTATTAAGTCCTCTTCGTCATATTCATCAAAATCATCTTCCATAATATCCAGAATCACATCCACAACTCCTTCCAGTTTTTCTATTAACGCATCTATTTCTTTGTTTGTTTCTGCCGTTGCCGATAATTGTTCTGTCATTTTTATATGAATTTATTTAAATTATTAAAGACTTGATAGTTTTAGTTTTATTTTCTTAACTATTACTTTCTTTGCTTCGTCTACATCACCATCTTTAAATTTATTAGCCGGAATTTCAAAATTAAGTGCATCTCCGGTAACTTGAACATTACCGTTGTCCAGAACCTTCCAATTATATTCTTTCTCTTTATATGTTTCTTTTCCTGATTCTGCTCCTAAAAGTTCTTTAACTCGTGTTTTTTCTACTCCTCTAATTGGTTCTGGTTCCGGGTCTGGTTTTGGTTTTGGGTCTGGTTTTGGTTCTGGGTTTGGTTCTGGTTTTGGTTCTGGTTTTGGTTTTGGGTCTGGTTTTGGTTCTGGGTTTGGTTCTGGTTTTGGTTCTGGTTTTGGTTTTGGGTCTGGTTTTGGTTCTGGGTTTGGTTCTGGTTTTGGTTCTGGTTTTGGTTTTGG
>FLOH01000293.1_pt1 | contig 123034 bp, 127 predicted proteins | sample 756751 | NCBI WGS metagenome assembly FLOH01 (sample SAMEA4026879, study PRJEB14308) | marine metagenome | biome: coastal water; material: water | depth 74 m
CTTAAGCCCGCCGGAATTCCGGCGGGCTTAAGCATGTAGCGCACGAACCGCTGAGTGGTACCCCTTTACTCCGGTTTGGTGGTCCCATTTTGGTCCGGTATTGACACAACGGGAAGACCGTCGGTACCGTGCCAAAAATGGGGGCGGACGAAACCAGGCGCGCCGTCGAGGCGGCCAATGCGTCATGGCCTGCCTGGCGGGCAAAAACGGCCAAGGAGCGCAGCCTGATTTTACGCCGTTGGTACGATCTGATTTTGGAGAACGCCGATGATCTGGCGGTGTTGATGACCACCGAACAGGGCAAGCCGCTTAGCGAAGCGCACGGCGAAGTCACGTTCGGCGCGTCCTTCATCGAATGGTTCGCCGAAGAGGGGCGGCGCGTATACGGAGACACCATTCCGCAACATCAACCCGACAAGCGCCTTCTCGTCGTCAAGGAACCCATCGGCGTTGTTGCCGCGATCACGCCCTGGAATTTCCCTAACGCCATGATTACACGAAAATGCGCGCCCGCCCTGGCCGTCGGCTGCCCGGTCGTGGTCAAGCCCGCTTCCGCCACGCCTTATTCGGCATTGGCGCTGGCTGTGTTGGCCGAGCGAGCGGGCTTTCCGAAAGGTGTGTTCAACGTGGTCACGGGATCGGCAGGGGCCATTGGCGGCGAGCTCACGTCCAACCCAATCGTGCGCAAAATCACGTTTACCGGCTCAACCGAGATCGGCAAAATTCTCATGACCCAATCGGCAGCCACGGTCAAAAAGGTATCCATGGAACTGGGCGGAAACGCGCCGTTCATCGTTTTTGACGACGCCGATCTGGATGCCGCCGTTGACGGCGCGATGATTTCCAAATACCGCAACACCGGGCAGACCTGCGTTTGCGCCAATCGCCTGTTGGTTCAAGAAAGCGTTTACGATGCTTTCGTCGAAAAATTGGCGGCGCGGGTCAGGGGCCTCAAGGTTTGCGACGGTCTGGAAGAGGGGAGCGAGCAAGGACCGCTGATCGATATGGCTGCGGTCGAGAAGATCGAACAGCACATTTCTGACGCCACGGCCAAAGGCGCACGCGTCCTTGTTGGCGGCAAGCGCCATGCCTTGGGCGGCACGTTCTTTGAGCCCACGGTTGTCGTCGATGTGACGCCGGACATGGCGGTCGCCCGCGAGGAAACATTTGGCCCGCTGGCTCCGATTTTCAAGTTCGGGACCGAAGAGCAGGCGATCCAGATGGCAAACGCCACGCAATTCGGTCTTGCTGCCTATTTTTACAGCCGCGACATCGGGCGTATCTGGCGGGTTGGCGAGGCGCTGGAATTTGGTCTCGTCGGTATCAACACGGGGCTTTTGTCGACCGCCGAGGTACCCTTCGGCGGCATCAAGGAATCGGGCATCGGTCGCGAGGGATCAAAGTATGGTCTCGACGACTTCCTGGAGATCAAATATCTTTGCATGGGCGGCATTGACACGTAACAAGCGATGATCACAAAAACGCCCGCGACGGCGAGCCGCCGCCTGTGCGGCGTAAGCCAAGAGCCGCAGGCTCGCCCGGCGACTGAGGGAAAAAGAATATGCCGAAGTTTGATTACGATCTGATAACCATTGGTGCCGGGTCGGGCGGTGTGCGGGCAACGCGCTTGGCTGGTGGTTATGGCGCGCGCGTTGCAATTGCCGAAAAAAGCCGGATCGGCGGTACTTGCGTCATGCGCGGCTGTGTGCCCAAGAAACTGCTTATCTACGGGGCACATTTCGCCGACGATTTTGAAGACGCGGCGGGATATGGCTGGACCGTAGGGGCAACGACGTTTGACTGGTCGGCTCTGGTCGCCGCCAAGAACCGCGAACTGGATCGTCTCGAAGGGGTTTACGGCAAAATCCTCGCCAACAATTCCGTCGATCTGCTGAACGGTCGGGCGGTCGTTTCGGACCCCCATACGGTTGAGATCGACGGCAAGTCCTACAGCGCCGAGAAAATCCTCGTAGCTTGCGGTGGCTGGCCGACAATGCCGCAAATTCCCGGCATCGAACATGTCATCACGTCGAACGAGGCCCTGGATCTGCCGCAATTGCCCAAGCGCATCGTAATCGTTGGTGGTGGCTATATCGCGGTTGAGTTCGCGGGCATCTTCAACGCCCTGGGATCGGACGTGACGATTATTATCCGCGCGCCAGAAATTCTGCGCAGCTTTGACGAAGACGTGCGCGAAACGCTGTCCGCCGAAATGGAGAAAAAGGGTATTGCCATTCGCCGGGGGACAACCGTCGAAGCCATCGAAAACACGCAATCGGGTTACCTTTTGGCCCTTGCAGGCGGCGAAAAGCAGGAGACCGATCTGGTCATGTACGCCACGGGGCGCGCGCCCAATACGGCGGGCATTGGCCTGACGGAAGCCGGTGTGACGATGAATAAGAAGGGGGCCGTTGTTGTTGACGAATGGAGCCGCAGTTCCGTTCCCAGCATCTTCGCCCTGGGCGATTGCACCGATCGGGTTAATCTGACGCCGGTGGCCATTGCCGAGGGGCGCGCGTTCACCGAAACCCAGTTCAATGCCAACCCCATTCAGGCTGACTACGACAACATTCCGTCGGCTGTGTTCAGCCAACCGCCCATCGGCACCGTGGGCCTGACCGAGGAAGCCGCGAGCGTGCGCGGCCCAATCGATGTCTACATCTCGCGCTTCAAGCCCATGAAGAGTACGCTTTCCGGGCGTGACGAAACAATCATGATGAAACTGGTGGTGAATCGCCAAACTGATGTGGTCCTGGGTTGCCATATGGTTGGCAACGACGCTCCCGAGATTGCCCAGGGGCTCGGCATCGCGCTCAAGTGCGGGGCGACCAAGGCCCAATTCGACGCCACGGTCGGAATTCATCCCACCGCAGCCGAGGAATTCGTCACCATGCGCGATAAACGCTAATTTCATGGAAAAACTTTGTTTTTTTGGTGCCAGCTCTGGAAACTGCCCATATTCCGGGCTATAGGCTTCTCCTTCCCTCTTTTTTTTGATGTCGAGGATAGAAATGGCTAACAAGTGGACGCCCGCAAGTTGGCGTCAAAAGCCGATCAAGCAGGCCCCGGACTATCTTGATCCGCAGGCCCTGGAAGAAGTTGAGCAGCGGCTCGTCAACTATCCTCCGTTGGTATTTGCGGGCGAAGCCCGCCGTCTCAAGGCCACCCTGGGCGATGTCGCGCAGGGGCATGGGTTCCTGTTGCAGGGCGGAGATTGTGCCGAAAGCTTTGCTGAATTTCATCCCGACAATATCCGCGACACCTTCCGCGTACTGCTACAGATGGCGGTGGTGCTGACCTATGGCGCGGCCTGCCCAGTGGTCAAGGTGGGGCGTCTGGCGGGTCAGTTTGTCAAGCCGCGCTCATCCGACACCGAGACCATCGACGGGGTGACCCTTCCCGCTTATCGCGGTGATATGGTCAATGCGATGGAGTTTTCGCCCGAAGCCCGCGCCGCCGATCCGGCGCGTCTGGTGCAGGGGTATAATCAGGCCGCCGCCACGTTGAACCTGCTGCGCGCGTTCGCCCAGGGCGGCTACGCGGATTTGCACAAGGTTCATCAATGGAATTTGGGCTTCGTCGCCGACAGTCCGGCGGGAGCGCGTTATCAGGATATGGCCGAGCGCCTGGACGAGACCCTTGCCTTCATGGCCGCTTGCGGGCTGACCAGTGAAACAACACCGCAGATTAGCGGCACCGATTTCTTTACCTCGCACGAGGCGTTGCTGCTGAATTACGAGCAGACCATGACGCGTATCGATTCGACTTCCGGCGATTGGTACGATACCTCGGCTCATATGCTGTGGATTGGCGATCGCACCCGCGAAGTTGATGGCGCGCATGTTGAGTTTCTGAGCGGCATCGGTAATCCCATCGGCGTCAAGATCGGTCCCTCCAGCGACCCCGAAGACTTGATCCGACTTTGCGATCTACTTAACCCGGCGAACGAACCGGGGCGGTTGACGGTCGTTGTGCGGCTTGGCGCCGACGAGGTTGCGCGGCGGCTGCCGCCCTTCATTCGCGCCATCCAACGCGAGGGGCGTGTCGTTGTCTGGGCCTGCGACCCCATGCACGCCAACACGGTCAAAAGCTCGAACGGTTTCAAAACCCGGCATTTTGACAGTATTTTGGCCGAAGTTCAGGCGTTTTTCGCGGTTCACAAGGCCGAGGGAAGCTACGCTGGCGGCGTTCATTTCGAGATGACCGGTCAGGATGTCACCGAATGCGTGGGTGGGGCCGAAGCCATTACCGAGGCCCATTTGGGCGCGCGTTACCACACCCATTGCGATCCGCGGCTGAACGCAAAACAGGCATTGGAGCTGGCATTCCTGCTGGCCGAAATGCTTAAAGATGAACGGGCGCGCCAGCGGGTGCGTGGGGCGGGATCATGAAAGACAAACCCCAACCTGTGGCGGCTTGGCCCGGCCCCGATGAAATAACGCGTTGGACGGATCGCTACTTTCTGAAAACCAAAGAGGCGATTGGCCGTTACGGCGACATGACCGTGACCTACGCCATATTCATGCGTCGTCCTGTGATTTTTACGCCACGCCTGATGGTCGAATGGCTTGAAATGGTCGCCGATGATCGCGGAACCAGCTTCGAGATTGACCTCAACTATGCCGAAGGCGATTGGGTCGGAGCCGGTGAACCGCTGATCTACATTACGGGATCGTTCTATCATCTGGTCGATCTCGAAACCCTCTATCTGCAAAAACTGGGGGCCTGCTGCGTCGCCGCCTATAACGCCTACACCATGTGTTGCGATTTGCCCAAGACCGGCTTTATCGCCATGGATGCCCGCCATTGCGCGGGGACTCAGATGGAAGAGCTTATGGCCTATGCCGCCGCCGTGGGGTCCGAAGCGGCCCAGCGCGACAAGGGTGCCGTCGGCTTTATCGGTTCTGCCAACGACGCCACCGCAGGCTACTTCGGCCTGCCGCAGGGCATGGGAACCATGCCCCATGCCCTGATCGGGTATGCGGGCTCAACCTTGCGCGCCGCAGAAATGTTCGTCGAGATGTTTCCCGACGAAAACCTGGTCGTTCTTTCCGATTTCTTCGGGCGTGAAATTACCGACGCGCTGGAAGTTTGTCGGCGTTTTCCGGATAAGGCCGCAGCGGGCGAAATCTCGATCCGGCTGGATACCCACGGCGGGCGCTTCGTCGAAGGGTTGGGGCCACAACGCTCGTACGCGGCGTTGGAACGCCATGCGCCCATGGCCTTCCGCCTGTACCGCAACGAAACGGAATTGCGCTATCTTACCGGCACCGGCGTTTCGGCGGCGGCCGTTTATCATTTGCGCGACCAGTTAAACCAGGCCGGATACCCCCAGGTGAAGATCGTCTGTTCTTCGGGGTTCGGCGTCGAAAAGTGCCGGGTTATGGCCTACGCCGACGCGCCTATCGATACGATTGGAACGGGATCGCATCTTCCCGACAAGTGGTCCGAAACCTACGCCACCGCCGACATCGTCAGTTACGGCGATGTCCCAATGGTCAAAGTCGGCCGCGAGTTTCTTTTAAAAAAGTGGAACGGCAAAAAGAAATAGCCAGTCCGCGAGGGCTAAGCGCCCATTCCCTTCATGATCACCGCGACCGAAGCGCAGGTTTCGGGGCCGAAGCGTTTGGTGATAGCTTCGCGCGCCTTGGGGCTGCCCACCGCCGTCATTAAATCGGAAAACAGCGCATCGATCATGCGTTCGTACGCGGGCCGGGATAAGGTCCAGGCGGCGTCCGTATCAGGGTCGGTTTCGGGCGCCGAAAGGTGATCGTTAACGATGCCCAGGAACCACGCCGCACGTTTGTCGGGGTTAGCGAAATGCACGGCCATCGCGATCATCACATTGAGGCGAAGATCCTTGGCGGCAGCAAAGAAGGTTGGCCAATCAACGGCACTGCCGGACTTGCTCGTACGTTTGAAAATAACACCAGCCTCGGCTTTAAAGGCATCCACCTCATCCGGACCCAGCATCATGCTTATGGCCATGAAGAAGCCCGGCATAACGCGCCGTGAAATTCCGCCTTTGGCCGTGCTCGGCCCCTTGCCCCCGGCAAGAAGGCGTTCGAAGGGACCAGCAATTAGGCGATCGAATGGGTTTTCGCGCCGTTCATTGGCGGCACCTTTGGCATAGGTCTGGGCGTATTCTTCGAAGGTCTTTTCGAACAACATCTCCAGGGCCGCCGTCTTTTCCCCAAATTCCTGGTCAAGCGCCTCGATGTCACCGAGCGACAGGCTTCCGCCTTTGCGCTGGGCTTCGGATTTCATGCGATCAACGAAAGACCCGACAACCGTTTGCGCAATCACCCGGCCCTTGTCGCGCGCCGTAACGGCTTGCACGGGTGCGGGTTTTGGCGCCGGATTGGGTTTTGGTTGTGGCGCTGGCGCCAGGTTTGGCATGGGCTTTGGCGCAGGTTTTGGCGCGGGCGCAGGCTTTGGCGCGGGCTTTGGCGCTGTTTGCCTAACAGCGGCCGGATTGGAAATGGGTACAGGCGCAATTCCCGCCTTGGATGCCGGGGGGGGGATGTGCTTTTTGGTGTCGGATTCAATCTCGACGGCTTTTTGGTAGGCGACTTTGCCGATATTACGTTTTCCAGGCTCGTAAAATTCAGCGTCGTTCTGAACCGAGCGGTCAGACTTGCCGGTCCAAACGACCTCTTCAACCCTCGTGGGTTTTTCATCCATGGTTCGAATTGCCCCGCCCGCCGACCTTCCACTGAAAATAGGCACCTTTTGTGGAAGAAATAAAGTTCCTTTTTTTTACCTTTTAACTTAAATCAGACGAGTTTGCTGTGAAATTCGTCACAGTATCCGCGCGTTTTCCATTTTTTGTCCGCCATTCGGAAATTTGCCCGCGTCAGGGTGGCGTTGACAGGCTGTGGGGGGCCGCCTAATTTGCCTCACGAAACTGACCCTGCCCGGGAAACACGCACGAGTTTGCACACATGACCGATGGCCTCGCAATTGCACTGGCGCAAATTAACCCGACCGTGGGTGATATCGGCGGCAATATCGGAGTTATCCGCGCGGCGCGCGAGCGCGCGGCGAACCTTGGCGCCGACCTGGTGGTGACCGGTGAATTGGCGGTGGCCGGTTATCCGCTGGAAGACCTTGTTCTCAAGCGTTCGTTCCAGAATGGGATCGAGGCCGCAGTGAGGGCATTCGCTGCCGAAACCGCGGACGGCGGCCCTGCGGTCCTGCTGGGAGCCCCGTGGCGCGTCGATGGCGAGTTGTTCAACGCGGCCCTGCTGCTGGACGGCGGCGAAATTCGCGCGGTCACACTAAAACACGAATTGCCCAATTACGGCGTCTTCGACGAAAAACGCGTGTTCACGGCGGGCACGCTGCCAAAACCGATCGAATTTAGGGGCGCGCGGCTTGGCGTGATGATTTGCGAAGATATGTGGGTGCCCGGTGTGGCGGGCAAACTGGCGGGGGACGGCGCCGATATTCTGGTCGTTCTGAACGGTTCGCCCTTCGAGTTCGATAAGCCCGGCGTTCGCGGTGAACTGGCGCGCGAACGCGTTGGCGAGACCGGGTTGGGGCTGATCTACGTCAATCTGGTCGGCGGCCAGGACGAATTGGTGTTCGACGGCAATTCCTTCGTTATTGATGCCGTCGGTGGCTTCACCCATCAACTGAAACCATGGGCCGAGGACGTGCGCCGCACCGAATGGCACGCCGGAAGTGATGGTTGGGTGTGCGAAAGTTCGGAGCTTTCCCCTGCCCTTTCGGAACTTGAGGCCATCTACCTTGCCTTGGTTGTGGGCCTGCGTGATTACGTCGGAAAAAACAGATTTCCGGGCGTGGTGCTGGGTTTGTCCGGCGGCATCGACAGTGCGCTTAGCGCCGCAATTGCGGTGGATGCGCTGGGACGGGATCGCGTTTTGCTGATTGCCATGCCCTCGCCCTACACCTCGCGCGAAAGCGTCGAGGACGCCGAAAAAATTGCAACTCTTTTGGGTTCCAGGCTTGAAAGCATTTCGATTGAACCAGCCATGGAGGCTTACCAATCAATGCTGGGGGAATTGTTCACAGGCCGGGATACCGATGCAACCGAAGAAAACATCCAGGCGCGCGCGCGCGCGGTGACCCTGATGGCGGTTTCCAACAAGTTCGGCCATATGCTTTTGACCACGGGCAACAAGTCGGAAATGTCGGTCGGCTATGCCACCATCTACGGCGATATGTGCGGTGGGTATTCGGTGTTAAAGGACGTTTACAAGACCACCGTTTTCGCCTTATCGCGCTGGCGCAACGGCGTGTGTCCGGAAGGGGTGCTGGGCCCCGACGGTGAGGTCATGCCCGAGCGCGTTATCACCAAACCACCGTCGGCCGAATTGAAACCCGATCAAACCGATCAGGACACGCTTCCACCCTACGAGGATCTCGACGCAATTCTTGGCGCTCTTGTCGAAGGCGAACGTTCGGTCGCCGAAGTGGTTGCGGCCGGCTATGATGAGGCGACGGTACGGCGGATTTGGCGTATGCTGGATATGGCCGAATACAAACGGCGACAGGCTCCACCGGGGGTCAAAATATCGCATCGAGCTTTTGGTCGTGATCGGCGTTATCCGATTACCAACAGGTTTACGAACACCATCGGTTGATCCGGTGGCCCGGTTATTTTTGCACTTGCTAACTCATAGGCTCTCGTATGAAAACCGTTGTTCGCTTCGCCCCAAACCCGTCGGGGGATTTGCATCTCGGCAATGCCCGCATGGCCCTGGTCAATTGGCTGTTTGCCGCCAAGAGCGGGGGCAAATTCCTGCTGCGTTTTGATGATACCGATCCGGCGAAATCGCCGCCCGAAATGTCAATTGCCATCGAACGCGACCTCATGTGGCTGGGGCTTGATTGGGATGGTTTTTCCCGTCAATCCGAACGCATGGATAGTTACCGCGAGGCTTTTGATCGCCTGCGGGACGCAGGACGCATCTATGGTTGCTACGAAACGTCAGACGAACTGAAAAAATACGCTGAGACCCTTCGCGCCGCGGGCCAGCGACCGATCTACGACCGCACAGGGTTGATGCTATCGGCCAGCCAGCGCAGGCAATACGAAGCCCAGGGTCGCAAACCGCACTGGCGTTTTTTGCTGGATAAAGGCGAGGTCGCCTGGAATGATCTTATCCTCGGGCCGCAAACCCTTGATGCGATGAATATGAGCGATCCGATCGTCATGCGCACGGACGGCAGCTTTCTTGATATCCTTCCTTCGGCGGTGGATGATGTCGAATTCGGCGTTTCCCATATTATTCGCGGCGTCGATCATGTAACGGCACCAGCAACCCAGATTCAGATGTTCAATGCCTTGGGTGCCGAACAACCGGTCCTCGGGCACCTGCCGCTGGTTGTGGACAGTGCGGGGCAAATTATCTCCAAGGCATTGGGGCCAACCACTATTGAAACCCTTCGCGCCGAGGGTATCGAGGCAATGGCTATAAACTCGTTGCTGTCGGTCTTGGGGACGGGGCATTCGGCCGCGCCATGCCTGTCGCTTTCGGAAATTCTCGAATCCTTCGATATTCTTGGATATACCGAGGGCGAATCCAAATTTGATCCAGCAATAATTGTGGCCCTGAACGCCAAGGTGCTCGGGCGGATGCCTTTTGAAATGGTCGAGAAAAGGCTAGCCCGGTGGGACCTTGAACATGCGAACCCCCGTTTTTGGGAGACCGTTCGGACCAGCATTTCCAGTTTTTCCCAGATCGACCTGTGGTACAGAATCTGCTTCGGCGATGTCTCTGCCGTTATCGAGGATCTTGATCTGATCTTGGCGGCGCGCGATCTGTTGCCGCCCAAACCCTGGGACGAAACAACTTGGGCCACCTGGATCCAAGCGACCAGCACCAAATCGGGACAATCGGTGGGCAATCTGGCCCGCCCCTTGCGCCTTGCCATTACCGGGGCCGACCACGGGCCGGATATGAATTTGCTTTTGCCCATGATCGGACACGCGCGCGCGCTGGACCGAATGGGCGGTTGAAACCGCATAACAAACTTGGGACGACGAGGAAACTGTGACCCTTCACCTCTATAATACGTTGAGCCGCACGAAAGAAGAATTCACGCCGCTACGCCCTGAACGGGTCGGGCTCTATGTCTGTGGACCAACGGTCTACGACTTCGCCCATATCGGCAATGCGCGCCCGGTGGTCGTTTTCGACGTGCTGTTTCGCCTGCTCAAGCGGCTTTATGCGGACGTCACCTATGTTCGCAATATTACCGATGTCGACGACAAGATTATCGCTGCGGCCAAGAAGGCGGGCGAGCCGATCGAAAGCATCACGACGCGCACCACCGAGGCTTTCCAAAGGGACATGGCGGCGCTAAGTGCGCTGGAACCCGATGTCGAACCGCGCGCGACGGACCATATCAAGGAAATGAAGGCCATTATCGAAACCCTGATCACCAAGGAACACGCCTACGAGAACGACGGCCATGTTCTTTTCGATGTTCCGTCGATGGCCGATTACGGTCGCTTGGCGCGGCTGGAAAGGCGCGAATTGATTGAGGGTGCCCGGGTCGAGATTGCGGACTACAAAAAGGATGCCGCCGATTTCGTGTTGTGGAAACCGTCCAGCGACGATCAGCCGGGATGGGAATCGCCGTGGGGCCGGGGGCGTCCGGGCTGGCATATCGAATGCTCGGCCATGAGCAAGAAGTATCTAGGCGAAACCTTCGATATTCACGGCGGCGGTCAGGACTTGATCTTCCCACACCATGAAAACGAAATCGCGCAAAGCCGCTGCGCCCACAATAGTGAAATTATGGCCAAGGTGTTTATGCACAACGGCTACCTGATGGTCGAGGGCGAAAAGATGTCCAAATCACTGGGCAACTTCTTCACCGTGCGCGAGCTTCTGGACGACCATCCCGGCGAAGCCCTGCGCCTGACGCTGCTGCAAACCCATTACCGCCAACCCTTGAACTGGACGGCGAGTGGCGTTCGTCAGGCCAAGGAAACGCTGGACCGTTGTTATACCGCGCTGCGCCATGCCGCCGACGTACAAGCAACCCCCGCCGAAGTGCCCGCCGCCGTCATCGATGCGCTGAGCGACGACCTCAATACGCCGCTGGCCATATCCCATGTGCATGAAGTGGTCGGTGCGCTGAACAAGGCCAGCGATGCGGTTGAACGAGCCGAACAAAAGGGTCGCCTTCTGGCTTGCGGAAACCTTCTTGGTTTGCTCGGTCAAGCCCCGGAAGACTGGTTCAAATGGCAACCGGCATCAGCCGAGACCGTTGACGAGGCAGCCATCGACACCCTGATCGTGGAACGCACCGAAGCGCGCAAAGCCAAGGACTTCGCACGCTCCGACCAAATTCGCGACGAACTGGCAGCCCAATGCATCGTTCTTGAGGACGGTCCCGAGGGCACCACTTGGCGCCGGGCGTAGCCTAAATCTCCTGCGCTTAAAGCCCGAACAACCGTTTCGGATTGCCTTGGGCGAAACGTTGGGCGAGGTCGGGCGGTAACTGGTCCAGCAGTTTGCGGATGCCGCGCGTGTTCTTGCCGCCTTCGCCGTGGTCTCGGTCGTATTTTTCATCGCTACCCAGGATGAAACGTTCAGGGAACCGGGTATAAACCTCCAACCATTCGGGCATTAGCATGCCCGATGCGTCCAGAAGCCTGGTTTTTGGGCTGCCCCTTCTTTTCAATCTTGATGCTCATGAAAAGGTTCGGGTGGGCGGCCATGAACCTACCCAGCGCGGCAATCGCGAGGGTTAGGGTGATTGTTTGCTTCATTTGGTCGTTCCCCCCTGTTCAGGCAGATCGACGTACTCGCGGCCACCGTCCTGCTTGAGCAAGCGTTTTCCGACACTCGGATAGTCCACGACATCGGACGCGCGCCGTTCCCCGGCCATCAGATAAACAAGGTCTTCGGAACCGTTGTTGTGCAAGATGTGGGCCGGGCCACCCGCAGCGAAGCCCAGAAAATCGCCGGGACCGATGCGCGATTGAATTCCGTTGATCGTCGCCACGCCGCCCCCCGACAGCACGTAAATGAATTCCTCCTCCATGTGGTGCACATGGTATTCAGTGGACTGAAAGCCCGGTTCCACCCGAACCAGATGAACACCCAAATGTTGCAAACCCGCAAGGTTGCTGAGGGCGCGGGTATGGCGAACGGCGTTCGCATTTAAGGGGTGGACGAAGACCGTTTGCGGGGATGCAGCGATCTCATCTGCGGTGTGATGCGACTTGGCGATCATTGTTTGTTCTCCAATCGGGTCCGCCCGCGCGCGTATTCATTGCACGAATTATAACATTTATGGGGGAAAACACCGCACACGACTTGCCTGGGGCCTAAATTTGCGGCACGATTTGGGGGGGGAATGAGTAATGGCGTTCAACGGCACGTTCAGCAAGCTTAGCATTGACGAGCGGCAGTCTCTCCTTGATTCGGGTACGGTGCGCCGTTTCAAGTCCGGGGAACTTATCATTAGCCAGGGTATCGTGCTTCAGGGAATTTTCGTGGTTACCAAAGGCGAAGTGCGGGTCGAGCACAGTGTGCGGGTCGTGAAAAAGACCAAAATCAAAACCAAGGACGGGGCGACGAAAACAAAGCAAGAGGCCGGGCGTCTTTCGGTCGAGGTGACACGCCTTGGCCGCGGCGCGATTTTCGGCGAGATGTCTTTCGTCGATGATGCGCCCACCAGCGCGTCCGTTGCGGCCATCGGCGATGTCGAGACCGTATTTATCGACACCGCACAGATGAACGAGCGACTGGACATTGAGCCTGGATTCGGCAAGCGCTTTTTCCACTCTCTTGCCGTCGAGCTTTCCAAACGGCTGCGCGAAGCCAATAAGCGCGCACGCGGCGGCCAGCTTCGGGGTACGGCCCAGGGTGTGCGACCGCCCAGGCTCAAGGTCAAATCCCGGGTCAAATCCTGATTTCGGGTGGCAAAACTTCCCAGCATCATTGTGAGTGCAAGGTGGTGTTACTCTCGCGTTGTGGGGGTCGGCGGGACGAGGTTGGAATTGGGCGGGACGGTGATTGTGCCGCTCGTTTCGCTGGCTTTGCTGCGATCCAGGATTTCCTGAATGCCGTCCACCGCGGCTGCCGCTACGTACCCGGCGACGGCCCCCCATTTGCCGTCGAGGCTTCCGGCGGGGATCGTGTTTACCTGGGAGGCTTCGCCTAAGGGGTCGCCGTTCGGACGGTCCACCCGCCAAACAATTGAAATGCGTTGTTCGCGCTGGTTCGGCGGATCTACCTTTACGGTTGCGCGAACGATAAATGCCACTCCGTCAGGGCTGTCGAACGTGGCCGCGCCCCTGGCTGAAAGGTTACGGCGTATGGCCACCGCCAGCGATTTGTTGCCGTCCCCCGGCGCGCCCGCGACGCCGTGGATGAAAATGGCCGTGCTGACCTTTCCAATGGCGCTGGGCGGAAGTTCCGCGTCAACGCCGACCAGTCCGGCGATGGCTTTGGCCGGAGACGCAGCGGCACCCATGATCACGCTGGTGTCGGACAATTCCCATTCCGACCACACCGCATGAAGCTCCTGAACATGGATGCCCGTCTCTTCGCCGCGACGCTCGCGCAGAGTCCATTGGATCAGTAACGTCGCATGATCTTCCGTCACGCCGTACGCTTTGGTGACAGTTCCATCGAGGATAAAGCGGCTGGCCGCATTGCCGCGATGGGTGCCCGTAACCCCGAATGCGCCCAGATTTATCGCGACGGCGCGGGCCAGCGCGCGACCGGCTGGTCGGGAAAAACCCTTGACCGGAAGCACGCGAACATCGACAGCCAGTTCGGCCAGTGGGTAGGTTGTTTTCTGCTGGCCGTGCTCGAAGGGTTGCGGCAACTCGCCGCAAGCCGGTACGATCAGGACGAGGATAAGCGAAAAGTTCCGAAACCAATGCATTTCACATCATCGCGCAAAATGATTCAGAATGCTATTTGCCCAGCACGATGGCCGATAAGTTGCGCCCACAGTCCGGTTGGCCGTTCAACGTCGCCCGGCGATGGCTAAAAAACCGGTCGGGCGAACGGAAATTGTCGATTTGCAACAACTGGGTGTCTTTGATTCCGGTAGCGTCTAATCGCCGATAGACATAGGTGGGCAAATCGAAAAGAAAATGGCCATCGCGACGCGCCGGTGCAAAAAAGGACTCGTTGGCCAGCGAATCGCCCAGAAAGGTATCGCGAAATTCCGGGCCGACCTCGTAGGACCCCATGCGAATACACGGACCCATTGCGGCGACAATGTGGTCGGCCTTTGCGCCCAATTTTACCATCGCTTCAACGGTTGCTTCGAGGATGCCGGCCCTGGCTCCACGCCATCCCGCGTGCGCCGCACCGATGACCTTTGCCTTGGCATCAGCCAACAGAACCGGTGTGCAATCGGCGGTGACAATACCCAGCGCAACCCCGCGCACGTTGGTCACAAGCGCGTCGGCCTCGGGCGCTTCATCGTGCGCCCAGGGTGTGCTGACGGCCACAACGTCGGCGGAATGAACCTGATGGGCGGTCACGAGTGCGTCGGCGGATTGATCAATGCTCTCCATGGCCAACGCCCGATTTTGCGCGACGTTTTCGGCCGGATCGTCCGAACCAAACCCGCAGTTCAAACTATCGTACAACCCGTCGCTGACGCCACCGTTCCGGGAAAAGAACGCATGGCGGACGCCACTCAGGGAATTGATCAAGGATGCTGTAATCATAGGATCATTTTATAAAGGGAAAGACCCTATGGTTAAAAGGGGTTTTTGACACAATTTATTCGAAACCGGGCGGGGTCGGTAATTCCGGGTCTTGCAGGACGACGGCCTTGAACAGGATTCCCATTTGGTCGGGATCGGAAAGGCGTTGGGTGCCAACGTCGATCATCGCCGCTTGCTCCGGGTTTGCCGATGCTTTCAGGGTTTGCGCCCTGGCCTGAAGTCCCAGCCTTTGCAGGAACGCGCCTTGTTCCAGCGGACCGAAACCGCGCGCACCGGTCTGCGTTGCCGAACGCAGGAATGCGGCAAAATCCACATGTGCCGTCAGATCGGCTTCGCCGGGCGCATCCAAAACGCCGTGGTATTCGTGGGCACGAACGGACTGAAGCGTTTCACCAGTTTGGCTGGGGCTATACCCATAATCGATAAACAACGCCGCACCGCCCCGGTCTTTCAGGCGCGTGCCCACGATATTGGCCAGCGACAGTGCGGCTGGGCAAATCTCGGCGACGCTGCCCAAGGGTGCGTCGATCAAACATTCGTCCAGCAACGCGGGGCGCTCTTGTGGCGGACCCAATACCAAACGCAGGTTGCGGCCATCTTCGCTAAGCCCGACCATGCGTTCCGACCATCCGGCCTGTGTTTTCTGGAACTGGTGGACCGGCAACACATCCAGAAATTCATTGGCGATCACAAGGGTGGGGCCTTCGGGAACGCCTGCCAGATCATCGTGCCAGAACACCGGACGCACCAGTGCGGCGTTTTCAATGGCGGTGCGCTGGCGCGTTTTCATGGCCTGGTTGGTCTCTATCAAATGCAGTGAAACGGCCTCGCAAAATCCAGATGCTGCGCGTGCGGCGCGCAGGGCGTCGGCAATCAGCGTGCCGCGCCCCGGTCCCAGTTCGACAAGATTGACCGGATCGGGGCACCCCATCGCCTGCCAAGTGACAGCGCACCACAGTCCGATCAGTTCGCCGAATACCTGCGAGATTTCGGGCGCGGTCACAAAATCACCGGCGGCGCCCAAGGGGTCGCGGTTGGCATAATATCCGTGACGGGGATGGTTCAGGGCCTCGGCCATGAATTGGGCGACATTGAGGGGACCGTGCTGGGCGATCCGGCGCATCATTAATCCGCCTAGGGTATTCAAGTCCTTAGCTCCGTGCCTTGGCCCGGAAAATGAACCACAGGCCGACCGCCAGCATGGGGGCCGAAAGCCATTGGCCCATGGTCGTACCGCCCAAAAGAAAACCGATATTGGCGTCGGGCTGGCGGAACAGTTCGGCAAAGGCGCGGGCTGCAGCATAGCCGGTCAGGAAAACGCCGATCAGGGTTCCCGGTCGGTTTCGCACCACCGGCATACGCCACAGCACCAAAAGAACAATGAACAGGGCAATGCCTTCCAGCGACGCCTCGTAAATCTGGCTTGGGTGGCGTGGCGATGGTCCGCCGTTGGGAAAGACGATGGCCCATGAAACGTCGGTCGGACGACCCCAAAGCTCGCTGTTGACGAAGTTGGCGATGCGGCCCAGGAAAAGTCCAATCGGGGCCGCGCAAGCCAGGGTGTCGCCAAAGGCCAAGGCGTCGATTTTGCGGCGGCGAACGAATATGATGCCGGCGATGACGACACCCAGCAATCCGCCGTGAAACGACATGCCGCCGGTCCAGGTTTGAACGATGGCCCCCGGGTTGGCCAGGAAATAGGCCGGTTGGTAAAAAATCACAAAGCCCAGCCTGCCGCCGATGATGACGCCCAGCGTTGCCCAAACCAGGAAATCGTCAACGTCCTGCCGCCTTGCGATTTCGGGTGGGCCGCTAGCCAGCCGACGCATATAGTGCCACGCTAGTACCAGGCCGACCACATACGCCAATCCGTACCAGCGAACGGCAACCGGCCCAACCTCAAACATGATCGGGTCGATCATGGGGAATGGAATGACAAATGTCATGACAGCTACGATTTAACGATATGGGTCCGCTGAATCGAGGAATTGGCTTACATACGTGGCCATGCCCTCTTCCAGCGTCGTGAAAGGAGAGTTGAAGCCGGCTGCGCGCAGGCGCGTGGTGTCGGCCTCGGTGAAATACTGGTATTTTTCGCGGATGTTTTCAGGCATGGGGACGTATTCGATGCGGGTGTTCATTCCCGCCGCCTGGAACACCGCGCCTGCCAGGTCGGCAAAGCTGCGCGCCTGTCCGGTGCCGCAATTATACAGGCCGTTGGTCAGCGGATGATCGAGCAGCCACAGCACCAGGTTTGTGCAGTCGCCAACCCAGACAAAATCGCGAAGCTGGCCACCGTCGGCGAAATCGGGATGACGCGATTCGAACAGTTGCGCCGCTGATCCGCCCTTGATAATCGGAAAAATATGGGCCGCAACGCTTTGCATCGATCTCTTATGATACTCGTTCGGCCCATAGACGTTGAAAAACTTGAGCCCCGCCCATTGCAGTGGTTTGGGAGCGTTGTCGGCGATCAACCGCGTTATGCGGCGGTCGAACAGGTGCTTGGACCAGCCATAAGCATTAAGGGGCCGCAGGCGCGACAACGCGCCAAGGCCGCCATCGTCAACAAAGCCCTCGCCACCATCGCCGTAGGTCGCGGCGGACGAAGCGTAAATGAACCTTGCCTCATTTTCCGCGCACCAATTCCAAAGAGCCAGGGAAAGGCGGAAATTGGTCTCGATGATCAGGTCGGCGTCGGTCTCGGTGGTTGCCGATATGGCGCCCATGTGGATGATCGTTTCCACGTCCGCCTTGTTGGCTCCCAGATAGGCAAACAGGTTGTCGGGGTGAACGATATCGGCCAGTTCGCGCTTGGCAATATTTCGCCATTTGTCGCCGTCGCGCAGACGATCGCAAACGACCACGGGGCCGCGCCCCTGCTCCTCAAGCGCAGCAACGATATTCGATCCGATGAATCCGGCGCCGCCGGTGACAATAATCATGCCCTGTTTATAAGCCGGTGAGCCTAGCCTCGCAAGCCACAGCAACCTGCAAGTGGTTGCGCCGGGCCTCATCCCGGCCCATAATTAGTCAGGTAAAGACCGTTTCGCGCCAAGGACACCAACCATGCAGACCAGTAATCGTATTTTCGATGACCTCGCCCGTGTCGCCAACGGCGCAGTCACGACCATCGTCGGCATCAAGGACGAAATCGAGGCCATTGTCCGCAATCAGTTGGAAAAAATACTGGCCGAGATGAACGTGGTTCCGCGCGAGGAGTTCGAGGCGGTCAAGGCAATGGCCGCAAAAGCCCGCAGCGAACAGGAGCGGTTGGAAAAACGCTTGGCCGCGCTGGAAGCCAAACTCGCGGCAAAACCGGCCAAAGCCCGCACCCCGCGCGCCAAACCGGCAGCCAAGAAAACCTAAGAATCACCGGCCACTGGGCTTGGTTTATTTTCCCTTATCCACAAGAAAGCGCTGGCCTTGCGCATTGAGGGCTTGCGCCGGGACTCGGGTTTTGGCAATCTACTGGTGGTAGATCAAACTGGGGTCATCCACAATATGTCGCCATGAGCGCTAAATGTTGTGGTCTCGGTTGGTCAATTCCGTATGGCTACCGGACGCCTTGTCTGGCTTGGGGAGACACGGGCATGAGGGCCACTCCGTATTTTGAAGAAGTGACCACCATCCAGCCGTTGGATGTTATTGAACGGGTCGTTACCGCCAACGACTGGGTTTTTGATCGCCGCAGCGATTGCGAGATGGCCGCGCAAGTGCCTGGTCATTGGTGCGATTACAGCCTTTATTTTGCCTGGAACGAGGATGTGGGGGCGCTTCACTTCACCTGCGCATTCGATATGCGCGTTCCTACCGAGAAAAGGGCCGTCGTCGGTCAGCTTCTGGGTCAGGTGAACGAACGTATTTGGCTTGGCCATTTCGGGATGTGGGACGAAGAGGGACTTCCCATGTTCCGCCATGCGCTTCCGCTGCGCGGGACCATGGGGCCGACGCGCGAACAGATGGAGGATCTTCTGGATACGGCCATTTATGAATGCGAGCGGTTTTATCCAGCCTTCCAGTTCGTCGTCTGGGGCGGCAAAACGCCGGAAGACGCCATCGCCTCGGCCATGGTTGAAACGGTCGGCGAAGCGTAAAAATCGGAAAGACTCGGAAAAAGATCATGACAAATCTGCTTCTCGCCGGTTGCGGCAAGATGGGTGGCGCGTTGTTGGCGGGGTGGCTGGATCGTGGGCTTGATCTGGCCAATATCGTAGCCGTTGAACCGAATGCCGCCGCCGTGGCCTGGGCCGTGGACCGTGGGGTCAAGGTCGTCGCCTCGCCCGAGGAAATTGCCGAAACTTTTTCGCCCGATGTCGTCATGTTCGCCGTAAAGCCGCAAATGATGGATGCGGTCGTTCCCGCCTACGGGCGGTTTGCACAAGGCTCGACCGTGTTCCTGTCGATAGCGGCGGGAAAAACCATCGGCTATTTCCAGGGCTATCTCGGCGTTGCCGCCGCCATCGTTCGCTCCATGCCCAACACGCCTGCCGCCGTGCGCCGCGGTATGACAGTTGCCTGCGCCAACCCGTTGGTAACACCACCCGCCAGGGCGCTTTGCCAGAATTTGCTGGAAGCCGTTGGCGATGTCGCGTGGGTCGATGACGAAGGCTTGCTTGATCCGGTCACCGCCGTATCGGGAAGCGGCCCGGCCTACGTTTTCTTGCTGGCGGAATCCCTGGCCCAAGCCGGTGTCGATGCGGGATTGCCCGCAGATTTGGCGGCCCGTCTGGCGCGGGCCACCGTGGCCGGTGCAGGCGAACTTTTGCATCAGGCCGCCGAAACACCGGAAACCCTGCGCAAAAATGTCACCAGCCCCGGCGGAACCACCGCCGAAGCCCTGGCCGTTTTAATGGGCCCCAACGGCTGGCAAAAAACCATCAGCAACGCAGTCGCGGCAGCCTGCAAACGTTCGCGTGAACTCGCCGGATAACGCAAGGCTTGGCAAGTTGCTCTTGGCTGCCTAGACTCTTTGTGTATGGACTGGGGAGCAGCCGATGGCACGACCCCGAAAGCCGGATAAACCAGAAACGCCAGACACGCCCGATGCCGTTCGTGCGCGCATCGTTCGTGCTGCATTCGACCTGGCCGCAACCGAGGGGTGGGGGCGGGCTGATCTATCGCGCGTGGCGGCGGCAGCCAAAGTCTCGCTGGCCAAATTACACGGCGAATTCCCCACCAAGGCCGCCATACTTGATGCCTTCATGCGCGGCATCGACCAAGCGGTTCTGGCGGCTGGCTCCGCCGATATGGACGATTGCCCTCGTGATCGTTTGTTCGAGGTGTTGATGCGCAGGTTCGACGCTCTGGCCCCGCACAAGGCGGGCGTGGCGGCTGTCCTAAGGGATGGCTGTGATCCCACCGTGGCGTTGATCGGACTTCCGTGTTTTCTTCGCTCCATGGCCTGGATGATCGAAGCGGCGGGTTTGTCATCAGGCGGCATATCGGGTCTGACCCGCGTCAACGGACTGGGCCTCATTTACGCCAATGCCGTGCGTGTCTGGCTGCGCGACGATTCGCCCGACATGGGTAAAACCATGGCGGCGCTGGATCAGGGATTGAGCCGGGCCGATGCGCTCGTGGCCTTTTTGTGCCGGGGGTGGGATAATTGGGGACGCAGATAATTAAAGCGGCAATCTGATACGTGCGCGCAGGCCGCCGCCGGGGGCGTCGTCAAGTTCGATGTCGCCGCCGTGGCTGCGCACCACGTCACGCGCGATAGCCAGACCCAGACCGGTGCCGCCGGTGCCGGGCTTGCGCGCCGTATCCAGCCGATAAAAAGGCTTGAACACATCGTCGCGTTTGTCTTCGGGAATGCCGGGGCCGTCGTCGTCGATGACGATCTCAATGGCGTCGCCGCGCCGCCCGGCATTTACCGCCACGTGATCGGCATATTGCAAGGCGTTGCCAACCAGATTGGTCAGGGCGCGTTTGATGGCATTTGGCCGCAACGGCAGGGCGATTTCGCCTTCTGAATGAAGATCGATGGCGCTTCCGCGGCGCCGCGCCTGGGACACAACTTCGGTCAACAGGTCGGTCAGGTTGGTTTCTGCCGGCGGTTCAGCGCCTTCGCCGCGGGCAAAGGCCAGATAGCTTTCCAGCATATGCTCCATCTCATCGACATCGGTCTTCATCTCGTCAATGCCGTCAATGCCGCCTGCCATTTCCAGCTGCAGCTTCATGCGTGTCAACGGCGTGCGCAGATCGTGCGAGACACCGGCCAGCATTTCGGTTCGCTGCCCGATATGGCGCAATATGCGTTCGCGCATGGCCAGAAAAGCCGAGGCCGCCTGACGAACCTCCTTAGCGCCCTCGGGCTTGAACCCCGCGACGTCGCGGCCCATGCCGAAATTATCCGCGGCAACGGCCAGGCGGCGTATAGGCTTGACCTGATTGCGCATGAAAACAGTGGCGACGCCGAACAGGATCATCGAGGTGCCGACCATCCACAGCACAAAAACGTATACGGTCGAACTGAACAACCGCTTGCGCGAGGTGATAAATTCGACAACCCCGTCCGAAAGCTGGACCCGGACAACCACGTATTTTTCCAAAGAGCTGGTGTCAATCTGGAAAGGCCTGCGCACCTGTTCTCGCAAGGAACGGATCAGCATCCGTTCCATCAGGTCTTCACCCTGCGGCGGCTCGTTTCGCAGAATTTTATCTGGTGCCATGCGAACGGTCAGCCCTAAATTTGCGGACGCAATGCCGACAATCCGGTCGGTGTTTTCGGCCCCCGGAAACTGGCCCATCATCATAATGACCGAGGCAATATCACCCGCGACGCCGCGCGCCAGACGCAACGTGACCTTATCCCAGTGGCTTTCGTAGAAAATGACACCCGATACCAACTGCAACAGAACCAGCGGCGTCACGATGATCATCAACGACCGGCCAAGCAGGCTGCTTGGCAAAAAGCGTTTGACGGTGTTTTGGACCTGTCCCATCGCGCGTGTCCTAATCGGGCTGCAGAACGTAGCCTTTGCCACGAACTGTTTGCAGATATCGTGGCAGTTTCGGATCGGGCTCGATTTTGCGCCTGAGGCGCGTGACCTGAACGTCGATGGCGCGACCGCCGCCCGATGCATCCGTTCTTTCAATCAGGTCTTCGCGGCTCATGATCGCGCCGGAATGCGCGGACAACGTGGCCAGCAGGGCGGCCTCAATCGAGGTCAGGCGAATCGGGTGGCCGTTGCGTGAAAGGCGAGCACTTTTCGGATCATAAACGACGTCGCCCATGTTGATCGTGGTTGGTGCGGCGACCGCCTCGGGTACGCGGCGCAGAATGCTGCGGATGCGCAGCAACAACTCGCGCGGCTCAAAGGGCTTGGACAGGTAATCGTCGGCACCTTTTTCCAACCCCGTGATGCGGTCTTCGGGTTCACCCATGGCCGTTAGCATAAGGATGGGAACGGCGCTTGTACGGCGTAGGCCCTCGGCAAATTCCAGGCCGCTTTCTCCCGGCATCATCAAATCGAGCACAATCAGATCAAAGGTCAGCCCGGCGAGACGAGCGCGGGCATCGGCGGCATCGCAGGCGGTGGAGACGAGAAAACCATTCTCGCTCAGGAACTTACGCAGCAGTTCGCGCAAACGGTCGTCGTCATCGACCACCAGGATATGCGCAACGCTTTGTTCCATTCTTTCGTCTCCACCCGAAACTGCCGTATTGTATCGTAAGGACGGCTAAAGGGAAGGTTGGGTTTATGTGTGCCACGGCAACCATGCGGGCAATGGTTCTGGAGGCAGCCGGGTCGCCGCTGCAATTGCGTGAACTCGCACGCCCCGATCCCGGCGCGGGTCAGGTGCTGGTGCGTGTCGCGGCCTGCGGCGTTTGTCGGACCGATTTGCACGTCGTTGATGGCGAACTTGCCGACCCCAAACTGCCGATCATACCCGGTCACGAGATCATCGGGACGGTTGCCCAGCTGGGGGCGGGCGTGGACCGCTTCGCCATAGGCCAGAGAGTTGGCATTCCGTGGTTGGGCTTCAGTTGCAACGAATGCGACTATTGCCGCCAGGGCTACGAAAACCTGTGCCGAAACGCGCGCTACACCGGCTATCATCTGGATGGCGGCTACGCCGACTATGCCCTCGCCGATGCCCGCTACTGCTTTGCCATATCGGGCGATTACACCGATGCCGAGGCCGCCCCCCTTATGTGCGCGGGCCTGATCGGTCACCGGTCGCTGCGCATGGCCGGTGATCCCAAACGTCTGGGCATCTACGGCTTCGGCGCGGCGGCCCATATCGTCGCCCAGGTGGCGAACTTCGAAGGCCGCAAGGTGTTCGCCTTCACCCGCCCCGGCGACGAGGCGGCACAAAAATTCGCCCGCGATCTCGGCGCGGTCTGGGCCGGACCGTCCGACGCACCGCCGCCCGAACCGCTCGACGCCGCCATCATCTTCGCACCCGTAGGAGCCCTCGTGCCACTCGCCCTGCGCGCCATCCGCCCCGGCGGTCGCGTCGTCTGCGCCGGCATCTACATGACCGACATCCCCAGCTTCCCCTACGATCTTCTATGGCAAGAACGCCAGATCGTCTCAGTCGCCAACCTAACCCGCCGCGACGGCGAAGAATTCCTGGCCCTCGCGCCGCGCATCCCGGTCAAAACAACTATCGAGAAATACCCGCTGACAGAAGCCAACACCGCCCTCAACAACCTGCGCGCCGGACACATCCACGGTGCGGCGGTGCTGATTCCGTAAAGCCCACGAACCCGCCCCATTCTCCGCAGATAGATCATCCCAGCTCACGGAGCGGCGCGAGAGCGCCCGACTAACGACCAAGTGGGAGTGCAGCCTGCGTGGCGCGTGAACGCAATTCACAAACAAAGACCGGGCTCCGCCCAGACCTGCAAAGGGCCAAGGCCCTTTGAACCCGTTGGTTTAGAAAAGAGAAAGCTGTCACCGTAATCCCGATAACATTGGTCATCCATTTAGGTGAAGATAAGCTCACCGATGGGAAGCATGGATTTACGGCAAACCTTGGTGCATACGATAATGGATAAAATGAAGGGAATTTTGGCTGGGTTGGCCTTGTTGTCTCTTGGTGGTCTATTTCTATCCTCTCCACTTGGAGCGTTGGTAATTTTTGCGGGGGCGGGGTGGATTACTTGGAAGCTTTATAAACACCTTGATGCCAAGGGATACAAAACGGCAGCAACAATTTTTATCATGTTTTTTGTATTTCCTACGATTCTCATCGTCGGGGGTGGGGTGGGGTGGTTGGTCGGTTGTGTGTTTGGGATGAACGGATGTAGGTCGCCATTTTAGATAGGGAGCCTGCACTACGGTGAGAATTTAATTCTTTCCCGTCATTCCCGCGAAAGCGGGAATCCAGAGATTTCGGGGTATAAATCCTGCCAATCGGGGCTAGCCTTTTTAATGAGGTCCAGCTTCCATTTCCGCCGCCATTTCTTGATTTGTTTTTCGCGTGTGATGGCGGCTTCGGTATTGTCGTGAGTCTCAAACCAGACCAGGTTCTTGACGTCGTAACGGGCGGTAAATCCGCCCGTTACGCCTTCGCGATGTTGCCAAATTCGCCGCTCCAAATCAGAGGTAACGCCGACCTAAAGCGTGCCGTTCCGCTTGCTTGCCAGGATATAGACGTAACCGGTCTTATTCATTGTATGGGCATGATAACTGGATTCCCGCTTTCGCGGGAATGACGAAAACGGCGGGGGTATCCAATCTACGGGTCCAAAGGGCCTCGGCCCTTTCCTGTGAATTGCGTTCGGGCGCCACGCAGGCTGCACTCCCGCTTGGTCATTAGTCGAGCGCTACGCGCCGCTCCGGGAGTCCGGGTGATCTGTCTGCGGAGCCCGGTCTTACCCCAAATCCAGCGTCGTGATGCGGTCACGATCATCTTTGTTGATGATGCCGCGCAGGACTTTGCGGAATTCCTGGGCGGTGTCGGTTCCGGCTTCGAGGTAAGCTTCGGCGATACGGCGGCTTTGCAAACCGGTTAGGGTGGCTTCTAGGTCGCGGCCTTTTTCGGTCAGGTTCAGGTGGCGTTTGCGGCGGTCTTGCAGGTCGGATTCCTGGGTGACGAAACCCTCGCGCAGAAGCTGGCCCAGAACCCGAGATAGGCTTTGTTTGGTGATGCGCAAAATTCCCAGAAGGTTGCTGACGGTGGTGCCGGGGTTGCGCCCCACGAAATAGATGACGCGGTGGTGGGCGCGGCCAAAACCGTACTGGGCCAGAACCTCGTCGGGCTCGGCGGTGAAATCGCGATAGGCGAAAAACAACAGCTCGATGGCCTGGCGCAATTCGGCTTCTCTAAAGGCGGGGGCTGCTTCTGGAGCGATTTCCGGCGTGCTTGATTCGTTCATCGGTCAACTCGTCAAAAAAATACGTCAGTGTTGTTGACGTATATCGCAAATAATGGTACCAAACGCAACAACCTTTTGAGCAATGACAATCCAACGAAAGATAATTCCATGGCTGCGACCCCTTTTGATCAAAGAGACGGCTTTATCTGGTATGACGGCAAGCTGGTTCCCTGGCGTGACGCCACGGCCCACGTTTTGACCCATGCGCTCCATTACGCCTCGGCGGTGTTCGAGGGCGAGCGGGCTTACGGCGGCGAAATCTTCAAGCTGGCGGAACATACCGAACGTCTCGTAAACGGGGCCCGGACCATGGGATTCGAAATTCCCTTTTCGGCGGCTGAAATCGACGCGGCGTGTAATGAAGCCTGCAAGGCCAACGACATCATTGATGGCTATGTCCGTCCGGTCGCCTGGCGAGGCAGTGAAATGATGGGGGTTTCGGCACAGGCTAATACCATTCATCTGGCCGTCGCGGCGTGGCCGTGGCCGTCCTATTTCTCGCCCGAGGCCCGCAACAAGGGCATTCGTCTGACCATGTCCGATTGGCAGCGCCCGTCGCCCAAGACGGCGCCGGTCAGCACCAAGGCAGCCGGGCTCTACATGATTTGCACGTTGTCCAAGCACACGGCTGAGGCTGCCGGTTTTGACGACGCGATCATGCTGGATTGGCGCGGACAGGTGGCCGAGGCAACGGGAGCCAATGTTTTCATGGTGCTGGGTGATGGCAAACTGCACACGCCGACGCCTGACTGCTTCTTGAACGGCATCACCCGGCGCACGGTTATCGATTTGGCGCGCCAGCGCGGCATTGAAGTGATCGAACGCGCGATCATGCCCGAAGAACTTGCCAACGTGACCGAGATGTTTCTGACCGGTACTGCCGCCGAGGTGACGCCGGTGGGTTCCATCGACGATTACAACTACACGGTCGGCGACATCACCAAATCCCTGCGCGAGGATTACGAACGCCTGGTTGGCAAAGCGCCGGTAGAAGCCGCCGCATAACACGGCGGAGTTTCTGCCAAAATGACAGGGGGCCGGGCAAAATGTCCGGCCCTTTTTCGTATCCTACAGGCCCCAGCCCGGCCGTTCGACGGCGTGTTCGCGAAGCTCGCTGGTAATGTGGTCGAAGGCTTCGTCCACCGAATCGGTCTTGAAGAAAAGGTCCAGGTCTTTGCGGTCGATGACCTTGTGGCGCACCAGGGCCTCGAAATCCACGACCTCGTCCCAGAACTCGCGCCCGAACAAGACGATGGGGATGCGTTTGTTCAGTTTGTTGGTTTGCGCCAGGGTCAGAATTTCAAACAATTCGTCGAAAGTGCCGAATCCGCCGGGAAAAGCGACGACCGCCTTGGCCAGATAGACGAACCAGAATTTGCGCATGAAAAAGTAGTGGAATTCGAACAAGAGCTGACGCGTGATGTAGGGGTTTTCGTGTTGCTCAAAGGGCAGTGAAATATTCAGCCCCATGTTAAGCCCCTTGGCTTCCGATGCGCCGCGATTGGCCGCCTCCATGATGCCGGGGCCGCCGCCGGTGCAAATGAGAAAGCGCCGCTTGGTGTCTTCCAGTTCCTTCGACCAATGGGTCAGACGCGCCGCCAGTTCGCGCGAATCCTCATAATAACGCGACATTTCCAACCACTGCTCGGCGGCCTCAACATCGCCGCCATTCTTTTTTGCCGTGTCCAGCGCCGCGCGCGCCTCGTCGTTCGGAATAAGCCGGGCCGAGCCGAAGAAAACAATCGTGTCGCTGACACTTTGTTCCTCGAACCGCGCTGCGGGCTCAAGGTATTCGGCCAATATGCGAAGGGGCCTGCCATCGCGGCCACTCAGAAATTCCTCGTTGCGGTAAGCCTTGACCAGGCTGGACGGTTTTTCGGTCATCGGTTGGTCCCCGGTTTGTGTGTTCAAGCACCATAACCGAAAAACAAAACAAACCCCACCCGAACGCCGATGGTTGTTATTTCGCGTCGGCTGCTTACCTGCATTTGGCGGGGGTACATTTATGCGTTGCACCGAATGTCAGTCTGAGAATCGCGAGGGAAGACGTTTTTGTTCGGAATGCGGCGCGCCGCTCGATGTGATCTGTCCGCAATGCGCATTTGCCAACAATCCTGATGATAAGTTCTGTGGCGGCTGTGGAACGCGTTTTGGGGCGGCTTCACTTTCGCCCGTGACACCCCCAAAAAGAGATTTACCCGCCGCCGAACGGCGCCAACTAACGGTCATGTTCTGTGATCTGGCGGGCTCGACCGCGTTGGCCGAACGATTGGACCCCGAGGATCTTCGCGATCACATCACGGCGTTTCAGAAAGTCTGTACCGAAGTCGTCGCCCGTTTCGGGGGATACGTCGCTCGCTTTATGGGCGACGGCCTGCTGGTCTATTTTGGCTATCCGAGCGCCCATGAGAACGACGCAGAACGGGCCATACGCACGGGGTTGCACATTTTAGAGAAAATTGCGGCGCTGAACGTCACGGGCAGCGAAAATCTCGAGGTTCGCATCGGCATCGCGACCGGCCTGGTGGTGGCCGGCGATATCATCGGCGAGGGGGCCTCCGAGGAACACGCGGTTCTTGGCGAAACGCCCAATCTTGCGGCGCGTTTCCAGGCTTTGGCGGAACCGGGAACCGTTGTCGTCGGCGAACCGACCCGCCGTCTCGCCGAGGGCCTGTTCGTCTTTGACGATCTGGGACCACAAACGCTCAAGGGCGTGGCGGAGCCGGTTACGGTCTACCGGTTGCGTGCAGCGACCGAAGCCCAAAACCGCTTTGAGGCCGCCGCGCAAAGCCGCCTGACGCCGCTTGTTGGCCGTGGCGAAGAGATTGACTTGCTGCTCAGCCGCTGGAATCGGGCCAAGGAAGGTGAAGGACAGGTCGTCTTGCTTTCGGCCGAACCGGGCCTGGGAAAGTCGCGGATCACCAAGGAATTGCGTGACCGGTTGGAGAGCGAGCAACACAATCGGGTTCTGTGTTTTTGTTCGCCCTTTTATCAAAACAGCGCCTTTCATCCGGTCATCCAGCAGCTTTGTCACCGTTTTGGCTTTGAGCACGACGAACCGTATGAAGTCAGACTCGACAAGATCGATGCCGAATTAGGGCGGGTCGGTCTTTCGGTCGAAAAACATGCCCCCGTGCTGGCCGAATTGCTTAGCATTCCCGCAGGCGAGCGCTACAAGCCCCTGGGTCTGAATGCTGAACAAATGAAAAGGGCCGCGCTGGACACCCTTTCTGACATGGTCGCGGCTCGTTCCGCCGACCGGCCACTGTTGCTGATTATCGAGGATCTGCACTGGATGGACCCTTCGACGCTGGAATTCGTCGGCCATGTGATCGAACGCATCGACGCGTCGATGGTAATGCTGGTACTTACCTTTCGGCCCGAATTTGTGTCTCCGTGGGGGCGCCACAGCCACCTTACCGAATTGAGCCTCAATCGCCTGGGCCGCAAGGAAAGCCTGCGCATCATCGGGGAATTGACCGGCAACAAACTCCTGCCCGATGAGGTGCTGGAAGACATCCTGATCAAAACCGACGGGGTTCCGCTTTTCGTCGAGGAATTGACCAAGACGGTGCTTGAATCGAATCTGCTGGAAGAGACCCCGGAGCGTTTCGTTCTAACCGGCCCACTGGCTTCGGTGGCGATCCCGTCGTCATTGCAGGACTCGCTGATGGCGCGCCTCGACCATCTGGCACCGATCAAGGAAATTGCGCAGTTCGCGGCGACCTTGGGGCGGACCTTCTCTCACGAATTTCTTTTGGCGGTATCACCCTTTCCAGAAAATCGTGTGGAAGACGCACTGAGCCAGTTGCTGGAAGCGGGATTGATTTACCGGCGCGGCATGCCCCCCGATGTGGTTTACGAATTCAAGCACGCGCTGGTGCGCGACGCGGCCTATCAATCGCTTTTGAAAAGTCGAAGCGCCGAATTTCACGCGCAAATCGCCTCGACCATGGAAATCCGCTTTCCCCGAATGGTCGAAAACCAGCCGGAATTGCTGGCCCATCATTTCTCAAAAGGCGGGCATACCCAGCGCGCTCTTGAATACTGGAGCAATGCCGGGACCCGCGCAATTGATCGTTTCGCCAACCAGGAAGCGATCGCGCATCTATCCAAGGGAGCCGAGGCGCTTCTGTCGATGCCTGCCGGGGCGGACCGGGCGAAGTGGGAACTTTCCTTCAATTTCGCCCTGGCCACCGCGATGCGGGTGGTCGAACGCCTTGACGAGGCCTTTGTGGCCCTGGATCGGGCCGAAGCCGTGGCCAAGGACCTGAATCTGCCCGAATATCTTTCGCGCATTTATCATTTGCGCGGAAACCTTAGCTTTCCGTTGGGCAAAATCGAACAATGCGGCAAGGCCCACGCACTGGCCCTGGATTATGCCCGCAAAGCCGGATCGGCCGAAGCCGAAGCCCGCGCATTGGGAGGAATGGGCGATGCCGCCTACGCGCGCGGTCATATGAAAACCGCCAACGCACACTTCCGGCAATGTGTCACACTTTGTCACGAGCATGGTTTTGGAAGAATCGAAGCCGCCAACCTTTCGATGGTAGGCTTTACGAGTGTGTACCTGGCCGATGTGCCGGCAGCGATCGAGACCGGCCTCGAAACCGTTGATGTTGCGCGCAAGGTGGATCACTTGCGGGCCGAACTATTGGGCGAGGGAATTCTGTATAACGCCTATTTCGAAATGGGCGATCCGGGATTGGCGCGCGAACACGTGAACCGGGCGCAGGAATTGGCGAAGAAGATTGGGGCGCGGCGCTTCGAGGCCGAGAATTTGTTGTATCTCGGAAAGATATGGCGGGCCGAGGGAAACCTGACGGAGGCACGAAATTCCTTCGCCGAGGCCATGCGGGCCTGTCGGGAAACCAAGGTTAGTTTCATGGGGCCATGGGTTCTTGCGGAACTGGCTGCCGAAGCCGAAGACCCCGAGGCGCGCGAAGAGCACTTGGCGGAAGGATGGAAAATTCTCGGCGACGGCGTCGTCAGCCACTGCCAGTTCTGGTTTCACCGCGTTGCCATGGATGTTTGTTATCGTATCTGCGATTGGGAACGTGTAGATCGCCACGCCACGGCCTTGCACGATTTCACCCGATCAGAGCCCCTGCCCTGGACCGATTACTTTGTTGCCCGGGGCCGCGCCCTTGCCGCATACGGTCGCGGCGAACGCAGCGAAGCGAATATCGCCGAGATTGCGCGCCTCAGTTCGGTCGCGCAGGCCGCTCAGTTGACCTCCGCGTGCCCCCTTCTCGAAGAAATTCTGAACACAAAATGTGAACCTTAAATTTGCGATATCGGCAATTCGAAGAAGAAGGTCGTTCCGACGTTGATCTCGGTGTCAAAACCGATAGTGCCGCCGTGCCGCCCGACGATGGCCTTGCTGATGTTCAGGCCAAGGCCGGTGCCGCCTTTTTGGCGGGTGTCCGATGAATCGGCCTGCGAAAACTTGCCGAAGATCTTGTCCCTGAATTTTTCGGGAATACCTTGGCCTTTGTCGGCGACCGAAACCCGATAGCCTGGGTCGGTCTTGGTCAAGGAAATCGTTACCTGAGACCCCCTGGCCGAGAACTTCGCGGCATTGGACAAAAGGTTGGCGAGCACCTGCACTAGCCGGTCCTCGTCGCCTTCCACCACGGCGTCTGGTAACATATCGGCCAGGAAAAGAGATACTTCGCATTCTTCCGCGAAACCCCGGTTGGCCGCGACCGACATTTCCAGCAACGGGCCCAATTCAACGGGTGCCATGCGAAAATCCATCTTTCCGGCTTCGATCTTTTCGATATCGAGGATGTCATTTATCAGTCGAACCAATCGGTCGGCGTTGTTGTAGGCGATGTCGAGCATCTGGCTCAGTTTCTCCGGCAGCGCACCTGTAGCGCCCCCGCGAATGAGACCGAGTGATCCCTTGATCGAGGTCAGCGGCGTTCGCAGCTCGTGGCTGACGATGGAAACAAACTCGTTTTTTATGGTCGTAATTTGTTGGCGCTCGAAGGCGCGCCCCACCTGGGCACCAACTTGTTTCAGAGCCTGAAGAAGGCTGTCGTCGGGTTCGTGGATTTCCGCAGAAAAGAACTCCAACACCGCGACCACATCGGATTTGACCATCACCGGCAGGGCGAACGCACCGCGCACACCGATGTCATCGGCCATCTTCGCCCGGGGAAAGTTCCGATCCTCGAGAACGTTTCTGATCCAGGCCGGATTGCCGTCGGCCAGAACGCGGCCCGGCAATCCAACGCCCATTTTGAAAGCTGTATTTTCGGTAACTTCCTTAAACAGCGCGAAGCGTTCGGGATCGTCCAGGTGCCATATTCCGCTCGGAATAAGCGTGTCAGCCGTGTCCTTGTGGCGGAGATAACCGTGCCCGATAGGCCAGCCGGTGAAATTGCAAACCAAATCCAGACAAATTTGAATTAGTTGATGGGTCGATTCCGCTTCGTTGGCGGCAACTGCGACGGCGTGAAGAACGTCGGCTTGCGCCCGTCCTTCTTTCCGTTCCCTTTCAGCCTGTTTGCGTTCCGAAATGTCGTGCAAAATCCCGACAAACATGCGTTTCCCGCCATCGCTCATGTTTGATACGTTCAATTCCAGGGGAAACAGGTTTCCGTCCTTGCGGCATCCCTCAAGGTCACGCGACTGGCTTATGACCCGCGACGCATGAAGCTGGGAATTTTCCACATATCCCGAATGGGGGGCTCGTGATCCGGGAGGAAGCAGCATGGCGACGTTTTGCCCAACCAATTCGGAAACGGTGTAGCCGAACATTTTTTCAGCAGCCGGATTGACCGTTTTGATGTTGCCACGATCATCAATCGTAATAATTCCCTCGGCGGTGTTGTCCACAATCGCCCTTACCCGCGATTCGCTTTTTTCCAGATCTTCGGTTTTGGCTGTGACCAACGCCTGAACGACCGTATGCCGGTTGATATAGGTTGCCAAAAGAACACTAAGCGATGCGGTCAGCACGATACCCAAGAAAAGGATGTTCCACGCGGGCCAGAACGTACCGCCGAAGGCCGGGTCTACCGGTTTCGTAATGATTGTCCAGCCCCGACCGCCCACATCAAAGGACGTTTCCCGATGCGCGCCCGTTCGCGCCGGATGCATCGTTGGAAGCATCACGTCACTTCCCTTGCGCAACTGCGAAGGCCGAACAAAAAGTGGATCCTCACCGGCTGCGAGGCCACCATCGTAAATAAAAAAGTCGATCCCGCCCGATCCGTCGGCGGAATGAATTTCCGACCCAATGGCTTCGTTCACCACCTCTTCAATCTGAAGAACGCCAAGCGCGAAACCAATCAGGTTTTGTCGCCTCTGCTCAACGTTGTGGCTTGGGGTCCCCCTGCGATAGACAGGATTAAATATCAAAATGCCTGTTTTGCCGCTTTGAACCAGATTAATTTTCGCGCTTGCCGTCAATTGGCCGGAATCGCGCGCTTTTTCCAAAGCGGCAAGGCGACTGGGATTGGACCCCAAATCAAAACCCAGTGCTGCCTCATTTCCTTTATAGGGTTCAACAAAAAATACCGGGAAGTACGCATCCCGATCAGCAGCCGTCCTCAATTTGCCGTCGTTTGTTCGTTCGGTGATCTTGAAGTCGGCGAAGCCGTCTTGTGTGGCCTTCGCTTCAAAGGTCGCGCGCGAAGCCGCATCGATGCGGGGAATCCACTCCAAAGCGCGCACGGCAGCGGTTCGTTGCAGCATCGGCGCAACGAAAGTACGGAAATTCTCCCGTTCCACGACGGGGATGCTCTCAAAAAAACCCTTGATGACGCGAACAGAAGCAAGATCAGCGTCGATGCGCCGGACGATGGCCGTCGTTCCACTGGTTGCGGCTCGCTCGAACGCGGCTTTGCGCGTTCCGCGCTCACGAAAGTCGACCTCTTGATACCCCAGTATGGAAACCAGGGCCCCAATCGCCGCAACGGCTCCGACCGCGAAGTATTTGCGACCCAAGATCACCGATCCCTCTCCCCGTTTTTGTTTTTGGCAAACGAGTTACATGGAGATTGTTGCCTTGAATTGTAACAAATGCAACCGTGCCGCATCCCGGTCGTTCAAATTCAAACCGGGTCGTACCGTCTTCTCACCCGGCTTTGATAAGGTCTGGAAGTTCCGTTAGATCGCCGATTGTCTGCGTTCCTTCGGGGAACGGGCTTTGCGCGCCATGGGGGACACGACCAACAAAACGCAGGCCGACTTCGCTTGCCGATTGGTAGTCGAACGCGGCGTCGCCGACATAGAGCGTACGCTCCGCCGCGAGGGCGTGCTTTTCGAACAATTCGCGAAAAATAGGCGGCTTGCGGGGTGGCGATCCGCGCACCGACACGAAATAGTCGCTCATACCCCGGCGTTCGGCGATGCGCCGCATCTCGTCTTGTGGCGTGCCCGAAATGACGAACATCGGCGTGCGCCCGACATGGGCGTCAAGAAATGCCCGTGCGCCCGGCACCCAATCACAGTTGACCACCGCATCCACGACCAGGGATGAATAGCGCCGTTCCAGAACGCACAGTTCGTCATGGCTAAGGTCAATCCCCAGGAATTTGAGGTGGGCTTCACGGATTTTCTCTACCCGCGAAATTCCCTCGCCAGCATGTGCGTATTTCGTGACCTTCGCCAGCACATCCGGCCCATGTTCCGCATAAAGGGACACGAACGCTTTGATTTTTATGGGAGTCGAATCAGCGAGAACGCCGTCGAAATCGAAAAAGAACGCATCAATGGAAATGTCGGTCACTCCTTTTTGGGCGTCGTTTCCCAGCGCCCCGCGGCGGTACCGTCGGCGGTGCGGGCGTCAACCCATTGGGCGTTTTGGGCTCCTTCTTCGAGTTTCCAGAAGGGAGCCTTGGTTTTGAGCCAGTCAATCAGGAAGTTACAGGCGTCAAAGGCGGCCTGACGATGCGCCGATGCCGTTGCCACCATCACGATTTGATCGCCAGGTTCAAGCCTGCCGTGGCGATGGATGACAAGAGTTTCCTCCAACGGCCAGCGATCCCGGGCTTCGGCTTCAATGCGTGAAAGCTCTTTTTCGGTCATACCCGGATAGTATTCGAGCGTCATGGCATTTACGCGATCATCTCCCGCCATGTCGCGAACCCGCCCAACAAACGCGCACACGCCGCCGATGCCAAGATTGCCATGCCCCAGGTTGGAAATCTCGGTTCCGGCGTCGAAATCTTCGCGTTGGATGCGGATCATTTCGGCCCACCTTCCTCAGCCGCCCGTGACCGGCGGAAAAAACGCCACTTCATCGTTCGGGCCGACCGGGTGATCCAGCTTTACGGCCTCTTGGTTGACCGCCGCGCGCACCGCGCTTACGTCGCCAAGTGCCTCGGCGAAACCGTCGCCACGGCCACGCAGCCACTCGACCAGACCCATCACGTCTTTTACGTCCGTCGGCAGTTGCACCTCTTCGGCATCGACGCCGGTTTTTTCGCGGACCCAGGCGAAATAGAGAATCTTCACTTGAACACCTCCGAAAATGGCAGAAAATCGACCATATCGCCCTTGCGCACGGTTTCCAAATGCTCGGGCAGTTCCACCAATCCGTCGGCAACGACCATCGACGTGAGAATCCCGGATCCGTCGGAACCGAATTTGATGGCCTGGGGTTCACCGTTTGCGTCATTAATCAGGTGGGCCCGTAACCATTCGCGTCGTCCGGCCTTCTTACTGAACGCGAAAGCCGTTCGCACCCGGTAAATATGCGGGCTTACGTCGCTGCGGCCCGACAGCCAAAGAATAACGGGTCGCGCGATACGCATAAATGTGATCATTGCCGCGACAGGATTTCCCGGAAGGCCGATGAACGATGCATCGCCGACCTTTCCCAGGGCAATAGGTCGGCCCGGTTTTATGGCGAGACGCCAAAAATGGATGCTTCCCAGGCTCTCAATGACGGCTTTGACGTGATCCTCGTCGCCGACGCTGACCCCGCCCGACGTGATCAGCAGGTCGTGGCTGCCCGAGGCTTTGCCGATGGCGTCCCGGATGGTTTCGAAATTGTCCGGAAGAATTCCCAGGTCCGTCACCTTGCAGCCGAGTCCGCGCAGAAGCGCCCCAATGGTGTAGCGGTTAGCATCGTAAATGCAGCCAGCGGGCGCGTCCCCTCCCGGATCACGAACCTCGTCACCGGTCGAAAAGATGGCGGCGCGAAGCCGCTTTCGCACCTTTAGCTCCGCCCGTCCGACCGAAGCGGCCAGACCGAGTTCCTGCGCGCGAAGCGGAACGCCAGCATCGATAACGACATCGCCCAGACGAACGTCCTCGCCACGAAAACGCAGGTTGGCTCCGCATTTTGGGCCGGGACCGAAAATCACGTCCTCGCCTTCGATGCGAACGTCTTCTTGCATGATGATGGTGTCGATGCCTTCGGGAACGGGCGCGCCGGTAAATATACGAAGGGCCTCTGCACGTCGCGCGTCGCGGTTCAAGGGATGGCCCGCAGCGATGCGCCCGGTCACCGGCAGCCGCGTCTCCCCGTCGGGCGAAATGTCGTCAAAGAAAACGGCATAACCATCGACGGCCGAATTGTTATAAGGCGGGACGTCGCGATCAGAGGAAATGGTTTCGGCCAGGGTTCGGTTCAGGGCTTCGATAAGCGCAACCGTTTCGACCCCGGTTGCCGGTTCGAGTGTGCTTGCAAGCAGCGTCAGCGCATCTTCCAGGGGCATCAATTCGGCCCCCGGCGTAAAACAGTCGTTATTCGTCGGCACTATTTTCCCTCAATTGGCAGTATTCAATGATGAAGGTGGCGATTGCTCCCATGTCCGACAACTCCAGAAGCGGAATATCCAGCCCCGATATCTTTTCATCGCTGGCCACGGCTACCACCGTTTTGTCGTTGTCGGCGAGCAGAGCCTTGCCGGTCGATGGGCGGTGAATTTCGAGTTTCGGGTAGGGGTGGCTTTTGAACCCTTCCACCAAAATGATGTCCACCGGTCCCATGCGCCCGATAAGTTCGGGCATCTCCGGTTCGGGCGTGTCACGAAGTTCATGGACCAGCGCCCAGCGCACCGGCGAGGTGATCAGCACTTCGACGGCGCCGGATTTGCGGTGGCGGAACGAATCCTTTCCCGGTTTATCCACTTCGATATCGTGATGGGTGTGCTTGACCGTGGAAACGCTTAGGCCCCGACCCGTCAATTCGGGAAGCAATTTGGTAACCAGGGTCGTTTTGCCGCTGCCGCTCCAGCCGACCAATCCAAAAACTTTTTGTTCCAAGGTATCAGGGTTCCTCGTTGGTCAGTTCCGCGAATCCGCGTCATTGATATGTTTCATTCCGGTGCGCAGATAGTCATATCCGGTGACCAGCGTCAATATGGCCGCTATCCACAGGCCATAAACGCCGATTTCGGAGGTCGTCAACAGGCCAAAATCGGGCCCCGCTTCGTTGACGATCAAAAAGCCCAGCGCAATCATTTGCAGGGTCGTTTTCCATTTGGCGAGATTGCTGACCGGAACGCTGACCTGCGTTTCAGCAAGGAATTCACGCAATCCCGAGACCAGGATTTCGCGGCACAGGATGATGATCGCCGGGATAATCGCGAAGCCGGTGACGGCGTTGGTGGCGGCCAGCATCAAAAGCACGCCCGAGACCAGGAGTTTGTCGGCAATCGGATCGAGGAACCGGCCCAGCGCCGATTGCTGGTCAAGAACGCGGGCAAGATAGCCGTCGAAGAAATCTGTCAAGCAAGCGTAAATATAGGCAGCCAGCGCCAACCAGTTTCCCCGCGGCGGGTCCATGGACATGAGGCCGACAACAAGCACCATCGCGACGATGCGCGAGAAGGTCAGCAGATTGGGAAGGTTGGTGACCATTCGAGTCAATCTTCTAATGTACTGGTTTCAGCGGCCCACATATTAACCATCGGCGTGGAACCATTGATAGATTTTGTTGGCGATTTCCTTACTTATTCCGTCGACGGCTTCCAAATCGGCATGTCCCGCCGCGCTAACAGCCCCAGCCGAGCCAAAAAGATGAAGCAAAGCCTTCTTTCGTTTGGCCCCGATGCCGGGAATCTCGTCGAGAACGGATTTTGTCAGTCCACTGGTCCGTTTGGATCGGTGTGCGCCGATGGTAAAGCGGTGGGCTTCATCGCGTAGGCGTTGCAGGAAATACAAAACCGGGTCCCGGGCTTCCAGGATGATCGGATCGCGGCCCGGCAGATGGATTTTCTCGCGGCCCGCATTACGCTCCGGCCCCTTGGATATGGCGGCGATGGTGACGTCCTCGATACCGAGTTCGGCAAATACCTCCAGCCCAATGCCAAGCTGCCCCTGTCCACCGTCGATGACAATAATATCCGGCCATTGGCCACTGCCGCGTTCGGGATCTTCCTTCTGGGCGCGGGCAAAGCGGCGGGTCAGAACCTCGCGCATCATGGCGTAATCGTCACCCGGAGCCGAACCGTCCTCCCGTCGGATGTTAAATTTACGGTAAGCGGCTTTGACGAGGCCATCGGGCCCCGCGACAATCATGGCACCGACCGCTTTCGCGCCCGAGATATGGCTATTGTCATAAACTTCAATGCGGTTGGGCGTGTCATTCATATCTAGGTGTGTGGCCAAGCCTTCCAAAAGACGGCGCTGGGTGGCGCTTTCGGCGAGGCGGCGGCTTAATGCATCCCTAGCGTTGGCGGCAGCGTGCAGGACCAGCTTTCGTTTTTCGCCGCGCTGCGGGATGGAAAGGCGGACGGCATGATCGGCGCGCACCGACAGGGCTTGCGCAATTAGCCCGGCATTGGCGGGCCGGTGGCTTAGCAGCATGGCGCGCGGCGGCGGATGGGACGCATAAAACTGACCGAGAAAGGCTTCCAGAACCTGGGGCGCTTCGTCGTCGCGCGCGTGGGTTGGGAAATAGGCGCGGTTGCCGTAGTTGCGCCCCGAACGGAAGAAAAAGACCTGAATACAACTTTGTCCGCCCTCTTGATGAACGGCGACGATGTCGGCGGTGCCAACACCGCTCAGATTGATATCCTGATGGGCCTGAACGCTGGTCAGGGCACTAATTCGGTCGCGGTATTGGGCCGCCAGTTCGAACTCCAACCGGTCGCTGGCCGATTGCATGTTCGTGGCGAGTTGCTGTTGTATTCGATGGCTTTCGCCGGAAAGGAAGGCGCGGGCCTGATCGACCAGCTTTGCGTAATCGTCGTGACTTGTGCGATCGACACACGGCGCGCTGCAGCGTTTGATTTGATAAAGCAGGCAAGGTCGTGTGCGGGCAGAGAAAACGGCGTCCGTGCACGAGCGCAACAAAAAGGCCCGCTGCAGAACGGCCAAGGTCTCGTTGACGGCCCAGGCCGATGCGAACGGGCCGAAGTAGTCGCCCTTCCGACCGCGACTTCCCCGGTGTTTCAAAATTCGCGGGAAGGCGTGGTCGCCGGTAACAAGGATCGACGCGAAGGATTTGTCGTCGCGCAGCAGAATATTGTAACGCGGCTTGAAACGCTTGATCAGGTTCGCTTCCAGCAACAAGGCTTCGGCCTCGGTGTGTGTGGTCACGAATTCCATGGTCGCTGTTTGCGAAATCATACGCCGAAGCCGGTTGGGCTGGCGCGCAAGATTGGTGTAACTGGCGACTCGCTTCCGAAGGTTCTTGGCCTTGCCTACGTAAAGGACATCACCAGTCTGTTTGATCATTCGATAAACACCGGGGGTGGGCGGCAGGGTCTTGAGGTGGCTCTTGATGACGGCCACGCCGGCGGCGATTCGTGATTCACTCATGGGTGGTGTTGGTGTTTCGTCTTCGCAATTTTTGGCCGTGGGTGATGGGCCACCGGACGGGCCGCTGGATTGCCCCCTGGCCTCGTCCGATGATCGGGTGCGATCTCGTTGAGTCTCTTTGCGTTCGGAAGCCATGCTCTTCACTCAGCTAGTGGCGGCATATCAGCGATTTTCGCCGGTGTGGCGCGTCGCAAGGCCATGGTGAATCGGACCCGCCAATTTATTAATCCACCAATCCTGTGGATAAGGTTGTTGGTATTTTGCTTCCCGCAGGCGGGGTCCCGCCGAAACCGCCGTTTTCCTCACTTTGCACAAAAAATGGGCATCAATATAAAGCGTTGAAGTTTAAAAGAAATTTCAAAGTCAATAGAATTTCTCACGGGTTTGTGATAAAACTGAAACAAATTGCTCATAAACGTGAAACAAACTCCGGGCTGTGAACAACTTAGCAAATTGGACTACGCAAATTCCGATTTTGCAAGGACTTGTGGGTTTGTTTTCAAATATTCGTCTAGTGCCGTACACGCTCTATTTCGACGCCGACACTTTCGATATCGGTGAACAGGTCGAGCTTTTCGATTCGCACCCTCACGGAAAGCACTCGGATGTCTTCCAGACACATGGTCGCAATATCTTCGGCCAAGGTCTCAACCAGATTGACGTGCCCACGCGCGGCAATTGAACGAATCCCCTGGGCCACGTCCTCATAACAAAGGACGTTGCCATGATTATCGTTCAAGGGCGCGATGCCTTCGCGGACGGCAAGGTCAAGATTTATGCGAATTCGCTGAGCCCCCGTGTGTTCGTGCCGGTGAATACCGATCAGGCATGAAACGACCATGTCGTGGATGAAAACATGGCGCACAGCGTTGCGCGCGTCGGCAATGCGAAGCGGATGAACGGATGACTTCGGATCGTTGGTCATTTATTTCTTTTGGCTCCTGAAAATTCTGGATCATTCGTCCAGAGGTTGGGCTCTGGGGGGCGGTGCCGAGCCCAAGTGTTGTCCGCCATCCAATGCTATCATTTGCCCGGTCATGGAGTGCGCGTCGACAATAAAGCGAACGGCTTCGCAAATCTCGTCGGTAAACACTTGGCGGGCCAGGGGAACCACCTCCCATTGCCGCTGGAACTGTTCTTCTGTTTGCCGGGCGCTGGGCAGTGTTGGCCCCGGCCCGACCGCGTTTACCCGGATGCGCGGGGCCAGGGCCAGGGCCAGAGTTCGCGTCAGCGTCCACAGAGCCGCCTTGCTTACGGTGTACGACGTAAAGGCGCCGGTCAGGTTCCAGACCCGTTGATCGACAATATTAATGACATTCCCCGTGACATCCTTGGGCAACCGCGCGGAAAATTCCTGGATCAGGACGAACGGCGCCCGCAGATTGATCTGCATATGCGCGTCCCACGACTCCCGCGTTGCCGTTTCCGGCGAATCTTTCTCAAAAATCGAGGCATTGTTAATCAGCAGCGTCAGCGGGCCAAGCGCCGTGGTGGCGTGTTTGACAAGGGCCTGGCATTCATCTTCGCGTTCCAGGTCGGCGCGCACGGGAGCCGCACGACCGCCTGCGCGCACAATTTCATCACAAACCTGAACGGCATCGGCTTCGGATGAATTGAAGTGAACGGCGACGGCCCAACCATGTGCGGCCAAGTCAAGCGCCATGGCTCGCCCGATTCGCTTGGCGGCGCCGGTAATCAATGCGGCGCGGGAAATATCATTGTTCATGGGCTGGCGCCTTCAAATTTGGCGAGGTGCCGAAATTCCCGGACGATTGCTTCGTAGACGGGTCTTTTGAACGGAACGATCAATTCGCAAAGCCGGTCGATGGGCACCCATTGCCACGCACGAAATTCCGGGTGACCCCCGATGTCGAGATCAATATCGGCGTCGCTGCCGGAAAAGCGCATGGCGAACCACTTCTGTTTTTGTCCACGAAAACGACCGCCCCAAGCCTTGCCGATCAATTCGTCCGGAAAATCGTAACAAAGCCAGTCTGAACATTCGCCAATGATTTGGGCGTTTGTGGTGCCGATCTCTTCGCCCAGTTCGCGCTTGATGGCGTTTCGCGGCTTTTCACCCTTATCGACGCCACCTTGCGGCAATTGCCAGGAAGGTTCGTCGATGTCGTTACGTTCACCAATGAAGACCAGCCCGTCCCGGTTGAACAAAACCGCACCCACGCATTTACGATACGGAAGCTCTTTTTTGCGATCAGCCATCGAATTCCCGTTAATTTATCGTTTGGCTATCTGCAAGGGCTGAAACCGGAGCCAACGCAATGTTCTTCCCTCCCAGCGTGGCGGCCCAGGCGGAAACGCCGGCGATGGTCGCGGGGTAAGGTCTGGCGATCACGATGGCGACTTTGGATGCGCGCGCGATGCGTTCAAGATCGGCAAGTTGCCTGGTCAGCGCGCTCCGTGACATGGCTTCGTTGAATTTCATGTTGGCAAAGGCGCGCGGCAACCCAATTTCCTTGGCCATGGTCGGTCCGACCGTTTCGCCACCGGCAATGGAATCGATAAACATCAGCCCCCGCGAGTTTAACAATTCCAGAACCGGGCGCATCTGTTCCTCGTCTTGGGTAAAGCGCGACCCCATCAGCGAAATAACCCCGACGTAACCCGACAGGCGGCTCAATAAAAACTCCAGCCGACCGAGGTTCTCAGACGAATGCACTTTGGTCATCAACGCAATCGGTCCCGGGTCCTGGGCCGGAAACGCCTTTGGCTCCATCGGAATGCCGATCAACACTTCGTGTCCCGCTTTGCGCGCAGCTACGGCCCAGTCGGACAACCCGGCTGCATAGGGGTCGAAAGCCAGTGTTACCTCCGGTGGAAGGTATTTTATGGCCGCCTCGGTGACGCTGCGGCTCATACCAAGGCCGGAAAAAACGACGGCAATACGCGGGCGCGTGTCGGCGGATTTGAACGGGCGAGCGTAAACCTGCCAGGGTTTGCGTCCGTCCTTGCCAATTACCGGAAGCGGCCCTTGGGGGCTTTGTTCGACCAGCCCCGCGTCGGGAATAGGTGAAAGAGGTTGTGCCGCAGTTGGAGTAGAGACACCACCGAAGGCAGCCGCCTGCACCGGTGCCGCCACAATCCCCGCCCCCGGCCCTTCGGAAGTCGCAGCAATCGCATTTAGCGTTTCGGTGGCAGTCAACTTCTGGCCCGGTTGCGGCTTTAATTTTCCCTGGTTTGGGCGAGGCCGTGGAGCAATATCGAGAACGATGTAGCCAGGCCCCTGTTCCGCTGTGCTTCCTTCGGTCGTCGCTCCCTCGGCATGTTCGCTCTCGCTGCTCTCGCTGCCGCCCAGAAACCACCAGGCGGCCCCGCCAACGATCAGAATTACGGCCAGTGACGCGCCGCCGATGCCAAGAAGCAAAAGGCGCTTGTTTTGGCTCGGCGACCCGTCCTCGTCGAAGTCGTCATAGTCGTCGTCGTCGTCGCCGTCCTCGGACGCGTCATCCCCGGACTCGTCATCTCCCCCGGACGCATCATCCCCCCCGGCGGTGCTATCCTCGCCGACGGCGTCGTCATCGTCGTCATCGTCATAATCGTCGTCAAAGTCGTCGTCCGACGACTTCTTGCCGAAAAGCTTGGGAAATTTCACGCCTTTTTGTTTCCTTCCCGTCTCAACCGCTTCGCGCCCCTACTGTGGTGTTCTCCCAGCGTTCGCCGAGAATAGGGCAATTCCACGTAAAAGGTCGAGAGCCCTGGCCAGTTGATAATCCTGCGGCGCTTCTTTTTTGCCCTCGGCCTCGTCGCCGGGCTTGCCCTGCGGGTCTTCCAATTTGGGTTGATCGCCGTTTTTCAACGCACCGCGCAAATCAGACTCACGCCTTCCGCGCGGGCGATCAATGGTTTCGACCTTCGCTGGGAAAACCTCGATGTCGGGTTCGATGCCGACCTGTTGTATCGAGCGTCCCGACGGCGTGAAGTAACGCGCCGTGGTCAGCTTCATGGCACCGCGCCCGGCCAACGGGATGATCGTTTGAACCGATCCCTTGCCGAATGTCTTGGTTCCCAGAAGCAGCGCCCGGCCATGATCCTGCAAGGCGCCGGCGACGATCTCGGAAGCCGAGGCCGATCCGCCGTTAATCAACACCACAATCGGAAGACCGCTCGCCGCGTCGCCCAAGCGGGCGTTGAACCGTTGTGTATCAGCGGGCCTGCGCGATCGGGTGGAGACAATCTCGCCACGGTCCAGGAACAGATCGGACACGCCGACGGCCTGATCCAGAAGACCGCCCGGATTATTGCGAAGATCGAGAACGACGCCCGCCAACGTGTCACCAATTTCGTCCGTGAATTTCTTCATCGCCTTTTCGATGCCGGATTTAGCGTGTTCGTTGAACTGGGTGACGCGGACATAACCGATCTTGCCTTCAAGCAGCGAACGCACCGACTGAATTTTGATAACCGCGCGGGTGACGGTCACGTCAAAGGGCTCCCGCCCTTCGCGTAGAAGCGTCATTTTCAAGCCGGTTCCCACTTTTCCGCGCATCTTCTTGACGGCTTCGTCAAGGGTCAAGCCTCGCACGGCTTCGCCGTCAAGATGGCTGATCAGATCACCGGCCTCGACACCGGCCCGATAGGCCGGCGTGTCATCAATCGGGGTAACCACTTTCACCAGCCCGTTTTCCATCGTCACTTCAATGCCCAACCCGCCGAACTTGCCGCGGGTCTGGACCTGCATTTCGCGATAGTTTTTGGGTTTTAGATAGGACGAATGGGGGTCCAGGGCGTTGAGCATACCAGCGATAGCCGCTTCGATCAGCTCCTCGTCGGTGGGTTCCTCGACGTAGTCAGCGCGCACCCTTTCGAAAACGTCGCCAAACAGGTTGAGCAGCTGATACGTATCGGTGCCGTTCTCTTTTTTCGCGTCCTGGGCGAATGCGATCGGCGAGGCCAGAAACGCCGTCGCCACGGCAAAAATCAGAAATAGATGCTTCATCCGCTTCCCTTATCCTTTTGCGCGGCCAGCCATGGCAGTGGATTAATGGGTTGTCCATTGCGCCGCAATTCCACGTAAAGAACCGGGGCTTCCCGATCCTCTTTCTCCATCAGGCCAACTGGCTCGCCTGTTGCCAACCATTGCCCAAGAACCGTGTCGATCCTGGTCAACCCGGCAAGAAGGGTATGATATCCCTCGCCGTGTTCAAGGATCAAGATTTGCCCGTACCCGCGAAACAATCCAGCAAATACGACCAGACCATCATATGGTGCTACTACACGCGCTCCGTCACGCGTTTTTATGGAAATTCCTTTTTGCGTCATACCGGATTCGGTAGCTTGACCGTACCGGAGAACCACACGACCGGCTGCGGGAAATGGCAATTTACCTCGTGCTTGGGTGATCGGAATCAGCTCGGCCCCCGATCCGATGCCAACTTTTTTCGGCTCGGTGGAAGCCGTTTGCGCCCGGATCTCCGGCTTTGTAGCGGTTTCCTTGGCGCGGCGCTCCGCTTCAATCTGGGCCAGACGTTCGGCCTCTTGTTTGGCCTTGCGTTCCGCTTGTTCTCGGGCTTTGCGCTCCGTCTCAATGTGCGCCATCAGGTCGCGCAAATCCTTAGCCTCATTGGCCAGACGTTCGATTCTGCGTTGGGCCGTTTTGGTCCGCGCATCAGTTCGCCTTTTGAGGGCCTGTTTCTTTGCGATCAGGCCGTCAAGGCGGGTACGTTCTTTCTTCATTTCGCTGGTCGCGCTGGCCAGTTCGGTGCTTTTCGCCAACGCTTTTGCGCGCAACGACTCCAATTCCGCAATTTCCACACGCAGCTCGGTGGTATGTTTCTCTATTTCGGGAATGGCCGTGCGCAGCAAGATGGCACTGCGCACCAGATCCTTGGCATCCAGGGGCTGGGCGATGATGGCTTCCGGTGGGTGACGGGAGACCCGTAGCAACGCGGCAAGGACCCGCGCGAACTGTTCGCTGCGTTCCGCCAGTTTCACCGTTTTCGCGCCTTCCGCCTGGGTCAGTTCAGCCAGACGATCTTCGGTCCGCGTGACGTCGGCCTCGAAATTCTGAGTGGCTTTGGCAGCAGCAATCATCTGAACGCGCAGATCGCCCACCTCTTTAGCGATGGCTGCGGCCTTCTCGCGGTTGGCTTGGTCTTCCTTCTTCTCCTTGGCGATGGCCTTGTCGATTTCTTGCAAGCGCGATTCGGCTGGTGCGTCGGCGTAAACGCCGGGCGCGAAAAGAACCATTGCCGTCAGGGCCAACACAGCTCGGATACGGGTGGGGACCCCTTGCACGTCACTCTACGATCAGGGATACGCCGGTCATCTCTGCGGGCTGCTTCAACCCCAGCAGACGCAACAGCGTCGGGGCAATATCGGCCAGCCGTCCTTCGCGCAGATCGCCCGCCCAGTCAGGTCCGTTGACCAGAATCAGCGGAACCGGACACAGCGTATGGGCCGTATGCGGTTGGCCCGTTTCGGGGTCTTGCATCATTTCGCAGTTGCCATGATCGGCGGTGATCAGCATCACGCCACCCGCTTTGCGCACGGCGGCTTCAACACGGCCCAGACTGGCATCAACGGTTTGCACGGCGCGAACGGCGGCGTCCAGGAAACCCGTGTGGCCGACCATGTCGCCGTTGGCGAAGTTGGCAATGATCATGTCGTATTTGGCGCTGTCGATGGCTGCTGTCAGTTTGTCGGTGACTTCGGGTGCCGACATTTCCGGTTGCAGATCGTAGGTCGCGACCTTGGGCGAGGGGATCAGGATGCGATCCTCGCCCTCATAGACGTCTTCGCGACCGCCGTTAAAGAAGAATGTCACATGCGCGTACTTTTCGGTTTCGGCAATGCGCAACTGGCTCATGCCAGCTTCGGCGACCAACTGACCCAAAATGTTGTTCAGTTCCATCGGCGGGAACATGGCCGGGACAAAAGCGTTCAGGGCATTCGAATACTCGACGGTGCCCAAAACCGCGCCGAAGGAAACGGTGCGCGGGCGGGCGAACCCGTCAAACGCCGGATCGACCAGGGCGGTCAGGATTTCGCGCGCGCGATCAGCCCTGAAATTGGCCATCAGAAGGCCATCGCCATCGGCCATGCCCTGGTAGCCGCCGATCACCGTGGGCAGGACGAATTCGTCGGCCGTGTCCTCGTCGTAGCTTTGCTGAATGGCGCTCGGCGCATCGGCGGCCTGGCGCTCACCCTTTGCATCGACCAGCGCCCCATAGGCCCGTTCCAGGCGATCCCAGCGTTGGTCGCGATCCATCGCGTAATAGCGTCCACTGACGACACCAACGCGCAATCCCTCAATATCGGCCGCATCGGCCAGGAACTTTTCGACAAACCCCTTGCCGCTGCGTGGCGGCGTATCGCGCCCGTCCAGTAGCGCATGAACGATGACATCGATGCCGGCGGCGCGAATGGTCCGCGCCAGCGCCACCATGTGGTCCTGGTGCGAATGCACGCCACCGGGTGACAACAGGCCCATCAGATGGCACTTGCCGCCACTTTCTTTAAGGGCGTCGATGAATTTTACCAGAGCCCGGTTGGTGGCGATGGAGCCATCGGCGAGTGCGGCGTCAATGCGCGGCAAATTCTGCATGACAACACGACCGGCCCCGACATTCATGTGACCGACCTCGGAATTTCCCATTTGACCATCGGGAAGGCCAACTTCCAGCGCCGAGGCGTTCAGCCGCGCGTAGGGGGAGTTCGCGATCAGGCGGTCCCAATTGGGGGTTTTGCCGATGGCGACGGCGTTCTGCTCGGTTTCGGAGCGCACCCCCCATCCATCAAGGATGCAAAGCACGACGGGGCGCTGTTGGCCACCGGAATCTTTCAGGTCTGTCATGATCAGAGTATATGCCGTTCGGTTGAGTTTGCGACAATCAAGCTAGTTTATGCCCGCAAGCTAGTTTATGCCCGATGATAGGGATGGCCCGCAAGAATCGATTGCGCGCGGAAAATTTGCTCGGCCAGCATGGCGCGCACCAGCATGTGCGGCCACGTCATCGCACCCAGGCCAAGTAACAGATCGGCCCGCTTGCGTACACTTTCGTCCAGGCCGTCGGCTCCGCCGATGATAAAGGCGACGTCGCGCCGCCCATCGTCGCGCAAATCGCCCAGCTTTTTGGCGAATTGGATGCTGGAAAGTTCGCGCCCACGTTCATCCATTGCGACAACGAACGCCCCTTGCGGTATGGCCGCCAACAGTTTTGTGCCCTCGGCTACCATGCGCGCAGGTACAGGCAGGGGCCGCTTTTCCTCGACTTCGATGAGTTTGAGTTGCGGTTTAATGCGGCGGACAAAACCGTCGAATACGTCCTTTTCGGCGGCATGTGCCCGCCCGCTTCCGAACCGACCGACCGCGATGATGTGGAATTGCATGGTCCTTTGTATTAAGCCTCGGCCAGCACATCGGGCGGTGTATCGCCGTTGGCAGACATCGGGGCGCTCCACATTTTTTCGAGGTTGTAGAACTCCCGCACCTCAGGACGGAACAGGTGAACAATGACATCCCCGGCGTCGATCAACACCCAGTCCGACTGGTCCATGCCTTCGACCGCAATCCCCTTGATACCGGAAGATTTCAGCCTGTCGCGAAGATGGATGGCCATGGCACCGACTTGACGTTTGGATGTTCCAGAGGTGATGACCAGAAAATCGGCAATATCGGATTTGCCGAAGAGATCGATAGTGACGGTTCCCTGTGCCTTGTCGTCATCCAGCGATTTTTGCACCAGCGTTAGCATGTCTGCCGCCACCGATGTCTTTTTGATCCGTTGTGGTATGGTCGTTCCTTTCTACTTGGTGTGACTTTGCACCGTGCCAGCCCGAATTTGGGTCGCCGAAGCGTCGTGCAGGGGGGTCTTCAAAAACACCCATGCTGGCGGTTTGGCGTTGGCCAGGCGCGGCGCGCGTAACGTACTTATTTTGGCCTTCGCGAACTTACGCGCGGCCAGCCCCGATACCGCCCCTAAAGAATAGGAAGAACGGGCGAAAACCGCAATGGGAACGAGGCGAAAAACGCTTCGCCATCGTTTCCACTGCGGCATTTGGTGCAAGATGTCGGCACCCATAATCCAAACGAAGCGCACCCCCGGAAAATGCCTTTTAAGAGCCGCAAGGGAATCAACCGTATAGCGGGTTCCCAGATCGCGTTCAATGGCACCGACGCGAATGCGCGCATCAAGCGCGATCGCGCGCGCCCCTTCCAGGCGATCATCCAGCGCGGCCATATCGCCCGGTGCCTTCAATGGGTTCTGCGGCGATACCAGCCACCACACCTGATCCAGCTTCAGGCGATCCAGCGCCAGCTTGCTGATATGGACGTGACCATCGTGGGCCGGATTGAACGAGCCGCCCAAAAGCCCCACCCGCAAGCCCCTTGGCGGGTCGTTGGGAATCGCGTTCCCAACTGGCGAGTTTAAGGTCGGCATTTCGTTAAGGTCGGCATTGGCCGGTCCCGCGAACGATATATTTGAAACTGGTCAACTGTTCGACGCCAACAGGCCCGCGCGCGTGCAGCTTGCCGGTCGAAATTCCGATTTCGGCGCCCATGCCGAATTCGCCGCCGTCGGCATACTGGGTAGACGCGTTAAGCATAACGATGGCGCTTCCGACACGGTTCAAAAAGGCTTCGGCGGTCTCGTCCGACTGCGTGATGATGGATTCGGTGTGTTCCGAGCCATACTTGGCAATGTGGGCAATGGCCGCATCCACATCGTCAACCACAGCAACCGAGATGATCGCATCCAGATATTCGGTGCCCCAGTCTTCGTCGGATGCAGCAAGTATGCGCGCATCGGCTGAACACGCGCGCGCGTCACCGCGCACCTCGCAACCGGCGGCGCTCAGATCATCGACGATGGGCGAAAGATGGGTGTCCAAAACGCCCGCGTGAACAAGCAGTGTTTCGGTCGCGCCGCAAATGCCGGTTCGCCGCATCTTGGCGTTCAGCGTCACCTTGCGCGCCACGTCCAAATCGGCGCTGGCGTCGATGTAGGTGTGGCAGATGCCTTCCAGATGCTTAAAAAGCGGTATCTTGCTTTCCGCCGTGATGCGTTCGATCAGTGATTTCCCGCCGCGCGGCACGATCACGTCGATGTATTCGGCCATCCCCAACATTTCGCCGACGGCGGCCCGGTCACGGGTCGGAACGAGCTGGATCGCGCCTGCGGGCAGGCCAGCCTTTGCCAGACCTTCGGCCAGGCATTTCATGATGGCATCCGACGAATGAAAACTTTCCGACCCGCCGCGCAATATGGTCGCGTTGCCCGATTTCAGGCAAAGCGCGCCCGCATCGGCGGTTACGTTGGGCCGCGATTCGTAGATTACGCCGATGACGCCCAGCGGCACCCGCACCCGCGAAATTTGCAGGCCGTTGGGCCGTTCCCACGCGGCCATGACATCGCCCACCGGATCATCCAACCCGGCGATATCCTCAAGACCCTTGGCCATCCCTTCGATGCGCTCGTCGTTCAGCGCCAAACGATCCAAAAGCGCCGGGCTCAGGCCCTTTTCCTCGCCTGCGGTCAGGTCCTTGGCGTTGGCATCCATCAACTCGGCCTTGTGGGCGCGAAGGCTTGCCGCCGCACCCAGAAGGGCCGCGTTCTTGACGGCACTTGGTGCCGATGCCAGATCGGTTGCCGCCGTTTTTGCGGCCACGCCGATTTCGCGCATCAGGGCCGGAATGTTTTCTTTGGCATCAAGCGCGGTCATCCTTCCCCCCTGTCCAGCACGAGGTCGTCCCGGTGGATCATTTCGTCGCGGCCACGGTAGCCGAGCAACTCTTCGATTTCACGGCTTTTGTGGCCCATGATTCGTTGCGCGTCCGCCGTTGAATAGGCAATCAGGCCGCGCGCAACTTCGCGGCCCTGGGCGTTGCGCACGATAACGGCATCGCCGCGCTCAAAGTCGCCGCCGACCAAGGTTACGCCTGCGGGAAGAATGCTGCGACCGTTTCGCACGGCCTTGAGCGCGCCATCGTCCAGCGTGATTTCGCCCATCGTTTTCAAGGTTCCCGCAATCCAGTTCTTGCGCGCCGTGCGCGGATTGGCGTCGGGCAGGAACCATGTGCAACGCGCGCCATCTTCGATTCGCTTCAACGGATGGGGCTCGGTACCGTCGGTCAGAACCATGCGGCAGCCGACGTTCAGACAGACCTTGGCCGCGGCCAATTTGGTGAACATTCCGCCGACCCCGAAACCGGGGCGTATTTTTCCGGCCATGGCCTCGATCTCGGGCGTCACCTCACGCACTTCGGGCAGATGGCGCGCATTTTTGTCGCAATTGGGATCGCCGGAATACAGGCCGTCGATATCGGAAAGCAGAACCAGAACGTCGGCGCTGGCCATGGCAGCTACACGGGCCGCCAGTCGGTCGTTGTCACCAACCCTGATTTCGTCGGTGGCGATGGTGTCGTTTTCGTTGATCAACGGCACCGCGCCCAAACTCAGCAAGGTATCGAGGGTATTGCGGGCATTAATATAGCGGCGACGATTTTCGCTGTCGTCGAGGGTCAGCAAAATCTGGGCGACGGTAATGTCGTGCTCGGCCAGATTTTCCTGATAGCGATGGGCCAGCCGGATCATACCGGTGGCCGCCGCGGCTTGCTTTTCCTCCAGCTTCAATGTGCCCTCGGCCATGCCCAGGTGGCGTCGTCCCGCCGCAATGGCACCCGAAGATACTAGAATGACATCCTGCCCGCGTGCCCGGCACGCGGCGATATCCTCAGCCAGAGCGCGCAGCCATTCGCGGTGGATGGCTCCAGTCTTCGAATCGACCAGCAGCGCCGAACCGATCTTGATGACGATTCGCTTTCCCAGGGCCAGATATTTGTTGTGTCCTGTTGTCATGGGACAAATGCCTTGGGTTCTGGGTCCTCTTCCTCGCGATTACGGCGATTTTCTACCGCGCGGGCAAGGCTTTGCAAGATATCTTGCACGCCGGTCCCGGCAACGCCGGACAGTTCCGCCACCGGTTTGCCCGAAACGTCTTCCAGGGCTTTCTTCTTTTCCGCGATTTCCTCGTCCAGCAGCGAATCGCATTTGTTCAGGGCCAAGATCACCGATTTATCGGCAAGGCCGCCGCCGTAGGCTTGCAATTCATCGCAAATGGACTGGTAGGCCCCGGCCACGTCTTCCTCTGTGCCATCGACCAGATGCAGCAAAACGCCACAGCGTTCGATGTGACCCAGAAAACGATCGCCCAGGCCCGCGCCTTCGTGCGCGCCTTCAATCAGGCCAGGAATATCGGCAATGACAAATTCGCTATCGCCGTAATAAACAACGCCCAACTGCGGATGCAGCGTGGTGAAGGGGTAGTCGGCAATTTTGGGTTTGGCTCGCGATACGGCGGCCAGGAAGGTGGATTTCCCGGCGTTGGGCAGGCCCACCAAGCCCGCGTCCGCAATAAGTTTCAGGCGCAGCCATATCCAGAATTCTTCACCCGGCCATCCGGGGTCGGCACGGCGCGGCGCGCGGTTGGTGGATGTTTTGAATCGCGCGTTTCCGAAACCGCCGTCACCGCCCTTGGCCAGAACGACGTGCTGTCCGGCGCGGGTTAGATCAGCGAGCACGGTTTGCCGGTCTTCGGCAAGGATCTGGGTGCCGACCGGTACTTTCAAAATGACGTCATTGCCGCCCGCGCCGGTGCGGTCCTTGCCCATGCCGTGCTGGCCGCGTTCGGCTTTGAAGTGCTGACGGTAGCGAAAATCGATCAGGGTATTCAGCCCATCGGCGCCTTCGACGATTACATTGCCGCCGCGTCCGCCGTCACCGCCGTTAGGGCCGCCGAATTCGATATATTTCTCGCGGCGAAAGGCAATGCAACCGTTACCGCCGTCGCCGCTTTTGATTAATATTTTGGCCTCGTCGAGAAACTTCATCGCCGGGCTCTCCTGAACCGCACTTAAATGGCTTGTGACAAAAAAGGGGGGAATGGCCAGCCATTCCCCCGCTTTTTAAAACGAATGGCCGGTTAGGGCTATGCTTCGGCCGGCTCCACGGCGACGTACGTACGCCCGCCGGTTTTGTGCTGGAACTTGACGCGACCTCCCATCAGCGCGAACAGGGTATGGTCTTTGCCAATCCCCACGTTCTCGCCCGGATGGAACTTGGTGCCCCGCTGGCGCACAATGATGTTGCCCGGAACAACGATTTCGTCGCCGTACTTCTTGACGCCGAGACGCCGGCCCGCTGTATCGCGGCCGTTCCTGGAACTACCACCTGCTTTTTTGTGTGCCATTGTTTGTTACTCCTTCGGCTTGGCAGCCGTTCTGGGCTTTGCTGCTGCTTTGGGCTTCGCTGCCGCTTTGGGCTTGGCGGGTGTCTTGGCCTTGGCTTCGGATTCGGCTTTGGCTTCGGCGACCGGTGCGGCCTTGGCTTTGGCTGCAGGCTTCTTACCCGTTGCGCTTATCGACGTGATGCGCAACACGGTCTGATGCTGCTGATGGCCAGCCTTGCGGCGATAGCCCTGGCGGCGCTTTTTCTTGAAAACGATGATCTTTTTGGCGCGCGTCTGTTCAAGAATTTCGGCAAACACCGCCGCTTTCTCAATCAGCGGTGCACCCACTGTGGGTGCCTTGCCGTCTTCACCAATCATCAGAACTTCCGACAACTCGACCGTATCACCCGACGCGCCAGCCAACGACTCGACGGCGATAACGTCGTCCTGAGCCACTTTATACTGTTTTCCGCCGGTCTTTATGACTGCGAACATTCTCGCCCCGCAAAATAGATGACGAACACAGACCCGCACGAAACCGTGGGGCCCGCGAAAAGAGGCGGCAATATAGCTCGACCGCCGATGTTGTCAACGGTCTTGGCGTTATTTCCGGACGGAATCCTTCGCCCGTCCCGATTCAAATGCTCTGGCGGTGGGATTTGCGGCTGATTTCAGCCTCGCGCGGCCAAAACTCAGAGGCTTTGCGCGTTCGACGATTCGCGTGAATCCCAGGGATCGAAAGTCGGTTAAGTTGCCCGCTTGCGGGCGGGCGCGCATTCGGTTAATCTCCGCGCCCCGTCGACACCACCTGAAAATTTTTCCGGTGAGCGCAACCCGATTTCCTGCGGAGGGGTGCCGGAGTGGTCGAACGGGACGGTCTCGAAAACCGTTGATCCCTTACGGGGTCCGTGGGTTCGAATCCCACCCCCTCCGCCACCCATCCATAAAATCGGGCGCCTCGCCCTTTTCAATGGGTGAGATGTTGGGTGCGCCGCTCATTTGCGCCGCATGCGAATCCGAGAGATTAGAAAAATTCCAGTGTGCGAAAAGTACCTTGATTCGTCGTCCGCGAGTCTGTAGGCCTTCACCAACGTCGAATTAAGGCGCGCGCATTGAAAACGGCGCGAATAAAAACGTAAAGAATGTGGGAACGAGCAAAATGTCCATAAGCGTTGTAATAATTGGCGCGGGAGCCAGCGGGTTTTACACGGCCAAGGCATTGTTTGATCGAGGTGTGGATTGCACGGTCGATATGATCGAAAAGTTTCCTTCCCCCTATGGCCTTATCCGTTACGGCATCGCGCCGGATCATCCGTACACCGACGGCGTCATCAAATCGTTCGAGAAGGTGGCGGCGAACAAGCGCTTCGAGTTTTTCGGAAACGTACATGTCGGGCGGGATATCAGCCTGTTGGAACTACGCTCGCTTTATGATGTGGTGGTTCTGGCGATTGGCGCACCCGCCGATTCGAAGCCGTCTTTGATCAATGACAGGGTCGAGGGAATTTACGGGGCCGCCGAATTTGTCGGCTGGTACACCGGCCATCCGGAATTCCGCGACCTTTTGTCGGCGATCGGCACCAAGGGCGTTGCCATCATTGGAAACGGAAACGTGGCGTTGGATATCGCCCGCATTCTGGGCCGTACGCGGGCCGAACTTTCCAAAACCGACATGCCCGGATATGCCGTCGATATGATCGCGGCGTCGCAGCTGAAAAACATCTACCTGCTGGGTCGGCGCGGACCCCTGGACGCTAAATTCTCAGGCCCGACCCTGCGCGAGCTTTCAGGCCTCGAAAGATGCGAGCCAGTGGTCGATCCCGAAGTCCTTCCCGATGAATTGCCCGATGATCTGTCACCCCAGGCCCTGCGTACGGCGAAACGAAACCTGAAGATTTTTTCATCCTTTACCAACCCGACAAACGACCCGGCGAAACGGCAAATCCATTTTTGCTTCAACTCCATCCCCATGGAAATTCTGGGCAAGGACAAGGTCGAAGGGATTCGTATCCAGCAAGGTGTCGTTGAACGCGGTCGAGCCAAGGGTCTTGGCACCTACCGTGACATCCGCTGCGGCATGGTTATCGCCGCCGTCGGCTATCGCGTCATTCCGCTGGAGGGGGTTCCCATCTGCGTCGATCGCGGAATGGTCCTGAACGAGGATGGTGTCGTCGACGATAACCTTTTGGCTGTTGGCTGGGCGAAGCGCGGACCGACGGGGCTTATCGGCTCCAACAGGGCCGACGGCGAACATGCATCCAAGCAGATCGCCGATAATTACACGTCCGGCGAAAAACCGGGCCGCGAAGGCGTCAAATATCATTTAAGCGCCCGTGGCGTGCGCTGGGTGTCGAACGAAGACTGGAAGACCATCAATGCCGCCGAGATTGCCGGTGCGCCCGCCGAAGCGCCCCGCCGCAAATTCATTTCCGTGACCGAGATGCTGTCGGCGGTTTCGCGTGACGATGATGCGCACGAGGCAGGATAGGCCAACAGATGCCAGGGACCATTGCTAAATTTGATCCGCACGTTTTTGGCCCGACCATCTCCGGTATTCTGGCCGGGGCGCCACCAATGTCCTTGGACGCGGGTGCGCCTAATTCCGATGTCGGCAGCCGCCTTCGCGACCTGAAGGCGGGCGACCTTTTTGCCGGAGAACCCGTCAACGATCCCGATATGGCCGAGGCTTGCCTATCGGCATTGTGGCTGCGCCACGGATTCTTGGACGAATCCCATACCCTGAGCCAGGGCATTCACACGCCCACGGGCAGCTACTGGCACGGCCTCATGCATCGCAGCGAAGGCGACTACCCAAACGCCAAATACTGGTTTCGGCGGGTCGGCAATCATCCGGTTTTTGCTGGGCTCAGCGTGGCGGCGCGTGAAATCGCGGCCCTGGGCGATGGGCCAGCGGCCCGTACGATGGCTGCGCAAGATTCCTGGGACCCCTATTATTTTATCGATATGTGTGAAATCGCAGTGGGTGCGGGAAAGCCTGACGATCTGCTCTGGTGTCAGGTCCAGCGCGCCGAATGGGAAATCCTGTTCGCCTATTGCTATCATGGAGCAATGCAAGGCATCGGTCTTTGAGATTGCTTGCAATTGCTTTTGCCTCGATGCGGCTCTAAAAAAGACGGTCACGAAACGATCAAAAATAGCCCCGTTTGGAGGAGACCCCGTCCCATGACCTTTACCCCCTTGAACGACGACGAATTGGCCGCCCTGCGCGCCTTGGATACGCCAACTGTCTGCAACGCGCTGGAATTCCTGGCACCCGAACGTCGGGGGTACGGTTTCACCGTCGAACAGTTGATCTGTTCGTACCCGGATTTGCCGCCGATGGTCGGTTACGCCCGCACGGCGACCATTCGCGCCATGCACCCGCCAAGCGCGCCAGCCGCTGAAGTCGCTGCGACTCGCCTTGAATATTACGAATATATCGAACAGGGACCACGGCCGACGATCATCGTCATTCAGGACCTGGACCCCATCAAGGGCTTCGGATCGTTCTGGGGCGAGGTTCAGTCTAATATTCACAAGGGACTTGGGTCACTGGGCGTAATTACCGACGGATGTGTGCGCGATATTCCCGATTGTGCCGAGGGTTTCCAATTCATATCAGGCTCCATCAAGCCGTCGCACGCTTTCGTTCATGCCGTTGATTTCGATGTGGACGTGACGGTCGCGGGCATGGATGTCGGTACCGATGATCTGATCCATGCTGATATGCATGGTGCGGTCGTCATTCCGCACGATGTCGCGCGCCAAGTGCCTGAAACGGCAGCGATGATTGCCAGAAAGGAAGCCGTCGTCATCGGGGCCGCACAAAAACCGGGATTCTCCGTCGAGGTCCTGCGCGAAGCCTTTAAAACACAGGCGGAAATTCACTAACTCGCAAAGCAGGTTCGAGCGAAGGCGGCGGCGTTGGCAATGGCGTCGTCGCCCGCATCGACCCCGCGACCCAGGCCCAAAAAGCCGTGGCAGACCCCTTTATAGCGTTTGAGGTCGGTCACCACGCCAGCGGCCTGCATGCGTTCGTTCATATCCAGCGTTTCGTCCCTGAGGACATCAAGCCCCGCCGCGCAAAGATGGGTTGGCGGAAGGCCGCGTAAATCGGCGCGCAGCACCGAAGCACGCGGGTCGGAGCCGTCGGCGCCATCGGCAATATAGGTCCGCCAATAGGCCATCATGTCGTCACGCGATAAACCGAATTCTCCGCCGCCAAAGGCGTGATACGAGGCAGTATCGAAATCGCAGTCGAACACGCCATAGAAAAGAAGCAACCCGGCGATCAGGCCGGGGTAGCTTTCGCGCAAATCGAGGGCCGTGGCCAACGCCAGATTTCCGCCCGCCGAATCACCCGCTAGAACCAACCTTGAACCCTTGATCCCCAGAGATTTAGCCGCCTCGGAAATCGCGCAAACTGCGGCCACGCATTCGTCCAGCGGTTCTGGAAACTTGCGTTCCGGCGACAACGCATAGTCGATCGAAAAAACCACCGCGCCGCTCTCATTGGCCAGCACCCGACCGATTCGGTCGTGGCTTTCAGGGCTGCCCTTAACCCAGCCACCGCCGTGAAAATGGATGATTGCGTGAAGCGGAACAATATGGCCGGGGCGATAAATGCGCACCGGAATTTCGCGAAACGGTCCGCGCACGGTGATGTCCATACACGAGGCGACGGACACCGGATCGTCGTTCCAATAGGCTTTCTCGGCCAGCATACGAGCGCGCTGCTGCGCAAAGTCCGGATTTTGCGGCATCGCACCCAAGGCGGTCGAAATCTCGCCCATCTTGTCCATGGCCACAGCCATTTGCGGGTCCAAAAGATCCCGTGGCGACAATACGGATTGGTCGGCCGTTTCGGTCATCATCCGACTCCCCCTCAATGTGTAGAAGGGCGCCACTATGCAATGGGCGCACCGAGCGCTTCAAGTGTCGGATTTTGTTTTTGCGTATAGACCTTATGTGGCCAGGGAGGCCCAGCCGTAGAGGACGATCCAGATCATCATAATCGCCGCCGCGCGCAGGCCGTAAACCGACCACACGCTGGTTTTCTTGGATTGCATTCGTTCTTATCCCACTTATTTTTTCTGGGCGATTTTGTTGCCCGGTGCACGCGGCCGGCCGCCTTTTTCAGGCAAACACCCCTCACCCACCGCATTGCGGCGCGCAATAAACAGCATACCCGGCTGGAAATCAAGCCCGGAATTTTGCAAAAAAGGAGGGGCCGAGATTCGGCTGGCAATCGGGCGCGGACTTCTTATACTCCGCGCCATATTTTGTTCACCCATTTGTGGAATCCTGCCATGACCGAACCGAAAATTCAGAGACTTCTCGACGCCCGCCTGATCGACGCCCATTTCGCGCAACTTCCCGCGTTCGAGCGCGGCAAAGTGCGTGATTCCTACGATTTGCCGGACGGTCGGCGCATCATGGTCGCCACCGATCGTCAGTCGGCCTTCGATCAGGTTCTGGGCGCCGTTCCCAATAAAGGGCAGGTGCTAAATCAGACGGCCCGCTTCTGGTTCGAGAAAACCGCCGATATCTGCGCCAACCATGTGATCGATTATCCCGATCCCAATGTTGTCGTTGGCAGGAAGCTGCAGATGTTTCCGGTGGAAATGGTGGTGCGCGATTATCTGACCGGTGCCACCGACACCGCGATCTGGACCATGTACGCGCGCGGCGAAAGGGTCGTTTACGGCCAGGAACTGCCCGACGGCATGGTCAAAAACGTGAAGCTGCCCAAAACGATCCTGACGCCGACAACCAAGGCTTCGGGGCCGGGCGGTCACGACGAACCGATTACCGCCGAAGAAATTGTCAAACAAGGGCTGTTGACTCAGCAGCAATGGGACGAACTGGCGCGCATCAGTCTGGCGCTGTTTGCCCGCGGGCGGGAAATTTCGGCGGCCAACGGCCTTATTCTGGTTGATACCAAGTATGAATTTGGTGTTGACGAGGCTGGCACGATCACGCTGGCCGACGAAGTGCATACGCCCGATTCCAGCCGCTTCTGGCATGCGTCTTCCTATGAAGGGCGTTTGGCCGCGGGCGAAGAACCCGAATCCCTGGACAAGGAGTTCCTGCGTCTTTGGGTGACCGCACGTTGCGATCCCTACAAGGATCCGATCCCCGAAATCCCCGCCGAAACGATTATCGAATTCGGTCGCAAATTCATCGAGCTGTTTGAGACGGTGACCGGCCAAACCTTCGAGGCGCCTTCTCAGGATTTGCCGGTCCGTGATCGGCTGGAAGCCAACCTCAAAAGGGCTTTCCCCGAGTATTTCTGATTTCATGAAGTATCTCTTGATCGGCTACGGAAATCCCATGCGCAGCGACGATGGCGTGGGCTGCCACGTGGCGGGGCAAATTCGCGAGGACGCCACCGCCCTGATGGGGGCGTTGGCGGATGATTTGCACGTGGTCAGCGTAGCCCAACTAGGTCCCGAACTGACCGAACTCGTCGGCCAATGCAAACGGATCGTGCTGATCAATGCCGCGTACGGCGACCTTCCGGGCGAATTTAGTGTACGCCGCATTGAACCCGCGACGGAAACCACCGAACCCGTGAGATATATTTACGATCCGGCCACTTTGGCGGCCTGGGCCGGGGGGCAAAACGGCAACGGCCCGGAAATTTATGTCCTTGCGGTGGGGGCGTCGAACTGCGCGGTTGGCGAAGGGCTTTCGCCTGCTGTGGCTGAGGCTCTGCCCGCCGTTCTCGAAAAGGTCGCGGAGCTGTTCCTGGCAGCCTGATCCAGAAATTAACTGATTTAAAGGCCTAGGGGGAAGCGAGGTTCCCGGTGTGCTTCTGGCCTTCCGGGAACCTGATCGATGCTGGGGGACGGAATTTCTGCTTCTGCAAAAAAAGAGGATATGCCGCCGGATGTTAGGTGGGCGGGGTTAGGCGTTTTCCAATCAGGCAGCCATAAGGGCGGATGCAAATGACGGCGTATTGAAAGCCGCCTGCCGCGTCTTTGCCTTGGGCGAGAACACCGCCTTGAAATGCTGCTTGTCAAAGCCATTTTCGAAATGCACTTTGCCGAACTTGGTGGCGAGGTGTTTGTCCACACCGGTCACATCGATATGCCAACGCCCCTCGCAATGGGTTTCCAGCCAAACCTGAATCCGCCTGACAGACCCTGAGGTTGCGAAGTGGATGCTTCGCCACGCCGATATCGAAGCTAACGGTGATTTCGGCTGCCGAGAACGGGGGAGCCCGTAATCCCGATCAGCGGAAAAACCGGTCGTTTCCGGTTCGTTATTTTGCGGCGCGCGCGTTTGCCAGGCGCCATAATTCAGTTTTTGGGCATCTTTTTTTGCAATAACCGTCATTTTTGATCGTCCTTTTGTTTCCCCCCGAATGTGGTTCCGGTCGCTTCGCGCCGGGGATCTTCGTTTGCCAGTAGCAATTTCGACGGTAAGGCCTGCGTGTAACGCGTGTATGGCAATCGCGGACGAAATGGTTTCAATGGCGAAACATTCGTAACAAAGAAATTCTGAAGGTTTCAGGATGTAACAAAAGGGAGCTATCTGAAACAAACCCGAACGAAAAGCGGTGCTTTCGCGAAATTGGGACGGATTCAGTGCGAGTGGAGGTCGTGGCGCGCCGGGCCAAACATAATACTGTTGATGCAAGGGCACGTGCTCGCCTACCTTTAGGTATAAGCCAACGAGCGGGAAATCAAAAAAATGCCGAAGTCCGTGAAATCCGTGCTGTCTCCCAATTCTACAGCTGCACGTGACGTCGCCTATCATCTTCATCCCTATACCGATCTTTCGCGCCACCGGGAAAGTGGCCCGCATGTCATCGTTCGCGGTGACGGCGTGCGCGTGATCGATGAAGACGGCAAGGCTTATATCGAGGGCATGTCGGGCCTGTGGTGCGCGGCGCTGGGATTTAGCGAAAAGCGCCTGGCGGCGGCGGCGGCGCGTCAGATGGAAACGCTGCCCTTCTATCACAGCTTCACCGGGCGGGTGCCCGATGTGGTCGTCGATCTGGCAGAGAAACTGATCGGCATGGCCCCGGTGCCCATGAGCAAGGTGCTGTTTTGCAATTCCGGTTCGGAAGCCAACGATACGGCGCTGAAACTGGTGCGCCAGTTCAACAATCTGGGCGATCGGCCTGAAAAGAAAAAGATTATCGCCCGCAAGGGGGCCTATCACGGCGTCACCATGGGGGCTGGCAGCCTGACCGGTCTGGCGCACACCCATTCCGGTTTTGATTTGCCGATCCCCGGCATTCTGCACACCACACGGCCCGACTATTACCTGGAAGGTATACCCGGCGAAACCGAGGAAGACTTCGCCACTCGTTGTGCCGAAGATCTTGAAAACTTGATCCTTGATGAAGGCCCGGCCACCATCGCCGCCTTTTTTGCCGAGCCTCTGTTGGGCGCAGGCGGTGCGGTTCCGCCACCGGCAACCTATTTCGCCAAAATCCAGGATGTGCTGAACAAGTACGACGTTCTTCTTGTCGCCGACGAGGTGATCTGCGGCTTCGGGCGCACCGGCAACATGTGGGGCAGCCAGACCTTCGCCATGACGCCCGACATCATCACCAGCGCCAAGGCGTTATCAAGCGGCTATGCCCCCATTTCGGCGGTGATGATTTCCGCCCCGATTGCCGAGGCGCTAATGGGCACCAGCGAAAGGTATGGCATATTCGGGCATGGCTTCACATATTCGGGGCACCCACTGGGCGTAGCGGTGGCATTGGAAACGCTTAGAATTTACGAAGAAACCGAAATCGTCGCGCGGGTCCGCGAAATCGCCCCACGATTTCAAGCGGCGTTGCGCGGCTTTGCCGAAAGTCCCATCGTTGGTGACGCGCACGGCGTTGGGCTGGTCGGCGGGTTGCAACTGGTCAGGAACAAACAAACCCGCGAGATGTTCGCCGCCACCTCGCGGGTTGGTGTGCATGTCATCGAGCGCGCCCAGGCCCATGGCCTGATTACGCGCAATTTGGGCGACGTCATTGCATTTGCGCCACCCTTGATTATCAACGAAGCTGAAATCGACGAGATGTTCGAAAAATTCGCCGAGGCATTGGCGGAAACGGAAAACTGGGTCGCCGCCGGATGCCCGGCCGCGTGACCACTGTCAAGGAGATTACGATGACCAAAGTGATCGATTACTATTTCTCCATCACCTCGCCCTGGACCTATATGGGCGGCCAGCGCCTGATTGAAATTGCCGAACGCCACGGCGCGACCATCAACTACAAACCTGTTGATCTGGGCGGAAAAATCTTTCCCATATCGGGCGGTCTTCCGCTACCCAAGCGCGCACCGCAGCGCCAAGCTTACAGGCTGGCCGAACTTGAACGCTGGCGCGACCATCTGGGCATCGCGCTAAACATCAAGCCTAAATTCTTCCCGGCCAAGGGCTGGCCCGCCGCAGGCATGGTCACGGCAGCGCGCGAACAGGGTCTGGATTGCGCCACCTTGACCAACGCGATCCTGCGCGCCGTTTGGGTCGAGGAACGCAACATCGACGACACCGACACCCTGGTCGCCATCGCCGGGGAATGCGGCCTCGATGGCGCGTCCCTTCTCGCCGCCGCCTACAGTGAAGCCGTCGTCTCGGTCTTCGACGCCGACACCCAGGAAGCCATAGACCGCCAAGTCTTTGGCGCCCCCACCTACATCTACAAAAGAGGCCTGTTCTGGGGCCAGGACCGCCTGGAGTTCCTGGACCGGGCGCTGGCTGGGTAAGGTGCCACCAAAAAAAGGCAAAAAAATTGGCCGCCGAAGCGGCCGAGTCTGCTCTTGAGGGAAGATCGGATAGGGGGGTAACAGGGATATAGAGAACGATCACCTTTCAACTAATCTCGTGCGGTAAAACCGCGAATTCCGTAGACGTTAGGAGGGTTTTTTCGCCTTCCAAATCCGACCCTTAGGTCGATCCGTCAGTAAGGTTAGGATGCCCTAATGGGAATCATTTGCATGTGATGAAAATCACACCCCCCCAAATAATTGGGCGCTTTTCAAAAAAAAAGCGCCCACACACCCCTAACAGATTGAAAACACGCAACTAAAAAATGAAAAAAATGAAAAAAATTAGATTCCGCGCACCTCATCGACCATTTCTTCCAGTTTTTCGACGTCCGTGACCACCAGCGCGTCTTTGGTTCGTTGCAAAAGGGCTTTTTTGGTGAGGTCACTCAGAACCCGGGCCACTGTTTCGCGAGTCGTGCTGACGCGGCTGGCGATGTCGGAATGAACGGGAATCGGTTTTATAATAGCGGTATTGTCGGTGCTTTCGGTTTTGCGCGCCTGGCGAAGGATTTCGGCCTGAACCCGGTTGTTAGCCGCAAGCGTACTGAGATCCATTATGCGTTCGGTCGAAGCGCGCACCATTCGGGTCAGCCGCCCCATCATCTTTTCGGCAACCGACGGATGCTTCTTCATAACATCCATGAAAAAACGATGCGGCAGCGCCACGATCAGGCTATCTTCAACGGCCAGCACAGCGGCCGAGCGTGGCTGGCCGTCAATGGCGGCAAGTTCGCCAAAATGTCCACCCTCGCCAATGTCGTCGAGGGTGATTTCCCGCCCCGACAACGAGTAGTTGACGATTCGCACACGCCCACGAACAACGAAAAAAATATCGCGGGTCTCCGCCTGGCGATCAAAAACCTGGGTTCCCGCCCGAAACGTTTTGTAGCGGCATATGTCTTCGATCTCCCGCAGGTCCTCTCGCGGGAGATCCTTGAGAAGAGTCGTGCTGTGTAGCAGCCTGGGGCCTGCATTTCCCCCCTCGGTCCGCTTGTCCGCCACCATCCACCCCAATCAGCCCGCAGCGAGCCCTTCACCCATACCCAACACTATTCACGCGAAAACCTACCCAACAAGTTGGATCGTGCTGGCGAGTATGTCACCCCTTCACGCGAAAAGGGATAGCAAAGAATGCCCTAATTTACCACGGATATCTCTATAATCCAGTGGCTTGCACCCATTGGGAGGCCCCAAGCACATGCAGATGGAGCGTGTCAGGCGGTCACGAACACGCCGCCGCGGCGAGGATCGCCGACGCCATCGAAACTCCCGTCGCTCGGATCGAAGCGCACGCAATGGGCACCACCGAAGAAGAAGTTGATCTTGTCCCAGCGCTCAACGCGTGGATACACTTGCGCCAGGGCTTCGACGGCGGCGGGGGCGACGCCTGCCTCGACGCTCACCAGATCACCCTCGACATGGATGCGCGGCGCATTCACGGCCCTTTCCGGTCCCATTCCGAAGGCCAACTGGTTGACCAACACCTGAAGCATTGCCGTGCGAATGCGGTTCGATCCCCCCGAACCCATCACCTGTGCCCCACCATCTGCGTGCCGCACGATGGTGGGGGCCATCATCGAACTAAGGCGCACATTGCGCGGCCAGCGGTGAAATCCCTGGGGATTGATGTCTTCCTCGCCCAACATGTTGTTCATCATCACGCCCGTTCCCGGAATGATGTAGGTGGCCCCTTCGCCGTTGGTCACGGTTACCCCGGCGGCGTTTCCCGCCGCATCAATCACGCTGATATGGGTGGTCCCGCGCGTGGCCGCAGGGCGTCCCAGAATATCCCGGCGATAAGCGTCGATAAGCTCGGGCCGCAGAAATTCGGATGCCGCCGTTTCCGCAGCCATTTCGTGCAGCCTGTTTTCGACGCGGGCCGCCTGGGTGCCAGCCATAACGCGGGCAAGGCGTTCGAGGTGCGCGGGCGAGCCAAATTGCAAACCATTGAGAGTGCCGTTTTTCAAAAGCTCCAACCCAAAGGCGATCAGTATGCCGCCCACCGATGGCGGCGGATTGGTAAAGATCGTTCCCCCGGCGAAGGCCACTTCCAGGGGGCGGCGACGTTCAACCCGGTAGGCTTCGAGATCGGCTGCCTCCAACAAACCGCCGCGCGCCCGGCAATCGGCAATCAGGGCGCGGGCGATGTCGCCGCGGTAAAACAAATCGGTACCTTCGCGGGCCAGGGCCTCGAAGGTGTCGGCCATCTCGGGAAACGCCATGATTTCACCGGCCTGGGCCGGTTTTCCGGGAATTATGGCGCTGCCATAGGCACGTCGGCAGTCCTCGTTGTGGGTGCAGATGACTTCAACGACCCCCAGAACGTAGGCCTGAAGCGGGTTGACCACGACGCCGCCGCGCGCCAGATCGATTGCGGGTTCGAAAATCCGCGGCAACGGCATCGACCCCAAATCCTTCTGAATTCTGGCTATTCCGCGCACCATTCCCGGCGTCGCCATCGACCCCATACCGATGTGGAATTCCTGCTGCGCGGGGCCAAAATCCGCCGTGATCGGGAAAAAATCGATATCTTCCGCTGGGCGCTTGTTCATCGGGGTCTGCGGAAAAAAATCGTAAAGGACCGGCTTTTCCCCCGCTGGCTGGGCCATAAGAAAGCCGCCGCCGCCCAGGGATGCCAGCACGGGTTCGGTAACGCAGGCAACGCACATGGCCGCCAGGGCGGCGTCGAAAGCGTTCCCCCCGTCCCTTAAAACAGCCACTGCGGCTCCCGCCGTTTCCGGGTGCCCGGCGGCAACTGCGCCAGTGCTAGTCATACCCTTGTTTATACAAAATTTTCCCGCCTTGTCATGCTTCCCGAAGGTTGGGGGCGCGGATTCACTTTGCGAAATCGCCGTGAAGGCCATACTTTCTAGAGTATGAAAACTGCCCTGTTACCCTTACTCGGACTTCTCTGCGCCTGCACCACGACGGTTCCGGGTGCCCTCGAGATCGCTTCAGCGGAGGCCTGCATGAAAATCGGTGATTGGGTCGACCCGGCCACCCGCAAGGTCTTGGCTGCGGGTGATTGGATGGACGCTCTGGCGGCGCGCCCGGTCATCCTTTTGGGCGAGACCCATTCCCGCAACGAAGACCACCGCTGGCAAATGCAAGTTCTGGCCGCCGTGCATAGCCGCACACCCAACCTGACCATTGGCTTCGAAGCCTTTCCGCGACGCGTTCAGCCGGTGCTGGGCCGCTGGGTTGCCGGTGAATTGAGCGAAGGCCAATTTTTGGCCGATGTCGGTTGGCGGGATATATGGGGCTTCGACTCTGCCCTTTATATGCCGCTGTTTGATTTCGCCCGCATGAACCGCATTCCCATGATTGCCCTGAATGTCGAACGCAAATTGGTCTCGCGGGTTGGCCGCGACGGCTGGGAGACGGTTCCGGAAGATCAACGCGAGGGGGTGGGCAATCCGGCCACGCCGCCAGCGGCCTACGTGGAGTCTTTGGGGCGCGTCTACGCCGAGCACAAAAAACAAAAGGATGCGCCGCCAACTTCCGCAGACCCTGAATTTGCCAAATTCGTTCAGGCGCAGTTGACCTGGGACCGGGCAATGGCCGAAGCCATTGCGGCGGCGCGCACGGATCGGGCCGACGGTCCCGTCGTCGGAATTATCGGACGCGGGCATTTGGAATACAGTTACGGCGTACCCCACCAGCTTGCCAGTCTGGGAATTAACGATGTTGCCGTTGCGCTGACGTGGACCCAAGATCGCGATTGCGCCGAAATGGTTGCCGACGCCGAATCGCCTGTGGCCGACGCCGTTTTTGCGGTCGCAGAGGAAGGTGACGATTCGATCAAACCCAAAGGACCGTTGCTTGGCGTACTGATTTCCGAAACGAAAGGCGGTGTTCGAATCGACGGGGTTTCGGAGCATAGCACCGCCGCCGAGGCGGGCCTGAAAAAAGGCGATGTCGTAACTCATGCGGCGGGGCGGGCGGTCGCAAAGCCGGGTGAACTGGCCCTTGTAATTGGTCGGCAGCCCTATGGCACATGGTTGCCGTTGGGGGTTCTGCGCGCAGGCGAACAAATCGAAATTGTGGCAAAATTCCCGGCCCGGCCACACCCGCCCATGAAAGGGCCGTCCCCGCACCGGTAAAAACGGACCGATTAGCTGTTTGATTCCTTCATTTAGGTGTGGGCTTTATTGACAGAGAAGGGCCAAACACCCATCCTTCTGGTAGCGTTTTCGCTTTCGTGACGGAGAATCCCGATGAGATTTTTGCTGCTGCTCTTTGGACTTTTTGGTTTTGTGGCCACGCAGGCTTCGGCCCAGGGCTACGGAGAGGGCCTTTTTAACGCGGTGGCTTATAAACCGATTCCGGCGGGAGCTGCGGTAAAGGTTCGCCCGCTGGACAATTCCGATAACAACCTTGTCCTTCAGGAAGAATTCGAGCGCGAGCTTGCGTCGCGTGGATTCCTTGTCAGCGATGACGCGCAATTCATTTTGTCGTTCGAGACGCGTGATGTCGTCGGTGCCTATACCGAACGCACCGCCCGCCATGTGGTGGAACTTTCCATCAGCGGCGGTCGCGGCGGTGGCGAGGATGCGCGCGCGCGGGTTAACGTATTTGACAGTGCGTCCGGCGGTTTGATTAACGCCGGAGAGGGAACCGGCGACACCTCGATCGTGACCGCGACCCAGTACCGTATGGACGCCACCATAGACGACAGAGATTCGGGCCGACGTTTGTGGCAGGCCTGGGCTGTCGCCAATCTGGAGCAATCGGACGGCCTTACGCTGACCCGTTCCATGGTTCCGGTGGTTGCTGGTGCCATTGGCCGGACGATCAAGCAGAAACCTTTTCCTCTTCACTAAACCGGCGGCAGGGGTCGTTTCCGTTTGCCGTGGTCGGGGAATCCGGGTAAATGGTTGGCGCGCTTGCTTGACCTTGTCGTGGGCGCAATTTTCTTGAATGCATTAACCAGCAGCGGAGTCGTTTGAAACCATGGCCAACGTAGTAGTCGTAGGTGCCCAGTGGGGTGACGAGGGTAAAGGAAAGATCGTTGACTGGCTTTCCGAACGGGCGGAAGTCGTCGTTCGGTTCCAAGGCGGTCACAACGCGGGCCATACGCTGGTCATTGATGGCGTTACCTACAAATGCAGCGCGCTGCCATCGGGTATTGTGCGCAAAGGCAAGCTGTCGGTCATCGGCAACGGCGTCGTTCTGGACCCGTGGGCGCTTTTGGCTGAAATGGAAAAACTTGGCGAATTGGGCGTCGAAATTTCGCCCAATAATCTTCAGATTGCCGAAAACACGACCCTGATTTTGCCGGTCCATCAAAACTTGGATCTGGCTCGCGAAAAGGCCCTGGGCAGTGCAAAAATCGGCACCACGGGCCGTGGAATCGGCCCGGCCTATGAGGACAAGGTCGGCAGGCGCGCGATCCGCGCTGGCGATCTGGCTGAAATCGACGTTTTGCCCGAACGGGTCGAAAAGCTTTTGCTGCACCACAATGCCCTGTTGCGCGGGTTCGGTATGCCCGAGTTGGATCGTGACAAGGTGGTGGCCGAAATCGCCGCCGTCGCTCCCAAAATCCTCCCCTACATCGGGGCCGTTTGGCGCACGCTGGACGAAGTGCGGCGCGCAGGCAAGCGCATCCTTTATGAAGGTGCGCAAGGCATGCTGCTCGATATCGACCACGGCACCTATCCGTTCGTCACGTCGTCCAATACGGTGGCCGGGCAGGCTGCGGTTGGGTCGGGTCAGGGGCCGGGCGCGATTGATTATGTTCTGGGTATCGCCAAAGCCTACACCACGCGGGTTGGATCGGGGCCGTTCCCGACCGAATTGTTCGACGATGTCGGGCGCGGCCTGGGCGAACGTGGCCGTGAATTTGGTACCGTCACCGGACGTCCGCGCCGTTGTGGCTGGTTCGATGCCGTGCTGACCCGCCAGTCGGCCAAGGTCAATGGTCTGAACGGGGTCGCCCTGACCAAGTTGGATGTGCTGGACGGCGTCAAGGAACTGAAGGTTTGCGTCGGCTATCACCTTGACGGCGAAACCCTTGATTACTTCCCGGCCTCATCAACCAAACAGGCCAAGGTCGAACCGATTTATGAAACCATGGAAGGGTGGAGCGAAAGCACGTTTGGTGCGCGCTCATGGGCCGATCTTCCGGCCACGGCGGTCAAGTATGTGCGGCGCATCGAGGAATTGATCGAGGCCCCGGTGGCACTGCTTTCAACCAGCCCCGAACGAATGGACACCATTCTGGTACATGATCCCTTCGCCGATTAAACAGAGGTTGCGCAAGATGTCAGCCGATACGCACACTCAAGATGGAACAAAGGCCTCCACCGAAATCCAACTGGTCATCCTCAGAATGTTGGAGGAAGGACTCGACCCTAAGGCCATTGCGATCGCGACCTGCGGCATCGGCGCGGCCATGCTGAACAAACACTACAGCAAACTCGATGCGGGCCAGATTGGAATTGGATTGGTGGAAAGCGCCAGCCGGGGAGAGTTGCCCCTTATCCCGGCGCTGACCGCCGCCAACGCCAATCCGAAAGAATAAATATAAGAGGAAACGGAATGCCCCAGCAGATCACTTACCTTAACGGTGAATTCGTACCGCACGAAAAAGCCTTCGTGCACGTTGATGATCGCGGGTTCACCTTCGCCGACGGGATTTACGATTTCATCCTCGTCCACAAGGGCTGCCTGATTAACGAAGAAGCCCATCTTGATCGCATTGACTATTCGCTGGGCGAAATGCAAATCGAATGGCCGCTGTCGCGCGATGATTTGAATGCTACCTTGCGTGAAATGGTGCGCCGCAACGAACTCGTCGAAGGCTTCGTTTACATGCAGTTCACCCGCGGTGTTGCGCCGCGCGATCACCCGTTCCCGCCCAAAGACACCAAGCCGACTGCCGTAATCACGGCCCGTCATATGCCGTTTGCCACCTGGGAGCAAGCTGCCAAGGGCGTTGGCGTTCTGACCCTGCCCGATGAACGCTGGAAGCGCTGCGACATCAAATCCCTGGCCATTTTGCCCAATATTCTGGCCCGCGAAAAAGCGGTGCGCGCTGGTGCTGCCGAAGCCTGGATGTTCGACGAGGACGGCTTCATCACCGAAGGCCCCGCCTGCAACGCCTGGATCATTACCAAAGACGGAACTGTCGTCACCCGCCACCTGGACCGGGCGATTCTTAGCGGCGTGACCCGGCGCAAACTGCGCGCCGTTCTGCAAAGCCAGGGCATCACCCTGGAAGAACGCAAATTCAGCGTCGAAGAAGCCAAAAATGCCGCCGAAGCCTACCTGACCAACAGCCCCTATCTGGTTAAACCAGTCACCAAAATCGACGATACGGTTATCGGAACCGGCCAAGCAGGCCCCGTCACCTTAAAAATTCTGAAAGCCTATCGCGCCGCGCTGGAAGAACAGTGCGATACCAGAAGTAACCAATAGCGCCAATCCCAAGATAATTACCACTGGCTCCCGCCTAATCCCCCGGATGCGGCGTTGAGAAAAATGAGCTAACGCGGTGAATTTCAAAGGGTTATCGAGATTTCGGGTTGGCTACATCCTGTCGCTTGCCAGCATTTCCCAGACGCTGTCGTTCCAGGTGCGCGGCGCTATTTTTGAGGCGGCGACCAGGGCCTCGGCGACGGTTGCGGCGGCGTGGCTGCCGCCATTTGGTTTTGTCGCGTATTCCTTCATGGAAACGCTATCGAGGGTGACTTCGTTTTCGCTGCGCCGGAAAAGAAAAATGGTCGAAAAAACTTCATCGTAATCGCGGACTACATTGGGAAGGTCGATGTTGATTTGATAGACCCGGTTGTCGGACAACTGAAACGGTGCCTCGGTAATAAACATGTAGCCGGGGAAGGCGATTTTCTTGCCGTCGTAGTCACATTCCCAATCTACCTCGTAGTCAGACGTTTCAAACAGCTCGCCTTCGACCGGGTTTTTGCCGACGAACCGGATGAGAAAACGGCACGACCTGCCCTCGCCGACTTCAACCTCGCCGGTTAGCGGAGTCTCCAGTGTTCCATCAACAAGCGGCAACAGGGCTTCGGCAAAAATGAACCCTAGTTCCTGCTTTCCCCGGCGAACGAATACCCAGCTTCCCTTTTCTGCCATGCCGATCACCTCGACGCGCGATCCGCGTTCCAACTGACCACGCTTTTGCGCCTTTATTGATGGCTTGGCGCGCAAATTCACGTCCGAATTCGCAAGAAAAAAACCGGATGCAGGCACAATTGGTTCGCCATTGGCGTCAAGAATTCTGCCCCCGGCATCTTTTTCGATGGGCGGCAAGCTGACGATCTTGAGCAAAGACTTGTAGACGAACCCCAAATCCTTGCCCGCCTGACGCACGGCAACCCAACCCCCGACTTTTCCCACGGCCTCGATCGTAGTTCCCTGTCTCAGCCCGCCCACGCGCTTTGCTTTGGTTTCGGGTCGCGCACGGACGTTCGCATGCTTCAAAACCTCGTAGGTGCCTGATGAAGTTTCAACCCGAACGCCCATGAACTTGGTCTCGGCAGCCATCGCAGCCGATAACGGGCCGCAGGCAAAACCGGCAACAATCAGAACCATCATCCAAACCGGAAAAAGGCGGAACATCCCTGGCGCTCCAGAATCCTTCGAAGATAGAAATAACAACGGGTTATAAGATATGATATCCGAGAGAACCTGTGGATACAATCATGCGAGCGGGATTATGGCAGTCGTCGACATCGGGACACTTATTTCATTGGTGCCGCAAAATCGCCGCCTGATCGGTCTGGACGTCGGAAGCAAGACCATCGGGCTGGCGCTGTCGGACCTGACCAAGATGATCGCTACGCCCCATGACGTCGTGCGCAGAACCAAGTTTCGCAACGACGCCCTACACATTGCGCGGGTCATCGAGGAGAACGAAGTCGGCGGTCTCGTCATCGGCCTGCCCATCAGCATGGATGGGAGCGAGGGGCGGCGATGTCAGTCCACCCGGGATTTTACCACCAACCTGCTCAAGGAAATTGATCTGCCCGCCGCCTTTTGGGACGAACGCCTGTCCACGGCGGTGGTCGAACGCATGATGGTGCGCGAAATGGATTTAACCCGCAAACGCCGGGCGCAAGTCGTTGACAAATTAGCGGCGGCCTACATTCTGCAAGGGGCGCTGGACGCCATATCGGCCATATAGATGTTCAGCATCGTCCTAAGTCTGACCCCGATCTTCTTGCTGATCATGTTGGGCTACACCCTGAAGCGGCTGGCCTGGGTGCCTGATGCTTTCTGGGTGGCCGCAGAACGCATGACCTATTTCATTTTCTTCCCGGCCCTTCTTATCAGCAACACGGCGAAAGCCGATTTGACCGGGGTCGCCATCGGGCCGCTGGCCGCCGCCCTGATCGTCCCGCTGATTATCGTTTCGGCGGTGTCGATATTGACGCGCCCGCTGATCAAAACGGACGGGCCGTCGTTTACCTCGGTTTTTCAGGGAAATATCCGCCCCAATACCTATGTCGGCATCGCGGCGGCATTTGCCTTGTATGGTGACCCTGGCCTGACACTTACGGCGGTGGCCATCGTGCTTTGCGTTCCAACGGTCAACGTCTTTAGCGTCGTTGCGTTGGTTCGGTTTGCGTCCCCGCCGGGAAGCTCTTTCAAGCTGGGACGAACTATTTTGCCGGTCATCCAGAACCCACTGATTGTCGCGGCGCTGATTGGAGCTGTGTTAAATGCCACAGGCATCGGATCACCCCCCGTCATCGGCCCATTGATTGAGATTCTTGGCCGGGCGGCCCTGCCGGTGGGCCTTATGGCGGTGGGCGCGGGCCTCAATATTGCGGCGGTAAGACCGGCGGGTCGTTTGGTCGTTTGGTCGGCTACGACGAAACTGCTTATCCTTCCGGCCCTGACCTTTCTGACGAGCTGGTTTTTCGGCCTGGGTGCGTTGGAAACAGGGATTTGCTTAGTTTATTCGACGCTGCCCGCTTCCATATCGTCGTATGTCCTGGCCCGGCAAATGGGCGGCAACGCGGAACTGATGGCTGGCATCGTAACGGCAACAACCCTTGTTGCCATGGCGACGATTCCATTGGCGCTAACTCTGCTGGGATAAAGCAAAAAAAATTGCCGTATCGATACTTGCGTGTTTGGCTTCCGTGGTCTTATATTCGCGACTTATGGAAAACACCTCTTCTGACATCAAGTACCCTCACCGGCACCTGCTAGCTATCGAAGGGCTTTCGGCCCAGGAAATCTCTCATTTATTGGATGTTGCCGACTCGTATGTCGAGCAAAACCGGCAAGCCGATAAAAAGAAATCCCTTCTTCGCGGGCGCACCGTCATCAACCTTTTTTTTGAAGATTCCACCCGGACGCGGACTTCGTTCGAACTGGCTGGCAAACGGCTAGGTGCCGACGTCATTAACATGTCGGTTGCCACCAGTTCGGTGAAAAAAGGCGAAACGCTTATCGATACGGCGATGACGTTAAACGCCATGCATCCTGATATCCTGGTGGTCCGGCATAACGCATCGGGCGCAGTCAAACTTCTGGCCGAGAAGATGAACTGCGCGGTGATCAATGCCGGTGACGGAATGCATGCGCATCCGACGCAGGCGTTGCTTGATGCGCTAACCATTCGCCGCAGACGGGGCGATCTTGCGGGCCTGACCGTGGCCATCTGCGGGGACATTCTTCATTCGCGGGTTGCGCGCTCCAACATTTGGCTGCTGACGGCCATGGGTGCCAAGGTTCGTCTGGTCGCGCCGAAAACCCTGATCCCCGGCGGTGTTCAGGGAATGGGGGTCGAGGTCTTCTACGACATGGCCGAGGGCCTCAAGGACTGCGACATCGTTATGATGCTGCGCCTGCAGACCGAAAGGATGCATGGGGGGTATTTCCCGTCGGTACGCGAATACTTCCACTTCTTCGGGTTGGACTACGAAAAGCTATCGTGCGCCAAGCCCGATGCGCTGATCATGCACCCCGGTCCCATGAACCGAGGCGTCGAAATCGACTCGATGGTGGCCGACGATTTCGGACGTAGCGTCATTCGCGAACAGGTGGAGATGGGCGTCGCCGTGCGCATGGCCTGCATTGACATCCTGACCCGCAACATGCCGGACCCCGGCACGAGGATTTTGTGATGCCGGTGAGTTGGAAAAAAACGCAAGATCTGGTCGCTTATGTAAACGCACGCCTTCTCGACCCAGCAAGCGGTCTGGATAAACCGGGCGGCGTGCTTACCGACGGCGAGGAAATCGTTGATTTCGGGCCGCGCCTTTTTTCCGGCGGCGTTCCCGACGGTGTGCGTTCCGTCGATTGCGAAGGCCAATGCCTGTGCCCCGGCCTTGTCGATATCCGGGTGCAGCTTCGCGATCCGGGCGAGGACCACAAAGGCACGCTGGCCTCAACCGGCAAGGCCGCCGCCGCCGGTGGCGTGACCTCTCTGGTCTGCCTGCCCAACACCAATCCGATTATCGACGATATGGCCATCGTCGAATTCATTGCCCGGCGGGCCAGAATGATGGGGTTGGCCAAGGTCTATCCCTACGGGGCGATCACCAAGGGCCTTGAGGGCGGTCAGCTTGCCGAAATGGGGCTGTTGGCCGAATCGGGTGCGGTGGCCTTTACCGACGGCGACAAATCGGTGGCGGACGCGCAAATCATGCGCCGTGCGCTGGCCTATTCAAGCATCTTCCCGCTGCTGCTCGTCGAACATGCCGAGGAACCATCTCTGGCCACGGGTGGCTCGATGAATGCGGGCGAAACGGCAACGCGCATGGGCCTGAGCGGAATCCCGCGCGAAGCCGAAATCATCATGGTGGAGCGTGATATCAGGCTGGTCGAAATGACCGGCGGAAGATTGCACTTCGCCCATATCTCGACATCGGACGCGGTTGACGTGATCCGCGCGGCGAAGGCACGAGGCTTGCCTATTACATGCGATACGGCACCGCCCTACTTCGCCTTGAACGAAATGGAAGTTTTGGATTACCGCACATTCGCCAAACTGTCGCCGCCGCTGCGCGCGGAAAGTGATCGTCTGGCAATCATCGAAGGATTGAAGGACGGCACCATCGACGCCATCGCGTCGGACCATTCGCCGCAGGACGAAGACACCAAGCGCCTCCCCTTCCCCCAGGCCGCATTCGGCGGAGTGGGATTGGAAACGCTTTTGCCGGTTTCCCTCGGCCTTTATCAAAATGGCGATATGGACCTTCTTGATGTTCTTAAGCTGATCACCTGTGCCCCGGCTGATTTGATGGGCCTGCCCGCAGGCAAGCTGGAAAAGGGTGCGGCGGCCGATCTGATCGTTTTCGATCCTGAAAAGGCGTGGAAGGTGGATGCTAATTCGCTGCAAAGCATCGCAAAAAATTCACCCTTCGACGAACGCCCGGTTCAGGGGCGCGTGCTGCGCACCGTCATTGACGGTCGGACGGTCTTTGAAGACGGGGGCTGAGGCTTGGAAAGCGCTGTGGGAAACGAGCAGCTTATTCTGGCGATAGCCGCATCAACCGGCTATTTCCTTGGCTCGATTCCCTTTGGTCTGGTCCTTGCCTGGATCGGCGGATACGGCGATATCCGCAAAATCGGCTCCGGCAACATCGGCGCCACCAACGTCCTGCGAACCGGCAACAAACCCCTGGCCGCCGCCACCCTGCTGCTGGACAGCGGCAAAGGCGGAGCCGCTGTCCTGATTTTTGCCACCCTCGGAATTGAGGCCGCACTGATCGCTGGATTGGCCGCCGTCCTCGGTCACAATTTCCCCATATGGCTGAAATTTCGCGGCGGTAAAGGTGTTGCGACAACCCTGGGCACGTTGATCGCTGCGGCCTGGCCGGTCGGCCTGCTATCCTGCGTCACATGGCTGGCCTGCGCCGCAATCTTTCGCATCTCCTCCCTGGCCGCCCTCATCGCCCTGGCCGCATCGCCGTTTTTCGCCCTGTGGCTTGAAGGCTGGCAGGTAACAGCCCTGGCAAGCGCCCTCGCCACCTTGGCAATCATCCGCCACCACGCCAATATAGGCCGCATCCTAAAAGGCCAAGAACCCCGCATCGGCGGCAAGAAAGAGTCCTGAAAGATAACCGGGCTCCGGGCGGAGCCCGGCCCTCCTTTTGTGTATCACGTTAAGCGCGCGTCAATGTCCTAACCGCCGACCTGTTCGTGATCGGTGTCCAATGCTGTTGGGAATTCTGTGGCGATTTGGCGGTCGGCTTCTTCTTCGGCGTGGGGAAGTTGTTCGGTGAGGCGCAATTCGTCGATCCCGCCCGTTTGCGCGCACAGGCGGGCGATGAACTGGGTGTCGTCGGGGGCTTCAAGGCCGATCATTACGGCTTCTTTGGCGAAATCGGCCGCTGCGGTGTCGTCCAGGCCCATTTGGGCGGCAGCCCAGAGGGCCAGGAGTTTATTGCGCCGCGCGCGCAGTTTGAAGCGGCGTTCCTCGTCCATTTTGTATTTGGCTTCCTGGCTTTTCTTGCGATCGTCGAGCGGGTCGTCGCTGCCTATCATCGCCAAGCCCTCCATATCTTGTTGAAATTTAGGGGCGAACGATGCGCCGCGCAAGCGCATGTAGAAATAGGTGGCCCCCGCCGTTGTTTTGCGGGCGCGCAACTGCTATATGAGGCCCGTTCCGGGCCTGAGCCCGGCTTTAATCAAAAATCGAGCGCCGCATGGTAAGACGCAGGCAAATCTATGAAGGCCGCGCCAAGATCCTTTTTGAAGGACCCGAGGCAGGTACACTCGTTCAGCACTTCAAGGACGACGCCACCGCATTTAACGCCAGCAAGCAAGGCGTGATTACCGGAAAGGGCGTGCTGAACAACCGCATTTCGGAATATCTGATGTTGCGGCTGCACGATATCGGCGTGCCGACCCATTTTATTCGCCGCCTGAATATGCGCGAGCAATTGGTGCGCGAGGTAGAGATGATCCCCATTGAGGTGATTGTCCGCAATATTGCCGGCGGAACCTTGTCGGATCGCTTTGCCATCCCCGAGGGAACGCCGCTTCCGCGCACGATCATTGAGTATTGCTTCAAATCCGACGAACTGGCCAACCCGTTCGTCAGTGAAGAACACATCACAGCGTTTGAGTGGGCCTCGCCCCAGGACATGGACGACATCGTTTCGGTGGCTCTAAGGGTCAACGATTTCCTCACCGGCCTGTTCTTGGGTATTGGTATTCGACTGGTTGATATTCGTCTGGAGTTCGGTCGCCTTTGGGAATCCGAACAAATGCGCATCGTCATCGCCGATGAGATCAGCCCCGACAGTTGCCGGTTGTGGGATACAAAAACAAACGAAAAAATGGATAAAGACAGGTTCCGGCGGGATCTCGGCAAGGTCGAGGACGCCTATCAGGAAGTCGCCAGGCGGCTTGGAATTTTACCCGAAAGCGGCCCGCGCGACATGCAGGGGCCGAAGGCCATGCAATAAGGGACTAAAACCGTGAAAGCGAAAATACACGTGACGTTTAAGGAAGGCGTACTCGACCCCCAGGGCAAAGCGGTCCGCAATGCTCTTGGTTCTTTGGGGTTCGGCGGTGTTAATAGCGTCCGCCAGGGAAAATTCATCGAATTAGACCTGGAAGAAAGCAATTTCGACAAGGCACGCAGTAGCGTTGAGGAAATGTGCGAGCAGTTGCTTGCCAATACCGTCATCGAAAACTACGCCATCGAAATCATCGAATAGCGTTCTGATCCCAACCCATCGATCGACGAGGGCACTACCCATGAAAGCCGCTGTCATCGTTTTTCCTGGCTCGAACTGCGATCGCGACGTACAGGTCGCGGTTCAGCAAAGCACCGGAAAACCTTGCGCCATGATTTGGCACAAAGAAACCGAACTTCCCGAATTGGACCTGATCGTCATTCCCGGCGGGTTTTCGTACGGGGATTACCTTCGATCAGGAGCCATTGCCGCCCATTCGCCAATTATGCGCGAGGTTAAGGCGCGCGCCGATAGCGGCGTGGCGGTGCTGGGCATCTGCAATGGTTTCCATGTTCTGACGGAAACCCAGTTGCTGCCGGGAATTCTGATGCGCAATGCCGGGCTGAAATTCATTTGCCGCGATGTCGATTTGCGGGTCGAAACCACGAACTCGGTGTTCACGCAAAACTATGCGAAGGATCAGGTGATCCGCATCCCCATCGCCCACAACGACGGCAATTACTTCACCGATGCGGACACGGTGAAAGCCCTTGAGGACGATGACCGCATTGCCTTCAGGTACTGCGATCCAGCGGGTGGCATCAACGAACCGGGGAACCCGAACGGATCGATGGCCAACATTGCGGGAATCCTTAATAAGCGACGCAATATTCTGGGCATGATGCCCCATCCAGAGCGGTTGGCGGAACAGCTTTTGGGCGGTATCGACGGCAGGCCCATGTTTGATGGCCTTGTGGAGGCCTTGGTGGCATGAGCAAATTAACGAAAGAAGTCATTACAGAGCATGGCCTGACCGAGGCCGAGTACGACAAGATTCTCGACATCATGGGGCGCGAACCGAACATCACGGAACTTGGAATTTTCTCGGTGATGTGGAGCGAACACTGCTCGTACAAATCGTCGAAAAAATGGCTCAAAACCCTGCCAACCGAGGCCGCGTGGGTCATCTGCGGTCCCGGCGAAAATGCGGGCATCGTTGATATCGGCGACGGTCAGGCTAGCATCTTCAAGATGGAAAGCCACAACCACCCGTCGTTCATCGAACCCTTCCAGGGTGCGGCAACCGGTGTCGGCGGGATCATGCGCGACATCTTCACCATGGGCGCACGGCCCGTCGCCAACATGAACGCGCTGCGTTTTGGCCGCCCGGATCATCCGAAAACCAAGCATTTGGTCAACGGCGTCGTTGCCGGCATCGGCAGCTATGGCAACTGCATGGGCGTGCCCACGGTAGGCGGCGAATGCGAATTCGACACCAGCTATGACGGCAATATCCTGGTCAACGCCATGACCGTCGGCGTCGCCGACATTGAGAAGATTTTTTACTCGGCGGCGGCGGGCGAAGGCTATCCGCTGGTGTACGTCGGCTCGCGCACGGGCCGCGACGGCATTCATGGCGCGACCATGGCGTCTGCCGAATTTGACGACGACACGGACGAAAAACGCCCGACCGTGCAGGTCGGCGATCCGTTCACCGAAAAGCTGGTTTTGGAAGCCTGCCTGGAACTGATGGCGACGGACGCCATTATCGGCATTCAGGACATGGGGGCCGCCGGTCTGACATGTTCGACCTTCGAAATGGCGTCGAAGGGCGGCGTCGGCGTGGAAATGGATCTTGATCTGGTTCCCAAGCGCGCCGCCGACATGACCGCTTACGAGTTGATGCTTTCGGAAAGCCAGGAACGCATGGTCATGGTTTTGAAACCAGGCCGCGAGGAAGAGGCTCGCAAAATCTTCGAAAAGTGGGAGCTGAATTTCGCGGTTATCGGAAGCCTTACCGATACCGGACGCCTTGTTCTGAAGATGGGCGGCGAAATTGTAGGCGATCTGCCCATCGATCCGCTGGCCGAGGCGTCGCCCGAATACGACCGGCCCTGGGTCCCGACAGAAAAATCAGCCGTTATTGATGCCGCCGACGTCACCGCGCCAAATGATCCGTGCGCGGCGCTGAAGCAAATGATCGGCTCGCCCAATTTCGCGCAAAAACGCTGGATATGGGATCAGTACGATCACATGGTCATGGGTGACACGGTGCAGCGTCCGGGCGGCGACTCGGCGGTTGTGCGGGTCCATGGCACACCAAAGGGCCTTGCCATCACCACCGATTGTACGCCGCGCTATTGCTTCGCCGATCCTTTCGAGGGCGGCAAGCAGGTCGTTGCCGAAGCCTGGCGCAATATCACGGCCGTCGGGGCCAAGCCCCTGGCCATCACCGATTGCCTGAATTTCGGCAACCCCGAGCGGCCCGAAATCATGGGCCAGTTTGTCGGCTGCATCCAGGGCATGGGAGAGGCCTGCACGGCGTTGGAGTTCCCGGTCGTGTCGGGCAATGTTTCGTTCTACAACGAGACCCGCGGCGAAGGCATTCGTCCGACCCCAACCATCGGCGGCGTTGGCTTACTCAAAGACGTTTCCAAGGCCGTCACCGTCGCCTTTAAGGCCGAGGGCGACGACATCGTCCTGATTGGTGAAACCATCGGGCATCTGGGCCGGTCGGCGTATCTGGCCGAAATCGAGAATCGCGATGAAGGCGCGCCGCCGCCGGTCGATCTGGCAGTTGAGCGGCGCAACGGCGATGTCGTGCGCGATATGATCGAAGTCGGCCTTGTTTCCGCCTGTCATGACATTTCCGACGGCGGTATTTTCGTGGCCCTTGCCGAAATGGCGATGGCTGGCGATATGGGGGCGGTCATTGATGCACCTGATACCGACATTGCCCTTCACGCATGGTTGTTCGGCGAAGATCAGGCGCGTTATGTGGTGACTTCGCGCGATGCCAAATCGGTTCTTGCCAAGGCCGCCGACGCCGGGGTCCCGGCAACTGTTATTGGTCGCACGGGAAGTGATCGGTTGACGGTGGGCACATCACTCTCCATATCGGTAGACGAGTTGAAGAGCGCGCACGAAGACTGGATGCCGGCTTTTATGTCGGCGCCGTAACGACTGGAAAAACGCCATGGCCATGGATGCGACTGAGATCGAACGCCTGATAAAAAGTTCCATTCCCGACGCTGACGTGACCCTCGAAGACACCGCCGGGGATGGCGATCATTACGCCGCCCGGGTGGTTTCGGCGTCCTTTAAGGGACTAACCCGCGTCCGCCAGCACCAAATGGTCTATGCGGCATTGCAAGGGCGTATGGGCGACCAATTGCATGCGCTTTCTTTGCAAACCAACGTGCCTGCGTAAAACCTGAAAACAGCAAAATCCGGAGAGACTAATAATGAGCGACAGCCCCATAGCCAAACGCATCAGGCAGGAAATCGAAGATAACCCCGTGACCGTCTTCATGAAGGGGACGCCGATGTTTCCGCAGTGCGGGTTTTCTGCCGCCGTGGTTCAGGCGCTTTCGCTTTTGGGGGCCAAGTTCAAAGGCATCGACGTTTTGACCGATCCGCCCCTGCGCGACGGCATCAAGGAATTTAGCGACTGGCCGACGATCCCGCAGCTCTACGTCAAGGGCGAATTTGTCGGCGGTGCCGACATCGTGCGCGAAATGTATGAAAGCGGCGAACTGGCGACCTTCCTGAAAGACAAGGAAATAGATATCGCCGACTGACCCCGTGACACATACCCAAAATGAAAAGGCCGCGCCACCAGGGAGCGGCTTTTTCTTGTGGTTGTTCTTGCGGTCTGAGCTGGCCCCACTTCCCTGGACAGTCTTCAGGTGAAGAAGTCAACATCAGCCTTCTACGTCCAACGCCATCTTCTACCACGCCGCAACTTCAAGGATTTTCGTGCCGAGACGTTTGCGGTTTGGCAGCAGAGCTGCCTCGCAGCCTGATCCCGGTCACCGTCAATTTCGGTCGACCACCGCAGTTAACGTGTCAATGCCCCAAAATAGCCAAGGCAGGGGCGGATAGTGCCAGAGGTTATAAAAATATCGGGCTGGTTAAATGGACATCGACAAACCCGTCCGTCAGATGCCGGAAAGCTTCCGGGACCGGGGTCTAAGAACGCAAACGAGAGGGAGAATTTGTCCGTAAAAGAGCGTTGGCAACCTTAAAAAGAATTATGAATCAGTCTCTTTTCCGCTTCGTGCGATGATAGCTAAGTGCCATCGCGATACAGATGCCCAATGGCATTTCCTCCAAGTCATCAGATTCCTTGAGAATGATCGCCCGATTTCCTTCAAACGAAAGTCGATCTGAAAAGAGCCGCCGAAAAGTTTCAACCAAGCTTGTTCTGCAATTGAAGTAGATCGCAAAAAATCCGGGCATCGATGGTTTCCAGCCAAGCCTGATACTACTTCCGGCTTTCGTCTCAACCGTGAGATAAGCTGGCTCTCCCCATTTGAGGGTTTCCGTGATCGAGCCCACCCCCTCTGTCGCTGCGGCACTCTCAAAAATCAGCTGTCTTATTGCCAGCAGTTTTGAACGAATGGGGGTTGGGTAAGTATTAAATACTTCTGCAACCTCGGGCGGCTGCTGCGGAACGGTTGTTTCAATCATTCTGATATTCCAAGGGAGTGGACTTGCGCCGGAAACGTGAGGATATACGAAGAAATGAAAGTTGTCGTTGAACTTGAGAATATCGCCGACGCCTGCCCATGTGCTTCCTATAATTTCTGCCGCGCCCAGCTTATTCTCTCAAATATTACGAGGTAAGGTTTGGGTCGTTTTTATTGATCCTTGGCATGTATCCAAACCGCGGTATCGTGGAACGCGCACCCGCCAGCCGGGGCCACGCGATCGGCTCCGGTCAGGGCGTTAATCCCCATCCCGTCAATAAAGGCTTCGTTGGGCCAGATGCTTTCCACAACGACCATGCCCGGACGCACCGCATCGGTAATTCCGGCATGTAGCGACACCCTTCCGCGGCGATTGCCCAGCTGAACGGGAGCTCCGTCGCGAAGGCCCAAACGTTCCGCATCAATGGGATTAATCTGCGCGGTGGGACGCCCGCCCTCGGCCACTATTGAGCTTTCGGTTTCACTGAAGGTGGAATTGAGGAAATGGCGAGCCGGACCGGCAACCAGCCTGAACGGGTGGGCGTCGGTGGCCTCTTCCAGCACCCGCATATGGTCCGGCAGGGGCGGCATATCGTGCGTATCAGCGCCCACTAAATCCCAATCGGCACGAAAATGAAAACGCCCGTCCGCCGTCGGAAATCCGTTCGCAAACGGCATCGCCTGAACACCTGAACCGCAATCGAACCACCTTTGCGCCAACACCTCATCGGCACCCGGCAGGTTTGATGCGCGCAAGGTTTTATCGACGATTTCCCACGCCGAAAAATCAAACCCCTTGTGAACCAAGCCCAGCCGTTCGGCCAGCGCGCAAACAACCTCGTGATTGGACCGGGCTTCGCCCCAGGGTTCGATGACCGGGCGCGACACCTGAAGGTAGGTCTGGCCGTAAGACGTATAAACGTCATCATGCTCAAGGAAGGTGGTCGCCGGAAGCACGATGTCGGCGTATCTGGCGGTTGAGGTCATGAATTGCTCGTGCACGCACAAAAACAGGTCTTCGCGCAGCAACCCTTGGCGAACAAGCTCACTTTCGGGGGCGACCACGGCTGGGTTGGTGTTCTGCACGATCATGGCCCTCACCGCCGGGCCGCCTTTTAGCGCCGCCTCCTCGCCCGTCAGAACGCGGCCAATCTGGCACATATCCAATGACCGCGCGTTCGTTGGGTGGTCGGAGCCCACGATCAACGTGCGATCCAAATGGGCGAAGGCGTCCCCGGTGGCCAGTAAAGCGCCCGCGCCGCGCCGCGCCCAGGCCCCACAAACCGCAGGCAACGCCGAAATCGCATGAATTTTGGCCGCCCCGTTTCGCGACCGGCTGCCCCCCATCCCCAGGCGAATAAAGCTGCGTTCTGTTTTTCCATAGAGGCGCGCCAGCGATACAATTTCCTCGGCCTGCAATCCCGTAATCTGCGCCGCCCAGGCCGGGGTTTTATCGGCAAAATGCTGGTCAATCTCGGTATCAAAATCGGTATGTGCCGCCAGGAATTCACGATCCGCCATATTTTCGGTCAACAAAACATTGATCATCGCGCAGGCCAGGGCATCGTCGGTGCCGGGTCGCGGTGCGATGTGGATGTCGGCCGCCTCCGCGGTGGCCGTGCGGTGGGGGTCGATGACCACCAGTTTGGCTCCGCGTTTTTTGCGCGCTCTGGCTATATGGGTCATGATGTTGACCTGGGTCGCCACCGGGTTCATGCCCCACACGATGATCAAATCGGCTTCGGCGATGACCAGGGGGTCGGTACCGATAACGGACCCGACGCCCGCCTTCCAGCCGGCCTTGCCGATGGTCGAACAAATGGTTCCTTCCTGGAGCGATGTTCCGAAAACGCGGCGAAATCTTTGCAGCCCGTCGCGCTGCACCAAACCCATGGTTCCCGCATAATTATAGGGCCAGATGCTTTGCGTGCCATATTCATCGGCAACACTTTTGAAGGCGTCGGCCACGGTATCCAAGGCTTCGTCCCACGATATGGTTGCAAACTGACCACTGCCCTTCGCGCCGGTGCGCTTCAACGGCGTGGTCAGGCGGTCCGGATGATGGGCGCGCTCGGCATAGCGGGCAACCTTGGCGCAAACCACGCCGCCGGTATAGGGCATATCCTTGGCGCCATGAATTCGACCGATGCGGTCAGGTGCCACTATTTCCACATCCAGCGCACAAGCGCCCGGACAATCCTGGGGGCAAACGGAATGGCGAATGGACGGGTTGGCGGCGGTTGTCATGGCGCAAAACCTGCTGATTTGAAGAATCCAATATGATACCCTTGGGGCGGCTTATTTAGGCCATTTTTTTATGGGTCTTGTATACATTGAAATGATGCTAAATCTCTTGTGCGAGCGTAGAATGACGCGAGACACGCCGGTAGGGTATTGGGGAACGATATGAATCAAGCGACAACGGACATCGGCGCACGCCCGGATGCCCTGGCCTATAACGAAGAAGTCATCCGCAAATTCGTTGTTGCCGCGATATTCTGGGGGGTCGTCGGTTTTCTGGTCGGTGTCCTCATTGCCCTGCAACTGGCCTACCCACATTACGATCCGGCCCTGGAATGGCTAACCTTCGGGCGGTTGCGGCCGGTTCATACGTCCGGCGTCATTTTCGCCTTCGGCGGCAATATTTTGCTGGCCACGTCGTTCTACTCGGTGCAGCGCACCTGCCGGGCGACGCTTTTTGGCGGTAAGACGCTGGCCGACTTCGTCTTCTGGGGCTATCAATTTTTCATCGTCATGGCCGCGCTCGGCTACTTGCTGGGCATTACCCAGGGCAAGGAATACGCCGAACCTGAATGGTATGTGGATTTGTGGCTTACCGTCGTATGGGTTGCCTATCTGGTGATTTTCGCGGGTACGCTGTTCAAACGCAAAGAACCTCATATTTATGTTTCCAACTGGTTCTATCTGGCCTTTATCCTGACCGTCGCGTTGCTACACATCGTTAATAATCTGGCGGTTCCGGTTTCCATGACCGGAGCCAAAAGCTACATCGTCTGGGCGGGTGTTCAAGATGCCATGACCCAGTGGTGGTACGGCCACAACGCTGTGGGCTTTTTCCTGACCGCCGGTTTCCTCGGCCTGATGTACTATTTTGTTCCCAAGCAGGCGGAACGGCCGGTCTATTCCTACCGGCTTTCGATTATCCATTTCTGGGCGATCATCTTTCTCTACATCTGGGCGGGGCCGCATCATCTGCATTACTCGGCGTTGCCCGATTGGGCGCAAACCCTGGGCATGACCTTTTCGATTATGCTGTGGATGCCGTCATGGGGCGGCATGATCAACGGCATCATGACCCTGTCGGGCGCCTGGCATAAGCTGCGCAGCGATCCGGTGCTGCGTTTCATGGTGGTTTCTGTCGGTTTCTACGGCATGAGCACCTTCGAAGGGCCGATCATGTCGATCAAGGCGGTGAATTCACTGAGCCACTACACCGACTGGACCATCGGCCACGTCCATTCTGGCACCCTGGGCTGGGTTGCCTTTGTCAGTTTCGGCGCCCTTTACTTCCTGGTGCCGCGCCTGTGGAAGACCGCGCGGCTCTACAGCGTGCGCATGGTTTCCTACCACTTCTGGATTTGCACGATCGGTATCGTCCTCTACATCACGTCGATGTGGATATCGGGCATCATGCAGGGCCTGATGTGGCGCTCTTACGATTCGCTGGGCTTCTTGCAGTATTCGTTCATCGAAACGGTCGAGGCCATGCATCCCTTCTATGCGATCCGGGCGTTTGGTGGAATTTTGTTCCTGCTGGGCTCGTTGATCATGGTTTACAACCTGTGGAGAACCATCAGAGGCGATATCCGTGAGGAAGCCGCCTACGATACGGCACCCGTGGTTGAGGGGGCGCGGTCATGAATTTCAAATTGCTCGAACGCAACGCCGTCGTCCTTATCATCGGCATCCTGATTACCGTTTCCATCGGCGGGCTGGTCCAGCTGGTTCCGCTTTACACCATGGAAGTGACCATCGAAAAAGTCGATGGCATGCGCCCCTATACGCCGCTGGAACTGGCGGGCCGCAATATCTATGTGCGCGAGGGCTGCTATCTGTGCCATAGCCAGCAGGTGCGCCCCTTCCGCGACGAGGTCGAACGTTACGGCCACTACAGTCTGGCCGCCGAAAGCATGTACGACCACCCGTTCCAGTGGGGATCAAAACGCACCGGCCCCGACCTGTCGCGCGTGGGCGGCAAGTATTCCAACGAATGGCATGTCGGACATCTGGTGGGCCCGCGCGATCTGGTTCCTGAAACGGTGATGCCCGCCTATCCGTTCCTGGTCGAAAAGGACTTGGATTTCTCCGATGTCGCCCTGCACATGGATACGTTGCGCACCGTCGGCGTCCCCTATACGGCCGAACAGATCACCCATGCCATCGATGACGTGAAAAATCAGGCCAACGGCGAAGAGTACGATCCCGACGCGCTATCAGAACGGTATGCCAAGGCGCCGATCGGGGACTTCGACGGCGATCCTGCGCGCATCACCGAAATGGATGCCTTGGTGGCCTATCTGCAAATGCTCGGCACGTTGGTCGATTTCACGACCTTCAAGCCCGAACTGTCACACAGATAAGGGAAGAGGGAGGAACCGATGGATTTTTCTGCGTTCGGGGAAGCCCTGCGGCCCATGTGGCTGGTGTGGTTGGTGCTTTTGTTCGGCGGGGTCGTGTTCTGGGCCTTCCGGCCAAAAAACAAACAGCGGTTCAAGGATGACGCAATGATTCCTTTCAAAGACGAGAACGGTGGAGGGTGAGCCATGACGGAACGTGAAATTGATCCCGTCACGGGAATTGAAACCACCGGTCACGAATGGGACGGCATTAAGGAATTGAACACACCGCTGCCCAGGTGGTGGCTGTATACCTTCTATGCGACGATTGTCTGGGCCATCGGGTATTTCGTTCTGTATCCGGCGTGGCCAAGCCTTTCGGGCTATACCAAAGGCGTGTTGGGCTATTCGTCACGCGCCGAATTCGCCGCCACCATGGAGCAGGTCAACGCCAGCCGGGCCGGATGGCTGGCAAAATTCGAGACCTCGTCGGTCGAGGAGATCGGCGCAGATCAGGATCTTTTGCAATTTGCCATGGCTGGAGGACGGGCCGTTTTCGCCGATAACTGCCAACCCTGTCACGGGGCGGGTGGGGGCGGTGCGCCGGGGTATCCGGTACTGGCCGACGACGACTGGATTTGGGGCGGAACGCTGGGTGATATCTATACCACCGTCCAATATGGCGTCCGCTCGGGCCACGATGATGCGCGCGATAATGCGATGCCGGCCTTCGGCGCCGACGAAATGCTGGAGCCTGCACAAATCATAGCGGCGGCCAATCATGTGATGGCGCTGGGTGGCGCGGGAGCGGCCAGCAAAGAAGGGGCGGCGATCTTCGAAGAACAATGCGCCGCCTGTCACGGTGAGGACGGCAAGGGAGTGCGCGAACTTGGCGGACCCGACCTGACCGACGGCATCTGGCTATATGGCGAGGGCACCGACGCCATCATCGCCCAGATCAGAGCGCCCAAGCACGGCGTGATGCCCGCCTGGAACACTCGCATCGCCGACGTTGCGATCAAGCAGGTTTCGGTGTACGTCCATTCGCTTGGCGGCGGAGAAAAATGAACGAAAGAAACGCGCCAGCCGGTCGCCCGCAACCACTATTCGCGGCCCACGAATGGGTTTATTCGCGAAGCGTCAAAGGCACCTTCCGCACGGCAAAGTGGGCCCTGCTGTGGCTTCTTCTAGGGTTATATTACATCGCGCCCTGGTTTCGCTGGGACCGTGGGCCGGGCGGGCCTGATCAGGCATTCCTGATCGATATGTCGTCGCGCCGGGCCTATTTCCTGTGGATCGAGATTTGGCCCCAGGAAATTTATTATCTGGTCGGACTGTTGATTATCGGCGCCATCGGATTGTTTTTTGTCACCGCGCTGGCGGGGCGCGTCTGGTGTGGCTTTTTCTGCCCGCAAACCGTCTGGACCGATCTTTTCTTGTGGGCCGAAACCCTGATTGAGGGCGACCGCAACGCCCGCATACGGCTCGACCGCGCGCCGATGTCTGCGGACAAAGCGTTGCGCAAGGTTGCCAAGCATGCGGTTTGGCTATTCATATCCGTGGTCACCGGCGGGGCCTGGATTTTGTATTTCGGCGACGCCTACGAAGTGCTGCCTGAAATTTTCACGGGTGGGGCGACAACCACGGTTTATTTCCTTGTCGGGCTGTTTACGACGACGACCTACCTGCTGGCCGGGTGGGCGCGCGAACAGGTGTGCATCTACATGTGCCCCTGGCCGCGGTTCCAGGCCGCTATGTTCGACGAAGATTCGCTGATCGTCACCTATGAGGCGTGGCGCGGTGAACCGCGCGGCAAAGCCAAGTCCGGCCAATCGTTCGAAGGGCGTGGTCATTGTGTGGATTGCGGATTGTGCCATCATGTCTGTCCGACGGGCGTGGACATTCGCAAAGGCCAGCAGCTGGCCTGCATCGGTTGCGCGCTGTGTATCGACGCCTGCGCAGGCGTCATGGACCGCGTCGGTCTGCCCCGTGGCCTGATTACCTACGATTCCATCGCCAATCAGGTTGCCCGGCAAAAAGGCGAGCTACCGAAATGGCGTCCCGTACGCCCGCGAACCCTCGCCTATGTGGCGATGCTGAGCTTGGTCATCGCCATTATGACTTTCAGCATGGCGACCCGCAGCCGCGTTGAGATCAACGTTCTAAAGGATCGCGCGCCATTGTTTGTGCGCCTGAGCGACGGCGGCATTCGAAACGCCTACACCTACAAAATCCTCAATATGCAGCGCCGGGCGAAAACTTTTGTGTTACGTATCGGCGGGATCGAAGACGCCAAACTTCGCGTGATCGGCTTTGCGAGCGAGTGGACCAATGAGGCCCGCTTGCCGGTGAAGCCCGATGCGGTGGGCACTTTCCGTGTGCTTGTGCGGGCTGATCGGGAAAAACTGGATGGCAAATCCAGCAAACTTACCCTTGCCGTTGAAGACGAAAGTACCGGAACCGTCCACAATTACGGATCGGTCTTTTCCGGTCCCGCACGGTGACGGCGATGGCGCAAAAACAGCGGGCCGACGGTTGGTGGTATCCGTGGATATTTGTCGGCGCAATGGTCATGGTCGCGCTGGTCAACGGCATCATGATCTTTATTGCGCTCGATACCTGGACCGGGCTGGAAACCGAAGGCCACTACCGCAAGGGCCTTATTTACAACGAAAATCTGGCCGCCGATGAAGCGCAAGCACAACGGGGATGGCGGCTCAATTTGGCGTCCGACGTCGTCCGGGTTTCGGGAGACAGCCGCACAGTCGAGCTGCGCGCGCAATTCTCCGATAGCCACGGCACGTCGCTGGATGGTCTGGACGTTAACGCCCTGATCGTGCGCCCGACCCATGAGGGCTACGATTTCGAAACCTCTATGAAGGCGCTGGGCAACGGGGCCTATGGGGCCACAATCGAGTTGCCCCTGGCCGGGCAATGGGACGTGCGCATTCATGCCCTGCGCGGTGACGAGGCGTTTCAGGAAGTCCTGCGTGTGCAGGTCAGATAATGACGGGATGTCTGCATTGCGGGCTTGAGGTGGCCGAGGCTTCGGCGGAATTTTGCTGTCCGGGATGCGAGGCGGCCTACGCCCTTGTTAAGGGGTTGGGTCTGGAACGCTATTATGAGCGTCGCAAGCTCGATCCCCGCATCCGCCCCATGAAGCCCGACGCAGAGGGTGCGCCGCTGGATTTCGCCGCCCATGCAAAAACCGATGAGGCCGGAGTTTGCACCCTTCATCTGATGGTCGAGGGGCTGCAATGCGCGGCCTGTGTGTGGTTGATCGAGACGGTTTTGTCGCGCCAACCCGAGGTAACCTGGGCGCGCCTGAACATGACGACACAGCGTCTGGTTCTGAAATGGCGCGGCGGGGCCGAACTGGCCGACGATTTGATCGCATCCGTTGCGGCGCTGGGCTACCGCGCCGTGCCTTACGATCCCACGTTGCTGAATTTGGAAAGCCGGGGGCGCGAACGCGAGCTTCTGCGGGCCTTGGCGGTAGCCGGGTTTGCGGCGGGAAACGTTATGTTGCTGTCAGTCGCCGTATGGGCGGGCCACTACCAGGGAATGGGTCCGGCCACCCGCGATCTTTTGCACTGGCTGTCGGCGCTCATCGCCCTTCCGGCCATCGTCTATGCGGGCCTTCCCTTCTTTCGCTCGGCCCTTAGTGCGTTGAAATCCGGGCGCGTGAATATGGACGTCCCCATTTCCTTAGCCGTTGTGCTGGCCGGTGGCATGAGCCTGTTCGACACCGTGCAGGGTCGGGAACACGCATATTTCGATTCCGCCGTCACGCTGCTGTTTTTCCTGCTGATTGGTCGCTATCTGGATCAGAGGGCACGCAGCAAGGCGCGTGGCTCGGCTGAACATCTGCTGGCCCTTCGCGCCACCGCGATAAGCGTCATTGACCCAACGGGCGTGCGCGTTCTGGTATCGCCCGCGCAAGTCGCGCCCGGTATGAAGGTTTTGGCAAGCCCCGGCGAGCGCATCGCGGTGGACGGAACCATCGTGTCGGGCAATAGCGACATCGATGCGGGGCTGATCAACGGCGAGTCCGCGCCGCTTGCGGTGGCCCCCGGCGCCAGCGTTTTTGCTGGCACCCTGAACCTTTCGGCCCCTATCGTCATTGAAGTGAGCGCCGTCGGCGAGGACACGCTGCTGGCCGAAATCGTGCGCCTCGTGGAAACCGCCGAACAGGGCCGGGCGCGCTATGTGGCGCTGGCCGACCGGGTGGCCCGCTGGTACGCGCCGGTTGTTCACTCGCTGGCCCTGGCGACTTTTTTAGGGTGGCTTGTGATAGGTGACGCGCCGTGGCGCGACGCCATGCTTTACGCCATCGCCGTTCTGGTCGTGACCTGTCCGTGCGCCCTTGGGTTGGCCGTTCCGGTGGTTCAGGTGGTCACATCGGGAAGGTTGTTGCGCCGGGGAATTCTGGTCAAGTCCGGGACCGCGCTGGAGCGTCTGGCCGAAGCCGACACCGCCGTCTTCGATAAAACCGGAACCCTGACCACGGGCAAACTGGAACTGGTTGGCAAACATAACCACGATCCGGGCGATCTCAATCTGGCGGCATCCCTGGCCGCCGCCAGCACCCACCCGCTGGCCCGCGCGCTGGCCCGCGCCGTCCCCGGCATCGCCGTCTATTCCGGGGTTCGGGAAGTTCCGGGCAAAGGGCTTGAGGCCCCATCCGATCAAGGCAAAATCCGTTTGGGAAGCCGTGAATGGTGCGGCGTTGTTGAAGACGACCAAGACGACGGCCCGGAGATCTGGTTGTCGCGCCCCGGTACGCCGCCGGTCCGATTTGGTTTTTCCGACACCTTGCGAACCGACGTAGCCACGGTCGTCGATTCCTTGAAAGCTCGAGGGTTTACGGTCGAGCTTCTATCGGGCGATCGGCCCGGTGCGGTGCGCGAGATGGCGGAGGCAGCCGGGATCGAGGCTTGGCGCGCGCGCTGTTCACCGACGCAAAAGACCGATCGTCTGGCTGAACTTGCCGCAAATGGCCGAAAGGTGGTGATGATCGGAGACGGCATGAACGATGCGCCCGCCCTGGCCGCGGCGCATGTATCGCTGTCGACGTCATCGGCGGCAGATGTCAGCCAGAATGCCGCCGATATGGTGTTTCAAGGCAACTCGCTGGCCCCCGTGGCCGAGGCCGTTGGCATGGCGCGGCGGGCAAAATTGATAATTCATCAGAACTTCGCCCTGGCCTTCGCGTATAATGTGCTGAGCATTCCCCTGGCCATTGCCGGGATGGTAACACCGTTGGTTGCCGCCGTTGCCATGTCGGCATCGTCGGTGGTGGTTATTCTAAATGCCTTGCGTCTGAATCGCGGACCCGCCTTATGAATACGCTTTTGTTGCTGATTCCGGTTTCATTGATCGTTGGCCTTGTCGCACTAGGTGCCTTCCTGTGGGCCATGCGCGACGGCCAGTTCGAAGACCTCGACGGGGCCGCCAACCGAATATTGTTTGACGACGATGACGATATCGACGCCGATGCGCCGGAAACCTGAGAATGGAAGAGTTATCCATATTCGTCGAATTCCTGACCTCCGGCGTCGATCAATGCCGCAATGTTATTGAAAACCGGGGCGATCTTATGGGCAGCCTTTTCATCGCCGGTCTGGTTGGCGGCGGCGGTCACTGCATTGCCATGTGCGGTCCCTTCGTGCTGGCCCAATCGGTGGCCCGCCTTGAAGCCCGGCCGGCGTCGGAAATGCGGGAATTCCACCGTCTGAGCGGAGCCGCGCTGGCCCCTTATCACCTGGGCCGTCTGACCACCTATATGGGATTGGGGGCGCTGGCGGGGGGGCTTGCGAGCGAAGTGACGGCAATGGTAGAAATGCGCTGGCTTTCCGCCGTATTGCTTGGTTTGGCGGCCCTCATGTTTCTGGGATATGGGATTGGCAGGTTTTCCATCCGCCTTCCAGGATCGTCGGGAACGGGGTGGCTTTCGCGCACGATGGCACGCACCGCCAAACCGCTTTTTGATCGCCCCACCGGCCTTCGCGGTTACGCCTTGGGCATAATTTTGGGCTTTCTGCCGTGCGGCCTTCTTTATGGCGCGCTGGCCGCTGCCGGGGCGGGCGGCGGAGCGTTGGCCGGAGCCCTGGTTATGGGCGCATTTGCCGTCGGCACGCTTCCGGCATTGCTGGCCGTGGGTCTGGCCGGGTATATTGTGGGGGGGAAGTGGCAAGGCATCATGGCGCGCATCACGCCTGCACTGATGTTCGTCAACGCGCTGATCTTGCTGTTGATGGCCGTTCAAAGCATTGCCTAAAGGGGAAGTCCCATGAAAAGTCGGTTGGTCCTTGTGCTTTCGGTCCTTGTCGTTCTTGTCGTGGGCGGACTTGCGGGACGTCATTACTGGGCCGCGTTAGTTGGTGGCGAACACAACACGGCGGCCATTGGCGGCCCGTTCACGCTGATCGATCACCATGGAAAGACGGTCACAAACGCCGACTTCCAAGGCAAATTGATGCTTGTATATTTCGGCTACACCTACTGCCCTGACGTCTGCCCGACAGCTCTGACGGGGATCGCCGAAGCCCTCGATATTCTTGCCGGCGGGGCCGATGAGGTTACCCCGGTCTTCATTACCGTCGATCCCGAACGCGATAGCTCCGAGGCAATGGCTGATTACGTTGGCGTGTTTTACCCGACAATGGTGGGGCTTAGCGGATCAACCGATCAGGTCGCGGCGGCGGCCCGGGCCTTTCGCGTGTTTTACGCCAAGGTTCAGGAGAAGGACGGCGGCCCCGATGATTATGTGATGGATCATAGCGCCTACACCTACCTGATGGATCGGCAAGGTAAATTCCTTGTGCACTTTCCCCACGGGGCCGATCCGGCCATGATGGCGGAGACTATCGCGCAATACTTGTAATTTTTGGCGTCAAATAACCTAGGGAATTACATTCTTCCGACCTAATTGCACCGGGGAAAATGGCAATTTTGATTGTGAAATTTGGCTTTTTTCGAGGGACGGCCTTGCGCGTGGCACAATCAGAATTTATCTTGTAAGACACTTCCGGGGGGGCCGGGGGTTGCCGATTTATCGCGGCGCTGTCGAAATAAATGGTAATTGAAACCACTATGGCTGAAAAAAAGTCAGTCGTTTGCGTCGTTGACGACGATCCCGCAGTACGCGATTCGTTGCGCTGGCTTTTGTCGTCGGTCGATCTCGAGGTTGCCACTTTCGCCTCGGCGCAGGAATTCATCGACGCCTACGACCCCGACCAGCAGGGGTGCGTATTGGTTGACGTTCGCATGCCCGGTATGAGCGGCCTTGAACTGCAAGAAGAACTCACCGCTCGCGGGACAAATCTGCCGGTCATCGTCATTACCGGACACAGCGACGTTCAAATGGCCGTTCGCGCAATGAAGGCCGGGGCTTTCGATTTCATCGAAAAACCTTTCAACGATCAGGCCCTGTTGGATCTGGTTCAAAAGGCGATTGAGGAAAACAAGGCGACCATCCAGGTACAGTTGCAACAGAACGAAATTCAGGGCCGCTTCAGTCTGCTGTCGCCGCGCGAAAGCGAAGTCCTGAGCCAAATCGTGGCCGGAGAACCCAACAAACGAATCGCTTTTAACCTCGGTCTCAGCGAAAAAACGGTCGAGGCACACCGCGCCAAGGTCATGGAAAAGACCCGCGCCAGCTCTCTTGCTGAATTGATTAAGATGGCCACCTTGCTGACGTCGGCTAAGGGAAATCCCTGAGAATCTCTTGGGATATCCCCTATTCAACAAACCCGCCAAAAGAGTAGAATCTGCGCCTGAGGGGCATCAGGGCGCGGCTACGTTTGTGCCTGAAAACAAAAACAAATGTCTGGAAGAGTAGGGGAAGATGTCGGATCGTGGTCCGGTCGTTTACGTTGTCGATGACGACAATGCCGTTCGCCATTCTCTTGAGTGGCTGTTGGGTGATGACGATTTCAAAGTTTTGTCGTTTTCTTCGGCTGACGCATTTCTTGAAGCGCTGGACCCGACCCAACCGGGATGCTTGGTCGTCGACGTGCGCATGCCCGGCATGAGCGGTCTGGAACTGCAAAAAAAAATCAAGGCCCGCGACATCAACCTACCGGTCATTATCATCACCGGTCACAGTGATCGCAATATGGCGCAACGGGCCAGATCCGCAGGTGCTATGGATTTCCTGGAAAAGCCTCTGGACGACATGGCGCTGATCGCCCTTGTCCGCAAAGCACTGGGCATAAGCCCCCCGGACCCCCCCCCGTCATCCTAGAGCTATTTCGTTTCGGTTTCGAACCAACCTCTGGAAATGGCGCTACGCGGGAACACCCTCGGCTACCCCTGATACGATCCCGCCCCAATCGCGAAGAAATACCGAACCCTTGATCGTTCGCGCAATCAGAACATTGCGTCTGTCGGCCTCGTCTGCCTTGCGGCGGATCATCTCCAGCTCGCTCAGCCGATCCAGCGCCCGCGTGATGGCCGGTTTCGACACATTAAGAAGGGCGGCCAACCCACGCACCGTATGGGGCGGCGGGGTCAGGTAAACGGTGAGGAGAACGGCCATCTGACGCGCCGAAAGGTCGGGTGTATCACGCCTGACGCCAGCCAGAACAGCAAGCCGCCAAAGGTGAAGGGCCTGCATATCCGAGAGAGATACTGCCATTTCGCCAACTCGCCTACGTCGTTTCGGTTCCGAAACTTTAAGCGACCAGCGGTTAATCAAGGGTTAATACCAAGAGCCGTGGATAATTCTATCCGAACCGGGACTCGATCATGGCGTAGACGGCGCGGAGCCCCATAGCCTCGCCCCCTTCCGGGCGACCCGGTGCGGCCTCGGTGTTCCACGCCATCATGTCGATGTGCGCCCAGGCGGTATCAGGCTCGACAAACGCCTCAAGGAACAATGCAGCGGTAATAGCCCCCGCGAAGGGCGCGTCGGGGCAGTTGTTGAGATCGGCGATCTTGCCGTCTATCAATTTCCGATATGCCCCGAAAAGCGGCAACCGCCACAACGGGTCCCGGGTGGCTTCGCCGTGGCGCAAAAGGTCTTCGGCCAAATCGTTTTGGTTACAGAACAATGCCGGAAGGGACGGCCCAAGGGCCACCCGCGCCGCCCCCGTCAGGGTCGCAAAATCAATCACGAGCTGCGGTTTTTGTGAAATGGCCTCAGTCAGGGCGTCGGCCAAAATCAAGCGTCCCTCGGCGTCCGTGTTGCCGATTTCGACGCTCAACCCCTTGCGCGTCGAAATAATGTCGTGGGGCCGCAAGGCGTCACCCGACACGCTGTTTTCGACGGCAGGGATCAACAAGCGCAGACGCACCGGCATTTGGGCATCCATGATTGCCGAGGCCAGGCCCAGGGCGTGGGCCGCCCCGCCCATATCCTTTTTCATGAGCTTCATCGCCGCCGCCGGTTTGATATCCAACCCGCCGGTATCGAAACAAACGCCTTTGCCGACGAGGGTGATAAGCGGAGCGTCCGGGTCGCCCCAAGTCACATCAAGAAGCCTGGGGGCGCGGGGACTGCTATGCCCAACGGCGTGAATGGCCGGGAAGCCACGAGCCAATAGTTCATCGCCGATGATCTGATCGAACCCTGCACCATTTCGTTTCGCTACCGTTTCAACGGCATCGGCCAACTCGGCCGGGCCCAATCCGTTGGCCGGTGTATTGATGAGATCTCGAACCAGGAATATGGCTTCAGCCAAACGCTCCACGCGGCCTCTATCACAGGGTTTCGGCCAAACCATGCCGGGAAAATCCGGCCCCTTGTCTTGGCGGTAGCGGGCGAACCGGTAGCTGCCCAACGCCCACCCCAACGCCACCGTTTCGGTGTCCTTTTGACACTGCGGAGAACTTGTTGCGGCATCAAAACGATATGTGCCTTGCGGAAGCGATGCGCGAATACCGGCCCAACTCCAAAGCGGTTGGCCAGGATCAAACCCGAAAACAACGCTTCCCGGCTTTCCCTGGTCGTCGGGGATCAGGCAATGGGTCGCGGGCTTTGCCTTAAACCCCGAACCGGCAACCCAGGCCGTCACCGCCGCCGATTGCGCCGAGAGCCACCCATCGACATCCTCCACCGTGAGGGCGACCAGGGGTATGGCATCTGCGTCGGTTTTTTCGACGAACCATTCGGCCATTAACATTCTCCTTTTTTATTTCGGAACACACCGCCAAAATCGAGTATAAGCAAAACATGATGTTCAGGAGGGAGATTATGGCCGAAATCGAACTGGTTATCGGAAATAAAAATTACTCGTCGTGGAGCCTGCGCGCATGGCTGACGCTCAAGATGACCGGCGCGAGATTCGACGAAGTTCTGATTCCATTGGACCGCCCCGAAACGCGCGCATCCATTCTCGTCCATTCCCCCACCGGTCTGGTGCCAATCCTGAAGTGCGGCGACGATATGGTTTGGGACACCCTGGCCATCGCCGAGTGGTTGGCTGAACGGTTCCCCGAAGCCGGTCTTTGGCCGCAACACCCATCGGCGCGCGCGGTGGCCCGTTCGATCTGCGCTGAAATGCACTCCGGGTTCACCGCTCTTCGAGGCGAACTTCCAATGAATGTGAGACGAGAGGAACAAGGCCGCGCCCTCAGCGCGGAAACAAAAAACGACGTGACGCGGATTAGTGAAATCTGGAAATCCTGCCGTCAACAGTTCGGCAACGGCGGGCCGTTCCTTTTTGGCACGGCGTCGGTCGCGGATGCATTCTTCGCACCGGTTGTTAGCCGTTTTCGAACCTACAACGTCACGCTCGAAGGGACCGGCAAGGATTATACGCAAACGATATGGGACTGGCCTCCGTTCCAAGAGTGGATCGCGGCAGCCCGCGAGGAACCGTTCACAGTTGGAAGATATGAGGATTAGGTGACATGAAGAAATTCGTTCTCGTTGCGCTTATGTCTGTTTTGACGGGGTTTGCCGGACCGTCCGTGGCAGCGGAGTTCAAGTCGGGCGATATGGTCATCGCCGATCCCTGGGCCAGGGCGTCGGCCTCGAAAATGATGAAGGCGGGCGCGGCCTTCATGATGCTGACAAATAACGCAGCGACCGCCGACCGGGTTGTCGAGGCGCAATCCACCATCGCCAGAAAGACCGAACTGCATACCCACCTGATGGAGGGTGGCGTCATGAAAATGCGCCAGGTCGAGGCCATCGACGTTCCCGCCGGTGCGACCGTGGCCCTGAAGCCGGGTGGGCTTCACGTCATGTTCATGGGCCTGCACGCGCCCCTGGTTGAAGGCGCGCGGTTTTCTTTGACGCTGGTTTTTGAAAAAGCCGGAAAGATCGAAATCGACGTACCGGTGATGAAACCCGGAGCCAAAAGTTCCAAAATGTAGGCTGCAAACTATTCCACCGCGAACAAGGAAACCTTTTCGGATTTGCCGCGAATTTCGACCTCGCCGATGCGGCGCAGGCTGATCGCGCTTATGCGTTCAGCCGTCGCGCCCGACACCAGCGTTGGGGTTCCGTATTCCTTGTTCAATTGTTCAAGCCGGGCCGCCAGATTAACGGCGTCGCCGTGGACCGTATAACTCAACCGCCCCCCGGCCCCGACACTTCCGGCCACGACGTCCCCTGTGTTGATACCGATGCGACACGACACGACTTGACCGGCATACGCGCGGTCCTTTATGGCTCGGTGCATTTCGATGGCCGCGCGAACGGCATTTTCGGCGTGATCAGGGTCAGCCAGAGGAACATTGAAGATGGCCAAAACGGCATCGCCCTGGAACTGGGTAATAACGCCGCCGTGGCGCTCGATGATTTCAACAACGGTGGAGAAATATCCGTTCAGAACATCAACGATTTCCTGGGGTTGTAGGCGTTCCGACATGGTCGTAAATCCGGCCAGATCAGCGAACAGAACCGTCGCATTGGCCGATTGCGGGACCAACGCCCCGCCATCCTCAACAATGGCCGTGGCCACCGCCTGGGGTACGTAGGTGCCGAATAAACTGCGGATCAAGTCGCGTTCGCGCAAGCCTTCGACCATGCGGTTAAACGATTCGGTGGCATTGTTCAGCTCGCGCAAAACGGTCGGTGGGAGCGGCGGCAATCTGTCGAGTTTCCCCTCACGAACCTGCGCCGCAGCACCGGCCATGTTGCGGATGGGCCGCGTTGTGACCCGCGCCAGCCATATAGCGCAAAGAACGGCGATGCAAAGAACCGCAATACCGGCCAATCCCGAATAGATCAGCCGCATAATATCGCCTCGCGCAATTTCCGGACCGAAGTGGGCACCAATAATCCAGGGTTGGCTGCCATACCGGCTGATTTCACGGAAAATGAAAATACGGCGTTCGTCGTTGACCCAGACCCCGCGCGCCTGTGATTTCTCAAGCTTCCCCATAAAGCTCAATTTGAAATTGTCGGGGCTCCAGATCGACGGCAAATACGGATCTTTAACCGCTCTCAATGGCGGCAGAGACACACCCTCCTGACCAAACGGGATTGCCTCTTTTCGAACCCAGCCCGCCCCTTTTTTCCGGGAGTTCGCCAGGAAAGGATGGCCCAGAACACGTGTACCGCCGAACAAAATGAAGGGGGTCACACCCGTTCCTTCGGCGACCGCCTTCAAACGATCAGAAATATCCGAGATGGTCAGGCCCTGCCCAAGCGCCGCCAACGCTTTTCCGTCACGCCGCAATGGCGTTAGCAGGGTTAGAACCACTTGGCGCCCCTCCTCGCCAAGCATGGGATCGTTCCAAACGGGCCCCTCCAGCGTTTCTAAGCGCGACCGGAAACGGTGGACCGCCGGATGGTCCGGCAAGTCTTTGATTTCGATGCCACCTTTACGCGCCCGGTAAAAACGCGACCGGCCATCCGCGAGGATAAGGGCCATTCCGCCCAAAGATCTGGCTCCGGCCAGCATACCGGTCGCAAGGGAATCGAACGCATCGATATCACCCGGATCGATGTTTCCGGTTTCGACCTGTGCGGCGACCCATTCCGCGCGCCGCATCAGAGGGTCGAGGTCGGCACCGATTTCGCTGACAAGCTCGTCAAGAACGGCCTCGGCACGGATCTTCAATAATGTTCGTGTTTTATCCGTGGCGTCGGAAAATCCCAGATAAAGGGCCAATCCGACAGCCGCCAGGATAACCGCGCCAAACCCAAGGGCCAGAACCGTACCGATCGGCGCGGTGAAACGCGCGCGCGCGGCCGGTTCTTCTGGCGAAGGGGCCGGACCCGTTCCTTCTTCCTGCGTGCTCATCGTGGCCACCTTACGTCTTGGGGCGGCTGTGAACATGGGCGGCGCGCTTATCGCTTTTCCCCCCATGGGCATGGCCATCCAGACGAACCTCGGCCGGAACGATATGCAGATTACCGTGCCGCACGCCCCTTTGGGCGACAATGGCGTTCGAGAAATCGCGAACGTCCTCGGTAGGTCCGCGCAGGATCATCGCCTCCAGGCAGGTATCGTGATCCAGATGAATGTGCAAGGTCGATAGGCTGAGATCATGGTGGTCGTGCTGGCTTTGGGTCAGCCGTCGCGCCAGTTCGCGTTCATTGTGATCGAAGATATAGGTCAGACAGCCTATGCAATGGGTCGCAGCCCCGGTTTCCAACCTTTCGCTTTCCAGTTTTTCCCGGACCACGTCGCGGATGGCCTCGGACCGGTTCAAATAGCCTTTTCGGGTCATGAACTCGTCAAACTGGGCAAGCAGTTCGTTGTCGAGCGTTATGGTGATTCGTTCCATTTGCCAAGGCACCCTTCCGTTCCGGCAATGGTGGCCATTGTAGTGTCCCTGAAACAAAAGAAAACCAAAGAAGGGAAAATGCGCCTTGACGCGTATGATGTTTTTATGATTTGTAATACCCGCTGAATCCAGCGGTTTTCCTCAGCCGCAACCTCGTCCGTTTCCTAGCCCGTTTCATGGAGGCTCAGATAGCACATATTCCCGACGGTGTGGTTTCGGTGCCCGTTCTTATTACCGGCGCTTTGGTAACGGCGACACTTGTCGGTATCGCCGTGCGCAAGCTCGACTACGACCGCCTGCCGCAAACGGCACTGCTGTCGGCGGTGTTTTTCGTGGCCTCCTTGTTTGCGGTGCCGCTGGGTCCGGGCAGTATCCATCTGACATTGAACGGCCTGATGGGTCTGGTTCTGGGATGGGCGGCGGCACCGGCTTTCTTGATCGCTCTTTTATTGCAGGCGGTCTTCTTTGGTTTCGGTGGATTGGTCGTGCTGGGTGTGAACGCTATGAATTTAGCCGTCCCGGCCCTGGTCTGCGCTGCCCTGTTCGGTCCCCTTTTGCGCCGCGCGCAATCGCCGCGCCAAAGCGCAATGCTGGGTGCGGGCGCAGGCGCGCTTGGCGTTGCCCTTAGCGGCCTTATGATTTGCCTGACACTGGCCCTAAGCGGCCGCGAATTCCTGCCCGCCACAAAAATCGTTATCGCCACCTTCATACCGCTGATGCTGGTCGAGGGGGTGCTAACCGGGGCAACGGTGGGGTTCTTAAAACGTGTCGCGCCCGAGATCATCAACCCGATCGGAGCCTCTAATGCCTAAAATTATCGTCATTGTTGTTGCCGCTTTCCTGGCGTTTGGACCATCCGCCGAGGCTCATAAACTTTCGCTTTTTGCCATGGCCGAGGGAACCGAGATCGTTGGCAAGGTCACCCCAGCGGGCGCAAGCGTCCATGTGGAAGCGCCCGACGGAACCCTATTGGGGCGGCTTTCGGTGGACGAGGATGGAGCCTTTCGCTTCCAGGCGACGCAGCTCATGGATCATGTCGTCGTTGCCGATATCGGTGACGGCCACGCCGAACGGATCGCGGTGCATTGGGAAAACCTGTCGGACACCTTGCCAAAAGCGAGCGGCCAGATTTCGGTCGAAGGCGACGAGCCTCATGAACATGCCGAGACCGGCAAAACCGAACAGGCCGTTGCCCGTCAGGTCGGCCAGCTGCGCCAGGAATTGGCCGCCTTTCGTGACGAAATTCGCTTTCGCGACATCATCGGGGCCATCGGATACATCATCGGCTTCGCCGGCCTGCTGGCCTGGTTTCACACGCGGCGCAAGAAAACCGGAAAGTGAACCACGTTCCGGTCTTCAATGTGGATGGACGGATCACGGCGCATGGGCCGGTTCAACGCCGTGACCCGCGATTGCGCGTCATTCTTGCCGCCCTGTTCGCCCTTGTGACCGTCTCGCTGCAGTCGCTGGATCGGCTGGCGATCATGTTGGGCGTCGCACTGGTTTTGGCATTGGCCGCGCGCCTGCCCCTCGGCCCCACAGCCAAGCGTATGGCGGCGACCGAGGCATTGATGGCCGTGGTCCTGCTGACCCTGCCCTTTAGCGTCGAAGGATCGGAGATTTTTCGCATCGGCCCGATCGCCGCCAGTTGGGAAGGATTGATGCGCGCCGCCGAAATCATCCTCAAGGCCAATGCCGTGGTGCTGGGGGTGTTTGCGCTGGTCGGGACGCTTGAAGTGGTAACGCTGGGCCACGCGTTGGCCGGATTGGGTGTGCCGCGCAAACTCGTGCATCTGTTGTTGCTGACGGTGCGCTATGTCGGCGTACTGCGCGATCAGTATGTGCAGCTTCAGGACGCCATGCGGGTGCGGGCCTTTCGTGCGCGCGCGTCGCGCCACGGGCTCGGCAGCCTGGGCTGGCTGTTGGGAATGCTGATTGTGCGCAGCGCAGATCGCGCCAAGCGGGTTCAGGACGCGATGAAGTGCCGGGGCTTCAGGGGCGAGTTTCATGTTCTGCACGAAATGCGCATCGGCCCCGCTGATTGGCTGAGCGCCATCGTCTTTATCATTGTTTTGGCCTGGATCAGCCTATGAACGAACCTCTATTCGAGCTGCACGATATTTCGTTTGCTTACACCGACCGGCAGGTTTTGTCGGGACTGGATTTCACCCTGGCGCCGGGCGAACGGGTGGCCCTGGTGGGTGGCAACGGCGTCGGCAAATCGACCTTGCTGCATCTGCTGGTCGGATTGCATTTGCCCCAGGCCGGAACGCTGACGGCATTTGGGAAAGCGCGTCGCGCGGAGGCCGATTTTCACGACGTGCGGGCCAGGGCCGGGCTGTTGTTTCAGGACCCCGACGATCAGCTTTTCTGCCCAAGCGTCCTTGAAGACGTCGCCTTCGGCCCGCTCAATCTGGGGAAAAGCCGTCACGAGGCCGTTGAAATCGCGCAAACGACCCTGGCGGAACTAGGGCTGGAGGATTTTGCCCCACGCATCACGCACAAACTGTCGGGCGGCGAAAAACGCATGGTTTCCCTGGCCACGGTGCTGGCCATGGGCCCCGATGTATTGTTGTTGGATGAACCGACCGGCGGTCTGGATGAGCCTAGTGCCACGCGACTAACGCAGCATCTCCTGGCCCTACCGCAAGCCATGCTGTTCGTGTCGCACGAGCGCGCGTTCGTCGAAAGCGTCGCCACCCGCGCGGTCCAATTGGTGGATGGCCGTTTATCCTTGGCCGAAATTCACGCCCATCCCCACACCCATATTCATTCGCACGTGCATGTGCATGCGCCGGGCATGGCCGACCACAGCCACGAAACACCCGCGCACCAAGATCACGAACATAAAGGCGGGAAAGTTACATAATCCCGAATTTGTGGAAGGCTTCGACCGCGCTCATGCCCTCGGCGATGGCCTTGCCAACCAGCTTTTCGCCGCGCGCCTTTTCCAGGGACCTGGAAATGACCTCTTCCTCGGCTTCACGCGGAATGACCAGCACCCCTTCCAGATCGCCGAACAAAAGTGCGCCCGGTTCAATGCGGATGCCGCCGATTTCGATGGGAACGCGATAATCGATAACCTTGCCGCGCGGACCCTGATCTTGGGCATAGCGACCGGTGGCGAAAACCGGATAATCAAGTTCCAGAATGCCCGGAATGTCGCGGGCGAAACCGTTGACCAGAGAGCCGTTCGCGCCCAGCAGTTTGGCCCGCGTGGCCATCAGTTCGCCCCACAGCGCATAGCGCGGCGAAGCCCCCGAAGCGACATAGATTTCGCCGGGTTTCAGGTCGTCCAGGGCTTCCAGCATCAAACCGAAGGGCTTGTTGGTCAACGGACCCACCGCGCCCTCATAGTTTTCGACGAAGACATCGGCTTCCAGCACCGGCATGGCCCGGCCAACCAGCACCATATCGTCGCGAAGCGGCTGAATTTCGGGCGGCAGGAACTGGTGCAAATAGCCCATCTTGTCCATCACGTCGCCGACCACGGCGGTGAACAGTTCGCGTTTTATCAGGGCGTAAAGTTCCTGATCATTCCGATAATCTTTCGCCATTTTACAAGTCTTTCGCGGTTGTGCGCTGCAACACAGCGTCTTTGCGGTTGCGGACTTCGGGAAGCAGTTCCATGCCCAACCCTGGGCCTTCCGGCGGGCGGACGTAGCCGTTTTCCATAATCGGAAGAGCGGTGGAGACCTCGTTGTACCATCCGCCGTTGTAAAAAGCGCGCACACTTTCCTGGATCAGCGCATTGGGTTCACTCACCGACATATGGGTCGATGCCGTGTAGGTCACCGGCCCGGTGCAGTCGTGCGGCGCGAACGGCAGATGGTGGGTCGCCGCCATCTGGGCAATGGCGTGGGCTTCGGTAATGCCGCCGACCCAGCCGATGTCCAGCATAACCACATCGACAGCCTCGGCCTCGATCAGATCGGCAAAACCCCAGCGCCCCGCAACGGTTTCGCTGGCCGTGACCCGCACGCTGGTCTGCGCCTTGAACTCGCCAATGGTATTCAACCGGTCCATGCGGATCGGGTCTTCCATCCAGAAGACGTCGAATTCCTCTATGGCGCGGGAAATCTGGACCGCCGTGGGCAGGTTCCACAACGAGTGGCATTCCAGCATGATATCCATTTTATCGCCGACGGCATCGCGGATTTTTTCGAACGGCTCCAAGCCCTTGCGCAAATCGGGGCCGGAAATGTAAAGCCCGCCGGAAGCTTCGGCATAGGGATCAAGCGGCCAGATCTTCATGCCCGTGATGCCCTGTTCCAACAGGCTGACGGCCACTTCGTCGGCGCGATTCAAAAAACCGTCGAGATCCTCATACGGGCCGTCTCCGCCGCCGATGCCCCAGTTGTCGGAGAACTGCCCCTTGTTGGAGCGGATGTATTTGTAACCGGCGCAGGTGTTGTAGGTGCGCACACTTTCGCGGTGCCGTCCGCCCAAAAGCTGATAAAGTGGCTGGTTGGTCGCTTTGCCCCACAGATCCCAAAGCGCCACGTCGATGGCCGACAGGCCGCGCATTTCGGCGCCCGATCCCCGCACCCCGCAATAACCCTGCATCTTTTGGTGCAAATACGAAATGCGCCGCGGGTCTTGGCCAATTAAAGCCGCCACAGCCGTCTCGTGAATCCACGCTTCGGCGGCCTTAGGCCCGAAGAAGGTTTCGCCCAATCCGGTAATGCCCTCGTCGGTTTCCACATAAACCCACAACAGGTTGCCAAATTCTTCCAACCGAAGGGTTTCAACAGCCGTGATCTTCATGGGTTATCTTCCTTCACGAGAAATTATTGCCACCACAATGCCAAGTTCGGGAATGCGATCAACAGCCCCAGGGCAACGACCTGCATGCCGATAAACGGCAACAACGCACGGAAAATCATGTTGAGCGTGATTTCCGGCGGCGCCACACTTTTCAGATAAAATGCCGATGGTCCGAACGGCGGCGACAGGAACGACACCTGCATGTTCATGCAAAAGACAACGCCAAACCACACCGGATCGTAACCCATCTTCATGATAATCGGCACGAATATGGGCATGGTCAGCATGGCAATGCCGACCCAATCGAGGAACATGCCCAACATCAACAAGATGCCCATCATAATCATCAGCACGGCCAGCGGGCTGCCGCCGCCCCACCTGATGATGGCCCCTTCGACGAACTGGTTGCCACCCATCAGATTGTAAACGCCCACCAGAACGCTGGCCCCGATGCCGATCCAGATGATCATGCCGCAAGTTTCCATGGTCCGCCAGGCGCTCTTTTTGATCAGTTCAAGGGTGAGTTCGCCGCGTATCCAGGTGCTGATGACAATACCGACAACGCCGATGCCTGACGCTTCCGTCACCGAGGCGACGCCCAGATAGATGCTGCCCAAAACCGAAAACGCCACCAGCACCGGCAGGATGACGCTTTTCATGGAAGCTAATTTTTCGCCCCACGAAAGCACCTGCATTTGTTCTTCGGTGATCGGCGCCAGATCGTGGTTCGTGTAGCAACGAACCAGCACGTAGGTGATGTAGAACGAGCACAGAATGAAGGCCGGGACGAAGGCCGAGGTGAACAGGTCGCTAATGGAAACGTTGGCCATCAGGCCATAAATAATCAGCACGATGCTGGGCGGCATCATGGTGCCCAGCGCGCCACCGCCGCAAACCGTGCCGATGGCGAGGCTGCGATCATACCCGAGGCGCAGCATCTGCGGCAGCGCCAACATACCAAGCAGCACGGTCTCGCCACCGATAATCCCCGACATGGCGGCCAGGAACAAAGCCACCACCAGGGTCTGGATGGCGACGCCGCCGCGCACGCGCCCCGCGACGATGCGCATGGCGTTGAACAAATCTCTGGCGATGCCCGACTGGTCTAATATCGCGGCCATCAGCACGAACATGGGAACGGCGATGAACACATAGGACGTCGTGAAACTGTAAATGCGGCTGGTAATCAGCGGCACCGCATTGGGGCCGAACCAGCCGACAGTGAAAAACAACGCCACCAAACCGGTCACAAAGGCCAGCGGCATGCCGGTAATCAACAAGGTGATCAACATCCCCAACATGAGGATGGAGCCGTATTCGATACCCAAAGATTGAAGATCAAACATCTGAATTGCCCTCCGCAGCCGGACGGTTGCGCAGAACATGGACGAGCCGCAACGCGAATTGCAGCGTCATGACGATCAGGGCAAGCATCAGGAAAGCCTTGGTATAGGCCGGGAACGGCGGGTCCCACGCGCTGGCGCTTGTTTCCAGGCGAAGTTCGCCCCACGGGGCAAACCACGATTTCATGACCAGAGTGTAGGCTGCGTAAACCAGCATGCCGCCCCATAACAATCCGGTAGACGCGTTGAAGATGTCCAGCCAACGGCGGAATTTGGGGGATACCCGGTCATAAAGAACGACGATGCGAATATGCGTATTGCGGGCCAGACAGTAACTGCCGCCATAGGCGAAGCACAGTGCGCACAGCAAGGTCGTCGTTTCGTGGCCCCAGATGGTCGGCGCGCCGAACACATAGCGCGCGATCACTTCATATACGATGGCAATGCCGCTGAGCAAAAAGAGATAGCTGAACCACCGCCCGCCCTTGTCGACCCAACGATCAAGAAAGGACTGCTCCCACCGTTGCGAGGGGGTCGGCTGGGTTTGGTCATTCGATTCGGTCATCGGACATCGCCCTGATAATTATCGAACTAGATTTCGGTAAATAAAAAAGGCGCCGCGGACCCCAAGAAGCCCGCGGCGCTGATTTTCGTCTGCTAGTTAAGCATGCCGTTGTCGGCCATGAACTTGGTCAGAACGTCGTAGACCTTCTTGGCGTTCGGCGATTTTTCAGAGAACTTCTTCCATTCGGTCATGGCGATGGCGCGGAACTTGTTGCGTTCCTCAGCCGACCAATCGTGAATGGTCACGTCGCCACGGGCCTTGACCATGGCCACGGCGGCCAGATCGGCCATTTTCAGCTTGGACGTCATCTGCCGGGCGAAATCGCGGACCGACATGGTCAGGATCTGCTGAAGGTCGGCGCCCATCTTGTTCCAGGTCTTGGCGTTGATGGAAACGTCGAGAACCGGCATCGCGTGGAAGCCCGGATAGACCGGATGCTTGGCGATTCTGTGCATGCCTTGTTGTTCGTTGGTTGAGAACACCGTGTAGTCGGCGGCGTCGATCACGCCTTTATCGAGGGACGTGTAGACTTCCGAACCGGGCAGGCCAACCGGGGCTGCGCCAGCGGCGGCGAACACGGCCTGAACCAGACCTTCGGGGGCGCGCATCTTCAGGCCCTTAAGGTCGGCCACGCCGTCCAGCGGAACTTTGGAAACAAAGGCTTCAAGGCCGGTTGCCGATGCGCCGATGAAGTACAGGCCATAAGGCTTGTACATTTCACGAAGCAGTTCGGTGCCGCCGCCCTGTTCCATGAACAGAAGCATTTCGTTGGGGTCGCCCCAGGCGCCGACCGTGTTGCCGATCAGGCCAAATGCAGGGTCTTTACCCGAGAAATAACCGGTGGCGGTGACGTGACCGTCAAGAATGCCGCTGCCGATGGCATCCATGGTTTCGGTATGTTTGACGATCGAGCCGACCGGCATCATTTCGATGTTGACGCGGCCACCCGTCGCTTCCTTGACGCGCGCGGCCCATTCCTTCTTAAGCAGGAAGTTCTGGTTGCCGGTGTTGTCACTGGACTGGAATTTCAGATTGAACGTGTCGGCGGCCTGGGCGGTGCCGACGGTCGCGGCGAGCGCCGCGGCCATAAGACTTGTCACAAGCTTTTTCATAATGTCCTCCACTGTGTGCCATGCGCGGGGAACAATCTCAAAAAGCCCCCGACGCCTCCTGATATCTCGGTATTGTCATACAATAAGACAAAACCTTTGATCAAGCCCTTATTTCGGTGCATAGTGGAGCAATGAACTGGCACATGACAACCACGGAATCGCCGGTTCGTTTCGATGCCGGTTTCGGCGGCGGTGAGGGCACCTTATGGTATTGAAAAAGCGCAATTTGTTTGAATTTGTTGCCGGTGATCTGGCGACTCGCATCTTCTCGGGCGATGTCGGCCCCGGCGAACGGCTGGCCACGGAATTCGAGCTCTGCGAGGAATTCGGTGTTAGCCGGACCGTAATTCGCGACGCGTTGCGGGTTTTAGGCAGCAAGGGATTGATCGAGTCGCGCCCCCACAGCGGGACCATGGTGCGCGGCATCGAAAACTGGAACCTGCTTGATCCGCAAATGATCAACTGGGCCTTGAACATGGGTGACCGCGAAGGCTTCTTCACGATGCTGATGGAAACGCGCTCGGCCCTGGAACCCTCGGTCGTTGAAATCGCCGCCCTGCGCGCCACCGAGCCCGAGATTGCCAAAATCGATGCCGCCTGCCGTGCGATGGAGGACACCGCAGCCCAGGAGCCACCCAACCTTGAAGGCTTCAACAAGGCCGATATCGACTTCCACCTGGCCATCCTGGATGCGACCCACAACCTGATCCTGCGCCAATTCGGAGCGCTCATCCGCGTCGCATTACTGGCCAGCTTCGGACTGGCCGTCGAAGATCAGGAAATCTCGCAAGAAAGTATGGCGGCCCACCGCGCCATCGTCGAGGCCATAAAATCCCGCAACCCCGCTTCCGCCCGCCAAAACATGGAAATGATAGCCACGATCCTGAAGGAAAAGGTGCACCGCAGGCACGTTGGGGTGGGGTGAGAAGCCTTATGCCAACGAGCACTGATATAGACCCATAGGGACGGCTTTCCGCCGTTTCGGTTAGGAGCGTGCAGAGCAGCGATGTGGCCTGAAGCGGAGAAATCGACACCAAGACAACAAAAAAGACGAAAATCGGAATTCGCATCATCCTGCTTCTTCAGCCTTCTGAAAAATTCAAAAAGCGAGAAAGCCCCGGAAAATCGCGGGCCCACAACACCGACCCGTGCCCGCAAGAAGACATTTCCGCGCGCCGGAAATTGTAGCATGATCCATCACGCGATGATGATCAAAACGCCTCCCGCCATTAACCAAGAGGGACCCGCAAAAACGGGTCCCTCTTGGTTAATGGCGGAGGGGGTGGGATTCGAACCCACGGTACGCGTAAACGTACACACGCTTTCCAAGCGTGCGCCTTAAGCCACTCGGCCACCTCTCCGCAGGGGGCGCAAACTAACCGAGGCGTCGTCTCTCTGCAACGGTTTTGCGCGCCAAATCTCCGCAAAAATGAGCGCCGGAGTTGCGTCACGCGGGCCAAAGGCGCACAATATGGCAAGGAATTGGTGTGACCCATGCTCGGATTGCGGGCGCGCTACCGGCCCACCGGACGATTTTCCAGGCCGCCCCGCACGCGCAGGTCGGCCAAGCGTCCAGGAAAGGAGCCAATCCCATGTCTATCGACTCACAAGCCGTGGTTAGGGCTTTCGTCAAAGCCGCCGAGGGCGGAAGGGGACGCCAAGTTGAAAAGGTTCGCGACCCCACCGTCATCATCTCGCGTTCCATCGGCAGCAAAGGCGACCAGATCGCCGAAAGCCTGGCGAAACGTTTGGGTGTCGAGATTTACGGCTCGGAAATCCTCGATTCGGTAGCCAAACAGGCCAAGGTCGACAAAAAACTGCTTTCGACCCTGAACGAATTCGCCGGAACCCCCAGCGACGCGTGGCTGTTCGCGACCGTTTTCGCAAAAAACGTCACCCGCGACGACTATCTGAACCACCTGGTCACAACCGTTCGCGGACTACACCGCATTGGCGGCGTTATCCTGGGGCGCGGCGCGTATATCATTTTGGAAAACCGGCCGGTCCTTCGCGTACGCATCACCGGATCGGTGGACGCCTGTGCCAAGCGGATTTCCGATGAAGACAAAATCCCCCATGCCGAAGCCAAACGCATGGTGACGCAAAGCAACCGCAAGCGCGGAAAATTCGTCTGGGATATGTTCCGCAGGCGTCTCAACGATCCGATGAACTTCGATCTGATACTGAATACGGACAAGCTGCCCGGCACTGAACCCGCCGTGGACATCATCATCCAGGCTCTGGACGCCGCCGGATTGAGCAAGGCTAAACAATTGGCAGCGGTCGGATAGGGCTAGCCGACAAAGGCGGCGCCTTCGACGCCGTGGAAGAAGCCGTTGGCAAAGGGCATGTCCGGGGCCAGCCCGGTTAATTGGACGTCGCCTTCGGTCGCGTCCATGCGCCCCTCGGCCACCTCGCGGAAAAGGCCCGCGATGGCAACCATATCAACCGTGTGCGGCGACAGCCGAAAGCGGTGTATTCCAAGTTTGCGCAAGTCACTCAATTCGGCAATCAGGTTGCCGTAGGCCGCCGACAGGGTTTGTGTTCCGTTGACGGCCAAAAAGGCATCATTGTCAACGGTGTCCACGTCCATACCATCGCCGTCCTCGGCGCAGACATATCGGCATTCGTCCTTGGACAAACCGCGCGCCCGGGCCGCATAGCAGCGCGCCGAAAGGGCCAGGGGATAACGGCCAAAAACCTGCACCTCAAGCTCGGCGCACGAAGCTGCGGCCAGGATGGCCAGCGAGTCGCGTGGCAATTCCGGCGTCAGGCAAATGCGCGAAGCGCCGCGTTCGACCAGGCTTGCGAGTGTGCCCTCGTTATAAATATTCACGTAGGGCCCGATGGCATGATCGCGCCCCGATAGCATCGAACAGGCCGAAATATCGTTAGCCTCGACCAGATAGTCGGTCTGCCCAGTCAAGGCACGCACGGCATCCAATTCTTCGGCACTCATAATCAGGGCCAGCGAAGACATCACCACTTCTTTCCCCGCCGCCTGCAGGCGCTCGCACACGGCCTGCAAATGGGGCGCGAACACGCCCAGGCGCTTTGAACAAACCACTTCGCCGACAAACACGGTATCGACATCGGCTTCGTCGGCCATACGGAAATAGAAATCCCGCCACACGTCCGGCTGCCAATAAAACAGGACCGGCCCGAGACTGAATTTACTGCTGGAAACGCTCATGGACGCCGCCCTACTGCCAGTTTCGGCGGTAGGCGCCGGTTGTTTGGCGTCCGCCTTCGGTCATGGCGTTCAGTTCGGCCATCGGCACCGGTTCGCCGCGCGCCACCGCGTCCACCGCCAGACGAAACGCGGCAACCACCTTGGCCACATAAGCGCGGCCGCGCTGGCGGCCTTCGATCTTGAGCCCGGTCACGCCCGCGGCGGCCAGTTCCGGAAGCATGTGAAGCGCACTCAGCGACGCCGGTTCCTCGAACAAATACTGTTCTTTCCCGCTCACCCGATAGCGGCCCTTGCAGGTCGTGGGGTAAGCGGCGGCTTCCTCGTCGCGGGTGACGTTGATGGTGAAATCGCCCAGCTTGGTCACCATGGCGTCGCCTTGGTCATCATAGCGGACATGGGCGGCGGGCGAACAGACACCTTCGCGATTTGGCGAACATGGCGTGGCGTAGGATGACAACATGCAGCGCCCTTCGGCCATCACGCACAAACCGCCGAACACAAAAACCTCGGTCTCGACCTGAATTTGCGCGTTAAGCTCGGCAATTTCGGCAATGGTCAGCACGCGCGGTAGAATCACCCGGGCAACACCCAGTTGCTCGTGATAAAAACGGATTGCTTCGGGATTTGAGGCCGACGCCTGCACCGACAGGTTTCGCCGCATTTGCAGATGGTTTCGCCGCGCGTAATCGGCCAGCCCGATATCGGCCAAAATTACCGCGTCCGCCCCAAGCGTGGCCGCATCATCGACCGCCCGGTGCCATGGATCAAGATGACCGGCGCGCGGGTAGGTATTGATCGCTACCAGCACCTTCGCCCCATGATCATGGGCGTAGGAAATGCCGTCACGCAGTTCGTCACGATTAAAGTTCAGGCCGGGAAAATTCCGCGCGTTGGTTTCGTCACGAAAGCCCAGATAAACCGAATCGCCCCCGGCATTCACCGCAGCGCGCAAACTTGCCGGCGTGCCCGCCGGGCACACGAGTTCCATTCGATTGTTGGTCATGATCCGCCAGGTCCGCCGCTTGTCGCCAAGCCCGCACGGGGGCTGCGTTTGCGCCCCTTGTCGGCGCGCTGCATTTTCAATTCCAAGTCGCGTATCCCGGCAGCTTGCGCATCGGACTGTCTGAGCGCGGGGGCGATCAGGGCATCGCGCAAGGTTTCCATATCGCGCGCCGTACGGGAAAACACGGCACCCAGGCCGTTGAGCGCCAGACGGGCGGGTGCTTCAAGCGGGCCAAACACCGACAGCACGTCGGAAACCAGATCAATTTCGGCGTCGTCGATGGCATTGCGCAGGGCGACGACGGCTTCGGTTTCGCCCTCAATCGCCAAATCCCGTTTGAAGAAAAGCGCGTCGCCGTCGATCCTGCCCTCCATTAGGTCGATCAGCGCGAGCAGCGGTCCGCGAATGGTCGCTGTCGCGCCCGATTGCGCCGCATGGTCCCGCGAAAGCGCGACAAGGCGCGTCAATTCGGGGTCCGTTTCCAGCACAAACGCGAACGGCAAATCCACGGGATCGATCAGGAAGCTTGGGCACCCCATTCCCGACAACCTGTCGAACAGGCCGGGATGGCGACCGCGCAGCGCCTTCAAGACAATGGTCAGGGCGGGCTGCAACGCAAACAGCGGCAACGGGCGCGCAAGGAACCCAGCCAGAAGAACCGGCGAGAACGGAGGCGATTGGCGGCGAGAAGGTGACATTTGCGAAGTTAACTTTCGAACCAATTTAATGTGCATTGCTATACCCCATCCCAGGGGGACGCCGCAACGACAGTGACCAATACGCAATTTTGCGATAGGTTCCAACCATGCGCGCATTTCTTCTTTTGGGTTGGACCCTGCTGGTCGGTGCTTTCTTCGTCAGCGTCGCCGAAACCATTGCCCATGTGCAACCCGGTGTCGGCGGCTTTTTCCTGTCAACCTACGATGTTGCCTACACCCTGTGGCCCGGCGACCTGATCGTCACCAAGATTCGCATCGAAAATCTGTTGGGGCCATGGGCCTGGGACCCCGTTTCCGTCAGCCTGCTGGCGTTGCCGGGCTGGGCGCTGTTCGGTTTGCCCGGCGTGTTTTTGGTGTGGCTGGGTTGGCCGGACCGGGGCGTTGCGTCGCCGGAATTCGATGAAATCGCCGAATCGATGTTCCTGTACGACGATCTGGCCAAAATCGCGCGCGAGGAAGGCTTTTCGGACGATGACCCAATTTACGAGTCGAGCTTCGATCTGATGGAAGAACTTGAAAACGAAGACCTGCCGGGAGACGTTTTTCCACTCGATCCGGAAGATCCGGACATTCGGCGATAGAGAAATACGTCAGCGAGCTCCCCCAACCACAATTTGCGCCGTCTGGTCGCGACCGTAATAGCGCCGCGCGAAATAGGTCAGCGTCTTTTTCAGATAGCTATCCAGCTCGGGATACGTGACTTGCCCGTCGCCATTCCCATAGGGACTTTTGTCGGCCTCACCGCTCATGGCGCTCAGGTAATACTTGGTGAAAAGACCGTGGGATTTGTCCTCCTCCCACGATGCGATCTCTTCGGGGGCACCGGCGGCGATGACGGTGACGCCAGCCGGGACTGTCACTGATTTGGGCCGCACATAAATGCCCGATGCCGCGCTGATCACCGAGCCCGTCTGGCTGGCCCCCGAAAAACAGGCTTCAAGAACCACTGTGACCGACTGGGCGGGAAGGCGGCCAAGGTTGTCATAAAGCGTGGCCAGCGGATAACCGTTCAGGTGAATTCGCGACCCATCGGCATCGGCGGGAACCAGATAGCTTGAACCAGATTTTCCGGCGGGGGCTCCGTGACCCGCGTAGTAGACCCATATGCGCGACTTGCCCGCAACCACCCAATCGTGAAGTTGCCCGCGATGATCCTTGTCGCTGCCGAAGACGCGCAGCAGGTTGGCGTTGGTCGCGTCCTTTATGAAAATGATATTTCCTTCGCGCACCCCCAGCGCACTCAGCGCATAACGTCGGAAACTCTCGGCATCGGCATAAGCGGGGGTGACGTTGGGAATGTCCTTGGCCTGCTTCGAATAGTCGGCATTGCCGATAATTACGGCAATATCATTGGGACGCTTGCTCGTCTCTGTGAATGCCATTTCGATAGGTTTGTTCGGGAACCGCCCTTCTGGATTGGACAGGGCTTGGGCCTGAACCATCGGTTTGGGTGCAGCGACCGTGGCGAACGATCTGTCATCGAAAATAGCGAGGCGCCGGGATTCGAGCCGTTTCACGCCAGTTGGCGGTGGTTCTTGACGGAAAAAATGGATCTCCGACGAGCCGAAATCCCGAGCCAGATACACTTTTTCTCCGGCGCTTACGTCCAACGAGAATATCGCCGGGAAGCGCGTAAGAGATGCCGAGCGTCGGGTAACCTGATAGTTGCCCGGCTCAAGAAGGGCGGCGATGAAAGTCCCCTCATCGATCTCTCCGATGAACCTGCCGTTCACATGAATGCGATCGGTGTCGCCGATGGGGAGTCCGGTCACCTTGTAGATGTGAATAAGCGCCTTATCCGCAGGAAGCGGAAAATTCTTGACGGTTGCGTCTTGCCGCGCGCTGCTGGTGACGACCGGCGTGTTGCACGCCGCTAAAACCACAGCCGCCATGGTCAGAAGAATAAATTTGCCCGCCACATCGATTTGAAAAGCCTGCAAAATCGACGTCCTCTTGGCCGTGAACATCGCACGGGAAGTATAATCCAACGACCGGGAAATAGACAGTATCCCGCAATCGCCGCGCCACTCAGCAGCCAAAACACGACACCCGTTGGAATCAGAACGCCGCTAGTCGTCCGTTGATTTGAGCACGGCCAGGAAGGCCGATTGCGGGATTTCGACTTTGCCGAACTGGCGCATACGCTTTTTACCCTTTTTCTGCTTTTCCAGCAGTTTGCGCTTACGTGACACGTCGCCGCCATAACACTTGGCGGTCACGTCCTTGCGCAGGGCACCGACCGTTGTGCGCGCGATAACATGCCCGCCAATGGCCGCCTGAATGGCGATCTTGAACAGCTGACGGGGAATCAGGTCTTTCATGCGTTCGCAAATGATGCGGCCACGGGATTCGGCGTTGGCCGAATTAACGATAAACGACAGCGCATCGACCGGTTCGGCGTTGACCAGAATGGTGACTTTGGCCAGATTGCCTTCGACATAGCCGTCCATGGCGTAATCGAAGCTGGCGTAGCCGCGTGACACCGATTTCAGGCGATCATAAAAGTCGATGACCACTTCGTTAAGCGGCAGCCGGTAAACGACCATGGCGCGGCTGCCTGCGTAGGTCAGTTCGATCTGTTCTCCGCGCCGTTCGGTGCATAGTTGCAAGATGGCGCCCAGGTATTCATCGGGAACCAGGATGGTCGCCTTGATCCACGGTTCCTCTATCGAGGCGATCTGCATGGCCTCGGGCATGTCGACCGGATTGTGCAGTTCCTGGATCGATCCGTCGGTTTTGTGGATACGGTAGACGACGCTGGGCGAGGTGGCGATGAGATCAAGATCGAACTCGCGCTCCAGCCTTTCCTGAATGATTTCCAGATGCAAAAGACCCAGGAAGCCACAGCGAAAACCAAAGCCCAGTCCGGCGGACGTTTCCGCTTCAAAATGAAAACTGGCGTCGTTCAGGTGCAGTTTATCAAGCGCCGTTCGCAAGTCTTCGTAATCGTTGGCGTCAACCGGGAAAAGGCCGCAGAAAACGACCGGCACCGACGGGCGGAAACCGGCCAGCGGTTCGGCAGCCGGGCGTTTGTCGTCGGTGATGGTGTCGCCGACGTTGGTGTCAGCCACGGTCTTGATGGATGCCGTAATATAGCCGACCTCGCCGGGGCCAAGGCTATCAATCTTTTGGGCCTTGGGCGTAAATATGCCAACCTGTTCGACCTGATGGGCGGTGCCGCCCCCCATCATTTGGATTTTCATGCCCTTCTTCAGCCGACCGTCGCGCACCCGCACGAGGATCATGACGCCGAGATAGGGGTCGTACCACGAATCCACCAGCAGAGCCGTCAGCGGTGCTTTTTCATCGCCCTGAGGTGCAGGCAGTCGCTCGACGACGGCGTCCAGAACGTCTTCAATACCCATGCCGGTCTTGGCTGATACCAAAATCGCGTCGGAGGCGTCCAGCCCGATCACCTCGGTGATCTGTTGCTTGATGCGTTCGGGTTCGGAAGCCGGAAGATCGATTTTGTTGAGAACCGGCACGATCTCGTGGTTGTTGTCGATGGCCAGATAAACATTGGCCAGGGTCTGGGCTTCAACCCCTTGCGTCGAATCGACGATCAGCAAGGAACCCTCGCAAGCCGCAAGGCTTCGGCTGACTTCGTATGAAAAGTCCACATGGCCGGGGGTGTCGATCAGGTTCAGCTGATAGGTTTCCCCGTCCTTCGCCTTGTAGCTGAGGCGAACGCTCTGGGCCTTAATGGTGATGCCGCGCTCGCGCTCCAGCTCCATGGTGTCCAGCACCTGCTCGCGCATCTCGCGGGCCGTCAGGCCGCCGCAGTGTTGAATCATGCGATCGGCCAGGGTCGATTTCCCATGGTCGATGTGGGCGATGATGGCAAAGGTGCGAATGTGTGCAAGGTCAGTCATGGGCGGGGCTTTTAGCAGGTTGGCGCGCGCCTGTCATGGGTATCGTTATTCTCGTCAATCGCTTTTTCCTCAGAACGGCAGCGGTGAAACGCCAATCGCCCATTCGTGGCTTAGGAGCAACGCCGCGTAAAGCGCCGTTCCGCCCAAAATCCGCCACCGCCCGATGCCCGCCCAATCGCGCGAACGCGTCTGGGCCAGCCGGAACCATTCATCCTCGCCCAGCACCGCGCGGGCCTTGGCATCCAGGCTGAAAAAACCAAGCGCACTCAGGACCAGAAGAACCCCAAACAGCATAACCGAAGCCACGTCGCCATTGGGAACCATATGGGCACCCGCCCAAAGGATAAAGGCCCACATCAGCGGATGGCGGGTGAGCGATACGATTCCCGGACGCGCGGGATCGAAAGGCTGGCGACTAAATTGAATTGAAAGCGGGTTGGGCGAACTCACCGCCGCAACCAACAAAATGCACGAGACCGGCATGACCGCCACCGGCACCCAGCGGGCCTCGGGGAAAAACGGCCACACTTCAATATAGGGCGCACTGGCATACGCCGCAGCCAACCACCAGATCGCCCCCAGGCTGATGCAAGAATAAAGGATCAGGTACGGGCGCTCGCCGATACGCGAAACAACGGCACCGCGAACCGGCCGCAAGGCCGGAATCGCGTGGCTGGCAACAAAAACCAGAATGGCAAGGACAAGTTCGGTCATGGTATATCGTTCATGCCGTGAACACGGTTTGGTTTTTGCCCCCGAATGGAACGGCCCGTCAAAACTCGGGGGCGGGCACACCGGCCTGATTGCATGCCGCCAGCACCGTGTTGCGCAGCAGGCAGGCGATGGTCATGGGGCCGACACCGCCGGGAACCGGGGTGATGGAACCGGCGATCCTGGATACCTCGTCGAAATCGACATCGCCGACCAGACGCATTTTGCCTTCGCCTTTTTCCGGTGCGGGAATGCGGTTCATGCCGACATCAATCACGCAGGCGCCGGGTTTCACCCAATCACCCTTGACCATCTGCGCGCGCCCCACGGCGGCGACCAGGATATCCGCGCGCCGGGCTTCGCCAGCCAGATCTTCGGTGCGCGAATGGGCCAGGGTGACCGTGCAATGTTCGGACAGCAACAGCGCCGCCATAGGCTTGCCGACGATGTTGGAGCGGCCAATGACCAACGCGCGCTTGCCCTTCAGCTCGCCCAATTGATCCTTGATCATCATCAGGCAACCGACCGGCGTGCACGGGGTCATGGCGTCGGTCGCACCGCTCCACAATCGCCCGGTGTTTACGGCGTGAAAGCCATCGACATCCTTGTGGGGATCAATGGCCGCCAGCACCGCTTCGCTATCGATTTGGTCGGGCAGCGGGAGCTGAACCAGAATGCCGTGAACCGAGGGGTCCGCGTTAAGTTTGGCGACCACGGCCAGCAGATCGGCTTGGCTGGTCTCAACCGGCAACCGGTGTTCGAAAGATTGCATTCCGGCCTCAACCGTTTGCCTGTTTTTATTGCGCACGTAAATCTGGCTGGCCGCATCTTCGCCCACCAACACCACGGCTAGGCCCGGCGTCAGGCCATGCGCGTCTTTGAGGCCCGCAACGGCAACACCGACCCGTTCGCGCAAACCCGCAGCAAAGGCTTTTCCGTCAATAATCGTAGCTTGGCTCATTTTCTGTCTTCCACCCATTGCTTTATGTGACGCGCCAGCTCAATCGCGTCGCCTTCAATAAATATCGTTTTGCGCCGCGCCGCCGCCCCGGCCCTGATTGAAAACGCCGACTTTGGCAACCGCCAGGATTTGGCCAGCAGCTTGATCACGGCGGCGTTTGCCTTGCCGCCCTCGGGGGCGGCGTTGACGGCAACCCTAAGTGCTTGCCCGCCACCGGCCTGATCGCGCAGTCCTTCCAGCCCCTCGCGCGAGGCCTTGGGTGCGACGACGATCTTTACGAAGACACCGCCCTTGACCGCACCGATAAAGGTGTCTGTATCAGCCACCCAACTGCATCGCCAGACGGATCAGGACCTGCTTGAGGAAGACCATTCCCAGCAGCAGCGCCACCGGCGAAAGATCGATGCCGCCAAGATCGGGCAGGAATTTGCGAATGGGCCTGAGCACCGGTTCGGTCAGCCGGTAGACGACATCACCGATCAGATAGACGACCCGATTTTGCGTATTGACGACGTTGAAGGCCGTCAGCCAGCTCAGAACAACGCCGGCAATAACCACCCACATGTAGAGATCTACAACGGTAATAATCAACCAGAACAAGGGCTCCATAATCACATCCATGACATCGCTTTCCCGCAATCAAATTTCGGTCGGTAAACTAGCGTTCCGACCGCCGCCGCGCAAGCTCGGTGCAAATGCGCAGCCCCACGTCTCCTGAGCCCTTGACAAGGGCGGCTTACATACACATTATCCGGCCCGTTCCCGACCAACGGTCGGGGGCGTGTGTGGGGCCGTAGCTCAGTTGGGAGAGCGCGACGTTCGCAATGTCGAGGCCAGGAGTTCGATTCTCCTCGGCTCCACCATTCTTTTCAGGGGCTTAGCCGAAAGCGGCTAAGCCCCTGTCCTTTTCCAGCAATCCAATAGCAATCGCTGGAGGTGAATTCGGCCTCCCGATGGGGGGTTTGACGCTCCGCCTCGAGTTGTGTCTCTGACTGGCATTAGAATGGCCTATCGGGGCGGTTGGTAAAGGACCTTACCAATCGAAGTTACCTTCCCAACACTAGTATCCCTTCTGCCCCGATTGTCGGCGAATGTGGTTATGTTGATGGGACCGTCTTTGGTTCAGTTCCTCTCTCGCGGGCTTCATGGTAACAGGTCGATGGATGGCTTATTGGGGCGACCATGAAAGGATTTCATTGTGAAATTTATCACCTTTGCCTCCTTGCGAGGACATGAAGGCAGCATAAAGCCCAAAATGCTCCACTGAGGGGAGGCAATCGACATTCGGACGCAACGATGCGTGCACGGACTTGAGATAGAGAACCCATTGGTGAGGCCCTCTCGCCAAAAAAAATCTTGCGGCAAGTACGGAAGCCAATTTGCATGTGCGCCCAAGAGTAGGCAACGTGGGATTTTCGATTCTGGCCACGGCACCGAATTCCCGGCCACCCCTCATTTACGAGTTGGGTCAGAAGCGGACGAGATCTGATTGGATTTGACAAAATCGCTCTCGGCCATCAAAGGACGTTGGTATCATTCCAGGAATCACCGTCTTTCAATGAAAAGATCGCGGCGTCGAGAATGCAGGGGAATACGCCGCTCTTCGCGCACAAGACCTGGATCCCTTCGGATACGAAAATGTAGTAGTTGTTATCGGCAAGCGCCGTGCTGTTCAAGCGTACCGGAAACCCGAATTCATTGAGCCAGTCGATAACTCGACTGTCGATAGGCACTTCAAAGCGGGTAAGACCGAGAGCCTGCAATAAATTACGCGCTTGCTTGGGTCCGAACCCGCGAAATTTTTCCTGAATGTAGTCCGCGACTTCCCTCTCGATATTGCTTGATACCAACCGCGTCAGACGGTTGCACTTCTTAAGGGTCCTCGCCCATTCACCCTCTTCAAGGAGCCGGAAATTTGCAGCAAGTTCCTCTGCTATCTTGTCAACAAACCGAATCCCCCCCGGTGGTTTCCTCAATTCATTTGCGATAAAGCTCTCAACATCTTCTGCCCTGGAAGTTTTTTCGTAGCTTAGGGGAAAAGGATTCTTCCTGATGAATCTGGCAACGTGGCCGTCGGGACCGGACCTCTGGACTGACGTGAGCCGCATCCCGACCATTAAACGCCAGAATCGTATTCTTCTCACCTGAGTTTTGTTCTTGGCAAGATTTGTGGCTCTTCGGTGTTTCACGAGCGCATTCTTCGTCTGCTTGCCAACAAGTGCCTTTATTAACGCAATGTCGTTACTGCCTATTTTCCATTCGAGGTCCATGCTGTGGCACTCCACGAATTGCAAAAACATACATTATCCAGAGGGCTGGATGGTTCCAAGACGAATATACGACTTTGATCATCTCCATCGGGTGCCTCCGTTCTGAGGCTTTCGGAGGTTGGGGACGACCCGGCTGGTTGCAGGGCAGCGCCGCGACACGAATGCTGTCTATCTGTGGAGCCTAAAGCAACAAAACTGCGGTATTAGGTAGCAAACGCACCTAATGCCGAGGAGAACCGGAAGTGAATTTTAGATGTTTAGTTTGGGTGGGTTTCGCTAGTTGCGTTGCCATTATCGTCCCATATCATGTTTTGGACGTAGCCGCCCGTTTGGATCATACGGAATGTAACCCACCGTTTATTACGGAAAGCGTCAATGAAGTCTATCCGGCCCCAGTGCAGGATGACTTTTTCATATGCCTTGAATGCTCTCCAAGTGGCGTCATCAAAATCGGGTATTTTTTGTCGTATTGTGAAAACCTGCCCCGGAGCCAAATCACAGAGAGAGGGTTTTGGAAATTCGGGTAATTCGATGTGTTTAAAATTGTCACTATCAACAACCACTGTGCCCACCAAAATACTGGCGGAATAGGCTGGTGTTTGCCCAAAATTCTTGATGTGAGTTTCAATTTCCCACGGATCATTAGAACCACGTCGAGTGCGCACAGATTCTTCGAGGAAAACATAGGCCCGCAACTGGCGTTCGGCTGTATTAGTGGTAACTTCTACTGCCGCATCGGCAGCCCTAGCGGCACGGATGGCAGCTTTGTTGGCTTCACGAGTGAGTTTAAGTGTGTAAACCAAGATACCCATACCGAGGAGGCCAAGGCCAAGTTGCCACCACGTCAAATTCACCAAATCAATGGCAGAAATAGCCATCGATTCTTGGGCTTTAAGATCCTTTTTTTCACGCTCCTCGGAGGCTTGATTATTAGCGCCGCTAGTTGGTTCGGTTGCCCTCTCGTTTTCGACGGGCGCGGGCTGCTGGGGGGACTTTGCTTGTTGCTCAACGGTGGGTTCACCTGCCTTGCTTTGTGGAGCATGGGCCTCGGCAGGGGAGCCTTGGGTGTATTCTACGTCCTTGGTAGCAGCATCGGACGGATGCTGGGCATATAGGACCGTTGGCAGAACCAACAGTCCCGCTATTAGACATCCTCTAAGTGTAACGTTGTACAACCAATCGCCACTAAACATTCAACGAAGAATACAGCCGTAAAACCTCCACGGGAAATCTTATTGTTGATATTACGCTCCGATTCATGGATTCCCATGGCCTCTAGACGTTCCGCCAATTCCTTGTAACCGACATTCCGGCGCTTCAATTCAGCCTTAAGGATACCCTTAACGCGGACTGCCCATTCTGTGTCTGGCATAACATACCTCTGTTTTCAGTGTGAATGTCATCATATGCGATACATAAACAACGAATATGGTGATAAACAAATGGCACAGCATTTTCTCCTTTCAGCACAAGCCCGCACATTGAGCCTGGTTAAGGTCATGCGGATGTCTGAAACAGAAGCCTATGAGGCTTTCAAGGCCATTCGTTGGGCTGCCGAACGATGGCGAACCGTTTTGCCCGCGTTGCGGCTGTGTCGCCGTGTATGAATATGCGCCAGCGCCACGGTAAGACGTTGCCGTTCGTGTTTGACCGCGAAGACGAATCATTGCCGACCATTCAGGAACGTGTCTAACACGGCAGCACCGTACATGCCGACGAAGCAAGTTGTTGGGATGGCCTTCACGCCCGGTTCGCGGCCAAGCGGGTTAATCACTCCGTCACGTTCAAAGATAAGGACGCTTGCACGAACCAAGCCGAGTCGTACTTCTCACGGCTGCGTCGGATGGAAATCGGAACGCACCACCACGTTTCAGGGCGTTATCTGCAAGCCTACGCAAGAGAAGCGGCGTGGCGCGAAGATAACCGGCGCAAGCCTAACGGTACGCTTTACGTGCTGGCAGCCGCCGCCGCTATCGGCCATCCGGTGTCTAGGGAATGGAAAGGGTATTGGCAGCGTTAAGCACACCGCGCACACAATATCCAGTGTTTTTTCGCGCAATCGGATACGAAATGTAGTTGCGGGCGTCCCCCGCCAGTTGTATTATTGATCCCAAATAAGAACGAGGCCAGCACAATGGCCGGCCTCGGAACTTCTCGGGGGGCTGTGGGTTGGCACCCGCCTAGGACTTTGCAATCTACGGACTCGGGTTCGATTCCCGACAGCTCCACCAACTTCGGGCGACCTTCGGGTCGCCCTTTTCTTTTAACGACTACATATTGCGAAAAATCTGCGATGAAGTCAAGATTTAGTTATGCCATTTTTATCGGTTTTTATCCGGTTTAAAATGATACGATCATGGGTATGGGCCGAAGACCAAACGACTTTGAGACAGAAACAACCACATTAACCCTTATAGAACCGACGCGGCGATACTTGGAAAGGTTAGTCGCAACCGGACTTTACGGGAACAATGTAGCTGATGTTGCAAGGGCCATCGTTTTGGCAAAAATTAGACAATTAATTGACGACGGGAAACTTGTTGAAATGCCCCCTATGGAGCCAACAAAAGAAAAGATAGACGATTAGTTCCGCGCGATCTCCCAAATCATATATTGTTCCGGCCTCTGCTCCGATTTCACCACGTCCTTGTCGCGCTGTAGCCTGAGCGCGACACCGACTCGCTTTGTCATAAGCCTAAGTAGCCGCTGATCGTCCTTATCCAGCGCCCTCGATACCAGCAATTCCAGTGCGATGTCCCGCGTTGTGAGCGGTTCTGCGGCTTGCCTGAGTATGGAGAGCACGATGCGGGTCATCTGGCCCCTATTGGCCCAATCTTTCGGGGGGCGGAACGCTTTGGACTTGATAGCCTCGACTTGGTGGGTGGGGTCAAATTGCAGGATCGTGGCGTCTATGTGTTCAAGGTCGGCCAAGAGTTGGCGCAAATGGTCGTGGGTGCGCTCGATATCCCCGGTTATCTCAGCGCGGCGCTTTACAAGGCCAGTGAGTACGTAATTCGTCATGGCCTTAAGAATATGAAAAATAACGAAAAAATTTTGGAGGATTTTAGGTATGCTTGCGACCTAATACCGCAAAACTGCGTTGCGACATAGTGTCTCAATTTTGGTAAGGCGGGGTCAGCGCAAAAACGACCCAAAATTTGAACCTTCAATTGATCAAAGAGAGGTATTATAATACCGTTACGCGCGCGCGCGAAATAGGCTCTTATTGGAGGAACTGTCCGTGCGACTGAAAGAATTTTGTGGTGCGCAAACTCGTCAAGGAACGACTTGCCTATGTAAGGCATTTCCCAATGGCCGCTGCAAATTCCATGGTGGGATATCTACCGGGCCACGGACTGAAGTAGGCCGTGCGAAAATTGCTGCCGCGCAGCGAAAACGATGGCGGCTATGGCATAAACATAGTCGCAGCGTTGAAACCCGTTTGTAAATCCCGGAGCAATAA
>FLOH01000294.1_pt1 | contig 122815 bp, 116 predicted proteins | sample 756751 | NCBI WGS metagenome assembly FLOH01 (sample SAMEA4026879, study PRJEB14308) | marine metagenome | biome: coastal water; material: water | depth 74 m
AGCACCATTCTGGCTTTGACTCAGTACAGCAAACGGCGCATTGAACTGTGTACTACGATTATAGCCAATGGAGATTGCGGTTCCGGTAATAGCTTCGCTGCGTAATGTCGCACCGCCTAAGGGCGAAACAATCGAGCCACTGGTATCGAAGGTTAACTCGCCCTTATCTAAAAAAATCGGCGACCAATAGGGAATATTACCATCATCAAATTCACCCTTGTCAGTGGTCTCCACCCATTCGCCATCTTTAGATTGAGAGACGTATAGTGATGCATTTCCCTGCAAATCATTTTCTAAGCTGATGTAGGTAGAAGTTGCTCCGAAAGCTGCTTCAATATCCTCAAGGCCCCAGTCAGACGATCCAGCAATTTGAATGAAGGAGTCCGCTGACGTTGTCGAGCCAGTGATAATGAGCGATTCAGTAACATCATTAAAATCGACTTTTACACCAGACACGGTTCGACCGAGACTATCGCCCATTTGATTTATTTTACTTTGCATGTGCTCGGTAAATGTTCCGATGGAGTACTGACCGGGATCCAACGAAAATTGCGCTGAAATGCCATCAATAATGACAGTCATATCCTTATTAGCGTCACTGACAGTGAACGACTTTCTTGGGTCTACACCCATAGTTGATCCGAACACGATCGCCGGTATAGAAGCCTGACCACGAACGGTTGGTAGGTTATCGATCACCGAGGTCTGCGGAGTAATAGCAAAACCATTTTCTGAGATTCCCAACAAATCGGCAGCCAGAATGGATGGGGCAGTGGTACTTCCATCACCATTCAAATTTAGCTTCACTGAAATACTGGATTCATCGCCTGTGCTGCCAGAGCTAATTAGAAACTTTCCGTCGGTATCACCTACTTTTATGCCAAAGCGTTGATCTCTAAGGGCCCGCTCACCATCGCCGTTAGAAAAAATATTTCTTAGAAGTAAGACATCCGAGTCACCGGATACTTGAACAAATTCCGTACCAAAAGTTGGTGGCACATCCTGATCAGTGGACATAACCGCCGCACCAACCTTGAATACGCTATCAATATCACCATCGCTGCTACTGAGATACATACTTGATATTTTAGTAGCATCCGCCTGGACAAACCGAAACCCTTGATTGGCATTGTCACGTGAAACGGTTACGTCGGAAAAATCGGTAGAACCTGCTAACTCCTGGTTAACGAGATAAACCAGCTGGTCATTACTGATCTGATCCACATCGGGGTCATAACCATCAGCTGTCATCAAAGCTCGCACATCAATATCGATCGAATCAAGATTACTCCAGGCTCCGTTGGCAAAACTAGACTCGCCTCTGCGCAGGGTCAGCAGACCGCTACTTGCATCGCTAAAGTCATAAAGCTTTCCGTCACCGAAGCGAGAATTCAGCACATTTTGCAACTCAAAGGCGATCTCGGAGCCAGATAACTTCAAATCTTTACCAACTAAATGCTCAAGACCAACATCAACAAACGTCGATTGATCGATTGAAATTTTAAACATGTTCTTGAGCTCTGCATAAGAGAAGCTCGATATATCCACCCCATCCTGGTTGTTCGTCAAATTCAAATTATCGGCATAGGTACTCGTCGCCGAGATAGGCATAGTCACTGTCGCAGGGGTAGAATCGACGGGTGAAGACAAGTTATCGAAAGAGTATTTTTTATATTCTGTACCCGTGGTAATCAAGAACTTTGCACTGTCAGCACTAGTTCGCTGTAATTCTAGTAATTCAGAACGGGTTTTTATCTCACCGTACTTATTAACAAAGTACGCGTCACCGCCTTTATCTGAGGCTTGAATAAGTTGGGGATCAACTTCCGTACCGTCTATGGAAACATAGGTTTGCCACTTATTGAACGGTGAGTCTGCAGTAGCCGCTGCTGTTTTCACATAGTAGATTGTGGCGAGGTGGCTCGAACCAGATGCGCCGTATACGGTTAAGGAAGTGGTTTTATGATAGGTTTCCTCTTTCGCAGAATTAAACGTCTCTAGAATAGGAATACTGTCGGACGGCAAGTTAAGACCCAACTCAACCTCACTGGTTGCAGAAAACTCGGCAACGGTTTGTCGCGGTATTGCTAGGGCACTAAGAGGTTCGCTGAAGTCAGCTTTATTTGTCGAGTCTACGGGTAAAGCCATGAGCGCTTGACCTGCAGAGTTGACCATTTGGTTTTGCTCGTTAAGCATAAAGCCGCCGTTACGAGTAAAAATCTTGGTGCCATCTGGCGACTCAAGGGCAAAAAAACCATCACCGGTAATGGCAAGATCGAGCGAGTTAGCAGAGAACTCAATGTTACCTTGACTAAACTCCTGAGAAACCGACTTCAACGAGACACCAGCACCAATGACACTGGAGGCCTTCTGCAAAGGTGAGGTAGCAAAAATGTCGCCAAAATCAGCTTCGGATCTTTTGAATCCAGAAGTACCCGAGTTGGCAATATTGTTAGACGTTACAGCAAGTTCTGTTGTTGCTGCGTTCAAACCGGTCAAAGATGTATAAAATGACATATTATTTTAACTCCGTAACAATGTTATATTTCTATTCGATCTACTTGAGCTAGAGACAGTTTCAAGCCGCCGTCGAGTTCAACAAGGATATCTTGCGCCGATGCATCCCAAGTCACTGCTCTTACGGTTGCGGAGGTTTTCACCATCGCCGTTTCCATTTGAGCACCGTTGACTACTGAGGCAGACATGACATAGTTTCCATATGGAGCAGTTTCTCCGTTGGCTGTCAGCCCATCCCATGTAAGAGGCAGAGTACCTTTAGATTGATTTCCTAAAGTTTGTCTTGCGACTAAATCCCCGGTTTTCGGCTCGTAAATACTGACAATGACTGACTCGGCACCATTAGCGAGTTCAATATCACCATTAGCGGTCACCCCGCCGCCACCAACAACTTGTCCGCCTTGCAACGCAACCTTTTTACCCAACAGATTGGCTCCGCCAACAAACTTTTCGTCCCTGATCAGGTTTGCAACCTCAGTCATAGTCCCTTCCATCGACTTCATGGATTCAAGAGACGAGAACTGCGCTAATTGGGCAACAAAGGCTTCGTTTCCCATCGGATCTAATGGGTTCTGATTTTTTAGCTGGGTCGTAAACAGTTGCAGGAATGCATCACGACCTAGGTCGTCCTGGGTTGTATTGGCTACGATTTGCTGATCTTCGTATTCTTTTGTTGTCAGCATGCTGCTATTTACACTGGATAACATCTTGTCACTTCTCCTTTAAATCAGGCTTTGCTAATTTCTAGCGTTCTAAGCATTAGCTGTCTGGCGGTTGTCATCACCTTGACGTTGTTTTCATAACTTCTCGCCGCTGTCATCATTTCGACCATCTCGGTCACTTCCGATACACTTGAGGCGTAAACAAAGCCATCTTCGTCTGCTAAAACATTCTTAGGATCATGGATTTGTTTTGCCTGAGCCTTATCATCGACAATCTCCGTGACTTTAACGCCGCCGAGAAATTCCTTTGAGTAGCCTTGTAGGTTTGAGTTAACCAGGGTTGCAAAAACCGCGCGTTTGGCATGAAACGCTTCTTTTTCACTACCGGCGACGACACTCGCGTTAGCCAGGTTAGAAGCTGTAGTATTCAAACGAACCATCTGGGCGTTCATGCCGCTGCCAGCGATATTGAATATATTGTTGATAGCCATTTTATTATTCTCCTCTTAGTGCTTTTCGGATCCCGCTAATTCGGCCTTCTAATATCGTCAACGTCGCTTGATACTCTCCTGCGGCGCGGCCAAATTTTGCCTGCTGAACACTCATCTCGACGGTATTGCCATCTGCTGAGGGATTTAAAGGTACTTCGTAAGTTAGATTGCCATTGCCATTGGCATTGCCGACGCTGAGATGGCCTTCGTTGGTAAGTGCCAACTTGCCCATGCCGAGCTCTCTTTTAAGAACATCGTTAAACTCAAAGTCCCGGGCTTTAAAATTTGGTGTTTCAGCATTGGCAATATTTTTCGCCAAAACCGTCAAACGTTCGTTACGCATACCCAGGGCTTTTTCGTGAACGCCAAATACTGAATCGATCATACTCATGATATTTTCCCCTTTTCAGTTAAAGCTTACCTGTTTGCTGCCGATCATCTTTGTGCTGCAAGTCTCTCTCGAACTTCACTTGCTCACTGTGGTGATGATAGACAGCCCCTGACTGCATGAATAAAAGAATGCAATTGCAATGCCAACTATTGAAAACTGTGTTCACATTCCCATTCACCATTGATAATTCTTTGTAACAGCAGGAATCCTGCCAATCCCCCCTCGAGAAGCGATTAGCACGATCTAAAGCGGCTAGATGCGGCCTAGACGGGCATATATTTGCCACTTTTGCGGCTATCTCGTCGCCGCGTTGCGCAAATGACTGACCTGGGCGATACTCACGAAATGCTGAAATGTTTTGATTTTACTGTAGCGGTTTTGTTCTTTCTGGCTTCTTCTGTCGTATTTGCGACACCCGAGACGCTTGATCGACGTCAATTACTTGACGATCAGATCGTCGGCTACTTGTCGCAAGCGCTCAATCTGGCGCCATCAGCGGCAGCGACGGTGTCTATCGATAGCCGACTTGAGATACCTGACTGCCCAGATGGTTTTCGAATTAGCCTGCCCTATAAGGAACATCAGACAGTTCTCGCCGAGTGTGATGATCCCCAGTGGTCGACGTACCTACGCATCAAGATTGCGATAGTTTCAGAATTTCTGACTTACGGGAAAGATCTACAGGCCGGCACACTACTCAACGCCGCAGACCTTCGCGTCGAGACGAAAATAACCCGCCAGGCAGTCCCTCGAGAACAGGTCGGTGATTTTGTCGGTCAATTGCTTGTCAGGCCCGTCAAACAAGGTCAGGCGGTGATTGCCACGCATATCGACATACCGATCACGGTTTTTGTATTAAAGGCAGCGGTAGAACGCGGCGACCCTGTGACCCTTGCAAACCTGTCCACTGAACTCAAGGGCAGTGCCAGCGTACCGATTAATCAACGAGTGAGCAGCCAACTTTTACAAGATGCTGTTGCTGCACGAAACTTGGCCAAAGGCCAGCAACTCGTCGCCAACGATCTGCAGCGGCGCTGGCCGAGACTTGTCGCCACCAAGCCCATCGCCTATGGCCAGGCGCTCAGCCCGGAGAATGTTGAAGTGCAGTCACTCTACGATGTTGAAAAACCACAGGCACTCAGCGCCATCGCAGACATTACTCAGACACAAGCTACCCGTACCCTCAGTGCTGGCCACACGATATTAACGACAGATATCAGGCCTGCACCACTGATTAGGAAGCTTGATAACGTCAACATGATCATCGAAAGTGGCGCTTTGACGATTACAGTGGGCCTGATAGCGGAAGAAGATGGTGTGTTACATGAGCTAATCACGCTACGGAATCCAGACTCCGGAGAGCAGTTACAAGGCATCGTCACCGGCCCCGGACGCGTTAAATTGCAGTATTAGCGGGCGAACCCAGACCATTTTAACGGGCGCAGGTACTGCAGATCGATATTCCGAATGCTTAGACAACAGCAGAGGCATCTTAACCCATTGAATTTATTAGACTTAAAAATTAAAAAACACTTTTCGAGATTATTATCGAAAATTCTCTAAAAATAGCTAAAGTTTTTTAGGTCAGGGTCGATTAAGTTAGTGGAGTAAAACCAATCGCGAGAAAGAAGGACTACGGTAATGATCGACAGCATATCCAATTCGCCACCACCAACGAACCGTCAACAAAAGGCAGCCGCAGCGGATAGCCAGACTAACATTGCGTCGCAGACCGAGAACGCCAAGGTTGATGGTCAGGTGAAAACCAAAATTGCAGAGACGACTGATAACGTCAAATTGAGCGAACTTGCAGCCACAGCGCTGAGCAACGCTGAATTTGATCAAGAAAAGACGACTCGAATCAAGGAAGCCATAGAGCAGGGCAACTATCCACTGGATCACAAGCGCCTAGCTGAAAGCTTTATGGCGCTCGAACAGTTGATTAGCGATAACGCTTGAAGCGTTTCGTCACAGCGCCGCTGAAGGTCCGCCATAGATGGTATTAACATGATAAGCTACCGAACAATCATGCTATAGCTGGATCTAATGAGCCTCAACCAACAGGTCGTGCAGTCACTTAAGAAATTGGAACTCCTTCTCGAAAGGGAATTTGTCGCGCTCAAAACTCAGAATTTAGATGATTTTGATAATATCCAACAGCAAAAGGCGCCCATTCTACGATTTTTCTCTGAATCAGCGTTTGTAGCCGCTAGCGCTGCTGACAAACCGGAGAGCCCAGCGGCGCACTCTAGCGGTGATGTAACCCTTCCCGATCAGCAGGCAGATTCGACGGCAAGCACCTCGAACCCCTTAACACCCGAACTGACCGAACTGGCACGCCATTGCCAAACGCTGCACCGCAGGAATGAAATACTCATCAACCGAAAACTAGAAGCTGTTCGCGGCGCCTTACAGGCCTTGCAGTCTCCTGCCCACAGTCGCGAAGTAGAAGTGTACGATCGGCTTGGCAAATTAGCGGGCGGGCACACGTTGAAACGCCCTATAGTACGCTAACCTTACAAATTCCGGTGCTGTTCCGGTGAATCGCCCCGCATCCAATACACCCAAGAAAGCACAACCGCGACTGCAACATAGAGCTCTTCAGGTATTTCGGTATTTAACTCAACTTCAGTGAGCAGCGCCGCTAGCGCCGGATTTTCTGAGATAACGGTACCTTGGCTGATCGCCGCTTCAATGATCGCCCGCGCCATCTCCCCTTCCCCTTTCGCGACCACCTTGGGAACTTTGAATTCGCCATATTGCAAAGCTACTGCTCGACTCAAGCCTTTATCATGAGGCTTCACGTTCGCACATCCATAAGGTCTCCAGGCACATTTTGGTTCTCGCGCATCACTCGGCGACCCAAGACGACATGCAGCGCATCAACGACCAAGTCGTTGGAGGCTAACTCGTAGCGTAAATCCGTCACCATCGATCGAACGGTACTGAGCGTTTCGGGCTTGACCGCCCAGATGGTTAAATCTACGTGGCCCGAAGATGTTAACACCGACTTCACGGCCAGATGATCAAGTTCTTGAAAATCAGTTTCCAGATACACTGACCAGAGGCGCCGCTCAGATTGTGACGTGTCTTGCTGTGCCTCAATTTCTATCTGGACTAAATCTGAATCGCCGAAAGGCAGTAAAAAGCGCCAAAATAAATCTTTTCGACCATCGGCCGCCAAGGCTTCAACCTGATTACCTTCGAGCACCTCTACCAGACGACTTATTCCTGAGGTGTCAGCGAGGGAACCTTGCCGAATCAAACGTTGCAGTGAAATAATGATTTGTTTGAAGTCGAGATTTTGTGCGTCGCTTGATCTAATCTTCAGCAGCGCTTCGGTGAACAAGCCTGACTTTAGTAGCCCATGCTTAATGGCATCAGGGCTAATATTACCCGGGCTGATGCGCAAGCGGCTGAGCTGTTGCTGCAGATCTGGCCGCCCCGACAGCCCCACCCATTTATTCACTTCGGCGATGCCAAACGCACCCAGAAAGCTTGAGGCCGCGTCTGAAGCTCGCACCATCAGCGCAGCCGCGAGCGGATTGCTCGGCGGCGCCTGCACAGCGGCTTGTTTCTCAGGTTGCCGCAGCGAATTAGGTGCGAGTTGCTGCAGATATCGACCATAGATGCTAACGACATAGCGGAAGTTGAGCACTTGACCCACTTCCACCGGCAAGGACGACGCCACCAAGGCATTAAGCTGACCATTCACCAATCTTAACTGGCCAGGGCCATCAGCCACCGCACGCACGAACTGACCATTTCTCAACCCCAACTCTCTAGCGACAAGGTCGTTTAGCTGCAGACGCGGCATCGATGACATTTCGATACCGATCGGCTTGGCGCTCAGATTATTTAATTCAGGGCTATGCAACACATTCTCCTGCGGGCAGCCCCACGGCTTAGGCGCCTAACGCGGAAATTTTATCCAACCAGACTTATCAGCAGCACTTCGCCTTGAAGTAGCATCGCCCTTAAAGACCACGTTGTAGACCGCATCTCGATCGGGCAAACGTAACACAGTCCCTGCCAACATCCAATTGGCATTATTACGTCGAAAAGACTGCGGATTACCCTTAACGAAAGCGTCTCTCAATATCTTTTTCTGAAGGGACGAGTCCCTATAGAAACGCATAATGATGCCGTCCAGTGTATCTCCAGACCTAATGCGATAGCGACCTTTAGCAGTTTCTCCTGGCATGACCTTATCTACTCGAGGCAATGATGAGCTCTCGATATTGAGCAGCCGCAGCAACGCCGCATCTACCTTGCTATCAGCATTAGCTTGTGAAATCGACGCGACCAGCAGCATCGATACCAATATACCGCCCGACATGAGAATTTTTAAGGGATGTAAAACACATTTCACAGTCTTCTCCTTACATTGTTTACTGCCGCCGCCATATGCCTTGGGCCAGAATATATTGGGTCAAATGCCCAGATTCAGAAAGGCAAGGCAGCCACATAGTCTGAGGCCGGCGCTTTATTCCCCGCAATCACCTCGACAACGGAACTGTAATCATTGACGCGAGTAATCCGCCCTAACCCGAGATGGTTGATGCCATCACCATTGAGCACCACATTGAGAAAATCGCGGGAATTGCTCAAGAGAAATTCATCGCCCACCGCCATCCCCGCAAGCGCGCCCGACTTCAGAACCAAGGTTGGCGAGGTCCGCCCTGGCCGCGCAACCAAAAAGGAAACCGGCAGGCATTTCGCAGCGGCGCGCAGACCATCGACCTGGCGACTGGTGGCCACGGCAATAAAGGCCAACATATCCGGCGGCAAGTCTGCACCCGGCGCTTGTAGATCGTCAGTAAAACCGATCATTTCCTCGCGATCAAACAACACCTCACCGGACGCGATATCGACCAACCGCAATTGATAGCGGAGCTCATTTGACCTTGATGTCGCCTTGGGTCGGTAACCCAGCAGAGGAATGTAACGCAAACCATTCTTGAGGGATTTACGCACATTGTAATAACCTTCTGTCAACGCGCCTGGCTCCGACGCCTCAATTCGAAGCTCAACACGCAGAGCGGCGGCGCCCTGGCCGCCCGTCCCGCGAAGAGAAAGGTCATATTCGCTGGCATAAACAGCTTCACTCGTGATCAACCAACCCTGATCCTCTCCAAACGTCTCGATCACCGACTCGCGAACAACCCGAGCGACCTCATGAATGGACTGACTAGAGTGCCTCAAGTCAGCTCCTATCCGCATGTCGAGCACGGCATGACGGCGATATCGACTTTGGCGACATTGCTTGCCGTCAATCTGACCTAATATCTCAGCCGCCAGCGCCGGAGACTGACTGTCTTCAGACACATAATCAGTGACTCGAATCCCCCGCACGGTACCATTCGATGCCATATAAGTGGCCTCGTGCAATTCACCTGACTCATCAACGAAGGCCGAAGTCACAATCTCCAACTCACCATTCAGTGCATGGCTGAGTAGCGCATTGCGCGCCGCAGCCAGTCGCTGCTCCGCCGCATCGACAGTGCTTTTAACTTGAGGCGGCACAAAAGATACTGACGTTTGCGCTATAGCCACTACCGACCACGAACCCGCGAGTAGCAGCCAGACACTAGCCTGCAGCTTGAGGGACCTTAGGTACGCCCATGATTCACGCACGAGCGAGTTGCTTCATGTGCTTGAGGTATAATAGCCGCAAGTCATTGACCACTGAGCGGTGCAGTGAAAGAGTCACTTCATAGGTATCCTCCCCGACTGGGCTGACACTCACTAATTGGGCTCCATAGATCACACCCTGAACTTTGGCACGGTAAACATCATCGCTCAACACCAGGTCAGAAATCGTCGTTGATCCATCCACATATTGGCCGTAAACCTGCTCCACTAAACCACGATAGGCATCCAGCTTGGAGGCTCTGATAGCTAACAAACGCTGCTGCGCAGGGTTATCACTTGCCTGAACGCTGATCACAGCATAGCCCGTCGCACTGATTACCAGCTCTTGCTGAGCAATCTTTATCACGGATCCTTCGCTGCGCACCTCAATGGGTGCACAACCAGAAGAGCCTAAAACTGCACTCAGAGCCAGCATTGCCGTTATCGATTTAATCTTACACAAACACATATTGTCGCTCCCTTTAAGCGCTCTGCAGCCTGCGTTAACCCGCCGAGCTTCTTATCGAATATCTCCTGGTAATAGCATCGACTCTAACGCCCCAACCTTTACCACCGATCATCATTTTTTCGGATTTAGATGTTGGCACGATAATCGCTATATAACCCATCAAGAGCGATTTATAGTCAAAAGCTCTCTTTTGAAAATTCATATCTTATTGTTTTAAAAGGTTATTTTTTTAATGGCTACAGCAAACATGTCAACAATACGACAGACCCTGTCCAATTTCGAACTATCTGGACTCGGGATACCCGTCTTAGTTCTGTTAATCATCTCAATGTTGATTCTACCGCTGCCTCCATTTTTGCTGGACGTGCTGTTCACTTTTAATATCGTCATCGGGCTCGTGATCATCATGATTGCGATCAACTTGTCTCGCCCATTGGAATTTTCTTCATTCCCGTCAATATTACTCCTAGCAACCATGCTTCGTCTCGGCCTCAACGTCGCCTCGACTCGCGTCGTGCTAGTCAACGGGCACGAGGGACCCGACGCAGCCGGCAAAGTCATCGAAGCGTTCGGCGAATTTGTAATCGCCGGTAATTATCTCGTTGGCTTCATTATCTTCTCTATTTTAATAATCATCAATTTCATTGTGGTGACCAAGGGAGCCGGGCGTGTCTCAGAGGTTATCGCCCGTTTCACACTAGATGCTATGCCAGGTAAGCAGATGTCTATTGATGCCGATCTCAACGCCGGCGTGATAGACCAGGAGACAGCCAAACGCCGTCGTGAAGAAATATCTCAGGAATCTGACTTCTTCGGTTCCATGGACGGTGCATCTAAATTTGTTCGCGGCGACGCTGTTGCCGGACTGATGATCCTGATAATCAACATCTTGGGCGGCTTGCTCATTGGCATCGGTCAGCATGACCTGAGCTTCTCCGATGCTGGTCGAATTTATGTTCTGCTCACCATTGGTGACGGTCTTGTAGCGCAGATTCCCTCTCTGTTACTGTCCCTATCCACAGCGATCATCGTCACTCGAGTCACCACCTCCGAGTCGATGACCGTACAGGCCAAAACCCAAATCGCACAGCCGGAAGCCTGGATCATCTCCGCCGTCATACTCATGCTATTAGGCTTGGTCCCGGGCATGCCACACCTGGTCTTTATTAGCTTGAGCCTAATGTCCGGCGGACTGGGCTATTACTACTTACGCCAACGAGGAACGAAGAAGCTGGCCGAAGATAGTAGCATTGTTCAAGAAGAGGCCCAAGAAGACCCCGCAAACAAGGAACTGGATTGGGAAGATGTCGAGCAGGTCGATATCGTTGCACTGGACATCGGCTATGGGCTCATCCCACTGGTGAGCAGCGATTCTGGTGGAACCCTACTGGCAAAAATCAAGGGTGTACGAAAGAAGCTATCAACGGAGTTTGGTTTCCTGGTGCAACCAATTCGTATCAGAGACAACCTTGAGCTGGCACCAGACGTCTATAATATTGTCCTCAGCGGTGTCGTTCGCGGTCAGGGTGAGATACGGGTTGGCCAGGAATTGGCCATCAACCCGGGCGTCGTCCATGGCGAACTCACTGGCACACCAACAAAAGAGCCCGCATTTGGCCTGGAAGCCGTTTGGATTGATGCGTCGCAGCGAGACTACGCTCGCACTTTGGGCTACACCGTTGTTGATGCATCTACGGCCATAGCCACCCACATGAACGCCATTTTGCGAGAAAATTCTGCCAATCTTCTCAGCCATGACGAAACCCAACAATTACTCGACAAAGTCGCAGAACGATCGCCGAAACTGGTGGAAGATCTGGTGCCCAACAAATTACCCCTGGCGGCAGTAACCAAAATTCTGCAAAACATACTTGCAGAAGACGTCAGCGTCAGAGATATGCGCAGTATTATCGACGTACTCACCGTCGAGAGCAGCAGAACTCAGGATCCAGAAGAGCTGACGGCGCTGGTCCGTCCGCGTTTGGGTCGTATGATTATGCAGGGCTTGATCAATGTAGATGAAAACCTTCCTGTCATGACGCTCGAGCCATCTCTTGAGCAGATGCTGACAACGATCCTCACACAAAGTAAACGCAACGGTAGCCTCGTTATTGAGCCTAAGTTAGCAGAGGATCTTTTCGCAGCCATTGCCACCAGCTGCCAGCAGGTGGAAGAGCAAGGACTACCGACGGTATTGGTCGTTTCACCAGGCCTCAGGCCCTGGCTGTCGCGCACGGCACGCCAGCGTGTACCTCGCTTGACCGTACTGTCTTACAGCGAAATACCCGACGATCAAGATATCAAAATCATTTCTAATATCAGCATACGCGACAAGCAAGGAGAAACAGCATGAGACTAGAGCAGGTTTTTGCGCCCGACACCCGCATGGCTATGGCCCAGGTTCAGCATCACTTCGGCGAAGACTCTATGGTCGTGTCTAATCGTCGCTACAATGGCCGCAACGAGCTTATTGCCGCCGTGGACAACATCATAAAACCTGCCGTAGCACCCCTTGCGCCCGCCGCGGCTGTTACGGCTGTTGCACCGGTGACGACGGTTGCCAGTGCTGCACCAGCGCTGGTCACTGAACAGCAACGGGCGTTATCCTTAGTGGAACTCATCAAGACCGAATTTCAGACCTCTCGTCTAGAGATGCAGAGCCTGTCACGACTGCCACACCAACCTCACACTACTTCAAAGCATATTATCGAGTTACAACGTTTGTTCATGAACACGGGCATGTCTGCTCGCCTTAGCCAACAAGTACTTGACCAATTAGCGTCGACGAAAAGCCTGCAAGACGCGTCGAGCGTTTTGAGCCAATGGATAAAAACTCAAATTACAGCCTATGACCTCGTTGCGGACCCGGCTCAAGCACACCTCATCGCTGGTCACCCCGGGTCTGGCAAGAGCACCATGATCGCTCGAGTTGCGCGACAATTGGCAATGGCAGATTCGTCACGAAAGATCGCCTTAATCAGTTTCAATGATGATCGCATCGGGGCCTGGCAGGCAACTCAGATCGCCGGGGCTCGCGCAGGTGCTGACACCTATCGCATAACATCATTTAAGCAACTACAGGCCCTATACGCTGAAATCGGCGCGACTCATCATCTATTGATCGATACCGCTGGCGCGAACATTCAGCGAGAAATCAGGAGTATCACAAAAATTATTCCCGAACTCAAGTCGCACCTGATGGTAGCTGCAGACACGAACGAGACCTCGGCGCTCAACCTGCTGGTCCACCCCAATCTGAATTGGACTTCCTGCATGGTATCTCGATTAGATGGTATCGATTATCCATGGGCCATCATCAGCATTCTCGCTAACAGCAACATTCCTGTATCTTTGGGCTCTTACTGCACTGATATGACAAGTCCCCCGCGAGCTTTATCCGGCGACTTCCTTGCGCACTTGATCGACAACGGCATATCGATAGCGCTCTCGGCCAGAAAGAAACGACCAAAGTGCCGGCCCACATCGACAATCCCGGGTTAAAAGAATACCCGTATGAACAATTAAATTTTGGCTGAAAGTCTGTTAGATTAAGCAACACTAGCAATAAAACTGCACACAAATCAGGAACATACAAAGATGCAATTAGGCTCCAGGGTTAGGGTCATCGGTATTGCCAGTGGCAAAGGTGGTGTCGGCAAGACAACAATCGCTGTGAATTTGGCGACTGCGCTTGCCGAAAGCGGCAAAACCGTCATGCTCCTTGATGGCGACTTGGGTCTAGCCAACGCACAACTGGCTTTCGGCTGCCAAGTAAAATACAACTTCAGCCATGTTCTCGCCGGCGTTAAAACCCTTGAAGAGATTATCATTACCACCTCAAGTGGTGTCCAACTGGTTCCCGGTGCCAGCGGCTTACAAGAACTGGCGTCACTAACCTCCCTGCAAGCTGGCATTATGCTTCAAGGCTTTGAGTCACTAGCCGCAAAACTCGACTATTTAATCATCGATATCGCCGCCGGTATATCGGACTCGGTCATCACCTTTTTGCAAGCCAGCGATTATCGCTTTATCATCTGCAAAGACGATCCATCTTCTTATGCAGATGCTTACGCGACGGTTAAAGTGCTCAAAAAAAATGCCGCCAGCGACAATCTTTATTTGTTAACCAACGAAGTCAGCGATGAAGCTCATGCGTTACGCTTACATAGTAGCTTTAATAACGTCACCAACAGATTTCTTGAATTTAGCATCGGCATGATTGGTCATGTGGTGAAAGACGAATCAGTCCCCTTGGCATGGAAGAAAGCACAACCGGTTGTGCAACTGTACCCCTCATCCGCGGCGGCAAGCAATTTCAGGCAACTTGCCAAAAATGTCGATGCATTGATCAAACCAACTGTCAACTTAACCGAGCACACTTAAGCCCAAATTTAAGCCCACACGGCAAGGGCCAACTAAGCACCTAGAGTTATAGAAAATGGTAGACGTCAGCAGTTACAGCCAGATTGAAAATGATAAGAGTCATGATGTCGATTTGATGAGCTATATTGGCCTCGTCAAACGGATCGCGATCTATCTGAAAGGCCGAGTGCCCGACTACATCCAACTCGAAGACATGATTCAAATAGGGACATTAGGCTTAATCGAAGCCAGCAAAGCTTACAAACCCAGTGTTGGCGTTGACTTTGAAGTGTTCGCCAAGAATCGCGTCCGCGGCGCCATATTGGACGAAATTCGCAAACTTTCAAGTATACCTAGGTCTGCCGTTAGTCATCTTCAACAGCATAACAAGACGGCAATGACATTGAGCCACCGCTTGGGCCGCTCGCCGACCCAGACCGAGATTGCCGAAGAGCTAGGTTTAAGTACGGACGCCTTTCATAAAGAAAGAGAGCATGCGAATAGATTTCAGACGACGTCTTTAGAGCTGACAAGTGACGATAATACAAACTTAACGGCGCAGGACCTAAGCTCGGTCAACCCTGAAACACTGGTTTCGAACCGGGAAATCAACGATCGCGTTGCCCTGGCGATCAGCCAATTATCTGAGCGCGAGCAACTTGTCATTTCTCTTTATCACAAAGAAGAAATGAATCTAAAAGAAATTGGCGTCATACTAGGCGTTAATGAATCCAGAGTGAGTCAAATTCTCTCAGCGACCGTGGCTAAACTACGGATTACTATAGCGGAAATGACAGCATAACAATTAGAATTGACGGAGAAAAACATGTTTTCGTTTTCAAAAGGTGCAGCACTCAAAAAAGCCTTTGCCGAAGCTAAAAAACTCTATGAAACGGCGGTTGACTCACCAGGCCAAGCAAAAAATGCACGGGCTTTACGCATGAAGGTCATGGTTCGCTGTCGCGCACACATCGACTTAGTGTTTATCGAGGGCGCAAAAAAATACGAGGCCTATGAAGCCGTACGTAACCAAGCCATTGCAAATGGTCAAGAAACGCCCGAACCACCCACACCGGCGCCCTATCAAAAAATCAAGAGCCAGGCGGGAGACATCATCTCTTATATTCCCGACCACTTTGCTATGGAGATTTTTTCAACGGGAGGCCTTTATCAGACTGCCAAAATCAGCATTGTCGAAGCCATCAACCAAACACAAGCGATAGCTGATCGAATCTGGCTAGACCTAGATCTTAGCGACGACTTTGAAGTCATGCGTTTTTTACGGGAACAAGCTGGAGAACAAGAAGACACAGAGGCGAATGAAGCCACCGGTGACCATTCGGACAACACAAACGACCATAACGAGCCGCAATAGTGTCTCTGCTGATGACTATTGTGGGCATCATATTATTGCTGGCGACAGTAATAACGATTATTTATTTAATCGGTAGAATTGACTTGCTCGAATCGTTTATCAGCACTCGGCTTAGCGCCAATCCGGCCAGCACACCAGAAAAAGGCGGCAGCACGGACAAATCCTTTTTAGGAATGGACGGCAAAAAACTATGGGATGCTCTCAGCGGCACAGATAAAGGCTCAGCAAGCGAAGAAGACATCAATGGCATTCGCGGCCGCTATGCAACACTGTTGAAAAAACATGTGACCACGTTATTCACAACCGGCTTGAACGACGGCAAAAACGGCGCCTCGAAACGTAAAACTGAAAACCCCATGGCGATAACCACACTCCGAGGCACCCTTAACTCGTGGCTCCCTCAGCAGCATGTGTCGAGCCTCTATAGCACTGGTTACGAATCGGCGCGGGCCACCGAAATCGATTTGGCCCGCATTCTCTCAGCGCTGACAGAAACCATCGAGGTGCTTTATCTTCGCAGCGGCCTCACAATGGAGCCAAACTTTCCTCAATCTTTGCTGAATGCCGCCAGTGCTATTCAACCGCCCCCTGCCGACGAACCCGACGAACTCGACGAACTCGACGAACCCGAGGCCTAACAGGCCATTTAGCGTGGTGCTTGATACCGTATAGTGCCTGGCTCATCGGGCGGCGGGATGCCTGCAGCCGCATCTTTTTGCAGTTGAATTTGCGCATTGATTGTGTCGAGGTAACGCGCTCGCTCCAGCGTTAGCAGCGCTTCAACATCCCGACTCAACTGCACAGACCCATTTAGCGCTTCTTGAACACTTGCCATCCGCCGCTCTATCTTGACGACATCAGCGCTCAGCGCGACCATCGCCACCTGCTGGTCGCTGAGACCCTGGGTTGTCGATTTAGACTCATTCTGTAAGCCGACGAGACTTCCGTCCAAATGCGTCGCTGCGCTTTGCGGCAGTTCGACACCCATTTTCACCACCAACGCCTCGGTATTTCGAAGCTGCTCTGCCAACAACAGCACTTGAGCAGTCTGCGCCTGCTGCTGTTCAGCGACATTACGCACTGCAAATCGGATGCTTTCAAAAGCCTCCAAACCACTATTTAAATTCGTTATGCGCTTACTCGCCGCAACAATGACAGTATCAAGCTCAGCGACTCGAGAACTGATTTGCGCACTCATCACGCCAAAGATGAGAATCCCTATAAACAACATGCTAAAGCCGCCGATATAGATCGATTTAATAATCACGGCTTGCTTTTCAAAGGTTTCTGCCAGACGCTTCGAGGCACGCTGCACCGATTCGCCACTGTTCGCGATTTTGGTCAAGGCATCAAGACCTAATCTAGACGCCTTGTTCGCGGCCTCCGCTGATTCCAATGCTGCCGGAATCAAGCGTTGCAGCTCTTCCACCACCTCCTGTCCTGTGATAACGATCTCTTCGAAGCCTTCGTCATCATCTGTGCCTGCAGAACCTTGGTCATCGGTAATTTCGGTGACGGCAAATTCAGTATCTTCATCGTTTTTTGTCTGATCATCTACTGTGTTATCGCTCATAATGGCGTCCCTATATCCTCTCAGGCAACGACTCAAATCGATCTCGCATCGCTTGAGTCTCGTCTATGATGGTGACCAAGCGTTCGGCAAATACATGCCCGGCTTTTCTCTTATAAATAATAGCTACCCGCTTAGGCACCTGAGGCACCTGAGGCACCTGAGGCACCTCAGCATCACCAGCTAAGCCTGCCGGCTCAGCTGTTTGTCCTGGGTTAGCCAATTCTCCGGCGGGTACTTTTCTGACAACCGAATGACTAACACGAATATCAACTGCCTTTCGAGCACCCGGTTGACTGAGAGCTTCCTGTCGAGATTTAGCGGTTGATTCTTGAGCCATAGGCCCCACTCGCGCCTGATCACTCAGGCCCGTCGTTCTTAGTATTTCATCTTCATCGCTCAAAATTTGACTCCGGCTCTAGTACTTGGCGTCGCTCGAGCTGTGCGCCCTGTACTATTATGACATCGACATTATTCGCCGCTTCTTTAGCGTTTGCTGCATCAATCATTGTTCCGTAGGGCCCAGCGACGACCACGAACAGAACACCGCCAGCTGAACTCAGCCGCAAAATATGCGTGTCGAAGTTCGAAGCGAGACGCTCACGTTCCCGCGTAGCATTCACTTCAACCTGCAACGCATTAAATTGTAAATAGTATCCCGCGGGGTCAAGTTTAAAGATGGGTTCGGGACTAACCACGAGAACATTTGAGTCTTCCGGCACCGGTTGCGGCTGGTTCTTCGCCGTCACCGCCGTCAACCATGCCGGCAACACGACAGGGGCTGATGCCACTGGTTCAATAACGCTAGTGGAGACTTCCTGAGGCGATCCAACCATCGCCTGTGGCCCAGAACTCTTAATCGCGGACGCTAACCTGGCTTTACGCTCAGCCGCCGTACCATCGGTCTCTGGGCCGCCTGGTAGAGATGGGACAATCGCCACACGCTTCGCCGTATCGCCTTCGCCGTCAGCTTGCACCCGCTCAGGTTGTATTGGCTCGGCTTGCACCAGCTCAGGTTGTATTGGCTCTGTTTGTATTGGCTCTGTTTGTATTGGCTCTGTTTGTATTGGCTCAGCCGCCAGCAACTCTTCTGGACTATTATCCCTCCACCCTTGCTGAATAACGTTCGGTACCCAGCCTGCGACTAACTCCGCTAGACTTTCTGGCGTCAGGTCATCATTCAGGGCCAAAGACACCGATACCGACACAACCACTGCAACGAATAGACCTAAAAGCAAGAGCTTCAGCTGCTTGAAACCCTTGCGCCCAGGATCTGCTGACGTATGAGGTGCCAACCCAGACTCAGAGTCGTTCGCATTGGGTTTCGCTACACCCACTTGGGCGTGTGGTTCAGCTTCTTCGCCAAAGCTGACACTCAAACGCCGTAGTGTGTCGAACACGTGGCTTTCCTGGCCTTCGCCAGCGGCAGCCTGCAGCAACTGTTGCAGCTCATCGCCATTCGGAAAATTCAGTGCGCATTGGTTGAGCTTGGGTCCCATGGACTTGATAAAGCCTTGCGCCAGGGCGTTGTTCGGCTCATCGATAAACGCGAGCAGACCAAAATTCGCGCCGGGAAAATCACTCAGCAAGCGTGCCATCAGGTCCCACTCACGCGGCCCCAGGTCTGAGCTTTCGCTCAGCATAAGTATACGTCGTCGAGCAGTTTCTGCTGGCGGTTGCCGGGCTTCAGCCACCGACAACTCGGCTAAAACATCATTAAATCGCTTCAACAAACCATCGGCTGTCGATGGCAAAAACACCTCAATCGCCATGCCATCAGCGGCCTTCACCTGACGATAGATCAGCTCAAAATAATGACTGATTAGCGCGGCACCTGGCCCGACAACCACAACATAGGGATTGGCACCCAATAAAATATCGGGTATTGCCGCGATCGCCAGCTTGTCTTGGCGACGCAGACACAATGTGCTGCCTTCAAACCAGTCAGACAATGGCGCAGACGAATCAATCGATGGATCATGCATATTTTACGCCCTATTCTTCCACGACTCGGTTACCAGCAGTGTCAAATTGCATCGACTTGGGCACAACGGGTTTTGGCATTACGACACCAGACTTGGCACCAGCATAGGTATTCATACTAAAGACATAGGCTATGACCATTGCCACCGCGTGATACAGTTCCTCTGGCACGTATTCATTCACATCCGCAGTATAGTACAAGGCACGGGCCAGCGGAGGCGCCTCAAATATCATAACACCGCTGGCGACGGCCTGTTCCTTGATTCTGAGCGCCGCAAAATCAATACCCACAGCAACGACCCTCGGGGCTTGGCTTGTCGCTGCATCATAAGCCAACGCGACGGCAAAATGGTCTGGATTGGTAATGACAACATCGGCGCCAGCGACGGCTTCCAGCATAGAGCCCATCGCAAGTTCTCGTTGGCGACGTCGAATTTGCGCCTTCACCTCTGGCCGACCTTCCGCATCTTTCGACTCATCTTTTATGTCCTTAATCGACATCTTCATGCGATTTTTAAAGGAGATTAGCTGGTAGGGTACATCAATCGCAGCGATGACGATCAGGCTCAAGGTCACCAGCAAAAAACCACCACCCACAATTTCAGCAGATGATACGAGGGACGGCTCTAACGGCATCACACCCAGAAAACTGAGATCATCCACATACGATAATGCGACAAAATATAACGTCGTCCCAATGAGCGAGAACTTAGCGAGCGCCTTCAGCAGCTCAATTAACGCCTTCATTCCAATAACTTTCTTAATCCCCTCCAATGGGCTTAACCGAGATAACTTCGGTTCCACGGCCTTCATGGAAAAGATAAACCCACCCATCGACAGAGCAGACACTATCGCTATGATCATTGTCAAAACGAAGATCGGCACCACTACCAGCAAACCATCAACTGCAAATTTACCAAAGATCGCCGGCAACATTTGTGGTGAAAACAAGATTCGGCGGTCAAAAACGAAGCCGCCGGAAAAAACCTCAGCCAAACCCCGAAAAAAGTAACCACCGAACATAAAAAACGTGATTGCCACGAAAATCATTGTGATCGCAATAGTCAGATCTTGTGAACGAGCAACCTGACCATCCTCTCGCGCCTTTTCAAGGCGCCTCTCGGTGGGTTCCTCTGTTTTATCATCATCTGAATTCTCAGCCATTATTGAATCCTGAGGAGCTGAGTGACTTGGTCAAACGCTCCCATCCACATGATTTCGATACGTTGAAAAATCGCCGGTAGCGCTACCAAGGTCACCAGCAATCCGCCAATAATCATCGCCGGAAAACCAATTGCAAATATGTTCAAGGCCGGCGACGCTCGCGTGATCACCCCCAGGCACATATTAAAAAACAACAAGGCAACGATGATTGGCAAGGCTATTAACAAGGCGCCATAGAAAATCATAATCGACCAACGTAACAGTTGTTCTGAAATCTCAACAATATCGAGATCAGCACCAATGGGCATAGTGGTAAAACTGATCAGCACCAATTTAATCAGCATTAGATGACCGCCCAGCGCCAAAAATATTAATGTCGAGCAAATGACGAAAAATTGAGATAATACGGGCACATTACCGAGGTTGGGATCGATCATATTAGCCATCCCTAAGCCCATAGAGGCAGTGATTGACTGGCCGCCAACAACTAGGGCCGCGTTGATAATTTGTAATATTAATCCGGCAGATGCGCCAATCGCCGCTTGAATAAAAATTGCCTTAAGCCCTTCTGGAGAAAGGGGATCCATAGCAGGCCAATCTACTGTCGGATAAATAATCCAGGTCAAAGTCAGCGCCAGCACAATTCTAATTCTGATATTCACGGCTTGTAGAGAAAACAAGGGGGCGGCGAGCAACAGCGCAGAGATTCTCGTAAACGGCCACAGGAAGCTGTAGAACCGCTCAACCACCTCTTGGATCAAAATCTCCATTACGCCAGCATCATGGGAATATAATCGAATATTCTTTGAATGAAGCGCGTCATTACCATAATCTGCCAACCACCAAAGGCCAGCAAGGCTAAGACTAAAACAAGGAGCTTGGGTATAAAACTCAAGGTCATCTCCTGAATGGAGGTCGCCGCCTGCACTATACCCACCACGACACCGACGAGCAGCGCCATACCCAACAGCGGGCTTGCCACCATCACAGCGACCCACAATGCCTCTTGGCCTAATGTTAAAACTTCAGAAACGACCATCGCAGTCCCCTATTGTGCGACGAGAAAACTCGCGACAAGTGATTGCATCAACAAGGCCCAGCCATCGGCAACCACAAACAGCATTAATTTGAAGGGCATCGAAATCATCATCGGTGACAACATCATCATACCCATGGACATCAGCACACTCGCAACAACCAGGTCTATGACGACGAACGGAATATAAATAAGAAAACCAATGGTAAACGCCGTTTTCAATTCAGAGGTTAAAAATGAGGGGGCGAGAATCGTAAACGGCACCTTATCCAAACCGAGGGATTCATCATAGTTAGCAATTTCCGCAAACATGGCGATGTCTTCCTGACGCGTCTGATTCAGCATAAATGCTCTAATAGGGATCTGCGCTTCCTCGAGCGCCTGTTCGGCAGTGATTGTCTCGCTAAGATAAGGTTGGTAGGCTTTTTCGTAAACAGTATCAATCACAGGCGACATAATGAAAAACGTTAAGAACAACGACAAACCGATCAACACCTGATTCGGTGGCGTCTGCGCCGTCCCTAATGCCTGGCGAAGAAGAGACATGACAATGACGATTCGAACGAATGAGGTCATCATCAGCAATATCGATGGCAGCAGCGTCAGCACCGTCATCAACACGAGAACTTGCAAACTTAAACTATACTGGGTGCCTTCGTCACCGGCATCGATGATGTTCACCAGCGGTAAACCCGGCGCCGCCAATGATATCGGCACCCAAAATAGCAGCACAAGACCTACCAACGATTTCCAATTCAGCCGACTGCTTATCAAACCCCGAACCCCATAAATGCCGCTAAAACAACCTCGATCATATCATTGATCGACCAGCGGATCGTCGGTTATCTGCACCGGCTCGGTCCACTGCGCTATACGCGTAATAGAGGTTTGAGTTACCCCTAATAATATTTGCTCACCACGAATTTCGATGATGGCCAGCTGCTGTTTCGGACCGAAACTATGCAACGGCGTCACTTTGAAGTTTTGCCCGGCATAGGACTTCGTGCTCGCGCTGACTCGCTTCAGCGCGTAAAGGGTTACCCCCAAAAGCACCAGCACCAGTAGGATAGGACCCAGCGCAGAAAACCATTCGGTTGAAGGCATCATCTCAGCCACTATAGGTTTTTGATTCGCTCTGCAGCGGGCACGACAGAGGTCAAACGGACCCCATATCGCTCGTTGACCAGCACAATTTCGCCTTGGGCTATGAGGGTATTATTGACCAAGAGATCGAGCGGCTCACCCGCAAGGCGGTCCAATTCAACCACACTACCTTGGGTCAGACGCATCAAGTCTCTAATTTTGATCGACGTCCTGCCCACTTCTACGGAGACGGTCACCGGAATGTTCTGAAGCACATCAGGGTCAATCTTCTTGCTAGCCACATCGGCTTTGGCTTGCAGCTCTTCTTCGTTCGACATGATCAAATCGCTCATATAATTGTCGTTACTTTGTACTGGGGGCAATCGAATGGTTAATTCGAACCGCTGTCTGGGGACCATTGGCGCCGACTTCAGCGGCGAAGACTGGAGATCCCGCTATCTTTATCGTGGCGAAGTCAGGCTTATGGAAGTAAATCAAATCTCCCTCTTTAAATTCTCTAATCTTGCCAACCGTTGAGATAATTTCGGCTAACTGCACCTCGACGGCCAATTTTGCGTCACCAGCCGCCGATGTCAGCGAAGATCGCCACGCCTGATCGCCTTCATCACTATCATCACCAGTCTGTACACGGATTCGAAGCAAATCGCGAATCGGCTTCAGCGCACTGTAGGGATAAACGATATCCACGTGACCCGTGGTTACATCATCCAACTCCATCTTAAACCGGCTCATCACCACGAGATCACCCTCTTCAGCAATCTGCACAAACTGCGGCGTCACTTCGGCACTGATCCGCTCGCAATCGATATTCAATATCGGCGCCCAGGCGTCTTTTAGGGCGCCAAATATCAGATCAACCAGAATCTGAATAATGCTCGTTTCAGTTGGTGTAAACAATCTACCTGGCGGCAATTCACCGATACCTCGACCGAAACCACCAAAGAAATTGTCAAGACAGGCGAAAATAACGGACGTATCGATCACAACCAATGAAAATCCACGTAACGGATTGATTCGAATCGTATTCACCGAAAGTGGTGATTTCAGCGGCGATACGTATTCATGAAAGCGCATGGTTTTAATTTCAGCAACCTGCACTTTGGGCGTTGTTCGCAAAACTTCCACAAGGCCCACACGGAGTTGACGAATAAAGCGCTCGTTGATCATATCAATCGACGAGACATTAATCCCAAGAGAGGTGTCTTCGCTGGCGAGATCGTGCTTAACAACCCGCAGCGACGTGTTAAGTCCGCTACCCACCTCCAAAGAGCCATCCTCAAGACCTGCAGACAGCGCTTGCAGCTCCTCAGCACTCAATAGATTATCTTGCTCCACCATAATTACTGCCGCTCCGCCAAACTGACTCTAGCTCACTATTGTACAATGAACTCTGGAAAGAAAACCTTTTCTATCCCACCAAAGTCTTCATATTCTTCAAGAACAGAGTTCATGGTCAAACGCAGAGTTTCCGCCATCGTTTCTTGAAAATTAGGACTTTTGACATCCGCTTCAGTGACTTTACGCAGATCAACGATCATCGCCGAGCGCAGTGCAATTTGATGCTTTTCAATATTTGCGATCACTTGTTCGTCGTAATGGGTCATGATGCCCACCGACACTTGCATCACTTTTTTTGAATTACCGATGTTAGCGACCAGCGCTTGAGGGATCTGATAATAGTTAGCCACCAGTTTCGTTTGCTTGGGTGTCTCCTTTAACTGCGGACCTGCGTCCAACGCCTCTAGCGCAGCGTCATTCGCCTCATCCCCGGCCTTATCCATCTTGGTAAATTCATCCTCAATATCACGGTCTTTTTTGTCAAAATACCCTGTCAAAAATAAGGTACCACCAATTGCGCCGCCTAGCAGCAATAGTATGCCGACGAAGATCAAGACAATTAGCAATATCGGCGATTTCTTTTTTTCTTCAACTTCTGCTTCTCCACTCATAGGTACTCTTCCTGCTTACTCGATTTGTTAAACAAATAAATCCAAGCCTTCATCTGTTGTTGAGTCTGGCTCTGCTGACTTGAGGGTTTCCTGGTCTGACTCTGAATTAGTCGCGCTTGAGGCCTCATTCCTACCTCGCCCCTGTCCTTGAGCGCCATTTTCATGACGTCCCTGATGCAATGCTACGTCAATCGACGATCCCTTGATACCCGCCGCATCTAAACTCTCATCAAGACGATGGAGCTGACTACCGAGGAACTCCTTAACAGCCGCAGAGCTCGTTGAGATTTGCGCCTCTAATCGACCATCGCGCATTTCTAACTGAACATCCAGACTGCCAAGCTCCTGAGGGTGGAGTTGCAGGTCAAACCGCCAAGCGCCGCCTCTGATATTAGCCATTAGGCGCTGCGCCACCATCTGCGACAGCTTATCAGGCAAATCCTCAAGCAACACGGCACCCGCAGGCGGCGGTGTCAGCGTAGTACTGGCGACTTCAGTTGGCCTTGACGCCGAAGGTTGCAGTGTCAGACTTTCGGTAACATGCTCAGCCCCAAGAACAAACGCCGCACCAGACATCACGGGTCGGTTTAATATCGACTTCTGCGTAACCATGCTGGCATTAGTCAACGACGCCGCAATCGCCACGCCTGGCTCTCGAGTGGGCACCAGACTCCCATCACGCTTCATGATGGCGTCGGCGCTAAGGTCTTTAACGCTTTCGGCCAGCTTTGGCAGGTCCATCGATTCCGGCGTTACGGCTGCTTTAGCATCAGCAGTCGCACCCTGCTGAATCAAAAAGCGCGCTGGCGTCGCCATGCTCGCCATCTGCCCGGCAAAAGACGGCGCAGGCACCGCTCCCGATTGACTCGATGATACCGTCGGTGATGCCACTGACTCCATGGCAGCCGGCTGCGTTCCTGTGGGCCCACCCGAAATCGGGCTGGACATGACTGCCGAGCTCGCGGCGCCTGCCGCAGTGGCTGGCGTTAAGACTCGAGACGCCAGGCCCGCCACTTGAACGGACTGTGCTGGCGCCGTCTGGCCTGCATTCAAGCCTGCATTCAAGCCTGCATTCAATCCAAGCACGGCATTTCGCCCCGCTTGTGGGTCTGCCACAGTCACAGCGCCAGCATTGCCGACAACCCCGTGATCATTCTGTTTGAATGGAGACTTCTCCGACACCGCTGACCCGGAGGTCTGGCTCGCCGTTAACGGATTAGTCGCTATCGCCGCGGTCGTTCCGACGACTACTTTTGACTCGGCAGCCGCCTGGGTTGCGGCAAAAGTTGCAGCAAGCATCGCGGTCGTCGTTGGCGTCGTTGCCGTCGTTGGCGTCGTTGCCGTCGTTGCCGTTGTTGCCATCGTTGCCGTCGTTGCCGTCGTTGCCGTCGTTGCCGTCGTTGCCGTCGTTGCCGTTGTTGCCGTTGTTGCGGCAAGAGTTGCTGCAAGAGTTGCGGCAAGCATCGCGGTCGTCGTTGGCGTAGTTGTCGTCGTTGCAGCGGCAGCTAAAGTCGCCGCTTCACTAGCCACTGTTTTAAGTAATTCGGCTTGACCCGGATATCGACCGAACAATACCGCTAGAGCATCAGCATTCATGCCTTGCTGCGCCGCAAAGTCTTTCAATGATTGTTCTGTGGGCAGCTCTTCGCCCAGCATCACCGCTGTGCCACCGGGTAATCGTTGCACGATAGCATCTGCAGGCAACACCACTGCGGCTGCAACCGGCAACTGCTTGCCGCTTTCTTGGCCGCGTTGATTGCCACTCTTTTCGCCGCTTAAGGTTGCAACGTTCAAACGAAATTGCTGTTCAAATGTTACGCCAGACTGCTGTGCTAAGTCTGACTCACTGCTTCCCTGACCCTGCATGGCCGCGTCTTCAGGCAGTCTGCTGGTCGACAGGCCGATATTAATTAACTGCGTCACTTGTCTATCACCCTAATTAATCGCTTTAATCAGCTATATACATAGCACTTTCCATACCACTATCTGTGCTGCATGTTGAAACGTAAGGTCGCATTCAGGTCTTGCTCTCTGGAATCTCGTTGCGCCGCCACGTTCAAACTACGAATTTGCTGGCGCTCCAACAATTTTTTCGATTTCATATGCGCCTGCTCTGCGTCTCGCACACTCAGGCGCGCCACTTGCAAATCAACGTCGATCATTAGCATGTCACGCTCAACACCTTTTTGAGCCTGCTGTATCTCAGCAATAAATTCCTGGTAATACTGCGTAACCGCCAACCGTGACGATGCTTCCTGCGCGCGCGCCATATCCTTAAGATAGTCTTGAACGAGCGCATCCAGCCGCGCCAAACTCAATTCTGCCGCCTGCTTTCTTGCATTCATAGCAATCAGCATTTTTTGGGCTTGCTTGACATGACGCTCGGTCTTATCAAACATCACAGTCCAGACATCTTTCATTTTTCGGCACTCCTCAATAATTTTTCAAGACCTTTCCAAGACTCCGACTCTTTAACGCAGGCGTCGCTCTCCTGACACAGAAACTCAACAATCTCAGGTCGCAATCGAATAGCTTCATCAAGTTCAAGGTTAGTGCCTTCTTCGTAAGCCCCAACTTGAATCAAATCGGCATTTTGCTGGTAGAGGGTCCAAAGACGTCTCAACTTGTTAGCCAACTTGATTCTCTCCGGGCTTAAAATGCTCGACATCACTCGTGAGATCGAACCTTCCAGATCAATCGCGGGATAATGAGCGGAGTCGGCCAGCGCTCTCGATAACATCACCTGCCCGTCAAGTGACGCGCGAGCGATATCGACAATAGGGTCAGAGCGATCATCATTCTCAGCCAAAATAGTATAAATTGCGGTTACCGAGCCTTTGCCATGACGACCCACACCCGCGCGTTCAATCAAATTAGGAAGCAACCCGAATACGGAGGGCGGATAACCTTTCGCTGTTGGCGGCTCACCAATAGCCAAACCTATCTCTCGTTGCGCATGTGCCACCCGCGTGAGGCTATCAAACAGCAATAGTACATTCGCCCCCTGCTCACGAAAATATTCGGCAATAGTATGGGTCAAATGTGCCGCTTTAAGTCGCACAACGGGTGATTGATTAGCGGGCGCGGCGATCACCACTGACTTTCGTAAACCTGCACGCCCCAAGGTTTTAGTCACAAATTCTTGGACCTCACGACCACGCTCACCAATGAGCCCGATCACCACAACATCCGCCACCGTGTTGCGCGTTAGCATGCCGAGAAGAACACTCTTGCCTACCCCTGAACCAGCAATCAAACCAATGCGCTGACCGCGTCCCAGGGTTAGGCAATTGTTAATCGCTTTTATGCCCGTATCTAAAGGCACTTCGATAGGGCCTCTTTCCATCGGGTTCACTGGAAAACCTTCAAGGCTACAAGTATCGGTATACTCAATCGGCCCTAGCCCATCAATTGGCTCACCGAGCCCATCGATAACACGACCTAGGAGCGCCTCACCGATGCGGCCTTTACCATGTCGACTCACGACAGTCACCTTCGCGCCTGGCGCGATGCCATCCGTCGTTCCATAGGGCATCAGATATAAAATATCGTTATTAAAACCCACCACCTCGGCTTCAACATTTTCACCCGCCTGCGCGCCTTCTATTCGGCAAGTGGCGCCAACTGGCGCAAGCACGCCAACGGCTTCAATCGTCATCCCGGCAATTCTAACGAGTCGACCACTGGTGCGCGGCACAGTTAACTTGGCTCTCTGCAACTTCTCATCGACCGTTTTGTCAAATAAGCTACTCACTGGTCGGGTCCTCGAGGTGAGCGCCATCGTTTAGCTTAGCCGCGGCGTCTAACTCAGCCGTGATATCAACGGACGCCTGTTCAGCGCCTTCGCCTATTGCATCAACATCTGCATCAACATCAACATCAACATCAACATCAACATCAACATCAACATCAACATCAAAATCAGCATCAACAATATCTAACTCAGTCTCAAACTTCGCATCCTCATCAGTAACCGAACCGCCATCTATTTCCACTGGCGCCGATTTACGCCCCCTTTCTGCGGCTCTTCGTACCCGATTATGTCCGAGGCCCAACACCTGGTCGGCCAGTTCCTGTAATCGGTCTTCAACAAAGTCTTCTATGGACGTTGCATCCATCGTCACTCGAACGGAACCGGGCGCGAGATGATGATCTTTCACGAATTCGACGTGGGCATAACGCTCCTTGAACTCCTGATCCAGCTTCTCGATATCGGTGGCGTTTAAGCTGGCGACAATCGGACCTTCGCCACTTAACTCAATGGAGTCGATGGCTGATTTGACTAATCGTTCGATAGCCGTATTCGACAGGGTTAATTCGCCACGGACTAACTCCTCAGCTAAATGCAAGGCGAGACGCGTCAACGGCTCAAAAAAGTCGCTCATATTACCCTGAGATTTTTGCATCCCGGCAATAATGGCCAGCAACGCGGCCTCGTGTTCCTGCACTCGCTCTGTCACTTGTTTCTCGCCAGCGACCCGACCTGACTCGTAAGACTCCGCCAGGCTTTTTTCTAGCTCCTGTTCGGCTAATTTCAATTGAGCTTCAAGATCTTCTCTCGACTTACGTTCGACTGCCTCATCAGTGCCTTCAATTTCTTCCTTCGACACCGGCACGCCATCTACCTCTGCGATGGATTGCCCTCGCTCAATCAGTTGAATGACGCGAGGTGCCCACAGCGAAAACTCTCCGGCCGGTTCTGACCCCGCCTGACCCGACGAATCAGCCACCTTAGTCGCCAGATAGCGAGCTTTTTGCCCGGCGACGAGCAAATCGTTTAACCGCCAGGATACCTCAGCACCACTAGACAAAGTCATCACCTCTTCCCGATAACACTAACTCACCGGCATCTGATAACTTACGCGCCAGACGCATGATGGTTTTTTGGGCCTCTTCCACATCTGTTAATCTGATAGGTCCTTTTGCTTCCATCTCATCCAAGAACATCACCTTGGCGCGCTGCGACATATTGTCCATGAACTTGTCTTTGACCAACTCGTCAGCACCTTTGAGCGCCACCATCAACTCGTCGGAATCAACATTCCGCATCAACACTTGAATACTGCGATTCTCAAGAGCAGACAGGTTGGAGAACGTGAACATATTGTCTTGTATTTTCAATGCGAGCTCTGCGTCGATAGCCGTCACACCCTCGAGCAGCTTGCCCTCCATATCAACCTTGGTGAAGTTCATGATTTTCGCCGCCGCTTTTATGCCACCAAAGCTTGAAGACTTGGCACTAGAACTGTTCGAAAACTGCTTGCGCATGACTTGCTCTAACTCATCCATAGCGCTGGGCTGGACCGTGTCTAACAAAGCGATACGTTGGAGTATTTCCGCGCGAGAACCCTCTGGCACAAAGTTCAACACATCTGCGGCCACGTCATACTCCAGTACCGAGAGGATAATCGCGACGACTTGTGGGTGCTCTGCCTGTACCATTTCACCAATCGATCTAGCATCCATCCAGCGTAATATCTCCAAGCCTTTGCTGGTCGCGCCGGGCATAATCCTACCCAGAACCGTTGCCGCCTTGTCTTCGCCCAAGGCTTTTTTCAGGATGTTTTCAACATAATCGATCGTACCCAAACCCAGACTCGTCTGCTTTTTTATGGTTGACAGGAAATCATCCAACACAACATTCACCGCTTCTTGCGACAAATCGACCACCGAGACCATGCAGGCGCCCAGTGACTGGACCTCACGAGGTGATAAATAACGAATACAATCAGCAGCTTGCTGCTCTCCCAGCAGTAGCATGATGACAGCCGCGCGCTCTGTCGCTGTTAGCGTTTCCAGCTCGGCCTTGACCGCGTCGGACAAGCCTTCACTTTCTTTTTCCTTACCGTTGTTTGTCGGTTTTGCCGCAGCCATTTCTAATTCCTTGCCTTTAAACAGGTTTAATCAATTTTTTGAGCACGTTCGCTACTCGACCGGAGTCCTCAGCAACGAGCATGCGAATCAGCGCTACCTTGTCGTCATAAGTGTTCGCCGTGTCGAGCATATCAGCCGATATCGTCGATTTCTTCGGCTTTAACTTGGCTTTAATATCCTCGAGGGTATCACCTTCACCCATCTCGATATCAAGATTGTCATCACCGCCCAAACCAGCCTCCAATAAACCTCCAGCCCCGCCGCCGTTGGCACCAGACCCAGCGCCCAAGAATGAGTTCAACACGGGCTTAATGACAACTAGCAGAACAAATATAAAGGCAATAAAGGCCGCGCCAAGCTTCACCAAACCGATCAATGATGGACTTTCGTACCACACACTAGTGTCAGCCATTTCTTTGATGACTTCAAATTTCTGAGTCAGTAGAACGACGCTGTCACCACGAGCTTCATCGAATGACACCGCGCTTTTTACGAGTCTTGTCAGGCTTTCAAGCTGCGCCTGATCAACCACCATTGGCGCATTATCCGTCTCATTTCCTGCGTTGCTGCCAAGCAATGCTGCCTCGTTAATGACGATGGCTACGGACATTTTGGTGACTGAACCACCCGTTCGTTTAACATAGCGAACCGTCTTGTCGATTTCGTAGTTGCGGGTCGTTTGGCTATTAGTCACTGTTTCCATTTCATCAGCGCCAGCGACAGTTGTCTCGTCGGTCAACACGTTCGTTGTCGACCCCGGCACGCCGCCGGCCGCCGCTGGTGCCTGGCCCCGCTCAATTGAAATCGACTCTGACCGCGCCTTCGGGCCAGTATCGTTGGTATCATATTCTTCAAAGGTGGTATTGTGCTCGGTAAAATCAATTTCGACGTCGACTTCTGCTCTAACATTTTCCATGCCTACAATGGGTGCAAGCAATGCATCGATTCGATTTCTGTATTGCTCTTCAACAGACAGCTCATAATCAGACTGAACAGAAGCTGCCTGAACACCCGGGGTATTTGATCTTGTTAGTAAGGTGCCACGTTGATCTACAACCACAACATCTTCAGCAGAAAGATAAGGAATGCTGGACGCCACCATATGCGTGATAGCCTGTACTTGATTAGGCGATACAGCGCGGCCCGCATACGGCTTTAGCACTACTGACGCCTTAGCAGGTACGCGATTACGAACAAAGGCCGACTGCCTTGGCGCAGCTAAATGAACTCGTGCTGATTGAATCGTCGAGATCTGGCTAATGCTTTTGGCTAATTCATTTTCGATGGCAACGGTATATTTTGCCTGCTCCATGAATTGACTAGTCGTCAGCGTAGAATCATCACTAAACGAATCCATAGCATTGGAACCTGCATCTTGGGGCAAACCAGCTGCCGCAAGTAGCATCCGCGCTTGATGATAGTGCTCCACACCGACCATCAACTGGCCGCTGTTTTCATTGATAGTCACGGGGAAGTCAGCACCCTGCAGCGCAGTGAAGGACGCCTGACGATCCGAATCACTCATGCCGGGATAGACTTCGCGCAGTGAACCGGTTTGAAACCAGGAGAACACAAGCACAAACACACCGATAACGAACAAGGCAATAATGCCCGGCATAGATCGACGTACCAGTGGCTGGGAAAGCATTTCGGTAACGGAAGGCAGGCGATTCAATTCTGCAGCTGAACCAGCAGTATTGGCCGGCAGTGCAGCATTACCGGCACCGGACATAGCGGTACCTGGCAATGTAGAACCTGCGGGTGGAGCGAGTAAAGCAGCCATTCTCTATATTCCTGAAGATCAATAAGGTTTACGGTTAAAATTCGAGACTAAACAGGCATGTTCATAATATCTTCGTACGCACGCAGTACTTTATTTCTAATCTGCAAAGTAGCCTCAAACGATATAGAGGCCTTCTGCGACTTCATCATCAAGTCGGTTAATGACACATCGCCACCAGACTCATAAGCCGCAGCCGTATTCTTGGACTCCATTTGCAGATTATTCACTTCATCTACGGCAGAGGCGATCGCCTGCGCAAAGCCAGATTTATTTGGCTCAAGCTCTGCTGGCGCGCCAAGATTGCCTTGCTTATCTTCGAGCTGCGCCTGCAGATTGCGAATTTGCGCGAGCAATGATTGTGCGTCAGTGGCGGGGCTAATTTGCATTATCTATCTCCGTGCGTAGTTAACGAGCGTTATCGAGCGTAGGTCTGAGGAACTTCCAAACCGTCATCACGCAATTTTTTAAGCTTATGACGCAAGGTTCTTGCACTAATGCCCAATCGGTCTGCCGCCTCGATACGAGAATGAGAGGTTTTAATAGCACCTAAAATCGCCTGCATTTCCTTCGTTCGAACAAACCCTTGAAGCTGCTCACCGAAAGGCATAGAAGCCGAGTTTTTCAATTCTTTCTGCCAAGCGAACTGTTGTTCCGCCAGCTCTGCGCGGGGCAAGAGATCTGCTCGTGAAACGTCAATTGCTGGGTTATTAGCACCGAATAGCATTTCACAGGGAACAACATCGTCCAACAAAATGTGAGGGACATCGATTATGCCGCCATCACTCAAGACGAAGGCTCTGGCAACTACATTCTCTAATTCACGAACGTTTCCTGGCCAGCTATAGGCGTGCAGGACGTCCAAAGCCGCATTGGTTACTTCTTGACAGGCAGCCCCTGCCGCTTGATGCGTCCTTAAGGCTTGCTGTATCAATGGCGCTATGTCCAACGGGCGCTGAGCCAAAGGCGGGATCGTCAGTTTGAAAGCACTGAGACGAAAATAAAGATCTTCCCGAAATGCCTTCTCTGCGATCGCGACGGTTAGATTACGGTTGGTTGCTGCGATTATTCTGACATCCAGCTCTATGGTTTCCTCACCGCCAATTCGCATCAGGTTACGCTCTTGTAGAACGCGCAACAATTTAACCTGCAGGTGATGAGGCATTTCGCCAATTTCGTCGAGAAACAAGCTGCCGCCTTGGGCCTGCTCAAACAGCCCGCGCTGACGTCGCGTGGCACCCGTAAAGGCGCCCTTTTCGTGACCAAATAACATGTCTTCAATAAGTTGCTCGGGGATCGCCGCACAGTTCAATGAAACGAATGGCTCATTGCAACGGGCAGAAGATTCGTGAATAACTCGGGCAAGTACCTCTTTGCCGGTGCCGGTCGCGCCTTGTATGAGCACCGAGACATTAGCTCGGGCGACTCGCTGCGCCAGCTCGAACAGGTTTTGTGACAATGGATCGACGTAAACATAAGCGCGTACCGGCGCGGTGGGCTTCGCTACGCTCATCTTAGTTAATGCGGATGTCCAGGTTGCTGCAGAAAAATCATCATCGGCAACAACCATCGCGGCCCCTGCGCCCATCGCCGCTATGCCAAGCTCAAAACGCTGGCGATTAACTACAGCAATGATAGGCGTACTGCGAAATTGCAACTGCAGTGTCTGAAACGACTCCAAAGCATCGAGACTGGCGTTGAGCTCAACAACAATCGCCTGCCCTGGCTTGCCCTGAGTACATAAATCAGCGGTACAGGACCAGCGCGTAATAGACAACTGATGGTCGTTACCCAGGCTCGCCAAACTGCCGGTATCGGTCTGTTGACCGACCCAATCGAGGCTTTGAATAGATTCCGCATGTCGCATAACTCTGCACCTAACTCTTTTAACACAATGGTTTCGATAGAAATAAATGCAATATCGATGCCATGTTTAAATGCATTACTTATCAACAGGTTAGCTTTTAAATGGTACAGGTAGGGGGGAGATAGTCACAAAAACGACGACAATCTGTCGCGGAATATGACAGCCATCCAGGCTAGTTCGACGTCGGCACTTGACCAAACCAGGGAATGATTAATTGGTGACGGGGGAGTTATCCTGAGCAATATCGAGCTTACTGATCTTTTGAATCAAGGTAGTTCTGTGCATATCCAGTAATTTAGCCGCGGAAGAGACGTTCCACTGGGTAGAATCCAGCGCTTTGCGAATGACGTTCACTTCAATATCCTGCAACAAGTCCTTAAGGGCAAAGCCGTCTTTAGGCAGTGGCACATCGCTCTGAGTAAAGCCCAGCGCTTGCTCCAGCCGATCATCCATTAGCCCTTGGGCATCCATCATAGGTCCTGTGTGAGCTTCAGCCGCAACTGAACGCCCCCGTGAAGCAATACTTTGTATTGCCTCACAAATTCGCGCCGGCAACAAACTCTTTGGCACGGTCGTGATATCCATCACTGCAGTGGGTGAAATGGCATGCATTCGGGCGACAAGATTAGATAACTCGCGAAGGTTGCCTGGCCAATGGTAGCCTCGCAATATTTTCATAGATTCATCAGTAAACGTCGGCACCTCACCTTCAATCAACAATTTTCGTGAGAAAAAACTGATCAACTCGGGCAAATCTAGCAAACGATCACGCAACGCCGGCACCAGCAGAGGGAAAACATTCAGGCGATAAAACAGATCTTCTCGAAACAGCTTCTGTTCGGTCAATACCTCTAAATCCTGATGGGTTGCGCTGACCACTCTGACGTCAATTGGGATCCGCTCAGTGGAACCCACGGGCACAATGACGCGCTCTTCGAGCACGCGCAATAGCTTGACTTGCAGTGCGCGCGGCATATCGCCGATCTCATCAAGAAACAGGGTGCCGCCGTCAGCCGACAGCAGCTGGCCAGCGTAATCTGAGATGGCACCGGTGAACGCACCTTTGCGATGGCCGAACAATTCACTTTCAAGCAAATCAGCAGGGATAGCCCCACAGTTAATCGCAATAAAGGGGCCTTTGCGGCGGGCAGATAGCAAATGCAATTGACGCGCAACGATTTCTTTGCCGGCGCCGGTTTCACCTCGAATTAAGACGGAGGTATTACCACGGGCAGCGGCATCTACCAATTGCCAAAGTTCCTGCATGACATCAGAGGAACCAAGGACAACTTCCTCGGAATCAAGATTATGGCTGTTTCGATGATGAAGCAAAATCTACCTTCTTCAGGCCGAGCGGTGGTAATCACCAACCCACGACGAGGCACGAAGACGAAATAGTACGCTTATTTACAATGTTTGCTATTAGATTTTTTCAAAAAAAAGCGGCCGCCGCTTACATGTAACTAGCGTGTAATTTTGCATCCTAAAACTACGCAGCCAGGCGAAACTTATTCACCGAATCTACAGCCTCTTGGCGGCTTGCAGATAAACTTATGTAACTTTACGTTCGGTTTTCGCTTAGTTTGCGCTCATGTCGACTTCGTCGGTTTTATCGCACGTCTCAGCGGTTTTTCAAGTGTCGACTGCAACCGCTAAGACTCTGCCCTGAAAAACGCCGTTTTCGACTCAATACCACACCGGCGATCTTAGCTTCCAGCGATAGCAAAAACCCATTGATAACCGACATTGCCCAGGCATCTTGGTGTGCTAACGTGCCGGAAGTTAAGCTTTGGGGTCCGCCAATCCGGTGATAATCAATTACCCGCCATTTTTTGCTTGAGCATCACCGATGGCAACATCTCCCAAGCACTGCTGATGTCAGCCATCAGGCCACGGGCTTCTCGTAAACTCTCCACATCATTGCGCAAATTGGCATGTAGCAAACGTCTTGACACGTATTCGTATAAGGCATCGAGGTTACGTGCCAGCTCACCGCCACGTTCATGATCCAAGGTGATACGCAAACCTTGAACAATCTTATCGGCGCGGGCGATAGACTTACACTTCAATTCAACCGAGCCTCTCTGCATATGCCCTTCAGCTTCGCTCATTGACTCCAACAGCGCACTGAAAAGCATCTGCACCAACTCTACCTGGTTAGCGTAATCGACCCGGCCAGCTTGGCCTACCATCTTGTAACCTGCCATAGGGTCTTTGAAGTTTACTCTCATTTTTTCGCGCTCTCATGATGACTAATGACTAGTTATTCAATCGGCCTGAGGGGCAACTTCTTTAACGTTTGACGGGAAAAATACACATTATTCAGGACAGTCAGCGAGCCGACTCGCCACACATTGCAATGCGGCGGCTTCGGCCTTGGGGACATCATCAGCGTCGAGCTGCAGCATCGATAAATTGTAGATGGCCTGAGCATCCTCGATCAGCCCATTGGTCTCGGCTACTTTCGCCCAAACATACGCCTTGAACGGCTCGGGGTCTTGCCCCTCACCGGCTTGAAGCATAAACGCAGTCATCAGCTGACCCGGCCCATAGTTTTGGCGGGCGGCCCGCAAAAACCAGACCTTCGCCTGCCGATAATCTAAACCGACACTTTCACCGTTGTGCAATAACAAGCCGATCATGTATTCCGAGTCAGCGAGCTTCTGTGCAGCCGCCAACTTAAACCAGGAAAGCGCCTCCCCCGTGTTCTTGGCCACACCATAACCGTGGTAGTACAACAAACCGACATTATGCTGCGCCTCTTTCAACCCCTGATTCGCCGCCGATTTGTACCAACTCATGGCACGCGCATAATCCTGAGTCACCCCAAGCCCCTCCTCCGACATATGCCCCAAATTATTCTGCGCTTGGGCCACACCTTGATTAGCCAAGGGTTGCCAGGCTCGCAACGCTGTGGCGTAATGACCCCGCTCTTTGGCCCGTAAACCCGCCTCGAAACTATCGGTGTTGTCAGCACCCAAGGCACACTGGCCGAGGCCCGCAAGCATGACACCCACTAATATCCAACCTTTCATCATGGCACACTCCTTGTTTGCGCAGCCCCTGAGCAAGTCCCTTTCAAAGTGCTTATCGAAGGACTTATCAAAGTGCTTATCAAAGCACCTGCCCAGGCTAGTGTCACGACAGATATCCACATCACTTAGCTGCGCTCCTGCGCACGGATTTTTTGCTGCAAGCTAATCACGGCGGTAAACAAGTCACCCTCTGTGACCGAACCCACCAGCTTGCCCGATGCGGCCACTACCGGAATACTCTCACCGACAAAACCTCGCGTGTTCTCCATTGCGTCAGTTAGCGAGTCTGTATCGCAGAACCTCAATGGCGCGACGAGCATATGGCCAAGCACAGGCTCGTCTGCTGCGGTCAGCGCTTGATGGATCAACACCTTACCCAACAGCAACCCACTTGAATCGCATAAATAAGCCTCTGTCAGTTGGGCCTGCTGCATCAGAGCAATAACCTGTTCACCGGTCGCTGTCGCATCAAGCACCAAGTGATCTTGCGTGACGATGTCGGCAACGGTCATTTGGCGCATGGCAATGGCCTCTCGGCCTTCTCGAAGATCAACGCCGCGGTCAAGCAACTGCCGATCAAAGAATGACAGACTGAAGACGCGATGGGTCACCAGGCTACAGATCATTACCGTGATCATCGCCGCCACCGCTAATTCATAGGACTGGGTTAACTCCAGCACAATCAACGTTGCCGTAATCGGCGCACCAATGACCGAGGCACTAACCGCGGCCATCGCAGCAACCGCCGCCACCAGCGCAAACCCCGGTACGACCATGGGCTCAACCAGCTGGCCAAAAAAAGCGCCCGCCGCAACGCCAATAAAAATAGCCGGTGAAAACACGCCACCAAAGAGCCCCATACCAATACAAACAGACGACATCATAATTTTAGCGATCAGCAGAACCAGCAATAAACCCAGGGCATAATGCCCACCCAGCATTTGATTCACGCTGTCGACCCCCAAGCCCAGCACTTGCGGCAGCCAAATACCCACAACACCGCACAAGGTCGCCGCCACAAAAGGCAAAAGCATAGGGCGATTCACTTTCGCGGCAAATTGCTGGGTTCGGCGCAGGGTTAACATAAAAATCAACGCGATCATGGACAATGCCGGCGCCATTAAGATCAAGGCGGGCAAAATCTCGGCCAAGGGCGGCATTGGCGCATCAATCAAAAAACTGGCATTACTGGGAAACCAAGCATTATCGAGGGCACTGGCAGAGATGGCAGCAATCGAAATGGGCGCCACCGCGCGAATCGAAAAATGCCGCAAAACCGCCTCATGGGCAAACACAATGCCCGCGAGGGGCGCGTTAAAGCCGGCGGAAATGGCTGCGGCGACGCCGCAACCCAAAAATATCTCGTGGGACATATTTGACGCCAGCAAACGCTTTAACCAAATGCCGATGGTGCCACCGAAATGTACCAACGGTCCATATTGACCCACTGACGCGCCACCGCTCGCACAGATGAAAGCAATAAAGGTCGAGCCAATACCACGTTTGATATCCAGTGGCTCTAAGGTCTGCTGAGCCGCATAGATTGTGTCTGCGGGCCCCGCATATGCCTGGATTGAGAGGACTTTTTTCAGCACCACGACCAACCCGGCCGCCACCCACAGAAACACCACGCTGCCATAGGCAATGGTTGTTTCATCGTTCAGCACCCATACCATGAGCGTATCTTCGGCGCGCCACTGGCCAAAAGCGCTGACACCCATCACGAACCCGTCGGCCACAACGCACATGACAGCCCCGATCAGGCAACCGACAAACACAATCGTGAGTAGCTCGAGGCTAACGTTTTTCGTGTCCGACAGTACGCGCTGAACCGCGCTTTCCAGCGTCGCTATGAAGCCTACCTTGAATTGCTGCAGCCAGGACCGATTAAACATGAATCACAAACTCTTATCGAACAAAACACCCTTCATCTTATCTATGCTGTGGGCGATCCTAAGAATTGCCTCACCTGGTACCTGGCGAATCACCTCGCCGGTTTCATCATCAGTCACAGAAATCACAAACCTCGACGCTACCTCATCCACTGAAAACTTAAGCCGAGTTGGCGTGGCTTCAACGGCCTGCTGCAAACGTCGAGCAGCCTCTTCAAGCTGTTCCAACATCCGCTGATGCAGCTCTGCGCCGCCTTCGCGCACAGACTTAGCATCCTTGCTGACATCGTGAACGCTGGTCTTGATCACGTCAAGGGCCGCGACGGGCTCTGCTTTCACTTTATTAGACCCTTGATCTACCGATCCTGGCACAGCGACAGGCACACGTTGCGGCGCAGCAGCTGCGCTACCGAAATTACTTGTGGGAATTGTATTCGACATCTTTCCCTCCTCACGGCGCTTGCTTTATGATCGCAGATCTCCACGAATCCAGCTAGCGTGCAATTATTACTGATCTTTTCGTTCTCACTTCGGCATTACTTAGTAAGCCTTCACCAATGGCGCTGCATTGAAGCGGCGGACAATTGCCACTTTATCAACATGTGAATCGACAGTTGTACTGAGAACTTTAGCAGCACAAGGAAAACACATTAAATGAACCTCAAGCCAACAAAAAACCGGCTTGCGCCGGTTTCTTTTACTCCAAACATTGGGTCGCCGGTGGCGAGAGTCATAAAGCTGAAGCTTGTGCTTTATCAACCCCGCCCGGCAATACCTAACGCTTATTGCAACAAGGCTAACACGCCCTGGGACTGCTGGTTAGCCTGGGCCAACATCGCCGTACCCGCTTGCTGAATGATCTGGGTACGAGCCAGCTCGGTCGTCGCCTTCGCATAGTCGGCATCTTCGATGCGGCTACGTGAAGCTTGCGTATTCAGCGAAACGTTTGCCAAGCTGTCGGCCGTGTACTCTAGCCGATTGATCGCCGCACCGTTCTTGGCGTTCTGAGTCGAAACAGCCGCAAGCGCAGTGTCCAGTGTAGTAAGAATACTAACAGAGGTCGACGTTGCCGCTGAGAGAGAAACGCCAAAACCCACGGTGGAACCACTAACGTAGGCATCGGATTTCAGATTACCCAAATTAACAGTCAGAGTCTGGGTGGAGTTAGCGCCAACCTGAAAAACAGTGTCAGCTCCAAGAGCTTTATTAAGTATGCTCATGCCGTTCCACTGAGTGTTATCAGCAATATTATCGATACCGGCCAATAACGCCTGAAACTCCAATTCGATATTGGCCTTGTCTGCAGCAGTGTAGGTGCCCGAATTTGCCTGCACGCTTAATTCACGCATGCGCTGCAGCATATTAGTGATTTCATTAGTTGCGCCTTCGGCGGTTTGAATCATTGACACGGCATCGTTGATGTTACGGCCGGCCTGATCAAGGCCGCGAATTTGCGCGGTCATTTTTGACGCGATCGCCATGCCGGCGGCGTCGTCAGCAGCAGAATTGATTCGCTTGCCAGTTGATAATTGCTCCATAGCTGACGACATAGCACGTTCGTTTTTAACCAGGGAGTTCTGCGCCAGTACTGCATTTACGTTGGTATTGATAACACTCATGTTGTCGCTCCTATTGATAACAAATTTATTGCGTCGAATAATTAATAGTGACTGAATCTTTGTACTGTAGGGTTAATCGGCAAGTCACCCACAAACTTTAATAACTCTCTGAACTTCTTTGCCGACGTTGTCTGTACTGCTTACACCCACCAATTATCGACAGGTCATGCACCAACTTTAATCCACAGCCGACTTTTAGGTATATTTGGCCGTCGCGCTGGGCCTTGCAAATACACATCAACCCATTGCCGGCGCTCTATTTCAGCGACAAAAGCGTCTAACGCCAGATTAATCGGCCCCAAGCTCAAGACCTGGCCATCATTCAGGGTAATCCCCCCTCTAAGTAGTCTTGCTCAAAAGTAGAATTTTCTCGTAGTATTTGCACAGGAGATTCTGCATGAAGACATCAAGATTTACCGATAGCCAGATACTGGCCATCCTGAAGCAAGCCGAGGGCGGCCTGCCGGTCCCGGAGCTATGCCGAGAGCATGGCATGAGCAGCGCGACGTTTTACAAGTGGCGAGCCAAATTTGGCGGCATGGATGCCTCGTTGATGAAGCGTATGAAGGAGCTCGAGGACGAGAACCGCCGCCTCAAGAAGATGTATGCCGAGGAGCGACTGGTCTCAGAGATCCGGAAGGAGGTCATTGAGGGAAAGTGGTAAAGCCATCTTGCAGACGCAAGGTGGCGCAAATACTGGTGGCTGAACGTGGTTTATCTATCCGTCTGACCTGCCGCATTCTCAGTGTCAGTGAAACCTGCTATCGCTACCAGGCAAAGCTCAGTGATGAAAATGCGAAGATAGCGGACTGGCTGATTCGATTGACCCAGTGGCAGCGCAACTGGGGGTTTGGCTTGTGCTTTCTGTACTTACGTAACGTTAAAGGCTATGGCTGGAACCACAAGCGTGTGTACCGAATATACCGGGAACTGGAGCTCAATATGCGCATCAAGCCACGAAAGCGGTTAGTCAGGGAAAAGCCCGAGCCGTTAGCTGTACCTGTTGGTATAAACCAGACCTGGTCGATGGATTTTATGCACGATCAATTGGCCGATGGCCGTAGCTACAGGTTGTTCAATGTCATTGATGACTACAATCGTGAAGGCCTTGGTATTGAAGTCGACCTGTCATTGCCTTCATCACGTGTTGCACGCGCCCTGGATCAGATTATCGAGTGGAGAGGTAAACCTCGGGTTATTCGTTGCGACAACGGGCCAGAATACATCAGTGAATCACTAGCGGAATGGGCTAGGAATCACGGTATCGAGATTGCATTTATTCAACCTGGCAATCCACAGCAGAATGCTTACGTGGAACGCTATAACCGGACGGTTAGGTATGACTGGTTAGCACACCACCTGTTTTCATCGATCAGTGAAGTTCAGGACTTTGCGACGACCTGGCTTTGGACTTACAATCACGAACGGCCGAACATGGCCCTGGGCGGTATCACCCCCAAACAGAAGTTGGCCATGGTGGCCTGACCTCTACTTTTGCAGCAAGTTAAAAAAGGGGGGATTACCGTGCCGCAAGGCCGGCAAAGATGGCAGAACTTAAGGTGCTGGCCAAAAATGACAGTGTATTGGCCATGCAGGCCAATGTTTCAAATTTCAAATCGGCACAATCTAGTTGTGGGAGAATTAGCGCAGTCCAAATTGGCTGATCGCTGACCATAAATTTTAAGTTCCTTAAAATAAAGGACAATCCAATGCCTAGTAAAACTTATAGTCGATTAGTGATCATCGGTATCCTCGCGAGTGTAGCTGTCTTGCCCACTGTATTATCAGCAGATGAAATGGTGCTTGAAGAAATAATAGTCACGGCGCAAAAACGCAGTGAAAGCGTACAGGAAGTTCCTGTTGCTATTTCTGCCTTTAGCGCAGAGATGGTAGCTAATACGGGTGTAGATACGATTAATGATTTAATTCCAATGATCCCTGGGCTAAACGGTTCCAGTGCAGGTATTGCTACCAATGCCTGGGGTATCCGCGGTATCAGCACCAATGACTGGAGTGCTGGGTCTGAGCCCAGTGTCGGTGTATTTATTGATGATGCCTACATTGGCCGTAACGTGCTGGCGACGGGCGCGTTTTTTGATATAGCCCAGATAGAGGTGGTTAAAGGTCCTCAGGGAACACTTTTTGGCCGCAACTCATCGGTGGGTGCAATCAGCCTGACGACTAATAAACCAGCGGATGAAGATTCATTAGATGTTGGCCTAGCCGCAGGTTCAGAGGGGCAAAAAGGCTATAATCTAGTTGCTAATATGGCCGGCGATAATGGGTTAGCGGTTCGCTTTGCCTATCACGGCTCGCGCCTAGATGGTATTTGGCAAGATGTTCCCAATAGCCGCAATGCCTTTACAGATCGTGATGATATGCGACTGTCTGCCAGTTGGGATGTCTCTGACAATCTGGATGCGCTCCTGACTTACAGTCGTAGTGACTCTAGTTCAAATATGGGCGGTACCTATAATGCTGGGTTGTCCACCGTTGCGCCAGGCCAAGAATTTCCTGATCAAATTGCAAAGAGCACAGAGGATGCCGAGGCTGCGGAATCAGATGGTATTAGCATGCGGCTAGTTTGGAATCTTGGCAATGACATGACATTGACCTCGATTACTGATCGTCGCAGTTTTGATTATTCTTATGCTCAGGACGCTGACGGTACAGCTGACGATGCCTTAATTGATGCGGTCTTTGCTATTGGCGCTGGTGGCTCATCTCTAGAGTTTGGTAATGTCACGGTACAGGACAGTTTCTCACAAGAGTTCCGTTTAAATGCCAGTACAGACAATAGCGATTGGTTTGTTGGTGTGAGCTATTTCAATGAAGACATTGCTGAATCGACACGTCTTGACCTAATAGGTACAGCTTTGGGTATGGCGGTCTTAGCTCAGGATTTAACGCTGACTAAAGGCGAGACCAAGGCGTTGGGGATTTATGGTGACGTCACTTGGTCAGTGACCGACCAATTTAACTTAACTGCAGGCTTACGCTGGTCAGACGATGAGAAAAGTTGGTGCACCGATGGTGATGCTGGCATTTTCCTAATTGCAGTAATTACCCTTGAAGAACTCTGTGCAACTCAGAGTTGGTCTGAAGTCACTCCTCGTTTAGTGGCAGATTACAGCCTATCCGATGACGTGATGCTATATGCATCTGTTTCAAAAGGTTACAAAGGCGGTGGTTTCAATACCGCAGCGGCAGATTTTGATGGCGACTTTGTGGGCGATGCAGTAGCTGGCTTTAATCCTGAAATAAACCAGGCATATGAACTAGGTCTAAAGTCCACAATGGCGAATGGCCGTATGCAGTTTAATGCTGCGTTGTTTTCTAATGACTACGAAGATCTGCAGCTACTCTCCGCAACTTTGGGTGGCATCTTAGTAGAAAATGCTGCTGAGGCTGACACTCAGGGCCTCGAGTTAGAATGGACTTATCTTGCCACCGAAAACCTAATTTTGCGTGCCAATATGGCGGTGCTTGATTCTGAGTTTACCGCTGGCGCTTTTAGCGGTAATGATCTTCCTTATGCGCCAGGCAACTCAGCCACTGTGAGTGCTAGTTACCAACAGGGTGCAATCAATTACTTTGTTATGTACACAAAGCAGGATGATTTTTTCTACGACGCGGGTAATTTACTCGAGGAGAAGGGTTATGCTCTGCTTAGCGCAAAGGTTAGCTATGCGCCTGAAGGTAGTAACTGGGATATGGGTATTTCGGTCCAAAATGCAACGGATGAGGATTATGCCGCAGCGCGAGCGGATATTGGGTTAGGCACTGCAATTAACCGCGGTATGCCAAGACTGGTTAAATTTGATATAAATATGCACTTTTAATATTTTGTTAGCAGTGATTTAAATAGATGCTGAAAACACAGAGCCGCTTCCTCGATACAGTAAAGAGGGGGGCGGCTTTTTCACATATATAGCATCATCTTTCAACGTCATCCCCAAAATTTGCTAAAGGCAGGCTAACTGGTTACATTTGGTTGATACTTTTGTGTGTAAGTAATTAAGAATAAGTTCGCTGAAGAGAAACAAATGCCAAACGCTAACCGTGGAGCTGGTGTAGTCAGTCGACTGGATGCCATTCCAATAAATTATCTAGCCCGAGCCGGTGAAGTTATGTCGGAAGCGGGATTCTCTATTGATGCCTCTCTTACAGGCAGTAATCTGCAGCTTGTCGATTTACAAAATTCCGAAGCAGAAATAGATAAAGATGATTATTACGTTATTTTGGAAGCCATTATAAAAGCGGTCGATATAGACGGTTTTGGTTTAAGGGTAGGGTACAAGTTTTCCGTCGGCGACTACGGAGTTTTGGGTTATGCTTTTTTAAGCAGCCCGACATTAATGAGTGCCATAAAAACATTCTTTCGCTATCAAGCCGTTGTCGGTAATAGCGCTATGTTTGAAGAGGAGATCAAGCTTGAGGACAGCAGGGTTGTTATAACAGCCACTTCGCATCTTCCTGAGGGAGCTTTAAATCGCTATGAAGTTGAGTCTTCTTTTGGTCAGTGGTCAAAGACGGCTGAATCGATCAGTATGAATGGGGCGTCGCTAGATTTCACCCAGGTGAACTTCAAATTTCCCAAGCCTTCTTACTCTTCTATGTACGATGATATGTTTAATTGCGCCGTGTATTTCGGTCAACCAGAAAACCAAATTATTTTTGATCGCGAAACTCTAGATCAACAATTCACCATGGCCAACGAGGTCACTGCCAGCCTTTGTGAGAACCAATGCCAAGAGATTTTGCAGAATCTTAAAAAACAGGGTGGGTTAGTTGAAGATGTTAGGCGGATCATTATCAACAACCCCGGGCAGCTTGCTCAGCCTGAAAATATTGCAGCTCAATTAAATATGAGTTATCGAACGTTGCGTCGACGGCTTAATACAGAGGGATTCTCTTTTAAGCAGATTCACAAAGAAGTGGTCATGGGTCTTGCCACTGCCTATTTGCGGCAAACAGAGCTCTCTACCCAAGAAATTGCATTCCTTGTTGGCTATTCTGAAGTAGCTAATTTCCACAGAGCCTTTAAAAGTTGGTTTAATCAAACACCTGGTGCCTATCGCCAGAGCCGTGATCAGTCTATTTAATCCGCCAAATCTCTTATAAGGCCATAAATGATAACGGGACTATGTTTAATCGACGGTACTATATAAACCTTCATTGACGAATCATCAACAGCCTAATCGAACTGAGGGTAAAACCATCGCAGATCTTTTCCAGTCGGTTTCATTTAAGCGAGCGTCAGCCGTCGTATGGTTGGCGATGCTGGGCGCCTTAGTCGCCAATATCCAACCAATGTTTTTGGGCGCAATTGCCGAGGTCTATGGCTTTAACGGATCTCAGTTGGGGTTTATCGGCGGAGCTGAATTAGGTGGGGGCTGTCTGGCCTCTATTTGCGCGCTGTATTGGTTTCCCCGGGTTGATCTGGGCAAGGTTATTACCTTAGCGCTTGTGGTGTCAGTGTTAGGTAATTTACTGACCCCGGTTGCGACAAACTATTACAGTTTTCTACTCGTAAGATTTTGCACCGCATTGTTTGGCACCGGCGTTTTATACGCAATTATATTGGGCGTGATAGGGCAGATGAATAATCCTGAGAGACTTATTGCCAGCGCAATCATTCTCCAAGTGGCCTCTGTGGCTGCCTTTATGATTCTCATTCCTGTGCTGGTGGCGAGCGGGGGCATGACCCCTGTCACGTTATGCGTTGCAGCTTTGATGGCCACGGGATTATATGTCAAAAGATATCTAGTGATACCTACTGACGAGAGCCCTGACAAACCTATTATAGGGAGTTTACGAACGCTTATTTGGGGTCTACCCGGTTTAGCTCTGCTAGGTATCGTGGTATTTGACACTGGTATTTCCAGTATCTGGGCGTTTGCCGAGCGGCTAGGTAGTGGCGCTGGATTTTCGATGAGCGACAGCGGAATGGCATTAGCTATCGGCAGTGTAGTTGGTGTGACAGGTGCAATTTTTTCGGCTTATTTGGGCCTGCGTCGTGGTCGTTATATGCCCGTTATATGGAGCATTTTAGGATTACTTATTGTTTGCTATATGTTTACAAAGATTGAAAATTGGTTCAGCTATATGATCGCCATTGGCCTACTAAATTTCTTTTGGAATTTTGCTCTTCCCTACTTGCTAGGCAGCGTTGCCACGTTTGATAAGACGGGTCGTTTAATGGTCTTGATCCCTGCAGCACAGAGTGCAGGTTTTGCTGTCGGGCCTATTCTTAGCGGACTATTTATTGTAGGCACTGATTACAGTGTGTCGGTGTTGATCGCCGCGGGCAGTTTTTTACTATGCGCTGCCATCGTAGTACCAATACTTTTACGGATGGAAAAAAAGCAGGTTGGCCAAAAGTGACAATTTATCGACCATAACCGACATAGTTGGTTAGCTTGAGGAGCGTTAAGCTATGCATAATCCCAAAAACAAAGTATAGATAAAGTGAATATAAGGTTAGATTTATGACCTCAGAGCGTAGACAAATCAATCAGTTTCTTAGCATTCGTCAGGATAGGTTATTTTTAGAAAATTGTGATCTCACTGAGATTGCCAAGCAGTTTGGCACTCCATTATTTGTTATTTCAGAGTCCCATCTGCGCAGTAATTTGCGTCGCTATAAAAATGCCTTTACGAAGTATTGGCATGAAGGGCCTGTGCGGATAATGCCATCCTTAAAAGCCAGTCCATTATTAGCCATTCGCAAAGTACTTAGTGATGAAGGTTGTGGTTGCGATATATTTGGCCCCGGAGAATTAGAATGTGCTCTTCGCGGCGGCGTTAATCCAAGTGAGATTTCTGTTAACGGCTCTATAAAAGATCGCGAGATTATCCGGCGTGGTATCGATATAGGTGCCCGTATTGTTCTGGACAGCCCCCGTGAATTAGAGATGTGTGAGGAAGAGGGGCGAGCACTGAATAAGATCGCGAGGGTGATGTTTCGTATCAAACCGGTGCTGTCCAATGTAGGGGTAATGTCTGACTTTGCCCCCGACTATGAAATACGTGATTTAACTCAGCTAATTAAATATGGTATCCCAACCGCTGAGCTGTTGCCTATGTGTACAAGAGTTATGCAGTTAGACCATGTCGAGCCGATAGGCATTCACGTCCATATCGGACGGCACAGTAGCCAACTTGAGGTCTGGGAGTCGCTGGTGACCCAAACTGTATTATTAACCAAGCAGATGAGCGAGTTAATGTCGGGATGGATTCCGTCCGAAGTTGATTTTGGTGGCGGATTTCCCAGCTTTCCAAATACTGACCCGGATGTGTACGTTAAAGGTTACTCTGAACACCAAATTGAAGACTATGCAAAAGTTATAGTCACAACATTCCGGCATACCATGGCGACAGTCAATCTAGACTGCGCTGGAATTACTCTGGAGGTAGAGCCAGGTCGGGGTTTACACTGTGACACAGGTGTCCATCTGACCAGCGTTAAGAATATCAAGCAAGAGGATGGCGAGCGAGCGCGTAAATGGGCAGAAGTTGATACCTCGGAAGTGTTTTTAGGCGTGCCTGGGCTCAGCGAAGAAGATCCTTTCGCCGTGATGGTTGCTAATAAAACCGATCAACCGAACAGTATTATCACGGATATTGTGGGCCTTACCTGCAATGCCGATCGACTTTGTAACCAGATCGAAACACCAGTATTAGACTGTGGCGATGTCCTGGCGCTGCTAAATACCGGCTCTTATATCGAAGCGATGGCCGCCAACTTTAATGCACTACCACGACCTGGGTCGGTTCTTGTCAGCGATACTGTGGCTGAATTGGTCAAGCGCCATGAAACCATAGATGATGTGCTCGCTCGCGATATTATTCCGGAGCGTTTAAAGTAAATAAATAAAGGGTGATTAAGTGACTAAACCAGGTAATTTAAAATTAGGCTTACGCGGCATTCATCACCTCGCTATTTCAGTTCCATCTCTTGTAGTGGCTAAACAATTCTATTTAGAGACTTTAAGGTTTACTCTGGCCGACGAAATTAGTTTTGGTCCAGATCAACAGAGCGATCAGGTGCTGGGGCTTAAAGATGCACGCTGTAGCAGTATTTTGGTTAACGCGGGCAATATCTTCTTAGAGATATTTGAATTTGATTCTACTGCAACACTTCGTCAGGACGACAGACCCTTGAGTGAGTATGGTTATACCCATTTCGCCCTAGATGTAGAAAACATTCAGCAGGCTTTCGATTATCTTGAGGAGGCGGGTGTCAACTGGCACCATAATCCGGTAGATACCGGCGATGGTTATTGGATGGCCTATGGACGCGACCCATTTGGTAATGTGATTGAAATCCAGCAGCTTGCCGACGGCAGTGCCTATAGTTTAAATCAGTTAAACGGAGTCATATTATGAGCGGCGTAGTGCCCATTAGTTGGGCTGACTACAGTAAATGTGATGCGACAGACCTTGCTAGACTAGTAGCTAATGGCGAAGTCAGTGCCAAAGAGTTGGCGACTCAGGCGGCGATGGCCGTAGAGTTGATTAATCCTGATATTAATGGCGTGATTGAAGTTTTCTTGGATACATTGGCAGACCCCTATAAAGATGGAATGAATGCTCAGGGACCCTTTCACGGGGTGCCGATGATGATTAAAGACCTGGGTTCAAGAATGAAGGGCCGCCAGCAAGAGGCAGGCTATGCTTGGATGGATCAGCATATCGCCGAGGAAGATGATTGTTTAATTAAAAATTTCCGCACTGCTGGCTTTAATCTGATCGGACGCACCACCACACCAGAAGATGGTATGGCCGCTGTCACCGAAACGATTAAATTTGGTATTACTCGCAACCCCTGGAACCTCAATCACTCGTCTGGAGGATCATCTGGCGGTTCAGCGGCATCAGTAGCTTCGGGTATATTGCCTGTATGCAGTGCCTCTGATGGTGGCGGCTCGATTCGCTTACCAGCCAGCTGGAATGGTTTAATTGGCCTCAAAAATACCAGAGGTCGCTTACCCATGCCCACTGGCGTGCATGAGGCTTCGCTACCCAGTGCCGTTGAGGGAGTAGTGACACGCTCAGTTCGCGATACCGCCGCGATTCACGATGCTATTTGTCATAAACCGTTGGGGACAGGGTTTATGCCCTATCCTAATACACAGCCATTACTATCAGAGCTAACTACATCGACGCGTAAATTCAGGGTTGCTCTAAGCACAGGAAATTGGTCACGAAATGACGTAATACCGGCAGAGTTGATTCAACGAACTAATCAAGTAGCCAGCTGGTTAGAAGATAATGGGCACAGTGTCGAGCTTGTCGATGACCATACCATCTGTGATTTTGAAACCCTTTTTGAAGCGTACAAGGTGGGTAATTGGATTGCGCCGTTGAGCAATGTAATACCACAAATGGCCGACGCCTTTGGTGTTACCCTAACGCCAGAAAACACCAGTTATCAGACATTACAGATGATCAAGCTGGGCAAGGGCACTACCTATGCTGACTTTGCGATAGCGATGGATAAAAACGTGCTGATAACACGACAATGGGGACAGTTTTGGGAGCGGGGCTTCGATCTTCTCTTGACGCCTACCATGGCCGATCTTTGCCCGCCCGTAAATAGCGAGAAATACGCTTTGGCTAGTCCGTTGAGTTTTGAGCAATTTTTTGATCATGCCATGGATCTCTGCCGTTACGTTATGCCAGCTAACGAAACTGGCTTACCCGCGATTTCACTGCCAGCTGGTTTGGATAGCAATGGCTGCCCAATGGGAGTGCAGTTCTATGCTCCGTGGAATCATGAACATGACCTTATTCATATAGCAGGGCAGATGGAGCTGGCTATGCCCCACAGGTTTAATTGTTTGGCTCCGTTAAATGTGGGTAGGTTGTAAGACATGGACATCGATAAAGATCGATATTTAGAAACATTGTGGGATATTGAGCAGATTAAAAAATTGAAGGCACAATATTGTCTGTATGCAGATTCCGGTGACCATGCCGATGAGTTTGCTGGGCTATTTTTGCCTGATGCTGTTCTTGATGAAGGTGAGGACGGCGTATTTACAGGCCGTGAGGAAATTTGTCAGATGTATAAGAAAATCTGGCCTTATTTTTCACTCAACCAACATCTGGTATTTAACCCTATCATTGACATTAATGGTGACACTGCGACCGGAGACTGGCGGCTTATGCAGCTTTGCAGCACCAAACATGAAGACGGGGACAAGGCTTTTTGGGCTGTGGGGTATTACCGCGAGAAGTACACAAAGGTTGAAGGTCGATGGTTTTTTTATCATGTACTAGCTAGAGTCCATTTTTGTTGCCCCTATGAAGACGGTTGGGCGAAAACCCCTTTTGGAGAGTTACTCTCCACGGCGGCGCTGCAAGACTTGGGCCTTGCCTAATAACCAAATACTGTATATAGCTTTACACCCTGAATCACCTGCAGTACTAGTGCTGTTGACGGCGGGATGAGTCTAGGCGCCCAGTAGCAGGTATAAACTAAAAAGGGATTCCCATCCCAATTAGTTCCCCGTCACGAAGGGAGAAACAACTCTGGCTTTGATGTTGTGGACTTCCCAGACTTTACTAGACACTGACTAGCCTGGAAAAATAGTCTTCTTCAAACTGCGCTGGAGAAACACCTCCCGTGTGACTATGTCGTTTAATCGGATTGTAGAACATCTCAATAAAATTGAATATCTCCGTCTTTGCATCGTCTCTTGTTGAATATATCTTCCGCTGAGTTACGCGTTTTTTAAAGGTCGCAAAGAAGCTTTCTGCAACAGCGTTGTCATGGCAATTTCCTCGGCGACTCATCGATGGCTTGAGGTTGTTTGCCTGTAAGAATGCCACGTAATCTGCGCTGCTGTATTGGCTTCCTTGATCGCTATGAACCAATACGGTCGCTTTGGGCTGTCTCTTCCACACCGCCATCATCAGGGCTCGAATCACCAAATGCCGGTCAATGTTTTTATCCATTGACCAGCCAACTATGCGTCGAGAAAACAGGTCTAGCACTGTGGCCACATACAAAAAACCTTCGTAAGTTCGCACATACGTAATATCACTCACCCAGGCTTGGTTCGGCATATCAGGGCTAAATTTACGATCTAGAATATTGCCGGCAATGCTACCGAGCTTTCCTCCCTTCATATAGCGACGCTTGTAGCCTATTTGGGCTCTAAGCCTGTTCTCTCGCATAATCTTCGCCACACGATGAACGCTGCAGATTTCACCCGCATCACGAAGATCTCTGTGAATCCAGGGACTGCCATACGTGCCTCCACTGGCTATATAAAATTCCTTTATCCGGGCTAACAAGCGCTGATCTTCGATGGCGTGATTGGACAAGGGTTTATCCAGCCATGCATAGAATCCACTGCGATGCAGTTTGAAAACGCGACACATGGCCTGAATAGAAAATTCGTCTCGATGATCATGAATGAAGGCGTACTTTACCCGGGGTCGTTGGCAAAGTACTTTGCGGCCTTTTTTAAAATGTCGCGCTCCTCTGTCATGCGTTTTAGGTCGGCCTTAAGACGGGCGTTCTCTACCGTAAGGTCGGCCTTGTCAGCTTGTCGAGGGCTTGGGTCTCCATACTTCTTTAGCCAGAGATACAGGCTGTGTGTGGTGGTGCCAAGTCGCTTAGCAACTTCGCTAACTGAATAGCCTCTGTCAGTGACCTGCTTGACCGCTTCTTTCTTGAATTCATCTGTATACCGTTTGCCTTTCATAAACACCTCTCATAGAGTTACATTTTAACGCTATTTGGTGTCTAGCAAATCCTGGGAAGTCCACTTCATCGAGAGCGAGTGCGCGACTCAAAGTGGGGCGCCGTATCAAAAAGCTGTGAAAGACACTATGACATCAACGTATGACTAAATAAATTGTGTCTCGGCGTTCGGGACATCCGTCTAATCGTTATTGCCTACTAAGAACTTCGTAGTGATTCACATTTTGACCTGTCTATCGAGACAGGCAGAGTGCTCCTGGCTACAAAAGTAAACCTTCAATTGTTGGCTTTGTCAGTTGGAACCAGATGTAGTGTGTTCTGAAATATTTGAGATGGGCAAGAAATGCTAGCTGCCTAGCAAACCGTTATGTACCAATAGAGAATGAGCTATGAATAATCTGTCTACAGTTTTAATCGACTTACTGTGCCACATCACAGCTGAGCCAGATGGCGGTCACGATCTGGACGATTCAGCGGATCTACAAATCAACGCTTGGCAAACACTCATTCATGACCTTGATGAGCAAGAATCAGAAATGATAAAGAAGGCGGCCAAATTAAAGCTGGAGTTCCTTGAGTGTATTTCCGCACCGACACCTGAGCAAGAGCAAATCATTGGAATTTTAAGCGCTTTTATTATTGATGAGCTTCAATGAGGGTAGTTTCCTGAAATTCCGGACGGGCGAATAAGAGCATCCACTAAATCAAAAGATGACTTAAATAATGGGTTCAATTCCTATGAGTCGCCACCAATTCGTCATGTTGTTGTAGAGGTTGGTCGGTGGCGATCAAATCTTAACTGCTGATTGCTCTGAGGATTGGCTTGATGGCCTGTACGCATGAGGTGTCCTGCCGAAGTATTTACGTTAGAATTTGCCGCCACTCTCTTGAACCAGGCGCTAAATGAACGTCTCTGATTCCCCCCAAACCAATAAATCATGGATTCGCTCTGGGTGGATCATGTTGCTGGTCATTTCCCTTGCGACGGCGGTTGGTCAGTCTTTTGGCCGTTTCAGCTATGGCGTTTTGTTGCCTGCGGTACGAGATGATCTGGGTATTAGTAATACTCAAGCAGGTCTTATCGGTGCTGCCAACGTTGGCGCCTACTTGTTAGGGACGCTGCTGGTGGCTTCGGCCACAAGCCGATTTAGACTACTATATGTTATGCGCCTTGGTCTTTTTCTGGTTGCCTTGGGCTTGCTGCTAGCGGGTCTTGCAGACTCACCATCAATGCTCGCCATGGCGTTGTTTATGACCGGGATTGGTGGCGCACTCGTTTGGATCCCCGCACCCGTCATCGCTGCGGGTGCCTTGCCGCCAAAGCGGCGTGGAATTGCCGTGGGATTGATCGGGTCTGGCATGGGTGTCGGGGTCGTGTTCGTTAGTCTGTTAAGCGGGACGTTGCGATCATCACAGGGCGATCAAGCCTGGTCAGCCATGTATCAGGTTCAATTTGCGATCAGTTTGATGGTACTGGTGGCGACACTGCTTTTGGTTCGCCATCAACAGGCTGCCCCATCGGGCGGTGCCGGTTTCGGCGGCTTCGGTGCGCTGCGCCGCATGCCTGGTTGGTTGCCATTGATACTCGCTTATTCTACTTTCGGTTTTATGTACCTGCTGGTCTTGGGTTTCTTAACGACGCGACTAGAAGATGACAGCGCCTGGACTACCAGTGACGCCTCGCTCGCATTCACCTTGGTGGGTTTCGCGATGATCTTCGGTGGCCCAACATTCGTCACCATCGCACACCGGCTGAGTATTAGGCGGGCGCTAACTATTGCCTTTGGCTTTTGGCCTATTTGCGTTGGCACTGTCCTAACAGGGTATTATTTACCGACATTAATCGCGTGTATTGGCGTTGGATTACTGTTCAGTGCCATACCAACACTGATGACGTTGTACGTCGTGGAGAACACCACAGCGCAAGACTATGGGCCCAGTTTTTCTGCGGCGACGCTAACCTTTGGTCTTGCGCAAACTATCTCTCCCGCGGTGGGCGGTTTGATTGCTGATCTCAGCGGATCGTTTACGCTGGTCTTTCTGTTAGCGTGTTTTATGGGTGTGGTGGGTTTAATCACGTCACTGCAATTACCAAAGCGCACTATCCCTCTCAGCGTGGGGTGAGCCGCACCAATACGCATCAGGTTTAGTGCTAGGTGACCTTGCATCATCTTTAGCGAGCCGTTTAATTTATATTGTCAGTATTAGGCTGGGAGCTTTGCGAGCACAACAGGTGGGCGCTAGATGAGAGGATTAACCCCGCTAACGCTTATTGTTCCACTTTGCGGGTTAGCGCCAAAATCAACTTGATGCCTAGCAATAACCATGGCGTGCCATGTAGCATCAAATCGAAGATGTCGACGAGCTTGGTCAGATCGCCAGTGGCCAGCATTCTGAGTTTCTCCAGCAAATGTGGCTCAGGAGAGAAAGGCGCTAGCCCGAGTGAGAGACACAACACGATCAATAGGGGCAAAGATATTCTGTAAAAGAGGTTACGCATAGGGAGGTGGATGATGAGGACAGAGGCTAGTATACGGAGTTTTGAGCTTTGCGCAGCAGAATTGACGCCACTGACGGCAAAACCCCTTTGTTAACTTGCCGCCAAAGTAGAGCTCAGGCCACCATGGCCAACTTCTGTTGGGGCCCAAGACCGTGTTCGGTCGTTGATGAATGTAAGCCTAAAGCCAACTCGACGCAAAGTCCTGAATATCCCTGAACCTTGGGAGCAGTCTTGAAAGTTTTTTTACTCGTGACGGAATAGCTGCCGTTGTGACCGTCGTGCATTGACGATTTCTGTGCCCCTCACTTCAGGCGACAGACGATGGTCTGCAGGGTTGAGGTGACGTCTAATGTGGTCCTCGCCAGATTTAGGAGGAGTATATTGGTTAAAAAATAGCCTGCAAGTCTGCCTGGTCGTTGGCAGTGCAAGCGACCAGGCAGAATCGTGACTACTCAGGAATCTATCGGTACTGCTGTTGACGTTTCCATATCAATATATCGGAGAAGGTTTGCTTAACCGAATCGAGGGCCTCGGCATGCTGTTCTGCCATGGATAAGGTCGTGAATTGAAGACCGTCATTGACGGTTAAGCCCTGCAACATAGCTCGTAGATCATCGCGCGTTAAATTTTCGAGTGCTGCTATGGTGTTGTCTTTTTGCGCCCAATCGCCGTCCTCCTCAAACGCCAGCATGAAATAGCGGGCAGCGCGCTCGGCGATTGACTTGTCTTTTTCCTCGAGTTCTGCTCGTACCGCTGCCCGTATCACTTCGAATTTCTCGTCTGACACTTGTTCAAACGCATTGATTAGGTTCGACAGAAAATCTTCGGAGCGACGTTTAAGCTCATCGGCGGGATAGTCAGCCGACTGGATCAGGAAGCGCGCGTAAAGATTGTCTTCCTGCTCGGAGATAAAGCTGGCGACGATATAGCCTAGTTGCTGCCTAGTGCGCATTTCGGAGTAATAGGGCTCACCAATAAAATTTCTCAGCATTGCTGACGTCGCGCGATTCAACGGCGTCGCATCACCGAGTAAAAACCCTTGAATATAAGCTGAGTTGTTCGCCAGCAATACATTGGCCGCGACCACTGGCTGGTCTCTTTCTAGAACCAGAAGTCGTGTGTCGTATACATCGCGAGCGGCCACAGGTGACAGGCCGAGGTTGTCAATGACCTGGCGAGCAGCGTGGGTGGCGTCCTGCTGCGAGACGTTGCCGTAGGCAACCATTTCTACATTGCCTTTTTTGAACAGGGTTTTGGCGAAGCGCTGCACATCGCTGAGACTGATATTTTCAGCAGCGCCCAGTTTCTCCTTCGGAGTGAAGTGATTTTCAAGCAAGTATTTTAGTTCCAGCTCGAAGGTCTGACGATAGGCGTCAGCGAACTCAGCGTTCTTCCAGGCCCGTAGCTTGCGTTCCTTCAAAGCCTCAAATCGCTCAACAGGCAGGGTGATGGTCGTCATTTGTGATAAGAGATAGTTCAGCAAGCTGTTAGCAGATTGGCTGTAGCCTGAAACGCTGACCCGAACACCTTTGCTGCTATCGGCGACAGAGACATCCAGTCCCGCTACAGAGGCAGCGTATAGCTGTTCATTGAGCATTTCATTGATCACCGAAGTGTATAGGTCACGCATGACAACAGCGTTTAAGTCGCCCATTTTATTAGGTTGTCGAATGCGGATTTGATAGCTAACCAGTGGTCGTCTAAATGTCGTATCTTGCGCGTAGAACAAGGTCAGCCCGGGTTCTTGGATTAACTTGACCGGCTGTTGTACAAGCAGATCAACCTTTGTTGGAATGAAGCGGTTGGGTGTTGGCAAGGCAAGGGCAGCAACGGGCGTCGGTTGCTGCAGTGTGGCCAATAGATCGGGCGTAAATGCCTGATAACTGTACTCCACGCCGAAATATTGCTCCCTTTGGTCGGTTGGTACGCCCTTCATTTCTAGCATCGCGATCATGTTGTCAGGCTGTAGTGAATTGAGGACTTCACGATACAGCTCAGGTGACGGCTCCTGCCAAAGGTAGTCTGCCTTTGCCGCATCCTCTAGTGGGTAACTCCAGGCATTGTTCGCGAGTCGGACTGCGCGACCAGCGCCTTCGCCTTTATCCGCATACAACTCATTAAGTCGGGCCACCGTTGCACGCTCGTCAAACAGGTATTTGGGAAAGTCTGAGTTCCGCAGCATATCGATATAGGCGAAGGTCAACTGCATGACTCGCTGCCAGTTCTCTGTGCCATCTGGCGTCAGTTGTACATCAATTTGAAATAGAGTGTGGTCCTTGCTGGCAGACTGGCCGCCGCCACTAAGTCCTGTAGCCAAACCTTCTTGCTTGAGAAATGACAGCAGGCTGCCTTCCCCCTCGTAGCCGAGTAGGAAACCAACCAGTGCGTCGGGCTTGCTGCGGTATTGCGCGCGAGTACCGTGTGTTGGAAATGTCAGGCTCAGAACGCGGCGGTCTGTCACCGGTTCGAAGAAGGCGACGCCCGTGGACCTGCTTTGATCTACCAGGTCGGCAGTGAAGTTGACCGCCGGGCGCTGTCGGTTCTCGATTGCTGAAAAATACTGTCGAGCCCAGATTTCCATCTGATCGAGGCCAGTATTGGAAGTAAGCGACAGTGCCATCAAGTTGGCGCTGTAATAGCGATCAAAAAATGCCATAAACTCAGGGCGCTCGATACCTGTCAAAGTAGCCAGATTGCCAATGGCAAAGTGGTGTTCCGGATGGTCCGCGCGCACTAACGTCCGAAACAGTTCCTGTCCGCGCCAGCCATCACTCTGCAGATTTTTTTCGAACTCAGAGTCTACCGCATTCATTTCCCGCTTGGTGAATTCCGCGCTGAACAGCGGCGCAATAAAAAATTGCGAGAAGCGATCGATGGCGCCTTCGAAAGCCTGGTGGTTAATTTCCAAATGGTAGTTGGTGTGGTCGCCGCTGGTGTAAGCATTGTTGTAGCCGCCGTTAGTCTTGAGATAGTTAGAGTATTCGGCTTCGTCAGGATATTTTTCTGTCCCGAGGAACAGCATGTGCTCGAGGAAGTGCGCAAGCCCTGGGCGATCTTCAGGGTCCATGTAGGACCCTGTACCAACGACCAGTGCGGCGGATGACTTGTTCAGGTCTGGGTCCGACAAAAGTACAACGCGCAGACCGTTGTCGAGCACGAGTGTTCGATATTCCGAGCGATCAGTGCTCGCCTTCTCGGGTAACTGCGATAGGTCGGCCAATGCGGCGGTTGCGGTGGTCAGTAAGAAAACAGCGATCAATAAATTGCGCATAGGTATTATTCAGTGTGTCGTTTACAGGAGCGATAAGATTATCAAAAAACAGATAGGATGGCGCGAATTTTGTCGATGCACTCTCGCGGCCACGGGGCTTGCGTTATCTGCCTGGGCGCTTGGGCTGGGATGTATGCCGAGAAGGCCTCGCCGAGTACCTTGCGGTCTCATTGTTCCGAGTTAATGACTAGCGGCACAATTAATTTGGTAACGATTAAAATCGACGTCAGTAGTCAGCGTGGCGGTCTATGTAGCAGTCAATCGAAAACGTCGATGAGTTCGCCGGTGGCCAATATCTTGACTTCGCCAGCACATGCGTTGATTGAGTAAAAATCAAAAAATGATCAGATAGTGGCCTGTGACTACTAGATTTTATAGCGTGGTACTAATCCCGATTTTATTTTCTCGGCTGTCGCTTCACGCTGACCATGAGACAGAACGCAAACGGCGCTGTAGGCGCCTTTTATGGGAGACTGGCAGGTCCAAAAAATGTTTGCCGCGTTACTGGGGAATTCGATGTTGTTCGAGGCCATGAACCACCAGGGTTTGTTTTGGCTCAGATCCGCGTCATTGCCGTCTCGAGAGTGCGAGCAGCTTGAATGGAGACGAAAAAATATTTAGAGCGGCGGTAATAAGCTTTATTTTCAAACGGCTATCTCTGCTGCGACATAGCAGACGTTGGCAACATGCATGGATGAGCAACAGCTGACCGACATGATAGCGATCAGCAGTCAATATGGAATGCTGACGGGTTACTGTACCGTTTGAGCAAGCCTCGTGGGCAAGGAATAATGGGCTTGCTTGAGTCTGCGTGATTTTTCATAGCGCACGGGAATAGTTCGCCTAAAACCTGCTGCCACAACCACCTTTTCTCTGGCGATATATCAGGATTTTTGCCTTCATTGATGCTTTGAGAAAGCTAAGGGGATGAGTCGTGGTGAGCTAAACTGGCGTAGGCCAGGTGGAAGGGTAGATCATTCAGACCAATACCAACTGGTCACGTTATACCGATATTCAGTTGTCTGCACAATGTTCAATGGCTCTACCCAGTGTTCAGAGCCAATGGATGAGGGGTCGAAGAGCACGCAGCGGTTAAATAATGGCGCAATACGGATGGGTGTGTCGTCTGTGCCTAAGAATGTTAGCTCGCCGCCGGCAGTGTGATTCCAGTCCTTATTGAAATATAGCAGCATACAAACTTCTCTGCCGGGAGAGTCATCGGCGTGTTGTGCAATAAAGTCAGCAGCGCCTAAGCGAAAGTAGTTGGTGTTGATTTCGGGTTCACCCACATTGACATCGGTTAATGCCACAGCAAAAATAGCGGATAACAAGGCAGTGAATTCACCGCCGCGTAGGTATGTCAAGAAAGCGTGCGCATTGTTGGCGCGGTTGATATTAGAGTCGGCCGGTGCATATCGCCAAACATCTCGCTGTACAAAGCGTTGATCACTGCTGGTTTTTTGCCATTCGGCGTTATCCACATAGAGGGCCGCATAAGTATGCTGTTGAGATTGCCAATAACGAGATTGTTGAAGAACGCTTAGCACGTCATCGAGCTTGGCTGGATCAAATAGGCCATCAATCACGATATATTTGGGTGACGAGCTCAGCAAAGACGTTCGGTAAGTTTCTATTACTGAATCGATTGCGAGCTTACTATTCAGCCACATTAAAACGTTCCACTGGTGATTGTCAGGTCATTGTCTGGTGGGCTGATGATACAGGATTAGCGCATAAATCCTACAATTTAGGCTTTAAAGACGGTTTTCCGATGTGGAATTCTAGGTTGTAATCGCCCCTACTGTTTTGCAGGGGCTCGCTAAAATTCGGTATGAACCTGACGGCGCGTCAGGCGCCGCCGGAACAATGCTGAGGTGCCGTATTGACGATAAGATTGACGATAAGATTGATGGGGTCTTTAAGGGTACACTGGTGCCACTATTGCATCGCAGTATTCTCGGCAAAAGCCACGCACCCCCCTGGTGGCTGATGCGGAATCGGTTAATTATTTTACTGGCTCGCTCAGACGCGGGGCGCAACACACCAATACGGATACCGCTAATATGAACCTAGTCGAGCTCGGCGAAAGTACTGATTGTGAATATAGCAAGGAGCATGCATGCCTTGAAAATGACTTTCCAAAATTTGATAGAGTCATCCACTGTTTAACAAGCTTTGAAGAAACCTTAGACGAGTGGCAGTTACACTGCCTGCATTATGCAGATGAACAAGAGGTTGAATTGGGCGAGGCAGAGTATGTCGATGAAGTGACTTATCACAGTATGATTTCAATCAGCTATTGCCCATTTTGTGGCGTCAATTTGCTGGAGCATGAGTCTGCGGGTGGCGAGCTGCATCACGACAAATAGATTGCCGAAGTGGATTCGGTATCATGAACGAACATGAGCGATTTGCACATGACTGAAACCATCCAAGCAAAAATGACGGCAGATGTAGAAGGAGAGTTCGTCGTTTTTTTAATTGGCTTGCGCATCAATAATATTTGGAAAATACACAAATGGTTGCCCGTTGTCAGGGCGATGACAAAAATGCTCAATGAGCTTCATCAACATCCAGAGCTTGGGTTTATGAGTTATGAATCATGGTTCGGTCGAACAACCATAATGGTTCAATATTGGCGTTCGGCGGAACTGCTTGCAGATTACGCGACGAGTAAAACCGCTGCACACTTGCCAGCCTGGGCCGCATTCAACCAAAGCATCGGCAGTAACGGCGATGTTGGCATTTGGCATGAGACGTATTTATCCCAAAAGGGCCAGTACGAATGCGTGTACAACAATATGCCACGATTTGGTCTGGCGAAAGTCGGTGCCCATATCCCCGCGACGGGCAAATATAAAACCGCAGCAGATCGACTCGCGAACGATACCTAAGACGCCGAAGTGGAATTTGAATTTGAATTTGAATTTGAATTTGAATGTAGACATCGTTACTGCAGGTTAGCCAAGGTGTAACGTCATCAAGTCAGTGGCTGACGAATCGTGTGTTCCGTGACAAGGCGAGGGTAAATTCTCGATAGCCAGCCACGATAGAAAAGCAGGTTAACTATAGCGATATTGAATCTGGCGTTTCAGGCTGATCCCGCTGGCATTTTACTCCGGCACTTCACTCCGGCACTTCACTCAGACCCTTTACTCCGACCCCGCTATTACCCAAGATCGCCAGGTTGGGTCAGGCGTAGCTGTTGGTCTGCGTTGAGACGAAACACCTGAGGCTCGCCCGTCGCTGGACAATCGAACGCCAGATGCCATGCCAGCAGCTGTAAAGGCACGGAGGCATCGTTGCCGTATAAGCGGTCGCCGGCTAAGGGATGTCCTACATGCATTAGGTGACGCCGTATCTGATGTTTTCGACCCGTTTGAATGTCTACCTGGACTAATGTCTGCCGGCCATTGTTGGCCAGCGGCGTCACGGACGACATCGCGGTACGCTCATCCAAGGGCTGATCGATCGCGCAGGGTGCTTCCATGACCCCCTGGACCACGGCCATATATTGTTTTATCACTTTTCGGCTGGCGAACTGCAGGGCCAATTGCGCAGCGGTGCCCTTGCCATGGGCGATGACCAGCAGTCCGGCGGTGTATTGATCCAGGCGGTGGACCAGTTGCGCAGGGGCGCGATGTTCGCGTTCTACCCAGCGATAAATAGTCCCATGATCACTGAATCTTGAGCCTGATGCTGGCATGCCGGCGGGTTTATGCCAGACCGAGTATTGTGGATGGTCGTGGACCAAGACTGGCACGAGGGACGGGGTCGCGAGGATATCTGCGTCGTAATATAGTGCAAGTTGGTCATTCGCTTTAACGTCGCTGCTAGCACGACGCAGGCGCTGTTTCTTGTTGCCACGGGTATGCCAGACGGCGCCTTGGGTCATGGCATGTTTCAGTCGAGACTTGGACAAGCCGCTAGCCCTGGCGAGCAATGCCAACACCGGCTCATCATGCGCCGCTGTCAGCTGCAGTTCGAGCCGATAGCCGGGGGGCAGTTCATTTGATATTAAATGGGTCATGCCTAAAGGCGCCTAGTGTGTTATTCGAGGGACAGTTTACTGAATATTAAATTCGTCATCCCTGAAAACGTCTGGTGTGTTCGACCTGATGATGCGAGCTGATGATGCGAGCTGATGATGGTTGTACAGTAACAGACCAGACCGTAGCAGGTGCTGTTGAATTGAGTCAAGGGCCTGCTGTACCGGGGTTGAGTTTGCGCTGGTGCTTTCTGTAGTAGTTTCACCGGTAGTGTTGTCGGAGCTTTTTCCGAGACGTTTCGGGTACGTTTCAGTTACTTTACACAGACACTTTACGCCGGCACTTTACGCCGACCTTAACAATTAGGGGCTTCACATTGAATTTTAGGTCGGGTAGATTAGCGCCGATGAAAACACTGAATGTACCGACTATAGATATCGCCGGTCTCCCGGACAATGCCGCCATTGTGCGGCAGATTGGTGTGGCGTGCGAGGACTGGGGCTTTTTTCAGGTGGTCAATCACGGTATTGATCCAGAGCTCAGGCGACGTTTTCTGGGTGCCTGCGATGAATTTTTTCATGGCCCAGGGTCGATTAAGCGCAGTGTGATGCGTACGGAAGCTAACCCCATGGGTTTTTATGACCAGGAGCTGACAAAAAACGTCCGCGACTGGAAAGAGATTTTTGACTATGGCGCTGACTGGCGTGATGCTGATCCATCGTGTCAGTCCCAATGGCCGGCACAGTGGCCGCAATTACAGGTGACGCTAAGAGCCTGGTTTATGGCCTGCGAGACGTTGAGCCTGCGGCTGATGACGGCCATTGCGCAGGCGCTGGCATTGCCGCCCGAGACGTTGCTGGAGGGGTTCGTGCAGGGGCATACCAGCTATGCTCGTTTGAATTACTATCCCTTGTGCAGCGAACCCCTGGCTCGTGACCCGGTTAGCGGCGTTGAACAGGGCCATCTGGGTATCAGCAGACATACGGACTCGGGTGCGCTGACCGTATTGGTGCAGGATGAGGTAGCAGCCCTGCAGGTCTATCGGGATGACAGCTGGCATTTGATCGAGCCGGTGCCTGATGGCTTGATCATCAATATTGGTGACATGCTCCAGGTCTGGAGCAATGATCGCATGCGGGCGCCGGAACACCGGGTTTTGGCATCAAGCACTCGAGAGCGATTCAGTGCCCCATTTTTCCTTAATCCCGCCAACCGCACCGTTGTCCAGCCACTGGCCACGGACGAGCAGCACCCCGCCTGCTACCAGCCGATCAACTGGGGCGAGTTTCGCCTTGGCAGGGCGGCGGGTGATTACACGGATCAGGGCGAAGAAATCCAGATCAGCCAGTTCCGCTGCTAGGATCTTTTAGCCAGTCACCGAGTTGCAACTGGGCTGCGGCTTGAGTGCAGCGCTCGAATTCAGCTTAAGTTGCGGCTCTGCTCGGTGAGCTCAAATACGATGGCAGTTTGCGGCCTGGTAATGGGCATTTGTAAACCGAACTGCATCAATGCCTCGCCAGTGAAGTGTTGGTTTTCAATGACAGATAATACCGACGCAGAATACTCCCGCAGTGTCATTGGCCAAATGCGCTTGAGCCGATAAAGCTTGTCCTCAGCCAGGCCAACAAAGCGCAATCTGTCGGGGACTGTGCGGGCAGTTTCGCGAACACTGTTATAGGCAAAAAGACCGTGAGTTTTAGCCCCATCCACAAACCCAAAATTGATCGAGTCGCCGTCAGTGTCAAGCCGATGTAGCTGCGCGCTATGGATAAACGCTCGGTGAGTCTTGTGCAGGGCGATAGCCGCGCTCAAGGTGGTGAATTCGGCGTTGGTTAGCTCGCGGGGATCCATCTCAATCCCCATGTGGCCAAACAAGGCGACCGCGGCGCGCATTTCAATACTGACTCGACGGCCGGTAATGTGGCAGTTGCGAGGGCCCACATGAGCACCCATCACCGAGGCAGGAAAGAAGAAAGAACAACCCCGTTGAATGTTCAAGCGATCCAAGGCGTCATTAGAATCTGAGGTCCAGACTCTGTCAGTGCGTGCCAGTACGCCATAATCGATTCGCGCGCCACCGGACGAGCAGCTTTCAATTTCAAGACCCGAATGGGCGGCCTTCAGGCGATCGATGAGGCGATACACTGCCAACGTTTGCTGATGGATGGCAGGCTTACCCTCGAAGTTCCCAGCATGATTAATGTCGCGGTTCATATCCCATTTAATGTACGCAATCGTGGGGTGTTGCCGTAACAAGTCATCAATCACGGTGAATAAGTATTCCGTGACCTCAACTCGGGTGAGATCCAGAACCAATTGATTGCGAAAGCGTAGTTGTTCGTTGTTTTCACTATTGAGCACCCAGTCAGGGTGTCGGCGATATAAATCGCTGTCAGGATTGACCATTTCAGGCTCAAGCCAGATACCAAACTCCATCCCCAGCTTATTGACGTGCTCGATCAGCGGCGCCAGGCCGTCGGGGTAAACAGTGGCATCTACGGTCCAGTCGCCCAAACCCGCATGATCACCCCGTCGACCTTTAAACCAGCCATCATCTAAAACGAAACGCTCGACGCCAAGTTTGGCGACCTTATCGGCGAGTTGCTGCAAGGTGGCGACATTGTGGTCAAAGTAAATTCCTTCCCAGGTGTTGTAATGTACCGGCCGGGGTTTTTGGCGCTGGGCGTCACTGAGTAAATTCGTCTTGACGAACTGATGGAAGTTAGCCGACAGATGAGTAAAGCCAGTCGCTGAGAACGACGCATAGAGACTCGGGCTTTGATAGCTCTGGCCTTTATCCAAGGACAGCTCGCCCGGTAATAGCAGTTCGCCCGTTTGAAGGTAACGGCGACCGTCAGCCAGCAACTCGGCTTGCATTTTATGGTTGCCACTCCAGCCCAAATGAAAGCCATAGCATTCGCCGAACTGCTCGTTGGCATCAGCGGTGTGGAGCAACAAGCCGGGAAAGGTATCGTGGGAGGTTTTACCCTTGCGGTTTTCTCGAACAAAACTGCCGAGAAAAAGTGCCAGGGAGTGGCGCTGAAACTCATTCGACCAGCGACCTTCAAAGCTCGTTAATTGATTCACATGATGGGGTAACTGTAGGGTGGGCGCGGCACACCAATTAACCTGTAAGGGTATGTCATTGAGGTTGGTTAAGTGGGTGGATGCTTCGAGCACATTGCTGTGGTAATCCAGCTGTAAACGATGGACTAAGTTGATGCCCCGTAGGTTGTCGGTGCTGCTGAATTCTACTGTTGCCTCATCGACTTGCTTGATCTCGCTGAGTTGCGGTCCTGCTGACCAGGCGATGCTGTCGTTGACCACCTCAAGCCCTGGCGCGCCGGTGAAACCCTCGCCTAACAAGGGTGACAAGGATATCGGGGCTTCGACCACGACTGCGCATTTTGCTTCCTGCCGTGTGCTGAGCTGTAACAGCATCTCAGGGGTGGTGCTGGCTGATAGTCGTTTGCCAAAATATAACAAGGCGGGTGTTCGGTGCTGACAATCAACCATGAGTGTGCAATCGGCGCTATCCAATCGGACGAATAAGGGTAAGTCAGGCATGGTTCGAGTTTCCTGTTAGTACACTTAAATCAGCTGTTGGTGGCAGCTGATTTAAGTGTCAGCGATTAGGCTGCTGTGCATTCAATGGGCTGGGTAGCATCCAGGTATTGGTGCCATATGTCGTCAATCAGCTGGCTTTACGGCAGCATCTGGTACGCAGCTGTCCGCAGATCGTCCGCCATGGGCAATACCGAGCCTAGGTATTGAGCCATGATGATACCGATCATATCCTCCTTAGGATCAACCCAAAAATAGGTGCTGGCAGCGCCGGCCCAACCAAATTCGCCTTGGCCGGTGAGGGCCAGGGCTTTGCCTGTATCCATCATGATACGCACACCCAAACCCCAGCCATAACCCGGTAGTGGGTTCATGCCAATGGTCAAAGGCAGTTGGCTCTCAGGGATGCGGTTGGTGGTCAGCATGTCCAGCATTTTTCGGGACAGCAGAATCTGGCCGTCTGTTGTCTTGCCGGTTAATAGCATTCGGGCAAAGCGGGCGTAGTCGCTCAGACTGGAATACAGGCCGTGGCCACCGCGAGTAAATGCTGGGTCGGTGGACGGGTACATGTCCTCAACATTAGCGTCGATCAAGCGCTGCACCGGTGGTGGATTCAGTGACGAAAACTCACTCACATCGGTGACGCCATACATCGGCATCAGGCGTGGCTGTTTGGCGGCTGGCACATGGAAGGCCGTGTCGTGCATGTCCAGCGGCGTCAGAATGTGTTCTTTGAGCAAGCTGGCCAGACTTTGTCCGGTAGCTTTCTCCAGCACATGGGCAAGCACATCGGTGGAGACGCTGTAGCGATACTGGGAGCCAGGCTGGAATGCCAGCGGTTGGGCGGCGAGTTTGGTCATCATCTCGTCGAGGCTGCATTTGCCATCACTGCTCAGGTCTACGGCGTCATAGCCCGGTGCAATATGGCAGCCGGTAATGAACTCATAGCTGAACCCGCTACGGTGGGTCAGCAGGTCTTCTACCAGTATGGGTCGCGCGGCTGGTTCAAGCCGGCCGTTGGCATGCAGTACCCGCATGCCGGCGAACGTGGGATTAAATTGCGCCAGGGCATCATACAGGCGCAGTCTGCCTTGCTCGATTAACATCAGAGCCATCACCGAGACGATGGGCTTGGTCATGGAATAGATGCGATACAGAGCATCTTTGGGTATGCCGCTGCCAGCATTCGGATCAACCTTGCCGCTGGTGAGAACCTGGCCTTTGGCTTCCACCAGCCATTCGATGCTGGCAAATTGTTCTCGATCAATATAGCCCTGGGCGGCCGTTTGTAGGCGGGTGTTTCTTGGCATGATCGGTTACTCCTGAAAAGTGAGTCTAAAAGTTGATATAAGTGAGACTAAAGTGATTGTGAAAAACTAATGTCAGAGAAACCGCAAGATAGCGTGGATCAGGCTGGCTTACTACCTATTAGCGTTTTGCAGAGGCTGGCACTGATTGTACCCTTGAGCTTGTAACAAGCCATCTGCAAACACATTGGCTTTCGCCTGGCTAAATTGGCGGGTAAAGTAAGGTGGATGAGTGGTTGCGCCAACTACAATGATCAAATTGCCGGCGACCGGTGAGAGGAACAGCGGATGACCTTGTCCAGCGAAGTGTTTGTGAAGATGATGCAAGTTGCAATGGATGATCCGACCGTGAAGCAAACACTGCTGGCGGTGCTCGCCATTGACGTCTCGATCAGAGGCTATGCGATTGATCAGTTGATCTCCGGTATGCGGATGCAAGGCGCACCAGCCGATTTTGTTGAAGCTATCAGTTGTTTAAAGGATGCTGCTATCGCCAGAAAAGCCATCGATATGCTTGCAGCTGGCGCCGGCAAATAGTTGGCTATTCGTTATGCTGGGGTCGGAGTAAAGTGCCGGGGTAAGCTGTCAAGTTTAAGCGCAGGGGTCAGCACGGCTGTGATAGCTCACGCCATTCTCTGGGTTGTTTTCGTTCCTATGTCGCGGGTGGAATACCAATGTCTAGTCAAGTTTGCATCAGAGTCGCCACGCTCGCGGATGCCGAAGTATTGGTCGTGCTGGCTGAGCAGACGTTCCGTGCCACCTTTGGCAAGGATAACGTCAGTGAGAACATCGATGCCTATGTTCGCGATGCTCTTTCACTGGGCGGCCTTTTAGATGAGTTGGCGGATGACGCGAACACATTCCTGCTCACATTCATCGGCGCAGCGAAGCAACCGGTAGGGTACGCGAAGCTGCGAACGGGCAGCACGGCTCCCGCCGTACATGGTTCAGCGCCGATTGAGCTGCAACGGCTCTACTTGGACGATGGCGCGATTGGCCATGGTATTGGTGCGATGTTGATGGGCGAATGTCTCGAGCACGCTCAATCGAGCGGCCACCAAACGGTTTGGCTCGGGGTGTGGGAGAACAACGCGCGCGCCTTGTCGTTTTATCGGCGTTGGGGGTTCGAGGTGGTGGGCGAGCATGTTTTCCAACTCGGTGCAGACAGCCAGCGAGATCTCATCATGATGCGGCCAATAGCCGGCGCGCTGACTGAATAGACTGACTGAATAGACTGCCTGAATAGACTGACTGAATAGACTGCCTGAAAAGCGATGGTGGCCAAAATCCGGTGAATTAACGCTTCATCGCCATCTGCGGTAAACTCTCCGCCATGAAAACGCTTATTTGCGCCTTACTGTTGCTACCCTTGATATGCCTATCGCTGAATGCCAGCGCGTCGGGTGAAACGATGAAGCGAGTGACGATCGGAGTGGCCGGTATGATGAAGAGCAAGACCGGCATCACCTGAATGAGCTGACCGAATGCGGTCGAAGCAGCTCTGTCAGAGTTGCCGGGAGTCAAACAGGTGCAGGTCGATCTGGCGCGAGATGCGTTTACGGTGTCCTATGATGATGGGTTAGTCAGTGCGCCACAGATGCTTACGACGATCGAGGCGCTGGGGTACGATCCGAGGATTCTGGAAAGCGGCCTTGGGTTGGGCCAGTTCTCGGCCGTGAAGACGCTGCCGGTGCCAATCCAAAAACTGATTGATCAACAAACATCGATTGCAGTCTATTTTGGCGCGCCATGGTGTGGTGCCTGTAAGATTATGGAACGGTCAACCTTGACTGACCAGGCTGTGAAAGATGCCCTGCTGCGTTACCGTTATCTGAAGGTTGATGTCGAGGCAGACGCGGAAATTGCGACAACTTATGCTGTGTCGGCCGTGCCCACCGTTATTATCCTCAACCCGCAGGGAGAGGAAGTCTATCGGCACGTCGGCCCCCTTAGCGCCGCTGAGTTTCAGTTAGTTTTAGGTGAATTCAACTAGGATCCAGTCTGGCCCGGAGTGTATGAGGCGAACCCCGTCGGCCACCTGACTTACCTGAATCTTGTCGCTGACGTAGGCCTTGATCTGCTTGGCAAATTACGGGGTCGGTTGCGGCAGAGTCGTGGTAGCCGTCATAGCGTCACCTTCATATTAAGTATTGTTTACAGTTTCCCCGGGTCGGCCGGCTGCTTGCCGTGCGGCAGAACAATATTCAAGGGATGAAGTGCGCGGTGATAGTGCAAGCAGGGGAGATTTCAGGCATCTTTTTGTCAGAACCACCCGCCGGTGGTATCGTATCTGTCAGGCTGATGAGGATAGCCGCCGGACAGGCGAAGCAAGCAACAGGAGTAAACAGTGGCCAGTGGCTGGGCGCGAGACGGCGCTGTACAAGACCAGATTGATGCCAGTGTGGCAGAGGCTGTAGAACGCGCCAGGCAGGAACTGGGCAGCGGTGAAAGTGCGGCTGTCTGCGAAGAATGCGATAAACTCATTCCTGAGGCCCGGCGCCAAGCCATTCCCGGCATTCGGTTTTGTGTGGCCTGCCAGGCTGCGTTAGAAGCCCTCGACCAAGATGCTAGGGGCATGAACCGCCGCGGCAGCAAAGACAGTCAGCTCAGGTAAATCTATGCTAGGCAGGAAGCCTTCGGTTCCAACTGTTATTTTTCATGCTTACTCAGCGGCGTATCGCGATCGCTGTCTGGCGATATTCGCTGCCAATTGCCCCGGTTACTTTGCGCCCAATGAACGCTCGGATTACATCAGCTTTCTTGATGCGCCAACGCCAGGCTACGAGCTATGTTTGATCGATGGTATTGTGGTTGGCGCGTTCGGTTTGACCGGTGACGCCGCCGTGCGAAATCTGAACTGGGTCATGCTGGCGCCACAGTCTCGAGGCTGTGGGCTGGGTGCGGCCCTGATGGCGCGGGTCGTCAGTCAGGCGCAGGACGCGGCGGTAACCTGCCTTCAAATAGCCGCGAGCCAGCACTCAAGTGGTTTTTTTGCTAACTATGGTGCGGTGGGCGCTGAGGTCATCATCGATGGTTGGGGCCCGGGTATGCATCGAATTGATATGGAGCTGCAACTACAGTAGCTTGCAGCAAAGCTTGGCGATGGCGACGATAGTCGTACCGTCATAGAACCATGGCTCGCGCGTGGTCAGAAACAGCAGGTAAGCCGTTCTCGATTCAGTCGATTCAGTCGATTCAGTCGATTCATTGTTGGAGTGATTAATGATCCGTATGTCTGTAACAGAACTGACCATGCTGGCGGCATTGCTGCTCCTCGCCGTTGGTTGCCAACAACAAGATGCAGCCGTTGCGCCGCCAGCAACCAGCCAACTGCTCGTGTTTGGTGGACCGATACTGACGTTGGATCAGGCAAAGGTCGAGGCAACGTTCGAGGCAAAGTTCGAAGCAAAGGTCGAGGCCATGCTGGTTGAAGAGGGCGTGATAAGTGCCCTGGGCGATCTGATTGATCTGCAGGCGCTCGCACCGAACGCGGTAAAGCTTGATCTTGCGGGCCGAACCGCCATGCCCGGTTTTATCGACAGTCACGTCCATGTTCGCGAGCTCGGTATGGATGCGATCAAGGCTGATCTGGTGGGTACCGTCAAGGTTGATGAGATGGTCGAACGCCTGCACCTGAAATTTCCCACCCCCAAGCCTGGCACCTGGCTGATCGGTCAAGGTTGGGACGAGGGTGCGTTTGCTTCCCGTGGCTATCCTGATCGTGCGGCACTGGATGCGGCATTTCCTGACAATCCTGTGTATCTGGAATCACTCCACGGGTTTGCCGGTTTCGCTAATGGCTTAGCATTACAGGCGGCGTCAATTGATGCCAACACACCCGACCCTGAAGTGGGGCAAATACTGCGGCGTGCCGATGGTGCCCCCACTGGCGTGTTGCTGACCCTGGCGCAAGCCCTGGTGACCCGTGAGGTGCCAGCGGCAGATGCGGAGCAACTCGAGCAAGCCATTATCGCCGGTCTGAATACTATGGCGCGCACCGGCGTCACCAGTGTCCATGAGGCGGGTATGGACGGTCGCGACGTGACAGCGTTCACGCATCTCGCCGAGCAAGGCAAGTTACCGATTCGCGTGTATGGCATGCTCAATGGCAATGACGCTGAATTGATGCAACATTGGTTTGCGCGGGGGCCCTTGTCACGGCCAGACGGCATGTTGGCGATCGCTGCGGTTAAGGTGTTTTATGACGGCTCCCTGGGTTCGCGCACGGCCATGCTGCGGGCGCCCTACAGTGATCATCCGGAACTCGCTAACCCAACAGAACGCATCACGCCGGCCGCAGTCAAGGCCTTGGCTGATCAAGCGGCTGCCACCGGTTTTCAGATGGCGGTGCATGCCATTGGCGATGAGGGTAACGACAGAACCCTGACAATCTTTGAGAAGACACTCGCCGCTTACCCGAACCAAGATCATCGCTGGCGCATCGAGCATGCCCAGGTGGTCTTGCCAGATTATTATCAGCGGGTAGCGAAGCTCGGGGTTATTTCCTCCATGCAATCCAGCCATGCTATGGGCGACAGCGCCTGGGCTGAAGATCGTGTCGGCAGCGAGCGCATTCGTTATGCCTATGCCTGGCAGCGGGTGCTGGACAATGGCGGACGGTTGATCATCAACAGTGACTTGCCCGGTGAGCCATGGATCCCGGCTGAAACCCTGTATTTCGCGGTGAATCGGCAAAAATTGGATGGCACGCCGGCCCAGGGTTGGTATTCCGGTCAGGCGTTGAGTGTCAACCAGGCACTGCAGGCGATGACTCTGGGGGGCGCTCATGCAGCGTTTCAGGAAGCGATGATTGGCAGTTTAGCGGTGGGCAAGGCAGCGGACTTTATTATCGTCGATAATAATCCGCTGACGATGGCGCCGCGTGAGTTGGCAAACTTGCAGGTGCTCGCCACCTATGTGGCGGGCAGTAAACGATAACCCTGGCTTAACGTTGCTCATGCCGATCTTGCTCCCATCGACCTTCAGGTTTCGGTTGTCATCTGAACTCTGGAATACTGTTTGTTAGAGTATCTCCCTGTATTTTGGTCGTTAGGTTGTGTGGCCATGTGCTACCCGTGTTGGCCTGCGCTTAAGGGTAGAAAATTCATTGGAATGCGGATGGCGTCAGGCGAGGCCATCGGTTTCATTCAGTCCCTTAAACTGCAATACTTTTGTGACGATAAATGTGTGACGATAAATGTTTGACGAACAATTTTTGACGACCATTGTCTGATGACCAATCCAGGCACCGTAGTGCCGGCCAGCGAGGATCCTATGAGCAATATTTACGGCGATCAACATCGTGAATTACAACAACACTTCGATACCACTCAACTCGCTGATCGTCTAGAGCAGATGATCGTCAAAACGGCCCTTGATGCGCCAGATCAGGCGTTTATCTCTGGCCGCGATATGTTCTTCCTGTCGACCATCGATCATCTAGGCCGCCCGACCGTGTCATACAAGGGTGGCGATCCCGGCTTTATTCATATCGTGGATGATCAGACGATTGCGTTCCCTAGTTATGACGGCAATGGCATGTTTTTGTCGATGGGCAATATTCAGGGTTCCCCAGATATTGGCTGCCTGTTTATGGACATGGCGCAACCTAACCGGCTGCGCCTGCAGGGCAGGGCCACTATTGATCTGCAGGACCCGCTGTTGGCCCAGTACCCCGAAGCTGATTTGGTAGTACGCGTGGCGATCCAGCAGGTGTGGGTTAATTGCCCGCGGTATATCCATCGTTATGACAAGGTGGAGGCCTCGCAATTTGTGCCTCGAGTGGCTGTGCAGACCCCGGTCGCTCCCTGGAAGCGCCTTGATGCTGTGCAAGATGTGCTGCCGGCCAAAGATGCGGGCCGCGCCGCTGCAGCAGGGGGCGTATTAACGCCGGAAGAGTATGGCCGGCTAATCTCTTGAGGTGAGACTTCAGGTGCGACTTTAGATGACAATTAGAGTCGCTTATTAACCGCCATCACGGTGTTAACAAACGGTGCCGAGGTCACTGCCAGTGGATACAATGCCGGCACAAATTGATCGGGAGTCGTACTTTGAGCACTGAATTAACGCTGGATATTGGTTATCTCACCATTGCGGGCAAGCAATGGGGGCCAGCGAATGGCCAGCCAACTATTGCGTTGCATGGCTATCTGGATAACGCCAATAGCTTTGATATGATCGCTCCACACCTAGATCACCTGCGCATTTTTGCCATGGACTTCGCCGGCCATGGCAGTTCCGAACACCGTCGTCATGGTGAATTGTATTCCGGACTGAACGACATCAGGGATATTTTGGCTGTGGCGGACAAGCTGGGTTGGGACACTTTTAACGTGATTGGCCACTCCATGGGGGCCGAGATAGGTTCCCAACTCGCCGGCTTGTTTCCCGAGCGCGTCAATAAGCTGATTTGTATTGATGGCTATAGCGGCACCAATCAGGCGACCAATACGCTTGATCATTATCGCTCGACCATAGCGTCTTCCTTCAAGGCGGGTTCACAACTCAAAGTATTTCCCACTCTGGAAGCGATGACAGAACGTCTCAGTCTCGCGACGGGTCAGAATGCTATCTCTGCTCGGTGTATCATCGACCGTGGTCACGCAAAAGTAGAGGGTGGCTATACTTGGCGTACCGATCCACGCATCAAAGGCTCCGGTCCGTTTGAACTCACCAACGATCAGTTTCATGCGCTGCTGGATCGAACCACCGCGGAAACCCTGTTTATTGTCGCCGACATGGAAAACGCCTGGCTTAAGCGTTCCATTGAGTTGGTGACCACCAGAGACGACGAGCACATGACCTTCGTGTCACTGCCCGGACATCACCATCTGCATATGCAAGATCACAGTGACCAGGTTGTAAAGCTGATCCAATCGTTTATGTTAGAGCGATTGGATAAGACGGCCTGAGATAATGATTGGGGTTGGAGTATGTTTGGGGGCGGAGTAAAGCCGGGGTAGTTGCCCCAAGCCCTAGCCTGCGACCCCAACCCCGAGCCTGCGACCCCAAGCCTGAATAGCGGCTAGGGCCTGAGCAACCGAACGCAAGGCAAGTTATTGCCATTTTCAACGGAGGGCTGACAGGCAGGTTGCATGCCTTTCTTGGTTAATTCTGCTTGCGCTGCTGAGCTTACCTCTAGTGGAATTGAGTAGGTGACGCTAAAGTCCAAGTTTTCAAAGCTTTTGTTGGCGATGATCAGCTCTGGATCATCTTCATTTGGGTAGGTACCTAGTGCCTCACCTGAGCCACCCACAAAGCCGTCGTTATCGGGATCGGATCCCGCGATAATAAAGTACACGCCGGGCTCAACGCCGGTGAAACGATATTCGTACTGGCCAGCATTAGATTGATATTGTTGGACCGTGAATTCGCCCGAGTTCCAGTCGATGAGAAAAACGTACAGTTCACCCACAGAACCAGCGACTTGTTGGTTGATGCTGGGGATTTCATATTGCACATTCACCACAGTATTGCCGCCATTGGAGGTAATGCTGATGCTTTCCATATATTGACCGGCGGTCGCACCCTCCCGATTTAATGTCAGAGTATAAGCGCCTACGCCAGCAGCGTCAGATGGTGGTGTCACGGTAATACGCGAAGACGATGGCGTAAATGCTGTAACGGAAAGGGCGCCGGTTCCGGCATTGAACAGGGTAATATTTCGTTCGGTAATAGTCGCACCAAAACTGACGCGTCCGGGACTAACCCCCAAGGCGGGTGTGTCGGTAATGGGTAGGGTGCCGTCGGCAACTTGCTGAGCTGTCTGCACGGCCAACAGAGCATCAATTCTACCGTGGCCAAAATCATCATCGCGACCCGACGCGCCCAGATCGACCGTGATAGCGCCGCTGCTGAGTAGTTGATCCAGTAAGGCTGGTGTCAGGGCTGGATTGACGGACTTCATTAATGCCACGATGCCAGCGACGTGAGGTGCCGCCATTGAGGTGCCGGTTTGAAAACCGTAACTGTAGTCAATTTGTGTGCGACCCTCTCGGCTCGCCACAGTGCTCAAAACGCCGTCAGGAAACCCGTCTCCGTCTACATCCGTTGACGTATCGCCACCAGGTGCAGCTATGTCAACAAAGGCATTGAATTGGGAATAATAGGACCGTTGATCGCTAAGGTCTGTCGCGGCAACTGAAACCACACCCTCATAGGAAGCAGGATAAGACAGGGTTGAGTCGCCGTCATTGCCTGCGGCGGCAATGATGATTAGCCCAGCTGCGCGAGCGGCCTGAACTGCGTTATTCATCACATTGTTTGGCGGCCCTCCGCCTAAACTAAGATTGGCTACGTCGGCAGTTTTGGTTGGGGTTAAGCCAAGCGCGTTGTCAACGCCGGCGGCATATAACAATGCTTGTGCGATATCAAAGGTGCTGCCGCCTTCGCACCCCAGGACGCGAAGGTTCATGATGTCACCCGCCCATGTGATACCGGCGGTGCCGATATTGTTGTTGGTCGACGCGCCAATCGTGCCCGCGACATGGGTGCCATGGAAGGAGCTACTGCGGCTGGTTGATGTTGAGCAGGCCGCATTGTCCTGGCCATCGCCGGGATCCCGAGCGTCGCTGTCGACCCCGTCGCCGTCGCCTGCGTTACTGGCGTTAGCAATAAAGTCGTAGCTATCTGCAGACAGGCGCGCTGCTAAATCTGGGTGGTTGGCCACGACCCCCGTATCGAGCACTGCGATTTTGACGTTATTGGCACCGGTTGACTGGTCCCAGGCGGCAGGCAAGTTAAGTTTGTGATAGTGCCATTGTCTCTCATAGAATTCATCGTTAGGTTCTATTTGTGCCGTGAGCCGATAGTTTGGTTCGGCGTATTCCACGTCGTCTTGTCGGTTGAGCTGCTTCGCAGCGAGAATTGTTGCCAATTTCAACTCGATCAGGGTCGGCTTGCCAGTGGCTATTCTGGGTAGCATCCTTGTGCGGATACGGGGTGCAAGCATCTCGGTAATTTTATTGCCAAATTGATAAAGGCGTGTGCTTGCACGTGCACTGGCTTGCTCGCCAATGACTCGATTGGCCTGGGCGAGCATGCGAGGGGTCTGCTGGTGACTTTTTGGTTTGACGACCAGATCACCGATGAACACAGAGGTTGAGCCGGTGGCCATTGAGAGACCGGCGATCGCGGGATCCCGGCCCACAGACAATACATAGTTAGAGAACCCAGAAAACGATTGAACGACAATATCATAGGTCGCGGCACCGGCGGGTATGGTGATGGATTCGTTGTCCGTGGCTGACACAGAAAAATCGATGAGTTGGCCATTAACGTCATATAACAATAGATCGAGGTCGCCCTGGCCGCGAGTTGCTATTCGCAAGTTGATAACTTCGCCGCCCAGGGCATTGATCCTGTAGGCATCAAATTCATCACCGGACGCAGTCAGGTTCGAGAGACCATCGAAGTTGGGGCCTGTGCCCGGTTCATTGGCAAAGCCACCGATGGTCACCGGGTTAGTGACAAACTGCGCAGTGGCAGCTGTGTTGTTGCTCACTGGAGTACTGCCTGAGTCATTTACGTCACTGTCGACAGTAACTGAGCTGGAGACAAAGATAGTGCCTTCTATGAGTACAGAGTCAGTCAAGAGGTTCACGGTCACGGTCTGCGTCGCCGTATGGGAGAAGCCGTCGCTGTTCGTTAGAGTCAGTGATATCTCGAAGCTGCCCACCTGAGTGTAAATATGTGATGTCGCTTCTTCAGTGGATGATTCGCCATCACCAAAATTCCAGGTGTAGCTTGTGATGGTATCGTCGCCAAACCCGGCAATGCTGTTGGATGCGTTGACAGAGACCAGTAATGGACTGAATCCCTCGCTAATATCCAACGTTAAAACCGCGGTCGGCGGCGTCAGTGAGCTATCAAGGGGGTTCGTGTCTCTGCTGTCGTCGACACCATCGCCATCGTCGTCGGTGTCGGCATTGTTACCAATACCATCGCCATCAGTATCGAGAGTCTCCGTTGAATCCAGCGGGAATGCATCTATGGCATCCGGCACGTCGTCACCGTCGTCGTCTTCATCAGCATTATTGCCCTGGCCATCATTGTCCGTATCAAGACTTTCTGTGGCATCGAGGGGAAAGGCATCGTTCACGTCCAGTGCACCATCACCATCGTCGTCGGTGTCGGTATTGTTACCGATACCATCGCCATCGGTATCGACAGTCTCCGTTGAATCCAGTGGGAACGCATCTATGGCGTCCGATACGTCGTCACCGTCATCGTCTTCATCAGCATTATTGCCCTGGCCATCATTGTCCGTATCAAGACTTTCTGTAGCATCGAGGGGGAAGGCATCGTTAACGTCGAGCGCACCATCACCATCGTCATCGGTATCAGTATTATTACCCGTACCATCGCCATCAGTATCGATCGTCTCCGTTGAATCTAGTGGGAACGCATCCATGGCGTCTGGCACGCCGTCACCATCATCATCTTCGTCGACGAGGTCTGGAGTACCGTCGCTATCCTGATCAGGCAGACCGGCATCCGCACCGATTGCTGTTACCAAGGTCCTGGCGCTGAATAGCCCATCAAATTCAGCTACTGACAGATTGCCTTGGCCTAATTGGGCAGCGCCTGCCAGAAAATCGGCTTGGATGGTTGTTAGAATTGCCACGGCCTCTGTACCGCGGGGATCTATGGTGCCGCTGCTGATCACTGTGTTGAAGTCAGCCATTGTGTTGGCTACGATGTCGATGTTGGTGTCAGATGCGCCCAATGCGGTGGCTAGCAGGGTGTTGAGCGTCACGGAAACTGTCAGGTCAATGACTGCGTCAGTGGCGATAACGGTGTCGAAGGCGTTAGCGATCGCGATGGTATTCTCAGCAGCGGTGACATTTTGGTTCAGTGCCAGGGTAGTGGTCATGAACAAACCTAACTGCTGGTTGATTCGTAACAGTTTTTGTCCTGCTAAATTATCCGCAGTGGCTGTTTCCCAAGGGTCAGTGCGGGTGATTGCTGCCGGGTTAATGTTTAAACCCAAGGCGGTTAATACGGCGGCGGGTGTGCTGCTCAAGGTTAGCAACGTTGAGACAGGGCTGATAATGAAGTCTTCGTCGCCCAGAGACTCGCCAAACAAAGCCAGTCCCGGCAATTCCTGGCCAGTAGCGGTATCGCTGCCGCCTAGAGCGACCAAGAGGGCATCACACAGGCCTGTTGCCGGACATACTGAGCCGACATCAGTAACAGAAAAATAACCCGATGCATCTGAGGTGAAAGTCGGTTCGTTGGCATCCCGCCGTCTGTTGGCGTTGGCGTCAAGAAATACTTGGCTGCCGGCTACCGGACCATCGACAATGCGTCCATCCAGCCGGTTGTAGACAGTAATTTGGGTTGCAACAGTCTTAGCGCCACCCAGACCATCGGTCGCACTGATGCTGATTTCGTAAGTGCCATCCCGGTCAGCATCCGTTGGCGCGGCGAAAGTGGGTGGGATTTTGAAAGAGAGTTGGTCGTCAGTTAAGCTGAGTTGGGTTGAATCAGGCCCGAAAAAGCTCAGCGTCACTGGGTCATTATCGGGGTCAGAGACGGAAATAGTAGTGATGTCGGTAGTGCCTTCTGCGACGCTGAAGCTCGTCGCGAGATTAAAAACCGGTGATCGATTCACTGCGGTTGCAGGACCGCCACCACCGCCGCCGCCACCACAGGCAGACAATAACGCAATGCATAAAACGGCAGTGGGCCCTTTAAAAATATGTGGAAGAAGGCGCCCAGCGCCCTGTGGTCTGGCGGCTAAAGCACGGTTCATGTGTCGTGAGACGGTCTCGTAAAAGGCCGTTATATTCGGTTTGAGCGGTGGTGTGAAGCGGTTGCGTATCCGATTGAGTATTCCGGTGTACATCTTAGTTTGCATCTGGGTGACTCGCGCGTGATTCTGTCTCTACAGTAGTGTAGCAGGGTCTGCATGAATCCGAAATTTCGGCATTTCAGCCCTATATCTTCGGCACAATAATGGCAGCGGCTGGCGTTAGCTAAAATCAGCCTTGGCTGCGCCAGGCGCGAATAATCGCATCAGCCAGCGAGTCAATATCGACAATTTTGGTGAGCATCGAGATAATTGAAATGCGCAATATAACGTGAGAATGCCAGCTGGCACCGAGGACAAAGTGTAAGTTCGCCGCTTTCAAGTCGTCGATGACGGCTTCGGTGAGGTTGTCGTCAGGGCCGTTATGGCCGAAAGCGAGAGCGACTTGATTCAGCACGACATCGTTCAAGACATGAATTCCTGGTACCTCATTTAACCGCGCAGCAAGGTGCTTGGCACATTGGCAATGCCCCAGCACCATATCGCGCACACCCTGGCGACCCAAAGCCTGCAATGTCGCCCAGACGGCAAAGCCCCTGGCTCGACGAGACAGTTCCGGTACGTACGCTGAGGGACTTCGGCCGTCATCAGCGCTGGCGGTCAGATAGCTCGCCGTAATGCTCATCACGCGTTTATGCGCCTCAGCATCTCTGACAATACCGAACCCGGCGTCGTAAGGTACCTGTAACCACTTGTGCCCGTCTACCGACCAGGAGTCAGCGAGTTCGACGCCTTGGCTGAGATGTCTGAGCGGTTCCACGGCATTGGCCCATAGCCCAAAGGCACCGTCCACGTGAACCCAGGCGCCGTGCTTGTGGGCTAAAGGTATGATCTCGTCGAAGGGATCAAAAGACCCGGAATTGATATGTCCCGCTTGAGCGACGAGAATAACCGGTCCATTGATCTTGGCCAGCTGGTCGGCAAGATCAATGACTGACATTCGGCCCTGAGAATCACTGGCAATGACGACCAGATGCCGTGTGCCGAAGCCGAGGTGGCGCAGGTCAGCCATCACGGTAGAGTGGGCCTCGGCACCAACGATGACCGTAATCTGCGGCGCACCGACCATTCCTTCCATCTCTAGGTCATAACCAATGCGTCTGAGGACCTCGCTGCGGGCCACGGCTAGACCAATAAAATTGGCCATGGTGGCGCCCGTGGTGAACGCGACAGACGCGGTGGCTGGCAGGTGCAATAGGTCCAGAAGCCACTTGCTGGCAACTTCTTCGGCGATGGCGGCCGCCGGTGCGGTTTGGTACAAGCCGGCATTTTGGCCCCAGGCTGACGTCAGCAAGTCGGCGGCAACCCCCGTTGGGTGTGAGCTACCTTGTACCCAAGCATAAAAATTCGGTTGGGTGTTGCCGGCCAGGCCACCCTTTGCCGCGTCAATCAGGTCACTGATCACAGTGGGTCCAGGCCGACCGCTGTCTTCGAGGGGTATGTCGAATCGAGCGCGCAACTCTGTGGCGCTGCTGGCGGGGAATGCGGGAATCTCCGGCGCCTCATCGCGAAATGCCACTGCCGCTCGTAGAGCCGTCATTAGAGATTGTTCAAAGTCCTGCAAGTCTGTCACATGTCGCTCGATGTAGTCCCTCGTGCTCGCAGTATACCTAATTCATCATTGATGGGGTCGGAGTAAAATGCCGGGGTATAACCGCCAGCCAGACTGAGGCAATGAATGTCCTCGATCTTCTATCTCGCTGCCGAGCGCGCCTGATTCAAAGCAGACCGTTGGCGGGATATTGGGCCGTGATTGTACGCTACTTCACCAGCTTCAGCGGCTTTGCCAGCGCCTTCAAGTTGCTGGGCGCATAAATGATGGGCGTCACTGTGGTAAAGCTGGCGAAGTGCTCAGCGACGGAGATCTTGCTTGACGTCAGCAGTTTTGCCACAGAGTGATGCACCTTGGGTTTATAAGTTGACTGTTGATTATTCACCGAGACGTAAATGTCTCTGGGTTGATGTTTGATCCCGTCGCCGTGGTAGTGCATGCGAATGTCATCCGTTTCCAGGGCGTAGTCGGTGTGTTTTTTCAGTTCCAGCTCGTCATAACTGATGGGCGTGTTTTTCATTACGGTGTTGAGCCTGTCGACCATATACGCCAAGGCTATCTTCCCCAATTCCGCATATTGGTAGCCGCCGCCAATATCTGCATGAACGCCGGCAAACCAAACTTCGTCGACGTGGGCCGCCTTGTTGCAGAGCGTCGGGATAAATGGTTCGCGGCTTTCATCAATCGCCACGCAATGTACAGCCTGCTTGACGTTCTTGGCGAGTTCTAGGTTTTTGAACAGATTGAGCTTCTGGAAGGGTAGGCCGGGCAGATTCAATGGAATGCCAAAGGCGCCGACAGTGTCGAACAGGCCCAAAAATGCCACATCAACCTCGACATGGTCTTCATCAAGATGCGCGTACTTCAAGAAGAAATTTTCACCAAAATGTTTTTTGTAAGTGACTTCCAGCTGGCGTTTGATGCCGTGTTTTTCAAGTTTGGAGGCGAGCAACCTGGCGCAGGCGGCGCCACGACTAAAGGCGATAATGACGATTCGATCGCCTCGCTTGTAATGGCGCAGAATCTCACAGTAGGCGTTGTCTCGAATACGTTTTTCTCCCGCGCCGAAGATGCCGCCGTAAAACGTCCCGACAATCCCATGGTCTTCATCGTTGCCGACGCCGCGGAAGTACAGCGCCGTGTGTTCAGGGTGGGTTTTGACGAAAGGGAGATTAGACGTGTCGAGGTTGCCCGCGATTGAGCCGAACAGTCGAAAGATGTTGGTAGTGACGCCATCGCCATCATGGCCATTCTCGTCATTCCAAGTACCGTCGAGAAACACCAGGATGGTTTTGTTGTTACCCGTGTAATGCAGATCGCTGGTGTAGATTGTGGTGTGGCGCATCTTTCCCCTCCTTGGGAATTGTTCCTTGTCTGGCGTGAGTTTGGCATGAATAATGGCGTTTGAAACTCTATTTTTGTGCGGGAGAAACCTATTAAAAAAGCAGAAGCGGTGGGCATGTCATCGGCGCGCCTACAGAGCATTACAACTTGGCTAGAACAGCAGGTGAAATCCAATCGATTGGCTGGCTGCAGTGCATTGGTGGCTCGCCATGGAGAGGTTGTTTACCAGCAAGCTGTCGGCCACGCCGATGTGGAAGCGGCAAAACCCTTTGCCAACGACACCATCGTTCGCGCCTATTCCATGAGCAAACCCATTACAACGGTGGCCGCCATGATGCTGTATGAAGAAGGCTGTTTTCAGTTGGACGACCCGGTTGCGCTGTATTTGCCCGAGTTCCTCGAGACCAGAGTATGGGCGGGAGGCAATGCCAGTCTTGACGAAACCACGGCTCAAGAAACGCCTATGACTGTGCGGCATTTGATGACGCACACTTCCGGCTTAACCTATGGTTTTATGCAGGCCAATGTTGTGGACGCGGCCTATCGCCAAACGGGCGTCGGCCAGCCCAGTGATGTCAAAGATCTCGAAGAATGGGTGCGGCGGGCTGCCGCGTTACCACTGATCTGTCAGCCCGGTGCGCAGTGGAACTACAGCATATCTACCGACGTCTTGGGGCGGCTGGTAGAGGTCTGGTCTGGATTGTCACTGGCGGACTTCTTTCAATCTCGAATTTTCATTCCGCTACAAATGCTCGACACAGGGTTTCATGTGGAAGCTGAAAACCAGGCGCGATTCGCAGCGCTTTATTCGCCCTTGTCCGGTGCCGACATGAGTCATGTGGCGAAATCTGGGGATGCGCTCGCTGCGGCCAAGACGCCGGGCATCAAGTTGCAGGAAGGCTCAGCGAAAAGTAGCTACTTCGAACCCGCATCTTTGTTTTCCGGTGGCGGTGGCCTGGTATCTTCCATGGCTGACTATGCACGGTTCTGTCAGATGTTGCTCAACAAAGGTGAACTCGACGGTGAGCGGCTGCTTGGCCGAAAAACCGTGGAGTATATGCGCACAAACCAGTTGCCCAACAATGGTGACATGGCGGATATGGGCCAACCGGTCTGGAGTGAAACTAGTTACGACGGTATTGGCTTTGGCTTGGGCTTTGCTGTGGTTCTCGACCCGGTTAAGGCCCACATCATCACGTCCGTTGGTGAGCACCATTGGGGTGGTGCCGCGAGTACGTTTTTTTGGATAGATCCACTGGAAGACTTATATGTGATATTTCTGACCCAGCTGATGCCATCCTCTACTTACCCTATTCGCCGTGAGCTTCGAAGCCGGGTCTATCAAGCATTGATAGGGGACTAATAGAGGTTTAGCCGAGGTTTAATTAACGGATTGATCGAGCCAGTGTAAGGCGAGTCGCCAGGTAGCCGCGAGATGGCAACGCCTAGTACTGGCAGGGACGGACAAACCCCTGAGATGGACCGTTGAATTTAAACCTGTGAGGTCTTTTTCTGCGTCAGAATATGAAACAGATAACCACCGAAAGCCCCCGCTGCACCTTGGGCAATCAAGCCCATCAGGGTTCGAGTCGGCGCAACACCGGTGAGGCCTAGGGTGATTTTCATGATGAGATGCAGGGCAATGAGCGCCACGAAACCGGCGGATACATACCCAACTCGGCGCATATTCGGGGTGTAATGAATGATGCCAGCGGCGACCGAGAAAGCGATAATAGAGCTGACTGTCACCAGAGGCAGGTAAATAGCTGTCATGTGAGTCAGATCGTGGATCAGGGTGGCTATTCGATCGCTGAACTCGACGGTCAGCCCCATGTCGGCAACGTTAGCCAGATTCCCTTGGCCGATGAAGAAAACACCTAAGATATAGGTGCCGATAACTGCCACGAGGAAGGCGCCAATGGTTCTTGTCATTTTTCTGTCCTGATTTGGTTGTGACTGCGTATAATGGTATGAATTCTACGTTAGAGACAGACTAAATGATATCTCGCTACCTTGTCGCCTTGTTAATGACACCGCTATTGGCACTTTCAATGCTGCCTGCACAGGCTGAGTATCAGCTGGAAACTGTGGCTGAGGGGCTCAACTTTCCGTGGTCTGTGGCTTTTCTGCCGGACGGAAATTATCTGGTGGCCACGCGCCCGGGTCAGCTGCTTCGTATCTCTCATGCCGGTGAAGTGAGCGCGCCTCTCAGTGGCACACCCGAACCCTTGGTGGAAAGCCAGGGTGGCTATTTTGACATTATGCTGGATCAAGACTTTGCGGATAATCAAACGATATATCTGTCATTCGCCTGGGGCACCGTTGACGCGAATGCGACTCGTCTAGTGAAGGCCACCTTAGGTGAGCAGGGATTGGAAAATGTTGAAGTCCTTTTTACCGTATCGCCGACCAAGGCCGCAGGCGCTCACTTTGGTGGCAGAATGATCCAGCTTGCCGATGGCACGATTGTGCTCTCGACAGGTGATGGGTTCGACTATCGTGAAGCCGCTCAGGATACCTTCAGTCAGCTCGGCAAGATCATACGTCTGAACCAGGACGGTTCTGCACCCACGGATAACCCGTTTGCTGATGGTAAAGCCGGCAATCCGTATGTATGGTCTTACGGTCACCGTAACACCCAGGGGCTTGTGGTTGATGTGGCCACCAACACGATCTATAACCATGAACATGGCCCCCAAGGTGGCGATGAAATCAATCGGGTAGAAAAAGGCAAGAACTATGGCTGGCCAGCTATTACCTACGGTATTAATTATTCCGGTGCCTATGTTTCACCATTTCAGTCAGCACCAGGCATGGAACAGCCGTTGAAGTACTGGGTGCCCAGTATCGCACCGTCCGGTTTTGCCCTGTATCAGGCTGATGCATTTCCCGCCTGGCGCGGTGATTTTTTTGTCGGGGCATTGGTGAATAAAGAAGTCAGACGAGTGGACATGGAGGATGGCCAGGCCGTGGCAGAAGAACCCTTGTTCGCTGAGCTGGACGCTCGAATTCGAGACGTCAGGGTCGGACCCGATGGCTTTCTGTATCTGCTGACAGATAGCGAGGCTGGCAAATTGATTCGCGTAAAACCCTAGACCTAACTACCTTGCCCCTGCAATAGCGAGACACCCTTTGGTCGTTCAATCAAGCGCCGCGGGCGGGCGTGATCTATTGTAGGGCAACGGCTGTGCTGCCAGCTGGCACGCTGTCGATGGTTCAGCTGCCTTTTATCCCGTCGGCGAAGCCGGCTTACAGGAGAATGAGAAAACCATGACAAAATACCAATTGATGGTTAACGGTGAGGCACGTGAATTTGAGGCGAGCCCGGATATGCCGCTGTTGTGGGTGTTACGCGACAAACTGAAATTAAAGGGCACAAAATTTGGTTGTGGTATTGCCCAGTGTGGCGCTTGCACTGTGCATGTTAACGGTCAGCCGGTGCGTTCTTGTGTGCTGCCTGTAGCCGGCGTGTCAGGTCCAGTGACGACCATTGAAGGGCTGAGCCAGGGTGGTGAGTTGCACCCCTTACAGAGCGCCTGGATTGAACATGATGTGCCACAATGCGGCTACTGCCAATCGGGCCAGATTATGAGCGCGGCCGCGCTGCTGGCTGCTAACCGTAAGCCGTCAGATGCTGAAATTGATGGCGCCATGGCCGGCAATTATTGTCGCTGTGGCACTTATGTCAGAATTCGCGCCGCGATTCATACGGCCGCCTCTTACTACAATGCTGCGAGTACGGCCGCGCCTGTTGCCAACAACCTGACAAGCAAAGGAGCTGCCGAATGAATCTGAATCAAATGAATCGCCGTGGTTTTCTCAAGGCTTCAGCTCTTGCTGGTGGTGGGTTAATGCTGGAGCTGAGTCTGCCGACTTCCGTATTGGGCCAGGAGTTCGGTACGCTGGTTGGGTCGAAGGAACTCAATGTTTATGTGCAAATCGCCTCTGACGGCAAGATCACTATTTATTCAGCCAACCCAGAGATGGGGCAGGGCATAAAAACCTCATTACCGATGATTATCGCCGAAGAGATGGGCGCCAAATGGGAAGATGTCGTGGTGCTTCAGGCGCCCATTAATGCCAGTAAATATGGCTTACAGGGAGCGGGTGGCTCAACATCGATTCCTCGTAATTTTGACATGATGCGGCAGATGGGTGCATCAGCCCGAGAGATGCTGATTGGTGCAGCGTCTGAATCGATGGAGGTTGAACGCCAGGATCTCATGGCTCGAGAGAGCACCGTAGTTCACACGTCAGGTCAAAGCCTGACCTTTGGAGAGCTCGCCGCATTGGCCGTGCGCCAGCCTATTCCTGATCCGGCGACGCTGTCCTATAAAGATCCGCGGGCCTATACCATCATCGGTACCCCCATCGGCGGCGTCGATAATCTCGTGATCGTCACCGGTCAATCGGAGTTTGGTATTGATGTAGACCTAGACGGTATGAAGTATGCCGCCTACACGCGCTGCCCTCGAGTGGGAGGCAGGGTGGTCAGTTTCAATGAGGCGGAAATCAAACAGCTACCGGGCATTATTGATGCGTTTATCCTTGAGCCCGATGACAGGTCTGGCTTGGCTTCAAGAGCGTTTCTGGAGGGGTTGGCCGTCCTGCGCGGTGGCGTTGCCATTGTTGGCGAAGATACCTGGGCAGTCTTTGATGCTAAAAGTAAGCTCAAAGTTATTTGGGACGAGACCTCAGCTTCGAGCGATGATTGGTTGCAGATGGTCGCTGAGGCGAAAAAAATTGCCAGTGCAGGCGGAGGTGAAGTGAGTCTGGATGGGCCCAGAGTTGATGCTGAGTTGAGTGACAAGGCCAATCAGGTTCACGAAGCCTTCTATCAGTTTCCTTATGTGGCCCATGTTTGTCTGGAGCCCATGAATTGTACCGCAGACTATCGAAAAGGCAGTGATGGACAAGGTGATACCTTAGCGGTATGGATCCCTAGCCAGTTTCCGGCCCAAGTGAAGGAAATCGCGGAGAACCTACTTGGCGTCAAGCAGGTCAATGTCACGCTGACGCGAATGGGTGGTGCGTTTGGGCGACGGGCCGTGCACGACTTTGCCGCAGAGGCGATGGCGATTTCCTACCGTGCGGGTTTGCCGGTGAAGTTGACCTGGACTCGGACTGACGACATTCACAATGATTTTTTCAGAGTGGGTGGCTTTGAAAACATGAAAGCTGCACTGGACGTTAACGGTAAGCTTAAGGCGTGGGATCAGCACTACATTGGCTTTGCTCATAATGGCAAGCCAGTCATCGGCTCTGGACTGCGGGGCAATGAATTTTCTATGGCCGCGTTGGATAATGCCCGCGTGACGCAAACTATGATGCCGGTGAATACCCCCTGTGGTGCTTGGCGGGCGCCAGGATCGAATACGAATGCATTCGTTGAGCAGAGTTTTATTCATGAGTTAGCGGTGCTAGGCGGTCGCGACCACGTGGAATTCATGCTCGAACTTCTGGGCTCCCGTCGTTGGATCAAAGAGGGTAATGTGAATTCACTGAACACCGGTCGCGCCATCGATGTGATCAAGTTAGTGGCCGCTAAAGCGGGCTGGGGAAGGACTATGCCAGCGGGTACAGGGCTGGGGTTCGCGTTCTATTTTTGTCATGCGGCCCATGTGGCCGAGATTGCTGAAGTCACTGTCGATAAGAACCGAAACTTTCGAGTCAACAAAGTGACTGTAGCCGTTGATGTGGGCCCTATTATCAATATGAGTGGTGCGACAAGCCAAGTTCAGGGCGCTGTGATTGATGGCCTTAGTGCCATGGCGCTGCAGCAGATCACAATGCAAAACGGCGTGATTCAGCAGAACAATTTTGATGATTACCCCGTGATGCGTATCGCGTCAACGCCCGAGATCGATGTGCACTTTATTCAGAGTGATAATCGATCGACTGGCCTGGGTGAGCCTGCATTGCCGCCCTTGGCGCCAGCGATTACCAATGCCATCTATACGGCTACCGGAGTGCGTATTCGGTCCATGCCGCTCAGCGAACAAGGCTTTAAGCTCGCCTGACACTAGTGTGAACGGTAGTGGCGAAGCCTGCGCTCAGGCTTCGCTGCTGTTGTTGATTTCACGCTGTAGCAGGGCGATTTCTTCCCGCAGTGCTTCGTATTCGTTGAGTTTGCGTTTCAGAAATCGGGCTGTCAGGTGGGCTTTCTCGTTGACGCCGGCGGGCGTCAGAATATAGGCATAGCCGAGCTTGCGTTCAGCGCGTGCAAAATTACCCATCTTGATCAGGCCTTTCTCGGCGAGGGCTTTCAAGCAAAAGTTGATGCCGCCGAGGCTGACGCCGAGTTCAGCAGCGATCTGGCGCTGACTCGCTGTGGGGTTACCCTCGAGCACGCGCATCACGCGCAATTTGAGCTCGTCTCGTCCTTCAACGGGTGAGTCCGTCGTCATATCCGTCGCCATAACCTTTGCCATAACCTTTGTCATAACCTTTGTCATAACCTTTGTCATAACAGGGGCATCGGCATCTTGCCGCAAGTGATAGGTTTGTGAGTGGAGCGCGTTCTTGCCGCTCTGATCGTTCATTCTTTGAACGCAGGTTACTGCAATCCGCACCAGAATAAAACCTGCATGGCTATTCTAGTGCGGTTGAAGCACTTTTTGAGTGTCTTAACGCAGGGAATCGACATTTTGCCCCTGAGCCCGTTGCTTCGGGTCGGGCTTAATCGTTATTTTTGATTGTCGCCTAGCCCGGTCGGGCCAGATCGTCCGGGGTAAACCGAACCCGTTGGGCCTGCCCCATGATGGTCATTAAGACATCGATACGCGTTGCGGATACTCGCGACGCGAGACCCTCATAACCGGCAAAGGGGCCTTGGATAATCTGCACCGGGTCGCCCGGTTTCAGTCCGCCGTCATTGGCGCTGGCCTGCAACATGGCTTCCATCTTCTGCAGCCGATCAATGACCTCGGCTTGGATAATAGCGACCTCGTGACCGAAGCGCACAAGGCTGATAATGCCTGGTGTTGAGCGTACGGGCGCGATGGATTGTTCGGGTTGAAAGCCACAGAAGCAATACCCCGGGAACATCGGTGTGGTACCGATGGGCTTGCCAAGTTTGTCGCGCTTGGCCACTAGCGGCAGGTAGGTGGCAAAATTCTGTTCCGCAAGTCGCTCTGCCGCGTAATTTTCCTGTCTGGGCTTGGTCATAACCACTGACCAGGATATCTTGTCGACCATGTTAAGGGTGCACCTTGCCTTGATTTTTACATTTGCGGCCGTTGCCGCTGAGGCATTATGGAGGCTCCGTTCCTGTGACGCAAACGACGCCTGATCATCGGTCACTGGCTCGAGTAGCGTGCGAAGATCCCACCATCTGGTGCGTCGTGCTCAAGGAGACCTCTTTGCGGTCACAGCGCGTGGCTAGCTGGCAGGCCGTGCTCTATTGAGATGTTCGTGTTAAGCAGCAGCGAACGCCGGGTCGGTGTACACTGTGGGTTTTGCTTCGGAGGCCAAGATGCCATCGCAACTGGAACAGCTTAAGCGGGTTACCACGGTCGTCGCTGATACCGGCGATATCAATTCAATCAAGCAGTACCATCCTCAGGACGCGACGACCAATCCGTCCCTATTATTGAACGCCGCACAGATGCCACAGTATCGGCATCTGGTGGATGACGCGATGACTTGGGGAAAACAGCAAGCTGCAACAGCGTGGCTGGATCCGGCCATGGACCGCCTGGCCATTAATTTTGGGGTGGAACTGTTGCGCCATATTCCCGGTCGAGTCTCGACGGAAGTAGATGCGCAATTGTCTTTCGATACAACGGCGACGTTAGACAAAGCCCGGCGGATCATCGCGTTGTATGCAGCAGCGGGGATTGATCAATCCAGAGTGCTGATTAAAATCGCCGCCACCTGGGAGGGTATTGCCGCGGCAAAAATCCTGGAAACCCAAGGCATTCAGTGCAATTTGACATTGTTGTTTGGGTTCGCGCAAGCCGTCGCCTGCGCCGAAGCTGGTGTGTTTTTGATTTCGCCCTTCGTGGGTCGAATTTTGGATTGGCATAAGGCCAAGACCGGGCTCGAGTATTCCGCAGAGAACGACCCGGGTGTGCTGTCTGTCAGGCAAATCTTCGAGTACTACAAAAAATTTGACTATGCCACGGTGGTCATGGGCGCAAGCTTTCGTAACGTCGAGGAAGTTTTAGCCTTGAGCGGCTGCGATCGACTGACCATCAGCCCAGGGCTCCTTGAGCAGCTAAGTCAGCGTGAGGCGTTAGTGCCAATTCGACTCGATGCCGATGCTGCCAAATTGCTGCCGATCGAGAAAGTCTCCATGGATGAGTGCCGCTTTCGCTGGCAGATGAATGAAGATGCCATGGCGACTGACAAGCTCAGTCAAGGCATTCGTCAGTTTCATGCCGACTACCTGTCGCTTCGCCAGTTCCTTGCAACTCAGAGCTAAAGGCCGGGCGGAAACCCGGCTAAGGGGCAGATGACGTGATCGAAGTATTGTTTTTAGCGCTCGCCTTAAGTATGGACGCTTTCGCGGTGTCCATCGGTCTGGGCGCCAAATGTAAAACCAGTCCGGTGTGGTTGGCGCTGATGGCGGGGGCGTACTTTGGTGTGTTCCAGGCGCTTATGCCACTGTTGGGTGTTTTGGGTGGTATCAGCCTGCTCGGCTGGTTCGAAGCCCTGGCTCCGTGGATCGCGTTCTTGTTGTTAGGGATTGTCGGCGGCAAAATGATTGTTGAGTCAATCAATCAGGCGCCCGGAGGCGACGCTGCTGCCGAAGTGCTGTCCGACACGCTATCCGATACGCGGATTGTTACCCATAAGGTCATGCTAGTGCTTGCGGTTGCGACGAGTATCGATGCGCTGGCGGCGGGCGTTGCGCTGCCGCTCATTGACTTTAACCCGCTGTTAGCTTGTTTGTTGATAGGTGTGATAACTGGGTTGTTTAGTTGTCTGGGGGTGTTTGTTGGCGTCAAAAGCGGTACCTTGCTGGGGCGCCGTGCAGAATTATTGGGTGGTGTCGTATTGATCTTGATCGGCTTCAAAATACTGTTGACGTAAGCCTATCTGTCGACTGCTTGACTGGCTGCGGGTGCTGCGGCTTAGATGCCGCGGGTTGAATAGTGAAAAGGCTTTGAAAATGTCGTGTTGACTATGCTTTAGCGAATTTTTGGGCCGCTGCCTGGCATTGGCGGTTGTTGTGAGCAACGCGGCAGTGGCTGATGAGTGGTTGGAGCCGGCGAGCTGGGCTGACTATTTTGACGAAGAGCAGGTGCAGGGCACCAGGGTTGTGGTTGACCGACGTCAGCACCAACGCCTTATGTACAATCATGAATGGGCAGCAACCGCTGATTAACCAGCCATAGACTGGTGGGTTGGCTGAGTTGAGTGGGCTAAGGGGCCCGTATTTTTTGCCATTAATATTGTCCTCGACCAAGGGTTTGGTCGATGGGCCTAAGCGACAAGCTATCGCAATAAAAGTGCGACAGTCTATCGGTGCGCTGCCCGAAGACGTCTGAGGGGTTGCTAGGGCGTTTCTTAATGCCCAAGGAATCGATAACAGGTAAACAATAACTAATCGACAGGTGATCAATAGAGTGAATCATGCAAGGCCTCCTCAGTTTAGCCACCGTTTAGCACTTGCGACGGATATTCCTGCGATCATCGAGTTGATGCAGCTGTCCATCGCTGAGAACATGAAAGCGTTTCTTTCCGCAGCGGAAATCGAGGCGGCGAAGGAAACCATGGGGGTCGATCGTAGCCTGATCGAAGATCAGACCTACTTTTTGATTGAGTCCGGTGATGAGGCCGAAAAGCAGCTGGTAGGCTGCGGCGGTTGGGGTCGGCGGCGAACCCTATACGGTGGTGATCATACTATCGGCCGAGATGACAGCCTGAGTGATCCTGGCTCAGATGCGGCGCGAATTCGAGCCATGTACACTCACCCGGGCTGGGCGCGTCTGGGCATTGGCAGCTTGCTACTGCAGTTGGGCGAGCAAGCGGCGCGCGACGGGGGGTTCAAGTCTATAGAGCTGGGCTCTACCGCCGCGGGAGAGCCGCTGTATTTAGCGCGAGGTTATGTGGAAATCAGTCGCGAGGTGCATATCGCAGCGAATGGTGCTGACAACCTGGTGATTACCATGGGCAAGATGCTGTGAGTTAAATTGTTGTGTGAGCGCCTGTTGTGGAATGCTAGCCACATTACGCCCCATTTAGCTTTTGTTGGAGGCTATCGGCGAGAGGGGAGCACAAATCGTCAATATTCATTACTAGATGAAAGGAGTTTGGGTTAATGATTATTTTTAGGATACTGCTGGTCGCGATATTGATGAGTGTCTCAGCCTATACTGTCATGGTCATAGGTGATCATGGTTTGGGTTTGTTTGCGGTGTTCTTCAGCGACATCATGGCCATGGCTTGGCCGGGCCAGTTTAATGTCGACTTCATGAGCATGTTGGCACTGTCTGGACTTTGGCTTGCATGGCGTCACCATTTTTCAGCGGTTGGTGTGGTGGTTGGGATTTTGGGTTTTTTTGGCGGCGCGCCATTCCTCTGTGTATACCTGTTGCTGGCGAGTTTCAACGCAAAGGGTGATATGCACGAGATTCTTCTAGGCAAGATGCGAGCAAGTCATTAGGTTTTGGCCAGTGTGAGGCGTCACGGGAGACGCTGATCCGGTTTTGGCCAAACCATCTGTTCACTATTGAATTGGCCAGCGTGCAAGATCGTCGGCGCACCTTTTATGCTGCGTTAGAATTGTTAATTACGATCAGCTTTATCAACGTTTTAGGAGGGCGCAAGCCACGATGACGGACATTATCGTCAAATCAGATGGGCTGGAAGATTTCAATCGTCAGCAGATAGCCTTGTTAGGCAGAAGCAAGCTGGTGTTCACCTCTGGCAGTGGTCCTGCGGTGATCGTCATGTCAGAGATGCCCGGTATCTATGATGAGGTGATCAATTTTGCTCGCAAGGTGCGAGATGCGGGCTTTACAGTCTGGATGCCGCACTTGTTCGGTGAAGTCGGTCGATCGCCCTCGGGCGGTTATCTGGCCAAATCAGTGGCTCGGGCTTGTATCAGTCGAGAGTTTTCTGCGCTGGCGGCTAACCGCAGCAGTCCGGTGGTGGATTGGCTCAGAGCGCTGTCCGCGCATGTGCATCCACTATGTGGCGGCAAGGGCGTGGGCGCTATTGGCATGTGCTTCACGGGCAATTTTGCGTTGTCCATGATGGTGGAGCCAACAATGTTGGCACCGGTGCTGTCTCAGCCCTCACTGCCACTATTTCAAAAAGGCGGTATGCATATCTCCCCAGCGGATCTGAGTTGCGTTAAAGATCGACTCGAGAAGGAAGATCTGACTGTGCTGGCATACCGCTTCGATGGTGACCCATTTTGCCGTAAAGAGCGCTTCAGTGAATATGCTGCGGCGCTGGGTGATCGATTTCAGTCTCGGGTATTGCCTGACGAGGCGGCGAGGGTTAGCCGCGCCGCGCCCCATAGTGTGGTGACGATGCACCTGATCGACGCGGAAGGCGAGCCAACTCGAGCGGCGGTAGATGAAATTTTAAGGTTTTATCAGACGCGTTTATTCGCTTAGCTTAGGCGTGGGCTCATCAATCGGCAGCTGCTTCGGGGCCGGTGATCAGAGGCAACGTTTCATCTTTGACCCATTCGCTCATGGAGCCGTCATACACAGCGACTTGCTGATGGCCAATAAGCGCCAAGGCTAGCGCGTCGAGGGTCGCGGCAATCCCGCCGCCGCAGTAGGCGATGACCCGCTGTTTCTCTAGTAGGCCCTTGGCCGAGAATACGCGCTGCAGTTCAGCGGCAGGGCGAAAGCAACCCTGGTCTAGCAGTTCATCGTAGAAGACATTTTTGCTGTTTTCGATATGTCCCTTGCGCCCATAGCTCATCTTCGCCTCACCGGAGTAGACTTCAGGTGAGAGGGCGTTGATGGTACAGACGTCGCCGTCATGGACCGCGGCGAGGGTGGTGGCCTTATCCGCCCAAAGGCTGGCGTTAAGACTGACGAACAAATTGCCTGAGCGCGCTGGTGGAAACTCAGTGGTCAGGTCACGACCCTCTTGCTGCCACTTCGATAGTCCACCGTCGAGCACTGCGACATTTTTGTGCCCACAGGAATGCAGCATCCACCAGGCGCGAGTTGCCCACATCATATGGCCGCTGCTATAAAACACCACCTGGCTATCGTCATCGATACCGGCGGCGCGGTAGGCCGCTTGCAAGTGCGCGGCTGAGGGTAGGGTAAACCCCAAACCGCTGCTGGTGTCCGATAAGTCTCGAATAATATCCATAAAGGCCGTGCCCGGTATATGTGCTTGTTGGTAGTCATCGAAGCCCGATACGGCGTTGTAACCTTGTGTGCTTGGGACCAAACTAATGGTCACGTCAAACAGTCGCAGGCGGCTGGAATTATTTGCGATGGCCGCGTCTAGGTCAGCAGTAGAGATAAGGTAATCAGGCTTGGCGTAATTCATGGTCATCAACTCAATGGTTAGAGATTCAGGCGGTGTGAAAAAGCAACGGTGAGACAGCGGGTTTTGCGATCGCTGACTTTATGCTGAGCGCTGGGCCACTTCCGCTTGCAGGCCTGCGCGGTTGTCACCATGGCTCAAGGATACCAGACGGCTAAGTTCTGTCAGGCTGCGGCCCGATTCCTGCTGCAAATCATTAAAGAATTGTTGGGTTCGACTTAGCGCCGACTTGGTATTGATGCCGGTTTCTATGACCTTGGCTTCTCGCAGGTAGGCCTCAACATCGCGGGTTAATAAAAACGTATCTTTGCCGAGCGCGCGTAATGCATAGGGGCCGATATTGCCGCCCAAGCGGCTACCATGTTTCTTCAAGTATGCCCAGAGTCCGACGATGTCATCGCAGGGCCAGTCGGCGATAAAGGCTGCAAAGCTGCATTGGTGGTGGCGGCGGGTCAGGTCGATCATCAGGGCGTTTTCGCGAATGGCCCAAACCTTTCGGTAGTTACGAATAATGCGTTGGTCGTGGGCGCGTTGTTCTAGCATCTCATCGGGCATCATCAATAACTTGTCGATATCAAAGCCCCAAAATAGCAGCTCGAAGTTATCCCACTTAGCTTCGACAACGCGCCAGACAAAGCCAGACTGGAAGACTTTTTTGGTGAGCGCTGATAGGTAAGTGGCGTCGGGAATGACTTTAAGTTGCGCGCCAGACAAAGGCCCTGCCAGCAAAGACTCAAGCTGAGCCTCGCTGCCCTTGCGCCGGCAGGCGATATCGTAAATATTTTGGTAAGTTGGCACAGTTCCTTCCTGTCTCTGTTCTGAAGTTTGCATCAATGCGCTGATGTATTAGCCATCAATGCCGAGTTGTGTCTTGACGTACTGGCCAATGGCTTTGTAGTCAGCTTTGCCATTTGCGGCCCGGCCCAATTGATCAATGACGAAGACGTGCTTCGGGCACTTATAGGCCGCCAGTGACCGTCGAACGAAGGCTTTGAGTTCGGCTTCGTCCAAAATCGCTTTGTCAGCCAGTTCTACGGCGGCGGTGACCGCTTGGCCCCATTTTTCGTCAGGGACACCGACCACCAGGGCATCTCTGATAGCGGGATGAGTCTTGAGGACTTCCTCGACTTCTTCGGGGTACACCTTTTCGCCAGCAGTATTAATACAGACACTGCCTCGGCCTAGCAGTGTGATGGTACCGTCGGCGGCCACCTGACACCAGTCGCCGGGAATGGAATAACGCACGCCGTTAATCTCGGGGAAGGTTTTAGCGGATTTCTCCAGATCCTTATAGTAGCCTCGGGGTATGCCGCCGCAGCGAGCCACAAAGCCAGGTTCTTCGCTGCCGGGCATGATTTCTCGGTGGTCCTCAGAAAATACACGAGTGAACTCGCCGATGGCGAATTTAGCGACCGCAACGCCCTGGTCAGCGGTAGTAACAGATTGGCCAAAGCCGATGGCTTCTGAGGCGCCAAAGGAGTCAACGAGACTCATTTGCGGATTATGCTTGAGCAATCCCTGTTTGATCTCGGGGCTCCACATGACGCCAGAGGAAATGATGACCAGTAGGGACGACAGGTCATAGGCGCCTGGGTGTTGCTCCAGTGCCTGTAGCAGAGGACGGCCAAATGCATCACCGACAATCGCCATGGATGTGACCTGTTGGTCCTGGACTGTTTGCCAGATCTGCTGCGGGTCAAAATGAGCGCTGCCGATGGTGACCACGGTGCCGCCACGGGCGAGTGTGCCCAGGGCAGTGAGCAGACCGGTGCCATGCATCTCTGGGCAGACAGGCATACCTCGGTTGCTGGCAGTTGCTGCCAGAATATTAGCCACATGTTCCTCAAGATTAGCTGGTGCAGCAATGTCCTGGTCGACGACGGCGCCACCACCACCGGCTGTCCAGATATCTTCATGGGCCCACATGACGCCTTTGGGCATGCCGGTTGTGCCACCGGTATAAATGAACAATAGGTCATCGCCTTGTCTGGCGATGTTCAGGGGACTGCCGTCGCCGGCGGTGGCCAGAGTTTCATAAGACTTGACTGGGCTAGCGGCGCCAGCGTGACTCATAGCAGTGCCGGGGTGGCCGTCGTCCACCTGCAGCCATAACAGAACATTCGGTAAACGGCGCCTGAGGGCTTCGACCTGGGGAGCGAACTCGGCGGCAAAGACCACGATACGGGCGTCAGAGTTGTCGATGATGTACCACAGTTCATCCTCCACATACCGAAAGTTGACGTTGACATGGGTTAAGCGAGCTTTGAAGCAGGTCGTCAGCGTTTCCATATAGGCGGCATGGTTGCGCATATAAAACGCGACCTTGTCGCCGGTTTTGGCGCCAGCCTGAAGAAAATGTCGCGCCAGATTGTTTGCCCGCTGGTCCATTTGTTGCCAGGTGAGCACTCGCCCATCGTGAATCAATGCGGGCCGGTCCTGCGGCAATGCCGCGGCGATGGCTTCAAACATATCCCCATAATTCCAGACCATGTTGGCTCTCCTGCTGTTGTTTGTCTTGGGAAGTAGGGTAAGACAGTCAGGGACAGGTTGTACAGCATTGTTACGATTTAGCACAGAGACGGCGGATGACGCCTTACAGGTTGCGAGAGATGCCGCGAGCCCCATAAAAAACGCCCGGCATGCCGGGCGTTTCTGCTTATCTGCTTGAACTCGCGTCTCTAGGTATTCCCCTGATAGGCGGATACCGCGCCGATGGGCGTTAGAAATTTACACGATCGGTGATGGCGCCATCCACGTTCAGATTGATCCCTGTGGTGAACGCCGATCGCTCGCTCGCCAGAAAGACTACGGCATTGGCCACGTCGAATGCCGTTGCCATTCGGCCAGTGGGGTTTCTGGCCATTGCGCCTTTGAACATCTCGGGATTGTGTTTCTCTATCGTTTGCCAGATACCGCCATCGAAATACACGGTGCCCGGTGAGACGATATTCGCTCGAATTTTTTGGTGAGCATTCTGTTTGGCATAGCCCTTAATAAAATGCACCATCGCAGCCTTGACGGCACCATAAGAGGATGCCACTGCGGCGGTAGTACTGGATACAGAACCCACAGCGATGACGGCGGCATCGCCGTGCTGTTGTGCTGCAGCCTCGAGGAATCCCTGGCCGGCTTCAATCATATCTACCAGGCCGAACACATCCACATTGATGTTCTGCATCCATGAGTCTCGATCGATACCCTGCGCCATAGCGCCAACGTTAGATACAAGAATATCTAGTCCGCCCAGCTGTTGACCCGCCTCAAGTACCCAGGCTTTCAATTCGCCTTCGGCCATCACATCCACCTGCTTGCCAATCGCCTTGATGCCCTTGGCATTCAGGTCTTTCAGGGCCTGTTCGATTTCTTCGGGGTTACGAGCGCAGATGGCCACGTTACAACCCTCATCGGCAAAGGTGTCCGCGATCGCGCGGCCGATGCCGCGAGTGGCACCGGTAATCAATACGTTGCGGCCTTTGAGTCCTAAATCCATTTTGATTCTCCTAATATGACAGGTGGTGGTTCGCCTGAATCGACGAGGGCTGATAAACAGGGGCCAAAATGCCATGCCTGACGCCATTTGACAAACGATTCCCGACTCAGGCAGGTGAAAGGCTAAGTGCAGGGGGGGGGCAGGGGTGTACTGGGCAAGCCAGCGTCAGGTTGCTGGCAGTCAGTTTGGCGCGAGGTTGTTAGGGCCGGAAGACAATTTTCGATGGTCTTCCGGCCGGTGGTTTAGTGGCTGGCAGAGAGTTCAGCGGCGGTGTTGGCCTGCTGCGCAGTTTCAAGATAGAGATGCTCCATGCCACGTACCAGGCCGCCCACCTGCCAATCCACTGTTTGATCCGCCAGTGTCAGATCGGGAAACTTTGCCAGTAGGGCGTCAATGGCCACTTGCGCTTCAAGTCGTGCCAGGGCGAGCCCGAGGCAAAGGTGGATGCCGTAGCCAAAGGAAACATGGCTTGGGTGCGCGCGGTGGATATCGAAGGTGTCGGGGTGATCATTTTCGGCCGCATCCCGGTTGGCGGCGGCGATCACCAATAGCACGAGCTGATTTTTCTTAATGGCAGCGCCATGAAAATCCATGTCCTGTTTCGCGAATCTGGCCATCATCTGTACTGGCGGCTCATAGCGCAGCATTTCTTCTACGGCATTCGGCGTTAAGCTAGGATCTTGCTGTAATTGCGCGAGTTGATCCGGGTTTTGGAGTAAGGCATGCATGCCATTGCCAATCAGTCGAGTCGTGGTTTCATGACCGGCCAGCAGCAGAACGCAGGTTGAGTACATTTCTCCGGCGGTCAGTCGATCGCCTTCTTCCTCGGCGGCGATGAGCTGGCCGATCAAATCCTGTGAAGGCGCCTGGCGCTTTTGTTCGATAATGCCGGTGAAATATTCGATGAGTGCGTTGTTGGCGTTGTTGCCTCGTTCAACCATGTCGGGGTCATCAATCAGCGTGAGGCCAAGCAGTTCATTGGACCAGGCCTGAAATTGCTCGCGGTCACTGTCGGGGAGTCCCAGCAGTTCGGCAATGACGATAGCGGGCAAAGGTTTTGCCAAAACTGCCATCAGGTCGAACTGGGTGCCGGGATCAACCTTGGCTAAGCATTCATCGACGATTCGTTTGATATGGGGTTCCAAGGAGAGAATATATTTGCGCAGAAACCCATGGGACACGAGCTTGCGGAGTCGCGTATGGTCAGGAGCGTCGAGGCTGAGCATGGAGGGGTCGTCTAGCAGCTGAATTTTTTGACCATCGGCAGCGGCTCGCAGCAGGCTGACGAGAAATGGGTTATGACGCATGTCGCTGCTCAGTCGAGGATCCTTGAACGCGGCTTGGACTTCCTTAAAGCCGAGCACTAGCCAACCTCGAGTCGCAAAGCTGCGAACCACAGGCGCCTTGGCTCGCAGCCTGTTCAACCACAAGTAGGGGTTATTACGATTCTCCAGCACCCCGGGACGTGGTCCTCGGCCATAGGCGACCGTATCGATGGTCGTTAAAAGGCGCAAGACCAGTTGGCCGACGGTTCGAAGCACGGTTTTTTTGACTGACATTGTCTTCGCCGATGGCCTGTCTGACATGGTGCCGAGTCCCTCTATCTGACCACTAAGAGTCGTTAAGTTAACTGAGCCAGTGTCGCTGGCGCTCTGAGCTTAGAGGGATCCCGGAATGATATCCATGGTTGGCTGAGATTCAAGAGATGAGCCAGGCTAATCAGCCGATCAATGGCTAACAAGCTGAGCTGGCTGCAGTTGCTTGATCGACGGCCCCGCAGATGCTTTATGTCGCCTCCTGTGTGCCGGCACAGATCGCTGTTGGGTTGCGTTAGTCGTGCGATGCCACAGAATAACTGGTATAACCTTTAGCATGAATTTTTATCTATGAATTCTTCACCTATAAATCAGGAGACCGGCGGTGGAAATCCAAAAGCTCGATGAAAAATTTTCCGTTTCAGCCCAGTTGTCGATCGATGATTTAGACGCATTGGCCGCCGCTCACGTTGAGATTTTGGTGTGTAATCGACCGGACCAGGAGGCTGAGGATCAACCGTCTTTTGCCGAGATTGAGGCGGCAGCGAAAGCGCGGGGCATGGTCGCTATTCAGTTGGCATTCAAACCCGCTGATCTGACCCGTGAACTCGTCGATGAGCTCGGAAACTTGATTGCCACGGGCAAGAAAATTCACGGCTATTGTCGAACGGGTAATCGTTCCACCAATATCTGGGCAGCGAGCCAACTGAATCAAGGAAGATCGCTGGCGGCGATAGCAAGTGAGACTTCGCCCACGGGCTTTGATGTCAGCGGTTTTCTGCAGCAGGCGCAAGTCAGTGGTGTGGTTGACAGACCCCGTCACGATGTTGTGATTGTGGGGGCGGGTTCCGCCGGGATTGCGCTGGCAGCCAGCCTCAAAAAACGCGAGCCACAACTGCATATCACCCTGATTGATCCATCAAGTGAGCACTATTATCAACCGGGTTGGACTATGGTCGGTGCGGGCGTGTTTGACCCAAAAAGTACGCGGCGTGCGACTCGAGATCTGATTCCGGCGGGGGTGACATGGCAGCAACAGTCGGTGGTGAGTTTCGATCCGGCAAACAACCAAGTCAGTCTCGATAATGGCGCGACTGTGCGCTACCAGCAACTTGTGGTGTGCCCAGGCCTAAAGCTTGACTGGTCTGCTGTAGCGGGGCTTGAGGAATCTCTGGGCAAAAATGGGGTCACTTCAAATTATCGCTACGACCTGGCGCCCTATACCTGGGAGTTGGTAAATACCTTGCAGGGCGGTAGAGCCGTGTTTACCCAACCGCCCATGCCTATCAAGTGTGCCGGCGCGCCGCAAAAAGCCCTATATCTGTCCGCCGATGCCTGGTTTCGCCGTGGCGTGCTCAAGGATATCAATGTTGATTTCTACAATGCCGGTGCTGCGCTGTTTGGCGTTGCCCATTATGTGCCGGCACTGATGGAGTATGTGGAAAAATATCAGGCCAAACTGCACTTTCAACAAACGTTGGTTAAGGTCGATGGTGCAAACCAAAAGGCTTGGTTTAGGCATAACGATGCCGCCGGCGAGTCGCAAGAGACCTGTGTTGAATTCGACATGCTGCATGTTTGCCCACCGCAATGTGCGCCTGACTTCGTTAAGGATAGCGAGTTGGCCGATGCCAATGGCTGGCTTGATGTGGATCAAGCGACCCTGCAGCATCAGCGTTTCGATAATATTTGGGGCTTAGGTGATGTGATGAATGCACCGAACGCGAAGACCATGGCGGCTGCTCGCAAGCAGGTACCTGTGGTGGCTGACAATCTCGTCAGCGCCATGCAGGCGCGGACGTTAACCGCAAGCTATGACGGTTACGGGTCTTGTCCCCTGACCGTTGAGCGGGGCAAAATTGTGCTCGCTGAGTTCGGCTACGGGGGCAAATTGTTACCCACCTTTCCCGCCTGGTTGAACAATGGCGCGCGGCCGACTCGGCTCGCCTGGATGCTGAAGACCTACGCGTTACCGATGGTCTATTGGCAATTGATGCTCAAGGGGCGCGAGTGGTTGACCTAGGCCGCAACGAATGAAATTCTCGCCCCTGTTAGCCACAGTTCCGCTGGTAGGCTCATTGCGTGGTTATAACCGTGAGTCCATGCTCAGTGATCTGATAGCGGGGCTGGTGGTGACCGTCATGCTGATTCCTCAATCCCTGGCCTATGCGCTGCTCGCAGGCGTGCCAGCGGAAGTGGGAATGTACGCGAGTATTCTGCCGCTAGTGGCCTATGCGATCTTCGGTACCAGTCGTACCTTGTCAGTCGGTCCTGTAGCCATTGCCTCATTGATGACCGCGGTGGCCCTTGGCAAGGTGGCTGAAACAGGTTCCAGCGATTATGTGAGCGCGGCAGTTTTGTTGGCGTTTCTTTCCGGTGGGTTTTTGATCGCGCTCGGCGTTTTACGGCTTGGCTTTCTCGCCAATTTTTTGTCCCATACGGTGGTCTCAGGATTTATCACGGCCTCGGGTATCCTCATTGCCCTGAGCCAGATGAAGCATATTGTTGGCGTCAAAGCCCAGGGTGATACCTTCTTCGAACTCTTGATGTCGCTGCTGCAGCACCTGCCAGATGTGAATTATTACGCTCTGATCGTGGGTGTTGGGGTGGTTTGCTTCCTCTTCTGGGCGCGGCGCGGCGCCGCCGGACTGATGGCGCAATTGGGGAAGGATTTGAACACGGCTCAGCTGGTCGCCAAGGCAGCACCGGTACTAGGCATTATCGTCACCATTGCTGGCGCTGTGATTTTTGATCTGGATGCCAAGGGCGTTGCGCTCGTCGGTGAGGTGCCGGCTGGATTGCCAGGTTTACATCTGCCGGTGTTTTCGTTGGCCATGGTGGAACTGTTGATTGTGCCTGCCATGGCGATCTCGATTATTGGCTATGTCGAGTCCATATCCGTCGGTAAAACCCTGGGGGCAAAGCGCGGCCAACGGGTTGATGGCAATCAGGAACTAGTGGGTCTGGGTGCCGCTAACCTGGCCTCGTCATTTTCTGGAGGTTTCCCGGTGACCGGCGGTTTCTCGCGCTCGGTAGTTAACTTCGATGCCGGTGCCAGTACGCAGATTGCCGGTATTCTGGCGGCCATTGGCATCGCCCTGGCTTCCTTGTTTCTGACGCCGGTGTTGTTTTATCTGCCGCAGGCGACACTTGCGGCAACAATCATTGTGGCGGTCACAGGGCTGATCGATGTATCGATCATTACGAAAACCTGGAAACTCTCAAAAAGCGACTTCTATGCCGTTGCCTTGACCATTTTGGGCACCCTCGTGTTTGGCGTGGAAGCTGGCGTTGCAGCTGGGGTGCTGGTGTCGTTGTGTCTGTATCTGTACCGCACGTCGAAGCCACATATTGCCGAGGTGGGTCTGATAGAAGGTACTGAACATTTTCGAAATATCTTGCGGCATAAGGTCTCGACCCGACCTGAAATATTATCCCTGCGGGTAGACGAGAATCTGTTTTTTGCCAATGCGGGTTATCTGGAGGAATACATTCACAGTGCGCTGGAGAATAATTCCGAGGTTCGCCACCTAGTGTTGATGTGCAGTGCCTGTAACACGATCGATTATTCCGCGCTTGAAGTGCTGGAGGCGATCAATGGGCATTTGCGAGACCTGCACATTGCCTTTCACCTGTCTGAGGTCAAGGGGCCGGTGATGGATCACATCAAAGACACGGGCTTTCTGGAGCACCTCACCGGCAATGTTTATTTGAGCCAATATCAAGCCTATATGGATTTGAGTGGTTCGCCGTAGGCCAAGAGTGGCAGTTCCACTCTTGGCCTACGGGTGCTGAGGCAACGGAGGAGGAATGCGCAGTGAAGGTGACTGCGAGTTCGCCTTTACTTGTGGCGCAGATGAGGCACAGGCATGGCCATTGCTGCTGGTTTTGTTGACCACAGCATGGGCGATCTGTCGCAGCTATTGCTTGGTTTAGTGGCTGCCTACAGGCGGCATCTCGTTGGACTGTGAATGGCGCTGTTGTCTTGCTACACCGCAAAATTATCGCTGATGGGCGGTTTTATTGATCGGTGCAATTTGCAACAGCCAGTGGAAGACGCTAATGACCTTCTGTACCTAGAGCGCTTCAATGCTGTTGATGTGTGGCAGGCAGACTCGCTGAGTTGAACGCTATCATTACTGCCTTGAAGCGTCCCATGAATTAACAATAGAGCAAAAGGAATTACTATGTTGGAAGTTGATATTGGCCTGATCGGTCTGGCGGTGATGGGGCAGAACCTCGCGCTGAATATGAATGATCATGGTTTCACGGTTGCGGTGTTCAACCGTTCCGTGACAAGAGTGGATGAATTTCTCGCGGGTAGTGCCAATGATACGCAAATCATCGGTGCTCACTCGATTGAAAGCCTGGTCTCTGGTCTTCGATTGCCTCGGCGGGTGATGATGATGGTGAAGGCTGGTGACGCAGTGGACTCTCTGATTGAGCAATTATTACCCCATCTCAGCCCAGGTGATATTGTGATCGATGGCGGCAACGAATTGTTCACCAACACCAGTCGCCGTATGGCGGAACTCGCGAGTCAGGGTATTCTCTACGTCGGCACAGGTATCTCTGGTGGTGAGGAAGGGGCACGCCAGGGGCCCAGTATCATGCCGGGGGGTAACCCTGACGCCTGGCCTCAGGTGCAAGAGATCTTTCAGGCGATAGCGGCTCGAGTCGATGATCAGCCTTGTTGTGATTGGATCGGCGCTGGTGGGTCGGGCCATTACGTCAAGATGGTGCATAACGGTATTGAGTACGGCGATATGCAGCTGATTGGTGAAGCCTATGATTTTATGCGGCGTGGCATGGGCCTTAGTCAGGGGCAGATGGCGGCGGTGTTTGGTCGCTGGAATACGGGCGTCCTGGATTCCTACCTGATTGAGATTACGGCGAATATACTCGATTTTGTCGATGACGAAGGCCCAACTCTGGAGCGTATTCTCGATCGTGCGGGGCAAAAGGGTACTGGCAAGTGGGCTGGAATCAATGCGCTGGAGTTGGGCATTCCGTTGACCCTGATTGGCGAATCGGTATTTGCCCGGTGTTTGTCGGCCATGAAAGCTGAGCGACTCAAGGCGGCGGCATTTCTCCCTGGCCCGAATGGGGTATTGATTGGTCAGGCTGAGGAATTTACGGCCTATCTACACGATGCACTGTATGCCGCTAAGATCATGTCCTATGCCCAAGGTTTTATGCTGATGCGAGAGGCCGCCAAAGCGTATGGCTGGCAGTTGAATTACGGCTCTATTTCCCTACTTTGGCGCGGCGGCTGCATTATTCGCAGTGCGTTTTTGGGTGATATCAAGCAGGCCTTTGATAACAATCCGGCGCTTGAGAATCTATTGTTGGATGAATTTTTTCGCGATGCGATCAATCAAGCTCAATCGGGCTGGCGCAAAGTGGTGGGGAAGGCGGCTGAGTTGGGTATTCCAACCCCAGGGTTTTCAGCGGCACTGGCTTATTACGACGGATATCGCAGTGCCAGTTTACCGGCCAATCTTCTTCAGGCCCAACGAGACTACTTTGGTGCCCATACCTATGAACGTATCGATCGGCCCAGAGGACAAATGTTTCATACTGACTGGGCGGGCAATCGTAACCCGAAATTAGATGATCAGCCCTGATTGTCGATAAAAGTCTGGGCTCTTAATATGGCATTGTTGCGGATGTTCATATAAAACAGTGCGTAGTCGAGACCGTGGTAGTTGCCGTTATTATCTGATCTCATAGCCAAAAATGCGGACCCACTTTGGTTGGCTACGAACAGGGTGCCGTCCCGACATTGAGCGCCGGTGCGCGCGACTTGGGGTGCGCTGAGTTCAACCAGTTGCTGGCCAGTGGCTAGATCTTCGGTTTTGCCGAAATCCAGATTGTATTTTCCCGCAGGTACGACCGCACCTTCGTTGAGTTCAGGGCCTGCGGCAGTTTCGCTGACCTGCCAGGTTAATGGGTTGGTACATAGGCTGGCTGCGGGTCTCTCGATGGGGTCAGTGCCCTGCGCCGCCGTGTCCCAGTGTATGACACAGTGCAGGTCAGTCGCACTCTGGCAGGGTTTGATTTGCTTAAGGGACGACAGCCACGCAGGCGAAATCGGTATCACATAGGCGCCGATCATATAGGCGGCGACCATGCGTTGGTAAAGATCACTCTGATCGATCACGTCGCTGAGTAATCGTTGCGCAAGATGAGTGCCCTGGCTATGACTGGCGATAATAAAGGGTCTGCCGTGATTGTCGTGCTCAAGATAAAAGATGAAGGCGCGCTTCACATCCTCGTAGGCAAAATCTAGTACAGCATCGCGTTTGTCGGCGGATTGCATATAGGCGAAAATCGTTGCTTCGCGATACCGTGGTGCATAGACATCGCAACAACCGTTAAAGGCGCTGGCTTGATTTGCCATCATCCAGGCTGTGTTTTCTTCCGTCGCCGAATGCTTGTCCAGTGGCGAAGTCCAGCTCGATGATTTTAAAAAGCCCGTTGGATGAATAAAGAAAGTATCAACTTCAGCCCGACCCTGGAGCAGAGGCGCTATCCCGTCGGGGACAAGATCTGCGGGATCTTCCATGCCGGGTAGTGCCGCCCAGAATTCTCGGTGGCCATAGTCCGGCGCGGCGACCACGCCTTGACCCGTAAAAGCCGGACTGGGGGCGGCGTAGAAGCCATAGGCTTTGAACATCAGAGCCTGACCCAGTCCCGAAACCAGCAGGCCAGCGCCGACGAGTATCACGATGGCGGTCAAGATACTGGTAGCTTTTAGTGCTCGCATACGTGGCATACCCATTGACGGGTCGATAATTCAACCCTGATTACGGAATGAGGCACCTAGCGCTGTGCTTAAACCCAGCGCTTAGTCCCAGTGCTTAGATCCAGTGCTTAAACCCAGTGCTAAAACCCAGTGCATAGACCCAGTGTTTAGGAGGAAGCACTGAGGCGTAAGCGCCATTCTCCAGCTTCAGCGTCTCGTTTTATTGCTGGGGTCTGGCGCTCGGTTTAACCCTGAAAGTGAGGTGCGCGTTTCTCCATATTGGCCATGACTGCCTCGACCTGATTGGGTTTGCCGATGATCTGATCCTGTTCTCGAGACTCGGCTAACAGAATGTCTTGCGGGTTTTGGAATGGCGCATTGTTCAAAATCCGCTTGGCAGCGCGCACCGCTTCTGGGTTTCTGGAAGCGATCTCAGCGGCAGTTTGTAGAGCCGCTTCAATGGGGTTGATGACGACTCGGGTGACGAGGCCGAGGGCTTGGGCCTCATCGGCCTCGATGATGCGGTTGGTGTAGGTCAACTCACGGAGTACATCGTCACGGAGTAAATGGGGTAGGTACGGGGTGGCGCCCATATCGGGTACCAGACCCCAGCGCATCTCCATGATGCAAATTTTTGTGCCGGGTGCAGCGTAGCGCATATCCGCACCAATGCTGATCTGACAGCCGCCACCAAAGGCCACGCCATGTAGTGCGGCGATCACAGGCACCGGTAACTCACGCCAGACCCAGCTGGTGTACTGGGCCCGATTCGCCAGGCCATGGGTGCGACGCTCGAGTCGGCCCAGGGTATCGGTTGGGGTCTCTGACTTTGCCGTCGCGGCATCGGGATTGCCTGATGCCATATTCGCGAAATTGCCCATGTCCAGACCCGCACAGAAGGCCCGGCCCTCACCTGACAACACCACGGCACGGATGTCTTTGTTCGCCTTGAGTTGCTCGCCGGCATCAACGATGGCCTCAAACATGGCATCATCCAGGGCGTTCATCTTGTCCGGGCGGTTTAAACGGACATGCGCGACATGGTCTTGAATATCAATAAGTACACGGTTTTCCATGTTGTTCTCCAGATGTGACACGGCGATTCAAAGGTTTCTGGCAAGCATTAAACGGGTTCTTTGCGGGAAAGTACAGATCATGCGAACCGGCATCTCGATGGCGCTATCGCTATTTTTGGAGGAATTTTCTATGCTGGTCCGTCAATGTTCTCAATGGTGAATCATGATGGATTACCCCTTATCCGGTTTGAAAGTCCTCGATTTTTCCCGAGTGCTGTCGGGTCCTTTTGCGGGTCGAATGCTCAGCGATCTGGGGGCTGAAGTGGTCAAGGTGGAGCCGCCCGAAGGGGACGTGACTCGTCACTGGGGGCGCGTCATTGGCGGGGTTCCTGGCTACTACCACCAGCAGAATGCGGGTAAGCGGAATATCTGTCTGGATTTGCGGGCGGAAGGGGCGGTGCAGCTGGTCTGTGACCTGGTGGCGCAGGCCGATATTCTGATTGAAAATTACCGACCGGATGTCATGCAGCGACTGGGTATTGGTTATGAGACCTTGCAGGCCATCAATCCGCGCTTGATCATGCTGTCGATTTCCGGCTTCGGTCATCAGGGTGCTGAATTGCGCCGGCCGGCGTATGCACCGGTTGTGCATGCGGAGATCGGTCTGCTGCATCGCCACGCGGAACGCAATGCCGCACCGTATAGTGACCTACCCTTGTCAGTAGCCGACACGAATGCCTCACTCCATGGATTGGTTGGCATTCTGGCGGCGGTGATTCTGCGTGAGCGCACCGGGCTGGGACAGCATATTGATATTGCTATGGTGGACGCGACCACGGCCACCGACGATCAATTGCAATATGATCTTGAAGATTCCCACGACACAGCGCCACTTCCTAATGCCGTCTGGGATTCGCCACTGGGGCCGGTGTTGTTGTCTACTGACTTTCGTTTGTTATGGAAGTTATTGACCAGCGGCCAGGGTGTTGTTGATCCCACGACCGTTGATATGACGCTGGCGGAAAAAATTGCCACGCGAAAACTCGTCGCCCAGGCATTTTTTCGAGAATTGACCGATGGTGAGCATTTCAGTCGCGTGATGAGTGAGATGAATATTGCCTGGGGTCTGGTGCGCGACCCGGTAGATATCCGGGATCAGACCAGCATCCATGAGCGCGGCAGTATTGTTCAGATCGATGACCGGGCCGGTGGTACCCGACCTATTACGCAGTCACCTTATCGATTCTCGGCAGCCAAGAGTGGCGTGCGCGGACCAGCCCCTCATCGTGGCGAGCATAATCAGGCGGTGCTGGCAGATTGGCTGGCTATGGGTGCCAGCGATGTTACAGAGCTGCTGAAGCGGGGCGTATTGCAGTTCGATGCGGCACTGCTGGATGCCTAGAAGCCAGGCTCAATATCGCGAGTCTAATCGCAGCAGGCTGAGGGTGGTCCGGCACTAGCCTGGCGGGTTTCCCACGACACTTTGACCTGAGTCAATGTCACGATGACGGGCTGCGGCACAGTGAACCTACCCATTAGCCACTGTGTGACCCGTGATATGAGTGAAGCAAAGAAGCCGATAGCCAGTGCGGTACAACCCGCAGTCGAGCATTTTGATGTACTTGTGGTGGGGGCTGGTATTTCTGGCGTCGGTGCGGCCTATCATCTGCAAGACCAGTGCCCAGATCAGACCTTTCTGGTCGTCGAAGGGTTGGAGAGCTTTGGGGGTACCTGGCAGATGCACCGCTACCCCGGCATCCGTTCCGACAGTGATCTATACACCTTTGGGTATCGGTTCAAGCCTTGGGTCGGTGCGCCGATTGCGACCCGGGATGAAATACTCAGTTATATGGGTGAGGTGATCGAAGACAACAAGCTCGACGCGCATATTCGCTACCAGCACCATATCTCTGCCGCAAACTGGTCTAGCGAGAAACAGCGCTGGACACTGGAGGGTACGCGCAAAGATACTGGAGAGGCCGTGCGCTTTACCTCGAGTTTTCTTTGGATGTGCCAAGGCTACTATGAACATGCCAAAGGCTATACGCCGGCATGGGAGGGCATGGACGAGTTTAAGGGCCAGATTGTCCATCCTCAGACTTGGCCAGAAGACCTGGATTACAAAGGCAAGCATGTTTTGATTATCGGTTCGGGCGCCACAGCGGCCACGCTGGCGCCGGCTATCGCCGCCGATTGCAGTCATGTCACGGTGCTGCAGCGTTCACCCACCTACTTTATTCCTGGCGTCAATGAAAATGAACTCGCTGATACGCTGCGAGAGCTGGAAGTTGACGAGTCCTGGATTCATGAAATTGCGCGGCGCCAGATCCTTCGCAATCAGGCGGAATTCACCCGCCGCGCCTTTGAAGAGCCCGAAGTGGTCAAAGCCGAACTGTTGAATGGCGTGCGCGCCTTCCTCGGCGATCAATATGACATTGAGAAACATTTCACACCAACCTACCGACCCTGGCGGCAGCGAATTGCGTTCGTGCCTAATGGTGATATTTTTCAGGGAATCGCGGCGGGCAAGGCTTCTATGGTCACCGATGAGATCGAGTGCTTCACAGAAAAAGGTATTCTGCTGAAGTCTGGCGAAGAATTGGAAGCAGACATTATCGCGACAGCGACGGGTTTCAACCTCAGCGTGTTAGGTGGTATTAACTTCTCTGTGGATGATCAACCAGTGGATTTCGCTGAGACGGTCACCTATCGAGGCATGATGTTTACCGGTGTGCCCAATATGGTCTGGATCTTCGGTTATTTCCGCGCCAGCTGGACATTACGGGTAGATATCATCGCCGACTTCGTCTGTCGCTTGCTGAACTTCATGGCGGGTAAAGGTTATCAATCTGTGGTCCCAGCACTGCGACCTGAGGATGCAGAGATGCCGTTGCGTGAATGGATCGATCCGGAAAATTTCAACCCGGGCTATCTGCTGCGATCGATGCATCTGATGCCGAAGCGCGGTGACAAGCCCGAGTGGCAGCACACCCAGGACTACTGGAGCGAGAAAGATGAACTGCCGAAGATCGACCTTGAGGATCCGGTGTTCAAGTACCGCTAGCTGCTGCGGGTGGTTGAAGTTAGGGGGCCCTGGACTGGCGGGCTGAGCGCCTTTGGGATATCTTGAGACAAAACCCCACTAGGCCATGATATGCAGGCACATTTTGATAACGGCAGCTTCTGGTTCGATTCCCTTCAAGCGTCCCTGCTGCCAGCGCCCGTTGAGACGCTACCCGCACAGGTAGATATCGCCATTGTTGGTGCAGGCTATACGGGACTCTGGACTGCCTACTACCTGAACCAACTTGCCCCCACGCTGTCGATTGCCATTTTTGAGGCGAATACCATTGGCTTTGGTGCCAGTGGTCGCAATGGCGGTTGGTGTATGGGTACCGCCATGGGTGTCGATCAGCTGCTCGCGCAACCAGCTCGTGCGGCCCAGGGACTTGCTATCGCGCGCGCGATGCAACAGACCGTGGATGAAATCGGCGAAGTCTGCGACAAGGAAGGGATTGATTGTCATTTCAAGAAAGGCGGTACCTTGACCGTCGCAACTCGGCACTTCGATGTACCCCTAATGCAACAAAGTATCAAAGCCCACCAGTCACTGGGTTTTGACGCCGAAGATTTCATCTGGCTTGATGCCGATGAATCGAAGCGGCGGGTCAACATGCAGCCTAATCATGGCGCACTGTATACGCCCCATTGCGCCAGTATTCATCCGGCCCATCTGGTCAAGGGGCTTGGTCGAGTGCTGCGGGAGCGAGGCGTTAAGATCTATGAGCAGACAGCGGTGAGTCGTATCAATCCTGCTGAGTTGGTCACCAGTCGAGGGGTGGTTAAGGCCGCTAAAATTCTGCGGGCCACTGAAGGCTATACAGATTCTATCGAGGGGCACAAACGCCAACTGCTGCCTTTGTATTCCATGATGGTTGCCACCGAACCCTTGTCAAAAAGTGTCTGGGATGACATTGGCCTGCGGCAGCGAGAAACCTTCGGTGACGCTCGAAGAGTCACTATCTATGGTCAAAGAACCCAGGATGATCGTCTGGCCTTCGGCGGGCGTGCGGGCTATTACTATGGCTCCAAGCGTAAAGCCGTGATTGATCCACAAGACCCGATGCTGGACCATGTGGCTCGCACCTTGAAGGAATTGTTTCCAGTGCTGCAGGGTACCGCCATTACCCATCGCTGGGGTGGCCTGATGGGCGTGCCGCGGCACTGGCGACCGTTTGTGACCTTTGATAGCGCAATCGGTATTGGCAGCGCCGGCGGTTATGTGGGTGAGGGGGTGGGCGCGTCAAACCTGGCAGCACGTGTCCTGGCTGACCTGGCCTTAGGCCGAGATACGGCAATGACGAAGCTAGCCTGGGTTGATGATGTTGCTCGGCGCTGGGAGCCAGAACCATTCCGTTGGCTGGGTGCCGGTGCCATTCAATGGTTTGGTGACCGTGCTGACCGGCAAGAATTTCAAACCGGTAAGCGCTCTCGATTCTGGGGCGGTTTGTTTGATCAGTTTGTCGGCTAGTACCGTGGCCTGTCCACGCCATTCCATAGCACTCCAGGCGAGTGTGAGCCCCCGTCAGCGGTGGCAATACCTGTGGCTACTGGGCGTGATCCTGCTCTGCCTGAATGCCTGTGTTCACCAACCCCGAGTGTTGGCTGTCAGCGGGTCTTGTGAGCAGACCTTGAGCGAATGGCAGGCCACTCGCAACCGCAGTGATACCCGCGACGCTCAGGTTTACAATCTAGACGACCTGGGTGTGTTTGCGGTCAATCGATTTCTCGTTGGCCTGGTGCCTAAGCTCGATACGTTAGGCGGCAAAGAATTTTGGCTGCGAGAATCATGGCGCTTGGCTCAGGAACAACGGCAGATTGAGCTGGCTAACTTGTGGCCGGCGTTACCTGGTGAGGACCGGCGAGAAATCGAACGTTGCGCACAGCAAGCCTTAAATGAACAATTAGCGCTGGCAGCGCAGGGTTTTGGGCTTGATTTGGCCTCTCAAAAGGTTCCTGACGATTATCGGTTGTGGCGGCGTATTTTAGGCCTTTATCCACTAACCCGATTGTTTGTGCTGCCGCCATTGCGAGCAGAGCAGGCGCAGTTTCGAGACCAGTTGCAGCGAGTATCACCGCCATCCTCGACGCGTTGGTATCTACTACCTGAATTAGAACAAAGGCTTAATCCGGCAAAGATCAGCAGTCTGCTGCAGGTCGCACGGTCTAGTAACCCGCTAGGCTTACCGGTACTCGATGCGGCAGTGCTGCAGACGCTGATGGCACATTACGCGCCGGATTGGGCGATTGATACGCGCAGCGCCAGTGATCAGCCCGGTCGGGTGACTTGGCAGACACCGGTTCGGATCAATGTCGATCAGCAGCAGCCGGCGATGTATACGTTGGCGTCTTACACGCAGTTTCAAAATGAGATGTTATTACAACTGAACTACTTTATCTGGTTCTCTCAGCGACCGAAGAGCGGCAAGCTGGATCTCTATGGCGGAGAGCTGGACGGTTTGATCTGGAGAGTCACGCTGCGTGCCAATGGCGAAGTGCTGGCCTACGACAGCATCCATCAATGCGGCTGTTTCCATCAATTTTTCCCAGTGGATAAGCGGCTAAAAACCAAGCCGAACACGGCGTTCCAGGAGCCACTGCTGGTACACAACAAAGCCATTCCCGATGGCTTGCGGGAACGCGTGATCGTCCAGCTGACTCACAGTACACATTCCGTAGTGGGTGTGCATGGTCAATCATTCCGTGTTGCCCAGACCGATTCTGATTCGAGACCTGCCTCATCTAACGAAAGTTCCGTGCCGCTCGTGCTGCATGACTACAATGAAGTTCGCAGTTTGAGCGTTGATGGTAGACGCCAGAGCCTGTTTGCTGACAATGGCTTGATCCCAGTGAGTCGACGCCTAGAGCGCTGGCTACTTTGGCCGATGGGTATTGAATCCGCCGGGGCAATGCGTCAATGGGGGCATCATGCAACGGCGTTTGTTGGTCGCCGGCACTTTGACGATGCGAACCTGTTGGATAGCTTGTTCTATTATGAATGATCGTCTTTATTGGTGCTGAGTATTCGGTCATTTCTGCCGGCAGCGCTTGATTCAGTTTGAGTCGAGAGTTTGAGTCGAGAGTCTGTGTCGATACAGATTAGTAAGTATAGGAAAAAGCCAAAGAGCCGTAGGAGTGTGCACTTGGCTGTTGGCTAAACTCCTTGCTGCGAAATATATGCGCGTATGACAGTTTGACGCCGCCATAGATAAAGCTAATGCCGAGGGCACCTTCAACTACGCCACTATTTTTATCGACGCTGTGACTGGGCCTGAAGTTGTTGCCGTCAAGAAAAATGTCATGGCCCACCAGACGAGCATCCATCGAAATAAAGCCATGCATCCCCCAGCGTCGCAAGTTAGTCGAACGCGGGTCCCAGATAGATCCAGGCGAGCTATTGTCACCGCCGGGTCGCAGTGCCGAGGTACCGAAATCGTTGGGGATCGACCAACCCAGGCGTAATTCGGCGCCGGCGTTGATATAAGTGGCAACATTGCCCAAAGCCATTCCGCTGTGGCTGATGGCGTCGAAACCGAATCGGGAGTTAGCGTAATGGCGACGGATAAACTTAGATTTGTGCTCCCACAGAAAGATGACACCGAACTCGTTGTTGAGCTGGTTGTCCCAGCCCTGAAAGGTCTCGAAGCCGCGCAACTTGTGGATGAAGTCCTGGGACTGTTGACCTAGCGCGGCAGGACCCACCATGCCGACGCTAACTTCAAGGGTGTCCATCTGCTGATCATTACGAGTCTGGTAGCCCATGCTCGCGAACAACCACGCAGCATAGGGCCGGTCATCTTCCACCACATCTAAGCGGTTAAGGTCATGGGGGGTGTATAAGGTCTGGCCTATGGAAAAGATTAAATTGCGTTTCAGACCCTCGCGGTTCTGATGGAAAAATGTCAGCCGCCGGTTAGCCGATCGAATCCAGCTGGGGAGCGTTTCATCTTCCAGATAGTCGCTCACATCGGGTGAGACCCAGGCAGCGCGCAGGCCGTTGGTATAGCCCTCGTCAGTATTGGAAAACAGATCGTTTTCTAGGTAGAGGTTCAACGTCCACTGGGTGGTCTGGTCCTGGTCGGCATAGGTATTCAGGCTGAGGCATAAGGCCGCCGCGAGCCAAATTTGCGGAAATAATTTCATGAACAGGTGCTTGGTTTAGGACTCGCTGCATTTTGCGCGGATGTCGAGCCTGCCGCAAGAAGGCGGATGCCGTATTGCGCAACCAGTCGTCAGTTGCGTAACGGGCTGTGTTGGGGGTAAGGGATTTCCGTCAAGACGTGGATGTTCAGGTGGGTAGCGGTCCCGGAAAAATTCACTTACTATCGAGTAAAAATCAGGATGAAAATCATGCTCAATCGCTTTGTTGTGCTTGCATTAATTATCGGTTTGGCTAGTTGTACGCAACCAGACACCACGACTATCGCCGACACAGCGGCAGCCCCGGGAGCGGTCATGGATGCCGAGGCAGAAGCACTGCCAGAGTTGCCGACCCATTGGCTCAATGACAAGGCGATTGGTGTCGGTGCCGGCCCGGTCACCCAGGCGGATCTGGCGAAGGGTCTCTCCGACCCCTCGAATTGGTTGCTTTATGGGGGCGACTATAATAATCATCGACACAGTCCGGTTACCGATCTGAACCCCGATACGGTGAAGAACTTGGAGGTCGCTTGGGCGTTTCCGACGGGTACCCTGGGTCAGTTCGAAGCCAGTCCCATCATCCATGACGGCATCATGTATGTCAGTTCATCTTACAATCGTCTGTTTGCCTTGAACCCTGAGACGGGCGAACTATATTGGCGCTACGATCACGTCTACCCTGATGACCTTCGACTGTGTTGCGGTCCAGTTAATCGGGGCGTGGCTATTGCCGGTGATCTCGTGTTAATGGCGACCCTGGACGCCCAGTTGATTGCCTTTAATCGTCTGACGGGTGCCATCGTTTGGCAAACTGAAATTGCCCCTTACGCCTTGGGCTATAGCGCCACATCGATGCCGATGGTCGTCAAAGATCTGGCGATTATCGGTATTGCCGGCGGTGAGTTCGGTGTTCGTGGCTTCTTTGATGCGTATGATGTCAAGACCGGTCAGCGGGTCTGGCGTCATTACACCGTGCCAGGCGAAGGCGAACCTGGCGTTGAAACCTGGGCTGGAGAGTCTTGGAAAACCGGTGGTGCACCGGCCTGGACCAGCGGGGCTTATGATCAGGACACCGATACGCTCTACTGGACCACAGGGAACCCGGCGCCGGATTGGAACGGTGATATGCGAGCTGGAGACAATCTGTTCTCCAATAGTATTCTGGCGCTTGAGCCGGCAACCGGTAAGCAGAAATGGTATTTCCAGTTCACGCCACATGACGTGTGGGACTATGACGGTAACACTCAGATATTTCTGGTGGACATTCGTCGAGACGGTCGGAACGTGAAAGCGATAGTGCAGGCCAACCGGAATGGCTATTTCTACATTCTGGATCGTGAGACCGGTAAATTCATCGATGCCAAGCCTTATGTAGAGCAGGTTAATTGGGCCACCATTGACGAGACCGGTAGGCCGATAGTGAATCCGGCAGCGATGCCGAGCGAAGACAACGATTTCAGAACCTGCCCGAGTAATCTTGGTGGTATGAATGGCGCTTGGACCGGCGCGCTGAATCAGAAGCTGGGATTGGCCTATATACCCAGTATCGAGGCGTGCCAGTCTTATCAGAAGGGTTTGGATATCTATATTCCCGGGCAGGCTTATATGGCTGGAATGCCGACCTTGATCGATGTTGAGGCGGGCACCTCCTATGGTCATTTGTCGGCGGTAGACTACAACACTGGCGAAGTCCGATGGCGTTATAAAGATGCGGACCCCATGATGGGTGGCGTGGCCTCGACGGAAGGCGGTGTCATCTTTACCGGCAACCAGGCGGGTTACGCGCTAGCTCTCGACAGCCGAACCGGGGTCGAACTTTGGAAGTTCAAGATGGGTGGTGGCGTGCGCAGCCAGCCGGTGGTTTTTCAGGTCAAGGGCAAGAGTTATGTGGCCATCGGTTCTGGCAATTGGAATACTTTTGCGGCGTTCAGTGGCGGGCCGGTGAATATACCCGAGGGCGGACACCTGTTTGTCTTTGCCTTAAAATAGCCAGTGAGTGATTTGCAGATGGGATTTTTTCGGTGGTACAAAACCTTAAGAGCGGTAGTGGCTCTAACAGGTATGTTGGGGTTGTTGGTGTTTACGGTGGGTTGTGAACCGCAATCACCGGCCATGGCTTTGCTGGATGACCCAGTGGCACTGAAGCGCGGTAAATTAATATATGTCGGCTCCTGTGGTGGTTATTGTCATAATGCTGGGTCCAGCGATGTGCCGAATTTGATGGACTGCACTTGGCTTCATGGCGGTACTGATCAGGAGGTCTTTAACACGATCTCCAATGGGGTTCAGGGCACTCGCATGATTGGTTTTGGTGGAAAATTACCGCAAGGCGATGCAGATATCTGGAAACTGGTGGCTTATTTGAGATCTCAGCGCCAGTGTTGAGCCGCAAAGCACGCGGGTCTGTTCGATAATCAACCAGGAATTAGTCGTGAAAACATTATACGTGGTTCGGAATAACCCGGTGGCGGGTCGAGAAGATGAATTTAATGACTGGTATAACCAGGTTCATTTGCAGGAAGTCTTGAAGATTGATGGTTTTCTATCCGCGCAACGCTTTTGCTTGAACGAAGTGCAACTAGTACCTGGTCAGACTTTCGGCTATATGGCGTTGTATGAAATTGACAGTCAGGATGTCGCAGGTACGCTGGCGAACCTGCGGGCCGCCACCTGGATGAATGTGAGTGACGCCATCGATCTTGAGAATATGGATATCTCGGTATTTACGACGGTGGGTGATCAACTGTTATCAATCTGACAAGCCAGATTAGTTAGTAGGTCTCGACCAGTTCCAGGAAGGTACCGTCGGGATCCTGAAAGCAGAAGAATCGACTGCCATGGTCAGCATCGATTGCCACCGTCGCCGGTGGCGATAGGATATCGACACCTTGGGCTTTTAAAAAAGCATAGTCGGCATCAATGTCCGTTGTCCGCAGCGCTAGGCGGCTGATGCCAAGATGATATAAATGGCCGTAGGGCGCTGCTACATCATTGGGTTCCTGCCACTCCAGCAGGTCGATCACCAGCGCTGGCGTGGCGCCCTTCAGAGCCAGCAAGGCACCCTTGACTCGATAGGGCGGCATACCCACGGCGGCGGCGACAGCCGCGGTATTAGTCGTAGGCACAGACCAGATTGCTTCGAACCCGAGCATTTCATAAAAACTTCTCGACTGGTCGTAGTCGCTGCAATTGATATTGACGTGCACCATACCGCTGATGTTCATATCGTTCTCCTGCTATTAGTGCTGTCACCGGTTCTACGGTCAGACGACGGTATCACCGTTATCGATGACCATCTCGCTGCCAGTGACGTGTTTCGATTCGTCAGAGATCAGGTAGACGATCATGTGCGCGACATCGTCAGGTTCGCCGATGCCCATGGCCAGACGTTGTTGTTCAGGATCAGCCTGGGCAGGCAAGTCAACGCCTACCAGTGTTTTCAGCGCATGGTGCACCATGGGGGTACTGATACTGCCGGGGTGCACGGAGTTACAACGAATGCCGAGCTGCTGTTGCTTGCAGTGAATAGCGATAGATTTGGTCATCGACCGAATCCCGCCTTTCGCGGCGGAGTAGGCCAGGTAGGCGGGAATGCCCACCAGGGCTGCCGTCGAAGACATGTTGACGATCGAGCCGCCGCCAGAGTCTTTCATCAATTTGATGGCAGCCTGACAGCCCCAAAAGGTGCCGTCGAGATGAACCCCCATGGTTTGCCGCCAGACGTCAGTGCTGGTGGTTTCGATGTTGGCAATAATACCGATGCCAGCATTGTTCACCAGACCATCGAGTCGGCCATAGGTCGCGACGGTAAAATCCATCAATGCCTGCCAGGAGTCTTCCTTTGAGACATCCTGAGTAAAAAACGCCGCGCCAATTTCTTGTGCCAGGGCTTCGCCTGCTGGGACATTGATATCAGTCAGAACCAGCTTTGCTCCTTCACGGCGCAACATTCTTGCGTCCGCGGCACCTAGCCCGGAGGCAGCGCCGGTGATGATCACCACTTTGTTCTCGACCCTACCCATAATGGTTCCTTATTCGCCAGAGTTGGTCAGCGTCCAGAGTGATAGGGCGCGCTAGCTCCGAACTCGTGATTATAGTTTGATGCCATAGTAATTCAGCGTGACGACCAGCAGCCAGTAGGCAGCAATGGTCATGCCGATAGACAGCGCCAAGCTGACGTAAAAGTGCAATCCCTGTTTGAGCAACAGGGGTAAAGCAATAAACAACACCAGGGAGGGCAGCACCAGCCAGAAGACACTGGTGGCAAGATTGCTGACCTTCTCTATATCTTTGGTGTCGACATACAGCCAGATCATCGCTAGCACGGAAACCAGCGGAATAGAGGCCAGGAGCGCGCCAGCAAGGGAGCTGCGTTTGGCGACTTCTGATATAGCGACAATCAATATTGTCGTGATCGCAACTTTAGTGATGGTGTAAATCAACTGACGCTCCTTTTTCGCTGCAAGATTTCTTCCCGCTAGCTCGCCGCTGCCGTCGCTGCGCCGATTGTTTTAGTCGCTCGACTATAGACCATAGATTATAGCGCAGTCGCCTCGACGTGATCGATATGCTCAGGCTTTTGTCTGGCGGCCACAAGGCAGCCAATAACAATCAACGCTGTTCCCAACAATGTCACCGCCGTAATCGCCTCGGCGAATATCAGCCAGCCAAGCAGTGCGGCCCAGATAAAAGCCGTATACTCTACCGGAATTAAAATAGTAGCTTCAGCACGGGCATAAGCCCACGACAACAATAGCAGTGAAATGATGCCGAGAATAGCCGCTCCCATTAGACCTGGGATCATTGCTGAGGAGGGCATAACAGCCCAGAAAGGTGCAAATAGCAGGTACACCGCAACCACCGTAGCGTTTTGGAAAAAGGCAATTTCAAAGGGTCTGGCCACTAATGCCTGTTGGCGCTGGAGAATCAAGTTATAGGCGTAAAGCACCGCTGAAACTAAAATGGCGGCCATGCCCTTGCCTATATCCGCACTGTAGTCGCCGCCAAGTTTACCCCCAATAATCACGCCGGCACCCGCCAGCCCCAACAAGGAGGCGAGTACGGCCTTATTGTTCATTTTTTCATTCAACAGGACAACGGCTAGGTATAAGGCGATCAGGGGAGCGATGAACGACAGGCCGATAGCCTCCGCCAGGGGCACATAAACCAGACCCCAGAAAAACAGGTAAGCCATCAAGGATGTCACGACACCGCGCCAGATATGTAATTGAATAATGTGGTTTTGCGGCCAGCGTTCGCGCTTCCATAAAAACAGAGCGGTCGCGATGATCAATGCGATAAAGGTGCGCCATAGCATGGCGTTATAAGTTCCCATCTCAATAGAGAGCCCCTTCATTAACGCATCCATGCCGGCAAAAGTGGCGATGCCCAGGGTCGCGACACTGAAAGGGATCGCGGGGGGTATTCCAGAATTACTCATGATGACGTGGTCAGGGGGTTAAGGCAGCGCGCTACGGGCATATTCAGGTATCACAATGATTAAAGGATATAGGTATCGCCGGATGCGCGCACAGTGATTTCACTGATGTTGACGCCCCAGGGCTGATTGATTACCGCGACGATTTGATCGGCGAGATAGTCAGGTTCGAGGGCATAGTACTCGATACTGTTGACGTCAGTATATTCAACAGGTAACTCACCGTTTTGCATGGCTTCTCGCTGTTGCATATAGCCGGGGGCGTTCTGGCCGAGAATGCCGATCACGGCTGCCGGATTGATAATGCCGGCGCCAAGTCCCGTCGCTGGAACGCCCGTTGGTTTGACGACGGTGACCTTGATTTTGCCTTGGGATTCCACGCGTAATGAATCGGACAAGAAATTCACCGCAGCTTTAGTCGCGCCATAGACACCAGCGCCGACGACAGGGAAGTTACTATAGATGGACGAGAGATTGATGATGTGGCCCCGTCCTTGATTGATCATATAATCGTGCGCCGCCATGATGCCATGCATGACACCCTTGAAATTAATGTCAATACAACGATTCCAGGCAGGTGCGGCGAGGGCATGATCTGCATGGAAGGCGAGAGGCATAATGCCGGCGTTGTTAATCCAGACGTCGATACGGCCAAAATGATCGATAGCGAGGTTCGCTAACGCCTGCATCTGCTCGAGATGAGTCACATCGGTGACAAGGCTTGTGGCGCTCCCGCCTGCTGCTGCTATGATATTTTGAGTGACTTCCAGCTCTGCCTGATCGATGTCTGCACAGACCATCTGTGCGCCTAGGGCTGCTGCCTTGATACTGACCAGTCGGCCAAAACCGCTGGCAGCGCCAGTGATCACGATAACCTTGTTGGCGATATGTTCATTCATAACAATGCTCATTCTCGAATTGGATCAAATAGGAATCTGTGGTGCTGATGCCTTGTGACTATTGCTCGCTCGCTGCATAGATCATATCGACATAGGCCTTCTCTATATCGGCGAGACCTTTGACGGCGCTACCGGGTGTCGGCTCAACGAGAAAAAACTCGTTAGGCGCATGAGCACCATTGCCGTAGCCGAGTCCTGCTGGCACCAGCGGCAGACCTAAGCGGTCGGTAAATTGGTAGAAGGGTGCGCTGCCAGGAATGCGCGGCTGAATCGCGAGACCTTGGGTATATTTGTTGTAGACGCTGATTGTTGCTTGTACCAACGGTGCTGCCACGGACGTCTGGGCGGCGGGGTAGCCTGATAGTTTGCGAATGGTGATGTCCTGAAAGCCGCCGGCATCTAGATGGCTGCGGATCTTAGTCAGCGCCTCGTCGGGATCAATACCCACCGGTAAACGTGAATCCATCTTTGCCGTGGCAATGTGGGGCAGAATGGTCTTGGTACCTTCACCGGTATAACCGGACCACAGACCGTCAACGTTCAGAGACGGTTGATACAGCGATTCGACGATCGCATCGCGGCCGTGAATATCGTCTATCCAGCGGGCCACCCCAAGGGATGCCTGGATTCGGGTCTCATCGTATTGTGCCGCGGCGCCGTTGATCAATTCCTGCTCCTCGGTGGTTGGCGGTCGAATGCCGTCATAGTAGCCGGGCACCAAGATAGTATTACCATCGGCGGTTGTCAGACTGGCAATGGCTTGTATCAGACGCAGAGTTGGAGAGTCGACGATGGCCTTGTAAGAGCCGTGAATCTCGGCAGTCTGGGGTCCGCCCCAAGCGCCGCCACGGGATTCAAGCTCAAAATAGACGATGCCCTTGACGCCCAGCAACATGCTGGCATTGCCGTCTGGACGCTGCACGGCCATGGGAAACAGAACGCCATCGGCTTGCCTCATTCGCGCTTCATAGGCATCAACGATTTGGGGGGAATGGGGTGAGCCAAGCTCCTCTTCACCTTCAGCGGCGATCATCAGGTTCACGGGCAAGGTGCCGGTGACAGCAATGATGGATTCGAGGGCGTTGAGAAAGGCGCGTTCTGGTCCTTTTTGATTCACCGCGCCTCGGGCCATGATCACTTTGCCATACTCATGGTCGATGATATTGGCTTCGAACGGCGGGCTATCCCAATCATCGGGATTGACCGGTTGCACGTCATACATCATGTAGACCAGCAAGGTTTTTTCAGCGCCGGCGTCAAAGTATCCCCACACACCGGGGTGGCCGTCAGTAGGGATCAGTGCAGTTTCTTGAAAGCCGATGTCGGCCAGATCATCCCGGACCATCTCAGCCATCGCCTGAATGCCCTGGTTCTGGGCGCTGATCGAAGGTTGGCGCAACCAGCGTTGCAAGGCACCAATATGCGCGGGTAGGGCACTATCGATATGGGCATAGATGGTTTGGTGGTCGCCGGTGTATGCCGGTACCGCGGAGGGGTCGAAGGCCTTGTCGGTGTCGATAGTAAACACCGGGCGCTGAATAGCCGGCGCGGTCGTCGAGTTGTCCAGGCGCTCTGCAGAATGCTTGCCGCCGTCGCAGGCGGCTAGCAAACAGAGTGAAAGTGCGATTAACGGAAAAAAGTTGTGTGTTTTCATAGGGTGGTTTTCCGATGAATGAGAGTGTCAAGCCTAGCCCTGTAAGGGCTCAGGTGCCGGAGGTCGTCAACAGGCCACGCTTCTTCAGCAGTGGCTCGACGGCAGGCGCCCGACCTCGAAAAGCCTGGTAAAGGCTCATGGCCTCCGCGGTACCGCCACGTTCTAGTACATTTTGGCGAAATGACCGCGCCGTGGCTGGATCAAAGATGCCATTTTCCTTGAATGCCTCAAAGCCATCAGCATCCAGCACCTCGGCCCAGATATAAGCGTAATAGCCTGCGGAATAATCATCCCCAGCAAATATATGCTGAAAATAGCCTGAATTGTATCGAGGCCCAACCACATCGATTAAGTTGATGGCGGCCATGGCTTGGGACTCAAATTCGTCGACCCCCAGCGCCGTGGGTGCTTCGATGCCGGACCAGGCCATATCCAGATATGAGGCCGCAAGGTATTCCGTGGTGGCAAAGCCCTGGTTAAAAGTATCGGCAGCGAGCAGCTTGTCGATCAAAGCGTCGGGTATGGGCTCGCCG